>Ga0190274_10002601_pt1 | contig 10656 bp, 8 predicted proteins | sample Popmic531T_FD_133002 | JGI IMG/M metagenome (GOLD analysis project Ga0190274, IMG submission 133002) | Populus adjacent soil microbial communities from riparian zone of Yellowstone River, Montana, USA - 531 T | ecosystem: Environmental > Terrestrial > Soil > Riparian zone | place: USA: Montana...
GCGTAGGGCAAACCTTCAGGGGTTGCCTGGGACTATCAAAGCGTCTGCAGGATCCACGGAAGCGCGCATGAGGCCAGGAAGAAGAAGAAAAACGTCACAATCGCGGTCCTCGTCGCCAGCTGCTCCGGCGACTTCTCGGTGGGCGCGCGCATTCTTTGCCTGTGCTCCGCATAGGCAATGAAGAAGGCGCTGAGACCGGCAAGTGAGCCAAAGACAACGCCAATGATGACAAACGTGACCTGATTTTCGGGCATGTCCGAAAGAACCGGGCTTTACTGTATGCCCCCTTCCGTCCATAGGTCGTCCAACTTCGCAAACAGGCCCAAGAAACCGGTTACATGCGCCATTTGTGGGATAGAATTGCGCTCATCTATCTCCCGTTTTCGAAGGTCTCGGAGGGCTATGAAGCGTCTGGGAATTTGTGCGGCCGTGTCGCTGGCGTTGGCGAACCTTCTGTCGGCACAGACACCGGCCGCCAGGCCGACCGCGGCCTCGTCGGTTCGGCCCCAGATGTTGACGCCGCGATCGGCGGCGACCAGCCCGGCACCGGCACAGACACCCCCGCCGCTCTTCCAGAAGTACTGCTTCGAGTGCCACGGTACGTCCGAGCCGGAGGCCGGCCTCAGCATCGAGAAGCTCATCGGCGCGGGACCGGTCGGCCCGCATGCCATCGACTGGGAATACATCGCCGACAGACTCGAGAGCGAGGAGATGCCGCCAGTCGACGCATCCACGTTCCCGACCGACGCCGAGCGGGCAGCTGCCGTCGCGTGGATCCGTTCATCGGTGAAGGCCTACGAGCTGGCGCATGCCGGAGAGCCTGGCCATGTCACCGTGCGCCGGCTGACGAGCGGCGAGTACGGCTACGCGATTCGCGATCTTGTCGGCGTCGACATTCCCGTCGGCATCGACGCGTCGAGTGACTCAGTTGGCGGTGAGGGATTCACGAACTTCGGCGACGTCCAGTTCGTCGAGGACGTGAGCATCGAGCGCTATCTCGAAGCGGCCAAGCTCGTCGGCGACCATGCGGTCGTGGGTGCCGGTCCGCTCGAGTTCTACTCCGATCCGGGCAGGACGGGCCTCGAGCTCTCGGCTCTCAGCCGCATCAACGAGTTGTACTCGTCCAAAGGCTTCCGGGTGGTGTCCGGTGAAGGCGGGCGGCCCTTCGGGCTCGAACGCTATGGCAAGGCGCTCTACGTCGCGTGGTACTACAAGAGCCGCGCGGCGCTCGGCGATCCGACGGCCACTCTCCGCAGCCTCGCGGAGAAGGAAGGCATCACTGGCAGATTCGCGGAACACGTCTGGGCCGTCATGAACAAGGTGGCTCCCCGGTACCCGACAAGCGAAACCGTGAATCGCTTCAAGGCAATTCCCGCGCCGACATCTGATATCCAGGCCTCGATCGCTCGGGCGCGTGCCGCGACCGACGACCTCTACAAGGCGCTCACGACGTGGCCGAGCTGGTTCTTCGCCCGCGGCGATTTGGCTGCGGGCGGCGCCGGCGACGAGAGTCCACTCGTCTTCGACGACACGACGCTCAAGGTCGTCCCGAACCGCCACTATACGTATGCGCTCGGCGGCCGGGGCGGTCGCGGCGGCGGAGCGCGCGGCGGGCCAGCGCCCGCACCAGCCGGTCCCATCAAGGTCTATCTGAATTTCACGAACCTGAACCCGACGACCGGCGCACAGCCGGTTGTGATCTGGCGCAATCCGCACGTGATCACGCGATCAGCCGCGGCTGCTCCGGGTCGCGGTGGCGCCGGCGGTGGTGCGGGCGCGGGTGGGGGTGCCGGACAAGCCGGCGCGGCACCCGGGGCGGTCGTCGCGCGCGGCGCCGCGCCGGCGGTTCTTGCCGACGTCCCCCTCCGGCAGGTGCTGACTGAATCAGCCGCAGCGGCCTTCAACTTCGGCACGAGTCCGGACGGCACCGCCATCGGGCCAAACGACTTCGCCACCGTGGCCGCGGTCTCATTTGAGATCGACCCACCAGCCAACGGCACGACGATGGAGTTCCAGGTGGATGCGGAACTCGGCGCCGACAAGAACACCGTTGTCCGGCTCGCTCTGTCGGATCGAGCTGAAGGGTCGTCGCGCGACGCGCTGCAGCGCGTGCTGCTCGGTGACATGAAGAGTGCCGGCTATCAGGCGTTTCGCGCGGGCATCGACGAGTACGTCGCCTCGTTGCCGCCGAACTCGCACGGCGAGGCGAACCCAGCCGACAAAGATCCGGTTCCGCCGCCCTTTGACAACACCTACAACAGTCCCGAGCACGACGCGTTCGTGCTGCAGGTGAAATACCAGCGCAACGACAAGTTCTTTACCGACAACCTCGTCGATGGCGCCGACCGTAAGCGGCTGAACGAAGCCTGGAATGACTTGTTCAGTTCGTGGCCGTATCACGATGCCTACCTCGGCATGCTCGCGGATCATTTTTCGCTCAAGCTGAAGAGCCGGAAGATCGACGATCTGACGCCCCTCGAGATTGCGGCGCAGCCCGCCGCGGTCAAGCCGTACCTCACTTCGCTTCGTGCGCACTACGACGAGGTGATGCGCACCGAGAAACTCGCCGAGGCCGGACACATCGAGAACGCGCTCGTCTTTGCGAGCCGCGCCTGGCGGCGGCCGCTCACCGCCGCGGAGAAAACCAGCCTGCGCGGTTTCTACCAGAAGGCGCGGACCGTGAACCGGCTCGACCACGACGGCGCCATCCGGGCACTCATCGCGCGCGTGCTCGTCTCGCCGGCGTTCCTCTATCGCGTCGAAACCGTCGCCGCCAGCTCCGAGCGGCCGCTGAACGGCTGGGAAATGGCAAGTCGGCTGAGCTTCTTCCTCTGGTCGTCCATCCCCGACGATGAATTGCGCCGGGCGGCGGCGGCCGGCGAGCTCGGCAATCCCGCCCGGCTCGCGAAACAGGTGCAGCGGATGACGGCCGACCCGAAGGCGCGGCGGCTGGCCACCGAGTTCTTTGGTCAGTGGCTCGGTTTCTATCGGTTCGACGAATACCGCGGGATTGACACCAGCCGTTTTCCAGAATTGACCGACGAAGTCAAGCACGCCATGTACGAAGAGTCGGTCGACACCTTCGAGTACATGATCCGCAACAACCGTCCGGTGAAGGACATCCTCTACGCCGACTACACGTTCCTCAATCGATCGCTCGCGAAGTTCTATGGCGTCGAGAAGAATGTGAAGCTGGACCCTAAGGCGCCGGACACGATGGTGAAAGTGGACGGTGCGAACGCATTCAATCGGGGGGGCGTGCTCCGAATGGGTACGATGCTGACCGTGACGTCCGCGCCGCTACGCACGAGTCCTGTCAAGCGCGGCGACTTCGTGCTGCGCCGTATTCTCGGAACGCCGACCCCACCGCCACCGGCCGATGCCGGCTCAATTCCAGGCGACGACAAGGCCTTTGGCGGCCTCACCCTGCGCGAACGGCTGGCCCAGCACAAGCGCAATGCGACCTGCGCAAATTGCCATCTGCGCATCGACCCGCTGGGTTTTCCGCTCGAGAACTACGACGCTGTCGGCCGCATCCGCGATACGTATGCCGACGGCAAGGCTGTGGACACGACTGGTGAGTTTGCCGACAAGACGACCATCGTGGGCACAAGTGGCCTCCTGAAGTACCTCGAGACGCAGGATTCGCAGATTAGCAAAAATCTTTCGAAGAAGATGATCGGCTACGCGCTGGGCCGTACGGTCCAGGTCTCCGACCGGGCGCTCGTGGACAGTCTCGTGGCGCTTGGCGGCAACGCGTCATTTGCCGATCTCGCCACGAAGATTGTCGCGAGCCGACAGTTCCGATACCGCGAGGCCGACGACCCAGTCGCGCCCGCTACGAAGACCATGGCAACCACGCGTGTTGCCGCCGACCGTCCGCCGCAGCTGATAGCAGGTGCCAGATGAGCATGGATCAGAGCTTCCGCAACCCGTCACGACGTCACTTCCTGCGAGGCATGGGCGTCGCGCTGGCCCTGCCCTGGATGGAATCGCTGCCCGCTTTCGGCGGGACACTCGGCGCGGCGAAGGCCGCCACGCCGCCGCTACGCTTTGGCATTGTTTTCTTCTCGAATGGCGTCGAACCCATTCACTGGTGGGCCAAGGGCAGCGGCGCGACCATGGAGCTCGGCCAGGCCGCGTTGCCGATGATGCCGCACCGTGAGGACATGGTGTTCATCCAGGGCCTCTACAATGCCACCGCCGCCGCCTCGTCGAGCCCGCACCTCGGCCGCATGAATGTGCTCTCGGGCGCGGAGGTCAGTCTCGACCCCAGCGTCATCAAAGTCGGAACGTCGATGGATCAGGTGCTCGCGTCACACATTGGCGGCCGCACCGCGGTGCCAAGCCTCGTGATGGGTATCGAGCCGAACGAACTGCGGCTCGAGGACGGTCTGTCGATGATCTACGGATCGAGCGTGTCGTGGGTGACCCCGAGCAAGCCGGCGACCAAGGAGATCTATCCCTCCCGTGTGTTCGATCGGCTCGTCGGCGACGGATCGGGCCGCGCGCTCGACCGCAGCATTCTCGACGAAATCCGGCAGGATTCGCAGAGCCTCAAGCCGAAGATCAGCCGCACCGACAACCTGAAGCTTGGCGAGTATCTCGAGTCGATTCGCGATATCGAGACGCGCATCGCCCGCGCGGCCAGGGAAGAACGTATCGAAGGATGGCGGCCGTCGCTCGATCAGCCGGACATGCCGAGGCCGAAGAACGAGCTGCCACAGAACGTCCCCGACCACATGAAACTGATGCTGGACCTCACGGTCCTCGCGTTCCAGATGGACAAGACCCGCATCGCGACGCTCATGCTGAACAATGACCTGTCGCAGATGAATTTCAAGTTCCTGGAAGGCGTGCAGGGCGCATTGCACCTCGATCTGACGCACAACGGCAAGGCGCCCGACAAGGAAGCGATGTACTTGAAGACGAATCAGTACCACCTCCAGCAGTTTGCGTACCTCACGCAGCGGATGAAGGAGATCCACGAAGGCGACGGATCGCTGCTCGACCACTCCATCCTGATGTGTACCTCGAGCCTGTACGATGGAGACGCGCACGGCGCCAACCAGCTGCCGTTCATTCTCACAGGCAAGGGCAACGGGACGCTCAAGACGGGTCGCATCCTCGACTACATGGACAAGGGGAACGAGAACCGCAAGGCCTGCAGCCTGCATCTTTCCCTCATGGATCGGATGGGCGTAAACCTGGACAAGTTCGGCGACGCGACGACAAGGCTCGCGGATCTATAGCGACAAAAGAGACCGGGTCTCGCCCACAAAACCGATAAGAGGCCCGGTCTCCTAGACTCCCGCCGCCCCTGGACGCGTTAAGATCGTAGTCATGTCTGCGGACACAGCACCGAGCGGCATCATCGAGCGTCCAGGCCGTTCTGCAGATTCGCAGGGCGTTCGGACGCTCAGCCGTGTGGCGTCATCCGCGACTGCGATCGACGGTGTGTGGGCGCGCGACGTCCAACCTGGCGACTGGGTTGTCGTGCGGACGCGTAATTCGGTCTATTCGGCCGCGGCAGTCGGCGATGGGACGTACGACGTGGCCGGCGGATGGTTCTCGGGGCGCCGCGCGAACCTTCGAATTCGGATCGTTGGCTGCACGTGGGGCGGCAGCGCAATTCACACGGCTCTTGTCGCCGCACCGGGGATGTTTCTCGAATTCGACAACGGCGTGCGCACGACGCGCATCCAGGATGTCCGGCTTATCCGCGGCGTCTCCGGCCGCGAGCAGTAAGCACCTTTGCCGCTAGCGGATCAGGCAGACCTGAAGGTCTGCCCTACGACAGCACGCTACTGAGCCCAAATCTAGAGCCGGCTTCAGGCCTGCCGGGTAAGGCTGACCTGAAGGTCTGCCCTACCCGGCATTAGTGAGACTCGAACTAGCTGACGAGCCGCCGACGGGTCCAGAGGATCACCGCGGTGGCGAGGAGCATCACCCCGGCAAACCCCACGAGCGGCATGAGGCTTGCCGTCTTCGGCAGTTGCCTGGCTGGGGCACTCGTCGCTGGAGCGGGCGCCGCCGCGGCACGCGCGGGGGCCGGTGTCGCCGCCGGAGCACCAGCACGCGGGGCCGGCGTCGGTGCGGCCGACAACGCCGTGTCCACCTCACGCTCGGTCAGTACTCTCGGAGCCGAGGTGGTGACGAAGGTGGCCGTCAGGCGATCGCCGGCGCGAATGTCGCCGAAGTTGAGTGGCTTGCCCTCTCTGTACAGCCGTATACCTTGCTTGCTGACGTCGACCTCCGACCACATCCGAATCCCCGCCGGACCCTTGATGACAATCGCGTTGCCTTGGACCTTCAGAACCTCACCGTTGCGCTCCTCGGTGATGACGACGGGGTGCACGGTCGTGGTCGTCGTAATCGTCACAGTGCCCTTCATTCCAGGCTTGAGTTCACGAACCGTCAACTGCTTGCCGTCGACGGTGGCCCGAAAGTCATCGGACACCGTGTACTCTTCGGCGCCTTTGTCGGTCTTGACGACAACGTCATTACCCTGAACAGACACAATCTCGACCGACCGCACCTCTGTGGTCCGCGACTGCTGCGCGGCGGCCGGACTGGCAATCAGGCTCAGGGCACTCAGGCCGAGAACCGCAAGCATTCTTCTCTCATTACGTCGCATGGCATCCTCCTTGGACTTAGAAAAATGTGGGCCGGGTCGCGGCCGGCGAGATGGCATTCGCGTCGGTCGCGATGCGCACGGCGCGGACGATGAATCGCTGCGGTGCCGAGCCCACGAAGTAGAACGGATAGCAGGTGACCAGCGTCAGCGAAGGCAAGGACGTCTGGTCGAGTACGGAGAGATCGTCTGGTGTGACCACCCACGCGCGCTCGACCTTGTAGGTTGCGACATCACCAATCGTCTCGAGCTCCAGCGTGTCACCCTCACGAATATCTTTAAGTGCCCGGAAGAACCCGTCGCGGTGTCCGGCAAGTCCCGCGTTGCCCGGCTCGCCCGGGGCCGCGGTATCTTCAATGTGGCCCACGCCACGGTTGAGCGCCCAGTCACTCGTGCCTTGCAGAATCGGTGCCTCGACATTGATCCGACGGATCCGGATTACGCCAAGCGGCGCGCGAGACTGGTCTGTAAGGCTTGCACGCCAAACTCGAATGCGTTCCGGAGACCATAGGCTCAGGTCCGGGGTCAGCGTGGCGGACTTCAGTTCGGCAAAGCGACGCAGCTCCGTCCGTGCGCCGATCTTCCCCAACCATCCGGCACCAGCCCAGATCAGGATCCCTAGCAAGCCGCCGGCCCACGCAAGACGCTCCACACAGAGCCACACGCGGCCTGGCCACCGAAGCGCGGGCTCCGTCGACCTTCCTTCGTCAGATTGTGGGGTTGAAACCACGTCGATAGCCTACTTCATCCAAGTGACCCCTGATCACTCGTACGAAGCTCGATCTGAACAATCGGCGTTGCACGCGTATCGGTGCAGGCGTTGCAACGGGCGTAGCGATCACCATTATTCGTAAGAGCTCACGACAGACCGTTACTTCCTTGTGCAGGAAGGCGGGCTCAGGGGGCTCGGCGCAGGTCGACGCAGATGAGCGTGTGCTCGTTGCGGGCGAACAGATATCCATCCGACATAGCGGGGAACGCTCGAACGGTGGCGGGCAGAATCTCGGCGCGCGCGAGCGGCCGGAACGCGTCTGGTGAAGCCGCGGCGACAAGTAGCTCGCCACTCTCACGCAGAATCACGAGCCGATCGCCGGCGAGCGTCACGCTACCAGCAAGAAACCGGGCTTCGGACCAGCGCACTTTGCCCGTGGGCATGTCGACAGCCCTGAAATCCTGGCCGAACTCTTGTCGCCCGTGAAAGCCAAAGAGAACGGCGCCGGACTCCACGCTGGTGGCGTAGTGGTTCGACAGCACCTCGTCAGAGGACCAGAGCTCGACCAGACTCGAGCCCTCGAGACGAAAGACTCCCGCGCCGGGCCCGTACTCCGCGGACACAAAAATCAGATTGCCGCGAACGATCGGGCTGGCGGCATTCACCGACGCGGCTGCGCGCGCGCGCCAGGCCTTGCGGAAGAGAACACGGCCCGTCGGCGGATCAAGGCCTACGAGCGCGTCGCGTGTCAGGAAGACCGCGTAGCGCCGTCCGTCGATCGTCGCAGCCACTGGTGATGAGTAGCTGGCGCCATCCTCCGTTGACGTCCACAAGACGTCACCGGTAAGTCCATGAAAGGCGACAATGCCGGCAGCCTTCCCGCCTACATTGACAATGACACGGCCACCTTCGACGAGCGGCGAGCCCGCGGCCCCAAAGAACCCCTTCGCCACCTGAAATACCTTGGCGGTGTCCACACTCCACAGCAGGGTTCCCGTTGCCAGGTCGAGAGCGGTCAGCTGTCCCTCGGCGCCGAAGGTGTACACCACCGTGCCGGCCGCAACCGGCACCGCACGCGGGCCTTCGTCGAAACCGAAGTCATCCTGATAAGTCGTCGGATAGCCGTAGCGCCACTGCGGCGAACCCGTGGTGGGATCGAGCGCCTCGACGACCTCCTCGTCGTTGACACGATGAAAGAGGATCAGATGCCCTTGCGCGACGATGGGTCCGCTAAACCCCTGCCCGACCTCCCTGCGCCAGACGACAGGGGGTCCGCTCGGCGGCCAGGTTTCGGACAGAGCCGGACCGCGATAAACACCGTCGCGTCCGGGTCCCATGAACTGCGGCCAGTCCTGAGTCTGCGCGGTCACACCTACGAGCAGGGCGGCAAACAGCAGACCGATTGGGTTGGGTCGCATTCCAAACGCATTCTACTCACACGAAGCCATCTGTCCGTGTTCGGAAGTTGCGTGTGAACAAATCAGGTCGCGCCGGCCACTCGACGCAGCAGCGGCGAGGTCGCCACCGTCGTCACGATCGCCATCATGACCATCATCGTGAAGAGCGTTGGCGAGATGACCCCCAACTCCAGGCCGATGTTCAGTACGACAAGTTCCATGAGGCCCCGGGTGTTCATGAGCACGCCGAGACCCGCCGCCTCGCGGCTTGGAAGCCCAGCGGCTCGCGCGGCGGCGAATGTCCCGCCCAACTTCCCCACTGTCGCAACCAGTACGATGAGGCCACACAGCAACCAACCTGACGTCCCACCGATCAGCCCGATCTCGGTCTTCATCCCCGTGAACGCGAAGAAGGCCGGGAGAAGCAGAATCACGACCAGGTGCTCGAAGCTCTGCGTGAGCGCCCGGGCCAGGGCGCTGTCGTGCGGAATGATCGCACCCACGAGGAATGCGCCGATGATGGCGTGTACACCGATGGCGTCGGTGATCCACGCGGCCGAGAGCAACGCGACGAGCGTCACCGCAACCGCCCCCGGCGTTGTGCCGCGTCGGTCCGACCACCGCACCAGGCGCACCACGACGGGTCTGGCAATCGCGATGGTTGCCAGCACGAACACGCCCGTCAGCAGCGCCACCAGTACCGCGCGCTCAGGGGCGGCGTGTACCACACCGACAACCAGCGCCAGGACGCACCATGCAGTCACGTCGGCCATCGCCGCGCACGCGAGCGCCCGCACTCCGAGATCGGTCTGGCTCATCTCGAGGTCTGCCAAGATCCGCGCCAGCACGGGAAACGCGGTGATGGACATCGCGATGCCCACGAACAGCGTGAAGCTCAACAGCGAGACACCCGCCGGCGCGAGGGTCGCGTACAAGTAGGTTGCGAGCACCGCGCCGAGCGCGAAGGGTACGACGATACTCGCCAGCGCAATGACTGCTGTCGCCCGGATGTGTCCGCGAACGGTCTCGGCGTTGAGTTCGAGACCGACCAGGAACATGTAAAGCACGACACCAAGTTCAGAAACGACGCCAAGCGTGGGAACAAGATCAGCCGGCAGGACGAAGTGATAGACGGCTGGCGATAGCGCGCCGAGGAGCGATGGCCCCAAGAGAATGCCGGCAATGACTTCGCCGACGACCGGCGGCTGCCCCGCACGACGAAACAGCCAGCCAACGAGCCGGCCTGCCACCATGACAGCGGACAGGGCGAGCAGCAGATGCGAGAAAAGGTCGGGCGCGGTCACTGCACCCGATACTCTACGGCCGGCGTCCGTCCGGCAGCGTGAGCTCGTTGGCCTTGTCGCCGGCCTCGGCGGCAGGCGTCCCGGCGTTCCACGGTGGAATGGCCCGCTTATGAGGAGGATGGAGCGCGTCCATGGGTGGCCAGACTTTATCCACGCGCGTATTGAAAAGGTCGCCAATCAGCAGGTCCGTGACCGTGCCGCGCAGGTCCGGATGGTGCTTCATGAACTTGCCGAAACTGAAGCCGTCGTAGTACTCACAGACCAGCCGCCGCATGCGATCGACGCCTTCATTGAACGCGGCGCCCCAGCGGCCGAGCTGGGCCGCGGAGGTGTCGCCGCGTTCGAGTCCGTCCACGACAGCCTCGGCCGCCAACTCGCCGGACTTGAGCGCCAGAAGTACGCCGGACGAATAGAGCGGGTCGAGAAACCCAAAGGCGTCGCCGACGAGGACCCAGCCGTCACCGGACACCCGCGTCGATCGATAGGAGTAGTCCTTCGTCGCGAAGTGACCGGTGATCCGCGTGGCGGAAGCCACGCGTTTCTTGACGGACGGACACCGCTCGACCTCCTCCGCATACGTCTCGGGATAACTGCCGCGGCCCTTGAACA
>Ga0190274_10002602_pt1 | contig 10655 bp, 9 predicted proteins | sample Popmic531T_FD_133002 | JGI IMG/M metagenome (GOLD analysis project Ga0190274, IMG submission 133002) | Populus adjacent soil microbial communities from riparian zone of Yellowstone River, Montana, USA - 531 T | ecosystem: Environmental > Terrestrial > Soil > Riparian zone | place: USA: Montana...
AAACTAGCAGAACAACATTGACTTGAGTTTCAAACTGCGATAAAAGCCTCACCGAACTAACCTGTGTCTTCCAGAAATCGCCGGAGCCTTGCAGTCCGGCAACTAAAAGCGCAGTTCCATCGCCATTGCTACTTCACGGCGACGCTTAATGTCTTCGCATCATCTTCGTCAATCTGAAGGCAGAAAACACTATGAAGAAGAGAACAACCCACTCGGCATTGATTGCTTTCTTCCTGTTTTCCGGAATATTTGTTGCCAGTGCGTTCATTGCGGGCGCGCAACAGAACAACCCCCAGGCCACGGCAACGCCTCTAGCCGGCTCAACGTCTGGTCCATCAGCGACGCCTGCTCCTGCAGCACCGGCTCAAGCGGCGCCCACGGTAAAACCGAGTCCGTCGCCGAAAGTTACGCTCATTACCGACGGCCATCTTGAGCTTGATGACCTCGTCTCCGTGGAGGTCGAAGGGCTCGAAGCATGGGCAGCCGCAAACGATACATCGAAGCTTGTGCCTTACATCAACGGCCGAGCAATTACCGGCAATTATCCGGAGGCTATCCTTCCTACCAAGAATCACCTTCAATTTCACCTGGAGATGACCCCGGAGAACAAGAGTGTTTGGATTGACCTGCTGGGGGAACCCACCAGCTTGCGCAAGCCAGTTGCCTTCAGCGTGGGTCCGGAGGGGGTTGGGCCATTCGATTCGAAATTTGATAAGAGCAATAGAATACCACTGACAGTAGTCTCCCCGGTCTACGGTGTGATTGCGTTGTTTGTGATACTAGGAACGTTGTTCATTTTGCTGTGGCTGGCCCGCGGTACCAACTTGATTCGCGAACGCGGCACTGTTGCGGTACCTGGAAAGCTCAAGCCCTACAACCTTGGCCGTACCCAAATGGCATTCTGGTTCTTTCTCATTTATTCCTCGTACACCGCGATCTGGCTGATTACGGACGCCCTCGATACGATTACCCCGTCGCTGCTGGCTCTGATGGGAATAAGTGCGGGCACGGCGCTTGGCGAAGCTCTGATTGATACGGGCAAGGACGACGCCGTCGACGCTCAACTTCAGGAACTGGTGGCGCAGAAACAGGCGCTCGAGCAGAGCGTTCCGGACCTTCAGGGCCAGCTTGACGCGGTTAGCGCTAAGGCTAGCCCTACGCCGGAGGATACCAGTAGCCGTGATAGCCTGAACAAACAGCTTCAGGATAGCCGTACGCGCCTGGCTCAAATCACTCAGCAAATTGAAACGCTTACACCGCCGGAGTCGCGGGCCGTATCTGCCGGGTTCCTCCGCGATATTCTGGCCGATAGCACCGGCTATAGCTTCCACCGCTTTCAGATTTTCGCCTGGACCATCATCCTGGGGATTATTTTTGTCTCAGCGGTTTACAACAGTCTCAACATGCCTGAGTTCAGCCCGACCCTGTTGGGATTGATGGGATTGAGTTCAGGGACCTACATCGGTTTCAAGTTTCCAGAGAAGAAGTAGTGAAAAACAGTCGGCAGTGGGCAGGAGCAGTCGGCAGGGCGGAACGATAACGTGTTCGTTTCGATCTTTGTTAAAGCGCGTCTGGATTCAGGTAAATACAACGTTCGTTTAGAGGTGGGCACCGCCCACCGGTGCGCCGCGAATGAAATTATTCAACTGTACCCAGTTCCCAGCGCAGCGAAGGCAATGGAAGGATTATCAACGCTCTAGTGTTTTCCATCTTGCACCGGTGGGCGGTGCCCACCCTAAACGAACTTGGTGCTGCATCTGCCTCCTGCAACTACCTTGCTCCAAGCTTCCGAAGACGAAGATGATACATAACGGCGGGAGAGGCACGCGGTCCTTGCAGGGCCGAGTGCCTCTTTATTTCGGTAGGTATACGAGTTGGTTTATCAAATCTGTGAACGTGCAATCCTCGGCCCGTATCAATAACTTCTTGGTCATCCAGCTTATTGGAGTTGGAAGTTATAGGTGATAACGCCTGAAACCTTCACCGCTTGATCGCCGAGTCTGGTTGGCGAAAAGCGCGCTCCAAAAGCAGCCTGCTGGGCTGCCGCTCTCAGCAAGGGATGGCCTGAAACAGCTTTCGCCGAAACTACCTTTCCGGTTTCATCAATTAGTACCTGCACATTCACCGGCCCATCTGCTCGAGCCTGTTTCCCTAACGGAGGATAAAGTGGTTTGGGTAGAGAAAGAGCAAGGCCGGTAATAGGACCCTTGCTGATAGTTCTGGTAACGGGTTTGACGACAGGCGGTTGCGGCGGCGGTGGTGTGTCTATTTCCACGTGCACCTGCGTTCCGTTGTTGTTGCCGCGTCCCCCACCATTGCCCAGGGAGCCAGGGCCACCGGGCACGACTGGACCGGAATCATGATCGCCTCTCAGGTAGTCACCATGGTCTGGAACCGGAAGCCCTACGTTTGGCTTAGCTGAGGTGGTGAGGGGCATTATCTCCGGATGGTTAACGCTTGCCATCAGCGATTGGCGGATAATCTGAGTGGGCTCGTTACTTCCGCCACGGGGCGGCGGTGCGTTGTGGGTAACAGCGACCGGTGGTGCGGGCAAGTCGTGGGGGCTGAGCATGACGATGCTCTCCCGATTCAGGTCGTCCATTCGTGCATCGTAAGCATAGATACTTGCCACTCCGGCGATGACGAAGAGCAAAAAGTAGGTTGCAGTGGTAAAGAGAAAGAACGATCCGCGCCGTTTGAACTCGCGTGTATGGGAACTCGATTCGATTAAGTTATTAAACATCTTTTCCTCCCTGTGCCGGTGCCATTCGGGTCGCAGGAGCTTACTCGTTAACATTAGACTCCGAGGCTGATAACAAGTTCCCGGTTAGGCTAAAGGCCAGGAGCCAAAGGTGGTCGTTTAATAGGACCTATCGACCTATAGGACCTGTCCTTCCGTAGTCCATAAAGATTGGACTTTGAGCATTGGAAATTCTAGGATTGCCCGCTCTCGCACCCCCATTTCAAGGAGTTAACCGCATGGCTACCAGGCAAGCGTTCTCGGAAGAGCTCAATCCCTTTGAAATTGCCATTCAACAATTCAATCGCGCCGCGGATTATTTGGAGCTCGACAACTCCACCCGGCAGGTCTTGAGTACCGCCAAACGGCAGTTGATCGTCTCAATTCCGGTGAAAATGGATGGCGGTGACGTGCAGGTCTTTGAGGGCTACCGGGTTCAACACAACATCGCGCGCGGCCCCGCGAAGGGCGGCATCCGCTACCACCCGAACGTATCGCTGGATGAAGTGAAAGCACTGGCTGCCTGGATGACGTGGAAGTGTGCAACGGTGGGAATCCCTTATGGCGGCGGCAAGGGCGGTGTTATTTGCGATCCGAAGAGTCTTTCGATAAATGAATTAGAACGCCTGACACGCCGCTACGCGTTTGAGATAGCTCCAATCATTGGTCCTGATCGCGATATTCCGGCGCCAGACGTCTATACAGATGAACAAACGATGGCCTGGATCATGGACACGATCTCGATGGTCCGTGGGCACACCGAGCTGGGGGTTGTCACCGGAAAACCAATATCCCTTGGTGGTTCCCAGGGACGGGCTCAGGCTACTGCGCGCGGATGCCTGTATGCGTTACGTGAAGCTTGCAGGGTGAAGGGACTCGACCTTAACGGTTCGCGAGTAGCCATACATGGTTTTGGAAACGCCGGCGCCAACATCTCGCATATGGTGGCTGACGATGGGGCAAAAGTTGTAGCAATCTGTGATTCGAAGATTGGTCTCTATGCACCGGGCGGCATTGATATTCAGGCGGCGCTGCGTCACAAGAAGGCGACATCCACTCTGGAGGGATTCCCCGGAGCCAAAGAGATAGCCTGCGACGAAGTGCTTACTGTTGATTGCGACATTCTCTTGCCGTCAGCTTTGGAAAATGCGATCACGCTCGCGAATGTAGGACAGGTTAAGGCGAAGATTATTGCCGAACTGGCGAATGGACCAACCACTCCGGGCGCCGACAGAGTGCTGGATGATGGCGGTGTTTTCCTGGTCCCCGACATCCTGGCCAACGCCGGCGGCGTCACCGTGAGTTACTATGAATGGGTCCAGGATCAGTATTCATTCTTCTGGTCTGAGAAACAGATCAATGAAACGCTGGAAGGCACGATGCGCACAGCCTTCAATTCAGTGTATGAAACTGCGCAGCGGTATGATACAGACATGCGCACCGGCGCTTACATCCTGGCAGTTGATCGGGTTGCCGAAGCAACGCGGGTAAGGGGAATATTTCCTTAACCTGGGAGCGCAGGCATCCCTGCCTGCAATGAGCGCGCAGCGCGAACAGCGGTAGGGAGGATTATTCTAGAATGTCCAAGAGCGACAACATCACAGTTTATGAAAAACCAACCTGCACCAAGTGTCGTGAGATGAATCGTTTTCTCACTGACAATGGTGTCGACTTTTCCAAAGTGAATTACTACATCGAGCCGCTGACGAAAGAAAAGCTGACAGAACTCCTGGGCAAGATGAAGCTGAACCCGCGTGATATTCTGCGCACCAGCGAACCCATCTACCGCGAATTGGGTTTGGGGAAGGGTGAGTTTACCGACGATCAGATCATCTCGCTGATGATCAAACATCCCGATTTGATTCAGCGCCCGATTGTCGAACGCGGCAGTCGCGCCGTGCTCGGACGCCCGACGGAGAATGTAAAATCACTTCTTTAGTTTTTCTCTAAAGCCGAAAACCGGATACGATCCACGAAAATTACACGAAATGGCACGAATGACGTTTCGTGTCCCCTTCGTGTAATTTTCCTGGACCGTATTTTTGGCTGCTTTAAAAACACGAAACGAAGGACTGAGACGAAACGAGAGTAAGTTATTGAAAAAGACTGAAACAATCTTCGCTTGTCAGAATTGTGGCCACCAGTCTCGCAAGTGGTTAGGAAAGTGTCCGGAATGCGGCGAGTGGAATTCCCTGGTTGAGGAACGCGCTAGTTCGGAAAAAAAAGGAGCCTCCAGAAGTGGATTCAAACTCCGCGACGTGACGGCGGTGGCCTACTCTGAAATCGAATCGCAGGACGAAGTTCGCATCTCGTCCGGAGTCACTGAATTCGATCGCGTGCTTGGCGGCGGTATCGTTCCAGGCACACTGGTTTTGATTGGCGGAGACCCGGGCATTGGCAAAAGTACCCTTCTGCTTCAGGTCGCCGATCGTCTGAGCGCCAAAGACGGAGTTGTACTTTACGTTTCGGGAGAGGAGTCGGAGCGGCAGATAAAGCTTCGTGGTGAGCGATTAGGGATTGGTGCGAAGAATCTTTACCTGCTTCCGGAGACGAATCTCGAAAACATCTTTCACGAGGTTGAACGGCTCAACCCTTCAGCGATTGTGGTAGATTCAATTCAAACGGTTTTCTCGGCCATGATTGAGTCGGCGCCAGGTTCGGTGTCGCAGGTGAGGGAAGCCGCCCACCAGTTTCTCTTGTTGGCCAAGAATCGCACGATTCCCATCTTCCTGATTGGACACATTACTAAGGACGGATCGATTGCCGGACCAAAAGCCCTCGAGCACGTAGTTGACACCGTTTTATATTTTGAAGGCGAACGGCATCACAATCACCGCATTGTTCGGGCCGTGAAGAACCGCTTCGGTGCAGCCAACGAAATTGGTGTTTTTGAGATGACTGCTGCAGGTCTGATCCCGGTTGCCAACCCATCGCAGATGTTTCTCCAGGAGCGTCCGCGGAATGTAGCCGGTTCCGTGGTGACGGCGTGCATGGAAGGAACTCGTCCGCTGCTGGTCGAGATTCAGGCATTAGTCTCGGAGACAAAATACGGAACCGGCCGGCGGATGACTCAGGGCGTGGACCAGGGAAGGGTGGCGCTCTTGATGGCCATGCTCGAGAAACGTGTCGGCATGCAGATGCTTGGAGACGACGTCTTTGTCAATATTGCCGGTGGCCTCGAAGTAGATGAGCCGGCCGTGGACCTTGGCGTGGTGGCAGCGATTGCTTCCAGTTTCAAGAGCCGGCCCATCGATCCTCACACGGCCGTCTTCGGCGAGGTCGGTTTGACTGGCGAAGTAAGAGGAACCACTCAAGCCGTGGTGCGCGCGCGCGAAGCTCAAGCTCTCGGATTCAAAAAGATTGTTATGCCGGGATCCAACACAACCGGCCTCGAACGATTAATCGGTGTGCGTGTGGTGGGCGTGAAATCGGTGGAAGAGGCGCTCGAACAGTTGTTCTAATGCCTATGACACCTTCTTAAATCTCCATTTCCGCTCGTTGAAAGTAGCCTTTGGCGCCAACGCATCGTTCATATTTGAGGATCCGCTTATGGGCGGAAACTCTGTTTGCACGCTCGAGGTTTTCATTACCAGCGTTTTACCGTCAGATGCCAGCTGCCACTCTTCCTTTGCTCCGTCCAATTGATCCCTCCTGGGAATCCCCGTCATGACTGAACGTCGCTGTTTGTACCTGGTGAGCAACTTGCCCTTCGACCACTCAGTGACGGACTCAACATTGGACTGATTTTGTGGCCAGAATTGGATCCGTCCTGCATTTGTCTCGCCCCGGCCATCAGCATAGAAGGTGAACTCCTGTGTCTGCTCGATCCCGCGCCGGAGAACCTTTTGTGTGATCCTGATCTCGGTCGCCGTTTGTAAGAACACGAGCGTGACCTTGGGAAACCCTGATACATCGTCGGCCTTCCTGGACCCGCCAAATTCGATCAACTCCCAGGTGCCACTGAGATCGGGTGAGCTTTGACTTTGCGCTCGACCATCTTCCGCGGCGGCGACAATAAGAGCCACGCTCAAAGCTAGCATCAACAATCCAGTTATGTTTTTCATTGCAAACATGGTTGTTCTCCTTCGTGCCGGCCGTGCCTTGATGGTGTCCTCGTATGATAGCTCCACGCGATTGAAGGTGGAAAGGCCTGCTTGCTCGTGGTCGCTCTTGGGTGTACCCTTCCACCAGTCCAAAGAAATCGTAGACGGGTTTTCTACTCCGTCAAAATCTCCCACAGTTTCGCGCCCCTTTTATTAATGCCCGGCGTTACGCGCTTAAGTTTTGGAAGGTCGCCGGCCTGCACTGAATCTACTGAAGTTGACCTGGACCGGAGTTTTTATCCGCGACAGGAACATTACACATGAGGACATGACCATGAAAAAGATAATTCTTGCTTTACTGATTACGCTGGCTGCTCTTTCAGTAGCCGCTGCCGACACTATCTACTTACGCGGCGGAGCAACTTTGCGAGGCAATGTGCTTGGTTTCATCAACGGCCGGTTCGCGGTCCGCCTAACTGCCCCGGCATCACTGCCGCGTCCGAACGATAATCGGACCCAGGGCGGAGCTTACAGCACTCGCACAGCAAATGTAGGCGACGTCGTTTTTTTGCGACCGCGGGACGTCGAGAGAATTGAAATCGAGGGCCGGTCGTTGGATGAAGCGCGATATCAAACCCGCACCGTTGAAGTCTCGCTCGGTCCAAATTGGATTGATAGTGGAGTTGATGTCCGCCGCAGTGAGCGAATAAAGCTTGACGCATCGGGCACTATCTATGCGAACCGCATGCGCATTACGCCTGCCGGCCTAACTTCAACAGATCCGAGTGCGCCTTTGCCGCGGGCTGCGGAAGGAAAGCTAATCGGCGTGATTGGAAATGATTATGATTCGCCCGTTATCGAGATCGGTTCTGGTGGAGAATTTACGGCAGACCGCGATGGCCGGATTTATCTAACCGTCAACCGTGGCAACTATACCGATGCGCGCGGCGCATTCACCGTCAGGGTGCAGAAAGAGATTGACTTGGCGGCGATGGCCCGGGCTGATGAGAATCGAAATCCAAACGATAACAACTACGACCCATTTGGACTGCCAGGTGAGACAACCGGCCCGGCTTCGACCCGTTCGCGACAACGCGGTGATAACAATCCAAACCGCGATCGCCGCAGCAATCGCACGCTGGAGCGCAGCGTGGTGGTGGAAGCGAACCAGTCCCGGGGAATCGATACCGGAATTGAGTTGCGCTCAGGTGACCAGGTGACAATCTCCGCGACCGGTAACATAACTGCAGGTCAGCGTGCCGGCGTGGTTACTCCGGATGGTGCTCGTCTTGGGGCAGCTGCAGTCTTTGGCGTGAACCGGCGTCCAGTTCCTACGGCCGGTGTAGGGGCGCTAATAGGTTACGTACTTCAGTCAAACGGCCAGCAGACACAGCCGTTTTTAATCGGTAGTCAATCGATGTTTACCGTTCCGGTTGATGGAAGGTTGTACTTGTTGGTCAACGACGACAATTTCACTGACAACAGCGGGAGCTTCAGTGCCCGCATCATCTACCCTGACAATAGGTAATTAGCGATTAAGACATATCCGCAGATTACGCCGATTATCTTTAGAGTTCGAGGGGTGACGCTTTTCTGAAATCCGGGGTCCTGAGTCCCGCTTTTCTGATTCCTGACACCTGGGTCTTGAGCCTTAGCAGAAACGGCGTCTCTAGACTATCTAAAACAAAATCTGCGTAATCTGCGGATGTTTCTGCCGATTCTCTTTCTCCTGAGTCCGTGCGGTCCAGGCTTCCACCGTAAATTGCCGGATCAAAGAGGTTTGTTGGTGACGGGCAGGTGGGGCCGTGCTAAGATTCCCGCCATTATGCATGCGAATGTCGTCATTATTCGATTAGTTTTTACTGGAATTCTCGTAGCTGCTGGTTACTTTCTCAAACCTATAAGCGGCTCTCCCTGGTTTCCCTACAGTGGAGATCCATGGATTTCCGCGAGCGTCGGCTTCTTGATCGCCCTTTGTATTATTGTTTTTGAGCTGCGAATCCGGCGTGCGAGTTTGAAGACACTCATCGGTGCAGCCATCGGTTCGATAATGGGAATCGTAGGCGCCTTCCTGATAGGCATTTTGATTAGCCGGCAGGAAATGGACGGAGACGTCAAGACCTTCCTCACCCTGGCCCTGACTTTTTTTATGGCCTACGTGGGTCTGATGGTTGGGGCGGCTAAAGGCGACTACCTGGAGCTTTCGGCTTTGGGAGGTATTCTTACCGACAAGGCTTCTCGGCGTGATCTAAAGGTTCTCGACACCTCGGTAATAATCGACGGCCGGATTGCTGACGTGGCTGAAACTGGATTTCTCACCGGGTCCTTGATCATTCCGCAATTCATTCTTCGTGAGTTGCAACAAGTGGCTGACTCTCCGGATTCGTCGAAACGCCAGCGCGGCCGGCGCGGGCTCGACATGCTCAACCGGCTGCAGAATAACAGCTCTCTGGACATCCAGATTGTCGAAACTGACTTTCCCTCCGTCCGCGAAGTTGATCTGAAACTAATTGAACTCGGCAAGCAGCTCGACGCCGTTATCGTCACCAACGACTTCAACCTAAACAAAGTGTCTCAGCTGCGCGGCGTGAGTGTGCTGAACATCAACGAACTCGCAAACGCCCTGAAACCCGTGGTCCTTCCCGGCGAGGCTATGCGAGTGTTCATCTTGAAAGAGGGCAAGGAATACAATCAGGGCGTCGCCTATCTCGATGACGGAACCATGGTTGTCGTCGACAACGCGCGACGACTGATTGGGAAAAACGCAGACATCGCGGTGACCAGTGTGCTCCAAACCACCGCTGGAAAGATGATCTTTGGACGTCTTTGGGAAGAGCCGGAGAATAGTACTAACAGTGGCGAGCATCGCATTAACGGCGCAGCCAGGCGTCCGTCGCGAGAGCCCCGAAACGGGCCTTCCCCTGTGCGCCTCACGGATACTGAACCCATCACGGAGACGTAAGACAACAGACGACGGACGACCGCCGACCGTAAAACGACAGAGGACGGACGACCGCCGACCGAAGAGGAATACCGTCAACGGTCGTCCGTCGTCTGTCACTATTTATGAATGTCGCAATCATAGCCGCCGCGGGGCAGGGCACGCGGATGGCTGGCAAGCGGCCCAAGCAATTCCTGGAGCTGGCGGGCACACCTATCATCTTCCATACGCTCACAGCGTTTGAGAAGTGTGACGCAATTCAGGAGATCATTGTCGTTATCGCCCCTCAGGAATCGGCGGAGTTTCTTTCCCTCGCTAATAAGTTCGGTCTACGGAAGCTTGCCAGGGTAGTCCCGGGAGGAGCTACGCGAGCCGAATCTGTCCTCCATGGCCTTCAGGCCGTGAGAGAAGCCACCGCTGAAGTGGTGGCTGTTCACGATGGCGTGCGTCCTTTCGTAACTGCGGCAGAAATAAGCCGCACAGTAGAGGTGGCCAACCGGGAAGGTGCGGCTATCCTGGTCGCTGCCCCTGTCGATACGATTAAAGAAGTCAGAGATGGTCGGGTTGTGAAGACGCTAAGACGGGACGAATTACGCAATGCGCTGACTCCGCAGTGTTTTCACTATAAACTGTTGCGCCGCGCTTATGAGGAGGCTGACGTAAACGATCCTGAGTTGACAGATGAGAGCTCCCTCGTGGAACGTCTGGGTGTGAAGATAGCGGTCGTTGACGGCAGTTCGCATAATATCAAGATTACCAGGGAAGAGGATCTGATAATCGGGGAAGCGATATTGAAAAGCTGGGCTTAGGTCTTAATGTCCGACACACTTTAGTTTGTCGTGAGTGTGGGTAGAGGCGACGCGATGTGTTACTCGCTTGACTGACAACTAGATCTTGGTCCAGGCGAACGAACGACAAACTGTAAAGTGTG
>Ga0190274_10002603_pt1 | contig 10655 bp, 6 predicted proteins | sample Popmic531T_FD_133002 | JGI IMG/M metagenome (GOLD analysis project Ga0190274, IMG submission 133002) | Populus adjacent soil microbial communities from riparian zone of Yellowstone River, Montana, USA - 531 T | ecosystem: Environmental > Terrestrial > Soil > Riparian zone | place: USA: Montana...
CACGCTGCGCAACGTGATCAGTCAGAACGCGTCGCGTCTCACCGACATCGTCAGGCTCGCGCCGCACGTGCAGGAGGGCAAGGTCGTCGGCTTCCGTGTGAATCCCGGCCGGGACCGCGAAAGCTTCGAAGCGCTCGGTTTGCTACCTGGCGACATCGTCACAGACATCAACGGCGTCGTGCTGGATGATCCGAGCCGCGGATTGGCGGCGTTCGAAGCGCTTGGCGAAGCAACGATGGCGAACGTCACCGTGCTACGGGAAGGAACCCCGACAGTCCTCGTGATCGACACGAGCCAGCTGCAGAATCTCCAGGAGAAGCGCGAGTGATTTCAGCTTCAGCGCCGCCCGCGAGCGGCGGACCGCGGCCAGCCTGCCGCACCGCGGCGCGTGGCCGCCACATCGCTGCCGCGCTGGTCGCAGCGGGGATGCTCGGCACGGTTCACTTCGCGCTTGCGCAGCCGCAGCCCCAGGGGCCGCAGCTGACGCCCAACTACCGCGAGGCCGACATTCGCGTCGTCGCGGATCAGGTACAGCAGGTCATCGGCCGGCCGATCATCATCGACCCGCGCGTCCGCGCGCAGGTCACGGTCCTGTCGAATGCACCGATGTCGCCCGAGGGGTTCTACAAGCTGTTTCTGTCGACGCTCGAGGTTCACGGCTTCGTCGCGCTCGACTCGGGCGACGCGATCCAAATCGTCCCGGACGCCAACGCCCGCTTCGGGCAAGGCGACGACTACGTCACTCAGGCGATCGTGCTCGACAACATCGGCGCCGCGCAGCTCGTTCCGATCCTGCGCCCGTTGCTGCCGCAGTCCGCGCATCTCGCCGCCCATCCCCCTTCGAACGCGCTGATCGTCGCGGACCGGCCGAACAACATCGCGCGGATGATGAGCCTGATCCGCCGGATGGATCAGGCAGGCACTCAAGACATCGAGGTGATCGGGCTCGAGAACGCCTCGGCCGACGAGGTCGTCCGGATGCTGAGCTCGCTGAACCAGGCCGCGCAGGCGTCGGGCGGCACACCGCCGGTCCAAGTGATCGCCGACACGCGCACGAATAGCGTGCTGCTCTCCGGATCGGGCGCCGCGCGCCTCCAATATCGCGCGCTGGTCGCACACCTCGATACGCCTTCGGCACAAGGCGGCGACACGTTGGTCACGTATCTGAACTATGCCGACGCCGAGGAGCTCGCGACCAAGCTCCAGGCTCAATTCGGAGGCACCACCGGCCGGGCCGCACCAGCGGCGGGCGCCGAAGGCGGAGCAGCGGGTGCCGCGGCCGGTCCGGTAAGCATCTGGGCGGACGCCGGCACGAACGCGCTCGTGATCAACGCACCGGAGCGAGTGCGCCAAGACATGCTCGCGGTCGTGAAGCAGATCGATATTCCACGGCTGCAGGTGATGGTCGACGCGATCATCGTCGAGATCAGCGAGGAGAAGGCGGCCGAGCTCGGCGTCACATGGCTCGGGGCCGGCGGCGCCGGCTTCGGTCTTACGAACTTCACCAGTACGACCGGCGGCATCCTGCAGTTGGCCCAGGCGGCTTCTGGAGACACGCCGGACCCTGGCGTGATTAGAGACGGGGCCACGTTCGGCATCGGCAAGGTGAGCGACACCGGAACGAGCTGGGCGGCCGTCCTGTCCGCGCTGCACGGCGATGCCGACACGAATATCGTTTCGACGCCGCATATCGTCACGCTCGACAACGAGGAGGCCGAGATCAAGGTCGGCCAAGAGGTCCCGTTCCTCACGGGGCAGTACTCGAGCACCGGCAGCGGCAATAACGGCAACGTGAACCCGTTCCAAACGATTCAGCGCGAGGAAGTCGGCACCAGCTTGAAGATCACGCCGCAGATCAACGAAGGCAGCGGAGTGAAGCTCACGATCGAGCAGGAGACGTCCAGCTTGAGCCAGGGCGCGTCGGGCGCCGTCGACCTCGTCACGAATACGCGCACGATCACGACTTCGGTGTTCGTGAACGACGGTGACATCCTGGTGCTCGGCGGCTTGATGGACGATCAGCTGCGCCAAGGCGAGCAGCGCGTGCCGGGCCTCGGCCGAATCCCGGGCCTCGGATGGCTGTTCCGCGCGCGCAAGACCGAGCACTCTAAAACCAATCTGATGGTCTTCATCCGCCCGACGATCCTGCGCAACGCCGAGGACGCGCGCTTTCAGACCGGCCAGAAATATCGGTCCGTACAGGACCTGCAGCACGAGCTGGGCAACGACAAGGTTCGACTATTGAAGGACGAGCTGCAACCGACGTTACCGCCGCTGCCGCCGGGCCCCGAAGAGACCCCCGCGGTCCCCACGGAAGGACAGCCGGATGGCGGCCCACCTCAGTAGCGGCGACACCGCGCCGCTCGCTCCGGTCCGCCTCGAGCCGGAGCTCCGCAACCTGCCGTTCGCGTTCGCGAAACGCAACGGCGTGCTGATTCAAGAGGTCAAGGACGGCGTGCCCCACGCGATCTATCGCGCCGGCACGTCGCCGCAGATCCTCGCCGAGGTCCGGCGCTTCGCGGGCGGCCCCGTGACTTTCACGGAAGTGGACGCCCAGACTTTCGACAGCCGCCTACAGGCCGCCTACGAAAGCGGCGCGGCGATGACGATGGTCGAGGGGCTCGACGACGAGACCGACTTGTTCGCGGTCGCGCAGCAGCTGCCCGAGCCATCGGACCTCATCGACAGCGACGACGAGGCGCCGATCATCCGCCTGATCAACGCCTTGCTCACGCAGGCGGTCAAGGACAACGCGTCCGACATCCACATCGAGCCCTACGAGAACCGCATGACGGTGCGGTTCCGCATCGACGGCGTGCTGCGCGAGGTGCTGCAATCGAAACGCGCGGTGGCGCCGATCGTCGTGTCGCGCATCAAGGTCATGTCGAAGCTCGACATCGCCGAGAAGCGTCTGCCGCAGGACGGCCGGATCTCGTTGCGCATCGCGGGCCGCGCGGTCGACGTTCGGGTGTCGACTATTCCGTCGGGCCACGGCGAGCGAGTCGTGCTGCGCTTGCTCGACAAGCAGGCCGGCCGCCTCACGCTCACGAACCTCGGCATGGCCGACGAAGACCAGAACGTCATGCAGGAGCTCGTGCATCGACCGCACGGGATACTGCTCGTAACGGGCCCCACCGGATCAGGCAAGACGACGACCCTGTACGCGGCGCTAGAGCGCATCAACGACTTGAGCCGCAACATCCTGACCGTCGAGGACCCGATCGAGTACCACATCGACGGCATCGGCCAGACGCAGGTGAATACCAAGGTCGAAATGACGTTCGCGCGGGGACTCCGCGCGATCCTGCGCCAAGACCCCGACGTCGTGATGGTGGGCGAGATCCGCGACCTCGAGACGGCCGAGATCGCGGTGCAGGCGAGCTTGACGGGTCATCTCGTGCTCTCGACGCTGCACACCAATACCGCGGTCGGCGCCGTCACCCGCCTGCGCGACATGGGCGTCGAGCCGTTCCTGTTGTCTTCGAGCTTGATAGGCGTGCTCGCGCAGCGCTTGGTGCGCGTGCTCGATCCGGCCACACGCGTGGCATATCGCGCGAGCGAATACGAGAGCCGGCTGCTCAACGCGGACCCCGCGGCTCCGCCGACGCTGTACCGAGCGCCTGCCGACGACCAGGGCTATTCAGGCCGCACGGGCATCTACGAGCTCGTCCAGGTCGACAACACCATGCGCACGATGATTCACGACGGCGCGGGCGAGCACGAGCTCGAGCGCTACGCCCGCACGCTCGGCCCGAGCATCCGTGAGGACGGTATCCGCAAGATCCTCGCGGGCGAGACCACTCTCGAGGAGGTCGTCAGAGTCACTCGGGCCGACTGATGGGTGCCTATCAATACGTTGCGGTGGACGGCGGCGGCAAAGAGCACCGCGGAACGCTCGAGGGCGACACGCCGCGGCATGTCCGCCAGCTCCTGCGCGAACGGCAGCTGCACCCGGTCGAGGTCGCGGAGGTCGAGGCGCGCGAACGCAAGGCCACCCAGCGCCAATTCTCCTTCGGCGGCGGCATCTCCGGTCTCGATCTCGCGCTGCTGACGCGACAGCTCGCCACGCTCGTCAAGGCCGGCCTGCCGCTCGAGGAAGCGCTGCTCGCCGTAAGCGAGCACACGGAGAAGGCGCGTCTCAAGAGCATCGTGCTCGGAGTCCGCGCGAAAGTGCTCGAGGGTCACTCGCTCGCCGTCGGGCTCGAAGACTTTCCGCGTGCGTTCCCGGTCGTCTACCGAGCGACGGTCTCGGCCGGCGAACAGGCGGGCCAGCTCGACACCGTGCTCCAGCGGCTCGCGGAATACACCGAATCGCGTCACAGCCTGCGGCAAAAGATCCTCCAGGCGATGATCTATCCGATCGTGCTTACCATGATCGCCGTGTTCATCGTTACTTTGATGCTCGTTTACGTCGTCCCTAAGGTCGTCGGCGTGTTCGAGACTACGGGTCAGCAGCTCCCACTGCTCACCCGCGCGCTCATTGCCCTATCGAACTTCATACAGAACTGGTGGTTCCTGATCATTGGGGCGATCGGCCTCGCCATCGCGGCGTTCGTGCAGGCTCTCAAGAACGAGGCGACGCGCCGCCGTCTACATCGGTTGCTGCTCAAGATGCCGCTTTTCGGGCGCGTAACGCGCGGCCTGAACACCGCGCGGTTCACGCGAACACTGAGCATCCTGACGTCGAGCGGCGTGCCCGCGCTCGAGGCGCTGCGGATCAGCGCGTCGGTGATCGCGAACCTTCCGATGCGCGAGGCGGTCGACGAAGCGGCCGTGCGAGTCCGCGAGGGCGGCGCGATCGGCCGGTCGCTCGCGCAGTCGAAGCTGTTCCCGGCAATGAGCATCCATCTGATTTCGAGCGGCGAAGCGAGCGGAGAGCTCGACGAGATGCTCGAGCGCACCGCGAATCATCAAGAGAGCGAGATGGATAGTCTCCTCTCGACGATGCTGAGCGTGCTAGAGCCCCTTCTGATCGTCGTGATGGGCCTCGTGGTGCTCACGATCGTCATGGCAATTTTGTTGCCAATTTTCCAAATCAACCAACTCGTCCGATAGCCACAAGCTCGCGCGGCGCAAGGCGACTTTCCCCGGTTTGTGCTCGGGTTCACAAGTCGTTTCCAGGGGTATTGCAAAAAGTTCGGCTACGGGTTTATAAAGCGCCGACTGTGATCCACCGATTCACCGACTCACATGGAGGGGAGGAATGAAGCTCAAAGAGTCGGAAGAGGAAGAAGATCTCGAGGAAGAAGCCGAAGAGGAAGAGGCCGAGGCCGAGACGGAAGAAAGCGAACCTGTCGCGGCCGATACGGACAACGTCGGCGATCCGTCTGTAGAGATCAACGTCGAAGAGCTCATCCACGACCTCGAAGTGGAAGGCATCACTGCGGCCGGCAAAGAGCAGGCCGCGAAGCGTCGGCTCGAAGAGTTGATGGAAAAAAAGCGCGCGAAGCGCGATCTCGAGGACTTCGACGACTACGAAGTCTGAGCGCTACGGCGCTCGCAACCATCCGAACCAGACGTGCGCGGCGAAAGACGCTCAGTGGAAATCGCGCGACCGCGTGACGAGACGTCCAAGCAAGTCGCTGTAATCGAAGAGCCGCTCCGCTATCACGTGTAGGACGGCGCCCTCCTTCTGTACTTTGCCTACGACGCCCATGAGCGCGGCTCCGGCCACAATCCGCCGCTCGCTCTGAGCAAGGCTGTCCCAAACGACGAGGTTCAGATAACCCGTCTCGTCCTCGAGGGTTACGAACATGACCCCTGCCGCGCTCGAGGGACGCTGGCGCGTGATCACGAGCCCGGCCGCGCGGACTCTCGTGCCATGCGTGAGATCGGCCACTTCGCGGGCGCTCTGCACGCGCAGCTCGCGGAGTCGATCCCGTAGCAACGCTAGCGGATGGCGGCCGAGCGTGAGCCCCAAATGGCGGTAATCCGCGGCGATATCCTCGCTCTCGGTGGGGCGCCGCAGCATCGGCAAGGCCTCCGTGAAGCGCATCGACGCGAACAGCTCAGTGGGCTTTTCCAGACCCGCGACCTCCCAGCGCGCGCGATGGCGATTGCTCGCGAACGCTTTGAACGCCCCGGCCGAGGCGAGCGCACCGAGGTCCTTCGAGCCGAGCGCGGCGCGCTCCGCCACCTCGCGTATCGCGTCGAACGCACCCCCGGCACGAGCTGCGACCAATCTTTGGCCGCCGTCGGCCGACAAACCCTTGACGCTGTGCAGCCCAAGCCGCAGCGCGGGACGGCCGTCTTCGTTGCGTCGTTCGAGGGTGGAATCCCAGTCGCTGCGGTTCACATCCACGGAACGTACCTCGACGCCGTGCTCGCGCGCGTTACGCACCAATTGTTGCGGCGCGTAAAAACCCATCGGTTGGCTGTTGAGCAGTGCACAGCAGAACGCCGCGGGCTCGTGATGCTTGAGCCATGCGGACACGTAGACGAGCAGCGCGAAGCTCGCCGCATGCGACTCCGGGAATCCGTATTCGCCGAATCCTTTGATCTGGTTGAAGATGCGTGTCGCGAACTCGTGCTCGTAACCGCGCGAGATCATGCCGTCGATCAGGCGCCGTTCGAAACGTTCTAGATCACCGTTGCGCCGCCACGAAGCCATCGCACGGCGCAGCTGGTCCGCCTCGCCCGCGCTGAACCCAGCTGCGACCATCGCTAGGTGCATCACCTGCTCCTGAAAGATCGGTACGCCGAGGGTGCGCTCGAGCACTTCGCGGACGGCGTCGCTCGGATAGGTGACTTTCTCCTCACCCGAGCGCCGCCGCAAATACGGATGGACCATATCGCCTTGAATCGGTCCCGGACGAATGATCGCGACCTCGATCACCAAGTCGTAATAATTTTTGGGTCTCAGGCGCGGCAGCATCGCCATCTGCGCGCGCGACTCGATCTGGAACACGCCCATCGTGTCGGCGCGCGAGATCATGTCATAGACCTTCTCGTCTTCCGGCGGTACGGCCGCTATCGTGTGTTTGGGACCTCCGAAATCTTCGATCAGCGCGAAGCTCCGGCGGATCGCGCTCAACATACCGAGCCCGAGCACGTCGACTTTCAGCAGGCCGAGCTCCTCGAGATCGTCCTTGTCCCATTGAATGACCGTTCGCTCCGGCATCGCGGCGTTCTCGACCGGCACGAGCTCGTCGAGCGCGCGTTCGGCGATCACGAAGCCGCCGACATGCTGCGACAGATGACGCGGGAACCCGATCAGCTCATCCACGAGGCGGAGCCACCGCCGCACCTTTACGCTGCCAGGATCGAAGCCCGCTTCGGCGATCCGCTGCTTCTCGATTGCGGCGCCCTCCCACCACTGCATCGAGCGCGCGACCATGGCGACTTGCAGATCGTCCAACCCCAACGCCTTGCCCACGTCACGGATCGCACTGCGCGGTCGGTACGAGATTACGGTGGCCGCGAGCGCGGCGCGCTCGCGGGAATACTTGCGGTAAATGTATTGAATGACTTCTTCGCGCCGTTCGTGCTCGAAATCTACGTCGATGTCGGGAGGCTCGTTGCGCTCTTTCGAGATGAACCTCTCGACGAGGGTCTGCATGCGCGCGGGATCGACCTCCGTAATGCCGAGACAGAAGCAGACGACGGAATTGGCCGCGGATCCCCTCCCCTGGCACAAGATACCTTTGCTGCGCGCGTAGCAGACGATGTCGTGCACCGTGAGAAAGAAGGCTTCGTAGCGCAAGTCCGCGATCAATCGGAGCTCGTGCTCGATGAGCTCGACTACCTTCTGCGGCGCACCGCGGGGCCAGCGCCAGTCGCGGCCTATCTCCGCCAGGTGTCGGAGATGGGTCGTCGGCGTCTCGCCTTCGGGCACGAGCTCGTGCGGATACTCGTAGCGCAGCTCGTCGAGCGAGAACTCCACGCGCTCGAGTATCGCGAGCGTCTCGCGCAACATCTCGGCGGGATACTTGCGCGCGAGCTCGGTGAGCGGGCGCAAACAACGCTCTGCGTTGGGCCGAAGCTCGTAACCGAGCTTGTCGAGCGGAGTCTTGAGGCGAATCGCCGTCAGTGTGTCCTGCAACATGCGGCGGGCGCGGCAATGCATGTGGACGTTGCCGGCGGCGACCAGAGGCATGCCGAGCTCCGCGCCGGCGGCGCGCCATTCCTGGAGCAAGCGTCGGTCGTTGCCGCCGCGCAAGAGCTCCGCTGCGATCCAGACCTGCGTTCCGAATCGCTCACGCAACCAACGGCCTGTCGTGCGCAGCGTGGCGCGCTCGGTGCAATGCTCGCCCGGAATCCAAAGTAATGCGCACCTGGAATCCGCAACGCATTCGACGAGATCCTCGCGACTCGCTCGATATGAACCCTTTTCTGCGGCGCGCCGCGCGCGGCTTATCAACCGGCACAACGCGGCATAAGAGCGCCGATCGACGGCGAGCAAGACCACCTTGAGCTCGTCGGGAAACGTGAGCTCGCTGCCGACGATGAGTTTGAGGTTGGCGGCTTTCGCCGCGGTGTGCGCACGCACGACACCCGCGACGGAGCATTCGTCGGTGAGAGCGAGCCCGGCATAACCCAGCTCAGCGGCCGTCGTCACGAGCTCGGAAGGGTGCGACGCCCCGCGCAGGAACGAGAAATTACTGATGCAGTGGAGCTCGGCGTATTGCAGCGCTGTTTGGATCGAAGCCATTGCGTGCCGCTCGACTCAACCGAATAAACCGTGCAAGTGCCAGTTGCGGCTGCACCGATCCTTATAGATCCACAAGCGCTGACCGATCGAGCTCACGGCCGTGTAATAGTCTCTGCCGACATCTCGCTCGTCCCACCAGCCGCTTTCGATGCGCTCGGGACCCTCGCGACATTCGAGCGTTCCTTCGTAATAACGCCGTGCTTCGCGCGACGAGAGCGGCAAAGGAGACGGCAACAGCCATAACGGACGAGTGCGCGACCAAGGCGACGGCATCGCCGCCGTGCACGCAGAGCCCGGCAGTCCTACCGGCGATTTCGACCATGCAAATTCGGGGCGATGCTCCGCGATCAAAGCCATCCCGTATACGGCAGCCAATCCGAGACGTCCTCGCAACCGTTCGAGCAACACGTGCGTCAGCGTCTCGACCGGCGTCTTGTCGAACAAATCTACGTGTGCCGTACTAAGCGAGTGCAACGTGCCCGTGCTGAGGCGCAGGCCGATTGCCGGAGCAGGAAGAACGATTCGCTCCAACCGATCGCGCAACACGCTCGACAGGCGGCTACGCTCGTGGGTAGCCTCGGCCCAATCGAAACTCTCGCAAGTCGGCGGGTGTTGCAGATGCTCGAAGACGATCTTCATGCTGCTAACTTGGGCCTGTCGCCGACGCAGATCCCCGATCAAACGGTCGAGCATGTGCTCGACTGCCGCCATGAAAACCGCAGCATCCGAGCTCTCGTGATTGAGCTCCCGCGCATCGTTCCAATGCTCTGGGGGCGTGAATTCGGCGCGCAAATCGAAGCGCCGGCCTAGCGCACGATCGAGGTCGTCCAAATAGATACGGCCGGCCCTACGCGCGAATCCATCGCGCGGCAACCGCAAACAATCGCCGATCGTGCGAACTCCGAGATCCGTGAGCAACGCTTGAGCTTCGAGCGGCCAATTCGTGACGCGCAACGGCAGCGAGCCCAATTGAGCGCTCAATGCACCGAGCGACAATACGTCCTCGCTCGCATTACGAGCGAGCCATAAAGCGGCCAACGGCGTAGGCGCAACGCACAGGCGACGAGACCAATCGGCGATTTTCTCTTCGAGCCTTTGCTTGATCGCGGCAAGGCCATGGAAGAGCTTGATGCTGCCCGAGACCTCGAGCAGCAGGGTGTCGGGGGGCTCGATGCTCACCGTGGGAGTGAGCGTCTGCGTCCATGCAGCCAACGATTCGAGAAGCGCGCGCTCGATGCGAGGTGAACGTTCGAAGACTTTCAGCGAAGCCGCGAGTGCAAGTGCCGCATTCAACTTGCTACCGGGCGCAATACCCAATTCGCGCGCTCGGCCGTTAACCGCGACGACGCAGACTTGACCTTCCAACGGTTCTATGACGACCGCGGGTTCGTGTACCGGACCGTGCAATGCATCGAAAGATAAATTCGGCAGGCAGACGGCCATCCACAATTGCGACTTCGCGAGCGTCGGCTCGCGCTCGCGATTCGGCGCGGGAACCGTTGCTTCCCGAAAGACGAGATCGAGGGATTGCAAGGGCCGCGGCATGAGGCACTACCCCGAAGCTCCGCCGCTGACAGTCCCCTCGTTTGGCTCGCGAGCCGATTCTTGCGCGAACGAGCTGCCGTCGCCGAAACCGCGGTTCAAGGCAAGCAAAGACTCGGTGATGTCGACGCGCCCAGGAGACGCACCTCGACACTTATCTATTTCTACACGAGTCGCCGCAGCGCATCGTTCGACGCCGATCCGCAGAGCCGCCGGTGACCGTTCGCGCCGCGCGCCGCGCGGTCTGAACAACACCGTCCAACAACCGTGCTCCTCCGCCGCGAGCTGCAACCGTCGCAGAGCAACGTGATCGGCAGCTGCAAGCCAAGCCAAGACTCCCGAGCTCGACCCTGACCTGATGACTTGCTCGACCGTCCAAAGACAATCCTTATCGCGAGCCGCTGGCTGAACGATCAACAGGGCATCGACGTCGATGCCGCGTTGCTTCAAAGCGGGTGCATAG
>Ga0190274_10002604_pt1 | contig 10655 bp, 7 predicted proteins | sample Popmic531T_FD_133002 | JGI IMG/M metagenome (GOLD analysis project Ga0190274, IMG submission 133002) | Populus adjacent soil microbial communities from riparian zone of Yellowstone River, Montana, USA - 531 T | ecosystem: Environmental > Terrestrial > Soil > Riparian zone | place: USA: Montana...
CCTGAGTCGCAGCACGGACAGCCCCCGACCCAGCTGGGTCGGGGGCTGTCTTGCTTAAAGAGCTATCGATCTCCCGGGAAGTGTCGGGAGAACTTGGAGTCAGCGCAACCTAAAGGTCGCGCAGGAATCGGATTGCATTTCCGCCGCTTCGCGACATTCACGGGGAGGGGTACCGACCTCCCTCCAGCGCAACGCACTCAGCAGACGTTTCAGGGTGCGGGATCTCTGCGAAAGCTCGGGGATGTCGCCCGCTCAAACTGGAGGTTCTGAACCTTGGGCGATCCCGGCAGTGCGTGTCGTTGGAGGAGTCTGGTGACCCTCTCCCGGAGGCTCAAGGAACCGCGCTGGAACCCTCGGGACTCGCCCAGCTGCGCGACGGCCTCCGGGAGAGGGTCACCAGACTCCTCCCTCGCCAGCCCCCGATGAAGGCATCCGACCCTGTTCCCAGAATCATTTCCCATGCAGGTAGTGATGGGCGTCGACCCCGGCGCAGCCAATCTTGGCTTTGGAATCGTGCGGATCGAGGGTAACCACATGGTCGCCCTCGACGGCGGCGTGGTCGAAACGACCCCGGAGCAGCCGATGGAGCGTCGCCTGGATCGAATTCACAAGGCGCTGGCCGAGCTGATCGCCTGGCACGAGCCGCGGGCGATGGCGATCGAGTCCGTCTACTTCGGCAAGAACGTCCACTCGGCGATGGCGGTCGGCCAGGCGAGCGGGGTGGCGATGCTGGCCGCGGCGCAGAGCGGCGTCAGCTGCTTCGCCTACACGCCCCAGGCGATCAAGATGGCCGTCTGCGGCTCCGGCGGTGCCGGCAAGCGACAGGTCCAGCGGATGGTCGGAACGCTGCTCGGGCTGCCCGAGCCGCCGACCCCGGACCACGCGGCCGATGCTCTCGCGGTGGCGATCTGCCACGGCGGCGGCAGCGGACACCGGCAGGCGGTTGCCTCTGCCGGAGATGCCCTTCACGGCGCGCCCCCGGAACGGGTGGCCGGATGATCGCCGCGGTTCGGGGCGAGGTGATGGTGCGGCGCGGCGACCACGTGGTCATCGACGCCGCCGGAGTCGGCTACCGGCTCACCGTCTCCGCGGAGACGCTGAAAGCGGTGCCGGCGACCGGCCGCGACGCCTTCCTGCACGCCGAGCTGATCTCACGCGAGGACTCCCTCTCGCTCTACGGCTTCTCCTCCGAGGAGGAGCGCGACCTCTTTCGCCTGCTGATCTCGGTCAGCGGCATCGGCCCCAAAGTCGCGATCGCGGCGCTCTCGGGCGGCAGCGCCCGCGACCTGCTGCGGGCGATCGCGGCCGGCGACGCCAAACGCTTCCAGGCGGTTCCCGGGATCGGCAAGCGGACCTCGGAGCGGATCATCGTCGAGCTGCGCGAGAAGGTCGCCGGAGCGCTCGAGGAGGAGGTCGCGATGGCAGCCGAGAGCGGCGACGCCCGCTCGCTGGCCCGGGACGGCCTGGTCAATCTCGGCTACGCGCCGCTGGAGGCCGAGCAGCTGCTCGACGGTCTCGAGGGCGATGAGCCCCAGGAATTGGTTGCGGCGGCGCTGCGCAAGGCGGCTGCGGCGCGGAGCCGGGCGTGAGCGACTCGCCCGACATCGGCGCCAACCGCATTCGCACGCCCGGGATCGACGCGGAGCCGGTGCCGGTCGACGCCGAGGTTCGTGTCCACGACGCCCGGGCCGACCTCCCCGACGAGGATCTCGACCGCTCGCTGCGACCGCCGACCCTGGACGATTTCGTCAATCAGGAGCAGGTCACGCAACAGCTGGCGATCTTCATCGAGGCTGCGCGCGGGCGCGGCGAGCCGCTCGACCACGTCCTGCTCGCCGGCCCCCCGGGGCTCGGCAAGACCTCGCTGGCCCACATCGTCGCCGCCGAGATGGGAGTGCCGATGGTGCAGACGGCGGGCCCGGCGCTGGAGCGCAAGGCCGACGTCGCCTCCTTCCTGACCGCACTCGAGCCCGGTAGCGTCTTCTTCATCGACGAGATCCACCGCCTCGGCCGCGCCGTCGAGGAGACGCTCTACCCGGCGATGGAGGACGGCGAGCTGCCGGTGGTGCTGGGTCAGGGCGCGGGGGCGCGCACGGTGACGTTGCCGCTGCCGCCCTTCACGCTGGTCGGCGCCACCACCCGCGCCGGCCTGCTGACGACGCCACTGCGCGATCGCTTCGGCGTATCCCACCGGCTCGAGCACTACGACTCCGAGCACCTGGCACTGATCATCGAGCGCTCGGCCGGCATCCTCGGGGTCGAGATCGACGCCGAGGGGGCGCGCACGATCGCCTCGCGCTCGCGCGGCACGCCGCGGGTTGCCAACCGGCTGCTGAAGCGGGTTCGCGACTTCGCCCAGGTGAAGGGCACGGGGGAGATCGGGGCGGGGGTGGCGATGGGCGCTCTGGAAATGCTCGAGGTCGATGCCGGCGGCCTCGATCGCAGCGACCGCGCCCTGCTCGACACGGTGGCGTCCAAGTTCGGTGGCGGCCCGGTCGGCCTCTCGACCCTGGCGATAGCTATCGGCGAGGAGCAGGACACGATCGAGGACGTGCTGGAGCCTTACCTGCTTCAGCAGGGCTTGCTGAAGCGAACTCCACGCGGGCGAGTGCTCACCCAGCGGGCCTATGACCACCTCGGCCTGCCGGCGCCGGAGGGCGCCGCGAGCCTCTTCTAGCTCGACGCTTGTAGCCTGTCGGCTATGCCGTTTTTCATCTGCCCGAATTGCGGGCACAGGGAGGTGAGCGGCGAGCGGACCGCTGGGTTCAGCTCGCGGCCGAAGGGCTGCTCCAAATGCGGCTTCGGTTTCGTCTTCGAACTACTCGACGATTATTATCCGGCTCCGAATGCGGCCTTTTTCGTCTGCGACAAGCAGGAACGCGTGATCGACGCCGGTAAAGGCAGCTTCGAGCTGACCGGTCTCACCGACGAGGACGTGATCGGGCGTCCCGTGCGCGAGGTCCTCGGCCTCGACTGGATCGACAAAGGCGATGGCGGCGAGGACGCCGACAGCGACAGCGACGGCGTCACCGATCCGATCGAGACCTCGTTGGAGTGGGGGGTGCGCTCGCTTGGCAAGCGAGTCTCCGTCAACGCCGAGGGTGACCTACCCGCGAACGCGGTGGCCGACGTCTTCCCTGCCTATGACGACGACGGCGGGCTGCTGCTCGTCCTCACGCCGGAGGGCTGAGGCATGGGCACCCGGCGTCGCTACCTCTTCGTCCTGCTCTTCGTCCTCGGCCTCGTCATCGCCTCGGCGGTGGTCGTCGCCAACACCTCGACCAAGCTGGGGCTCGACCTCAAGGGCGGCGTCGAGCTCGTCTATCAGGGACAGCCGACCGGTCAGGTCAAGGAGGTCACGGGGGAAGACATCGATCGCGCGATCGAGATCATCCGCGAACGAATCGACCAGTTCGGCGTCTCCGAGCCCGAAGTCGCGCGCCTGGGCACCGACCAGATCACGGTCAGCCTGCCCGACGTCGACAACGCGCAACGGGCGATCGACCAGGTCGGCACCACCGCCCAGCTCTTCTTCTACGACTGGGAGCCGAACCTGATCGGGCCCGAGCGGGCGATCGGCGGCCGCCCGGGCCAGCAGCCGGCGCCGGCTGCCCTGAAAAAATCCGAAGAACGCTGGAAAGCGGCGGGCCGCAACACCCAGAGCGAAGAGAACAAACAGCTGATCTTCTCCGGCGCCTTCCCCGACGCATACGGCGCCGCCAAACTCGCCTCCGAACAGCCGCCGGTCGAGAACTGCGACAACTGCTCGGTCTCGAAACCGCGCTACTACCTCTTCTCCAAGCAGGAGCCGCACGAACTGATCGCCGGCCCGGAGTTGGTCAAAAAGGACCTCTACGTCAGTCCGACCGGCGAAAAACGGCCTCGTAACGGGATCGTCGTCGAAGTGCCGACCGGGACCATCGTCGTCTCCGAATACCCCAGCGACGTAACCGGCAAGGTCGACAAAACCGCCAAGCCGGGCTGGTACGCGCTCAAGGACGACCCGGCGCTCTCCGGCACCGACATCACCGACCCGAAGCAGGAATTCGGCGAATTCAACGAACCCAACGTCAATTTCGGCTTCACCGACGCCGGTCGCGAGGCCTTCCAGGAAGTCACTCGCCAAATCGCCCAGCGCGGCCAGGCGCAGGCGATCGGCCCGACCGCCGGCGAACAGGCGGCGGCGCTTTCCGGCCACTTCGCGGTCGTGCTCGACAACGAAGTCAAAACCCGGCCGATCATCAATTTCGCCGAAAACCCCGACGGGATCGACGGCCGTCAGGGCGCACAGATCTCCGGCGGCTTCTCCAGCCCCACCGAGGCGCAGGACCTGGCGACGATCCTGCAGATCGGCGCCCTGCCGATCAACCTCAAGCTGATCTCCCAGACTCAGGTTTCGGCGACCCTGGGCACGCAGGCTCTGCACGAAGGCGTCAAGGCGGGGATCGTCGGCCTGGCCCTCGTCGTCCTCTTCCTGCTTCTCTACTACCGCTTCCTCGGCCTGATCGCCTCGATCGCCTTGGCTGCCTACGGGGTGATCTTCTTTGCCCTGATCAACCTGATCCCGATCACCCTGACCCTGCCGGGGATCGCCGGGCTGGTGCTGACGATCGGGGTCGCGGCCGACTCCAACATCGTCATCTTCGAGCGAATAAAGGAGGAGGTACGGGCGGGACGCTCGATGTCGAGCGCGATCGGCGCCGGCTACAAACGCGGGATCAGCACGATCATCGACGCCAACGTCGTCACCCTGCTGACCGCCTTCATCCTCTTCGTCCTCGCCACCTCCGGGGTCAAAGGCTTTGCCTTCACGCTCGGGGTCGGCACGATCGTCTCGCTGCTGACCGCGGTCGTCTTCACCCAGGCCCTGCTCGGCAGCATGAGCCGCTCGCGGCTGCTGCGCTCGCCGAGCGCCCTCGGGGCGGGTGGAAAGGGGGTCAGATGGCACTTCGACTTCATGGGCGCCAGCCGCTGGTTCTTCTCGGTCTCCGGCGTGATCCTCCTGGTCGGGGCGCTGTCGCTGGCGATCAACCAACTCAACTTCGGCATCGACTTCGAGTCGGGGACCCGGATCAAGGTCGCGCTTGAAAAGCCGACGGACGAGGAAGGGGTGCGGGGCTCGCTCGACCGGATTGGGGTCAGCGGCGAGGAGATCCAGCAGGTCTCCGACCCCGTGCTCGGCGAAAACGTCTTCCAGATCCAGACCAGCGAGCTGGAGCCGGACACGGTCAAAGACGCGCAGCGAGAGCTGCAGTCCGACTTCGGAGTCGTCGAAGACGGTTTCGACAGCACCAGCGTCGGCCCGACCTTCGGCGAACAGGTGGCCAACAGTGCCCTCAAAGCGCTGATCTTCTCGCTCTTGGTGATCGCCGGCTACGTTGCGCTGCGCTTCGATCCGAAGTTCGCGGTGCCGGTCCTGATCGCGATCTTCCACGACATCCTGATCACGGCCGGTGTCTACTCGTTGACGGGGAAAGAGGTGAGCAGCGGGACCGTCGCCGCGTTCTTGACCATCTTGGGCTACTCGATCTACGACACGATCATCGTCTTCGACCGAATCCGGGAGAACGTGCCGCGGATGCCGCGGGCGGCGTTCTCGCAGATCGTCAACCGCTCGATGAGCGAGGTCCTGACGCGATCTCTGGCGACCAGCCTCTGCACCCTGCTGGGGGTCACCTCGCTGCTGATCTTCGGCGGCGCGACCCTGCAGGACTTCGCCTTCGCGATGCTGGTCGGGATCGTCTCCGGTACCTACTCGTCGATCTTCATCGCCTCGCCCGTGCTGACCGCCTGGAAGGAACGCGAGCCGGGGTTCGTGCGGCGGCGGCTACGGATCGCCGAGGTCGAGGGCAGCGTGCCTGCCTTCGCCGACGACATCGAGATCGCCAAGCTCGGTGGCGACGAAGAGAGCGAAGTGGAAATCGCCGCTGAGGTGGAGCGCTCGCAGGCCGAGGCCCAGCGAGGCGCGGTCGCGACGGTGGAGCGGACCAGCAAGGGCAACGGCGCCGACCCGGCCGCCACTGAGGAGCCGGATTCCGGCTCCGCCGAGCGTCGTCAGCGCAACGCCGAACGCAAGGCGCGCCGCCAGCAACGCCGCAAGCACGGGAGAAAGCGCTGATGGCACTACTCGTCTGGTTCATGATGGGCATCGCCCTCTGGCACTTCACGGTCTTCCTGCCGGATCGCTTCTGGCAGGGGATCGTCGGGGCCTTCATCGGCTCGGTGCTCGGCGCGGTCATCTTCGGTTTGATCGTCGAGATATTCAGCGGCAAAGGCCTCGGCGACACCGATCTGGGGACCGCGCTGACGGCGATCCCGGGCGTGGCGATCGGCCTCGGCGTCGTCTATGTCCTCGGCGTCCGCGCCGAGCAGCAGCTCGACTAGTCCCTTTCCCCTCCACTTTCGGCAGGTTTGCGGCGATTTTGACGCCGCGGCGCTTCCTAGCCTGGCTCTGTGCCTGAGAGCCCGAAGACGTTTGCCACCGAGCCTTATTCCTACGCCGACGTGCGGGCCGTGGCCGGCGGCCTCGGCCTCAGCGAGCCGGTCGCCGTGACGCTGGTCCGCCGCGGCTACCGCACGCCGGAGCTGGCCCGCCAGTTCCTCGCCGCCGACGAGTCGCACCCGCCCGCCGCCTTCGAATCGATGGCGGCGGTCGTCGGCCAGGTCCGGGAGGCGATCGCCGCCGGCCGTCGGATCACCGTCCACGGCGACTTCGACGTCGACGGCGTCTGCGCGACGACGATCATGGTCTCGACCCTGCGCGAGCTGGGAGCCGAGTGCGACTGGCTGATCCCCGACCGGATCGGCGACGGTTACGGGCTCGGCGCCGCCAACATCGAGCGCCTGCAGAAGCGCGGCACCTCGCTGCTGCTCACCGTCGACTGCGGAGTCACGGCGGTCGCGGAGGTGCGACTGGCGCGCGAGCTGGGGATCGAGACGATCGTCACCGATCACCACCAGGCCGGCGGGGAGCTTCCGGACTGCCCGATCCTTCACCCCGAACTGAGCAATTACCCGTTTGCCTCGCTCTGCGGCACCGCGGTTGCATGGAAGCTGGCCTGCGCGTTACGGGAGGACGAGGGCGCGGCCGATCTCGACCTGGTGGCACTGGCCACCGTCGCCGACGTGGTCCCGCTGGTCGGGGAGAACCGGTCGCTGGTCAAGCGCGGCCTGGTGGAGATGCGCCGCGCCCGCCGGCCCGGGTTGCGAGCACTGATCGCCGCGGCTAAATGCGAGCCGACGCGGCTCGACGAGGGCGATCTGGCCTTCCGGCTGGCGCCACGGATCAACGCCGCCGGGCGGCTGTACCGGGCCGATGCCGGGGTCGAGTTGCTGTTGACCGAGGACGAGGGGCGAGCCGAGGAGATCGCGGCCGAGTTGGGGCGCGCCAACTCAGAGCGCCGAGCGCGGGAGCGCGAGGTCGACACCGCGGCCGAGGCGGCGCGGCGCGAGCTGCCTGAGACTCTGCGCGAAGCGCCGGGCCTGGTCCTCGCCGGGGAGGACTGGCATCCGGGGGTGGTCGGGATCGTCGCCTCGCGGCTGGTCGAGCGCCATCACCGCCCGGTCGTCGTCGTCTCCCTCGACGGCGAGGGCAGCGGTCGCGGCAGCGGTCGCAGCATCCCCGGCTTCGACCTGCTGGCGGCGCTGCAGGCCTGCTCCGAGCACCTGGTCGGCTTCGGCGGGCATCGCGCCGCCGCCGGCCTGACGCTGGAGGTGGACAAGCTCGACGCCTTCCGCGAGGCCTTTGCGGCCCATGCAACCGCGGTCCTGGGTCCCGACGAGCTGTGCCGCACCCAGCGAATCGACGCGATGGTCGGCGGCCTCGGCCTCGGCCTCGAGCTGGCCGAGGAACTAGGGCAGCTGGCGCCCTTCGGGATGGGCAATCCGGGGGTGCGACTGATGGTCCCCTCGGCCCGGGTCAGCGACGTGCGGACGATGGGGGAGGGCAAGCACTCCCGCTTCAGCCTGCACAGCGGCTCCCACCGTGCCCTCGGCGTCGCCTTCGGCCGGGCCAGTCTCGGCGTCGGCGACGAGGACCCGGTCGATGCCGCGGTGCGGCTCGAGGTCAACCACTGGAACGGCTCGGTCGAGCCGCGCGTCGTCCTCAACGAGCTGTACCCGCTCGAGGACGCCGCCGACGCCCCGCCGCTCCACGCCTGCCACTGCGACGAGGAGGAGTGGTGGCGGCGCTTCGAGGCCGAGCGCGGACGGGACCTGTCGCCTTTGTCGCACATGGAGGGACAAAGGCGACAGACGCCGGTGGAGCGGGTGTCGGTTGGCGGTGGCAGTTCAGCCAGCGCGACGATCGCCGAGCTGGTTTCCAGCGGTGCCGGGGTGCTCGCCGTCTGCGCCGATGCCTCGCGCCGCGCCGCTCTGGCGGGCGGCGCCACCGGTCTGGCTCGCTTCAACGGCGGCGCTGCCCGCATTGCCTGTTCGCGTTGTGGCGCCGAGGCGCTGGACGGCGTTCTCGCGCGCGCCGGCGGCGGCTTGGCCCTGACCGACTACCCGACCCTGGCCCGGGAGCCGCGGCCCATCGCGATTGGCTTCGAGCACGTCGTCTTCGTCGACCCACCGCCGTCCCCTCTGGCGGAATTCCACGCCGGCATGCCGCAAGGGCGAGCGAGCGACGTCGAGCCGCGGGAGGCCCCCGGCTTTCTGCATCTGCTCTGGACCGAGGCCGAGGTCGGCTTCTCAGCCGCGGTCCTGGACGAGGAACTCGCATCGCGAGTGGCGGTAGCGGCGCTCTTTCGCTCCCTCAAGGAGGCTGGCGAGGCAAGCGGGAGGGAGCTGCACGAGGCGCTACGCGGCAGCGGCGCCCACCCGCGCTCGCCAGAGACCGCCGCCCGCTGTTTCCGCGTCCTCGCCGAGCTGGGATTGGTCTCCGGCAAGCCCAACGGCGGCGCGGGAACCGTCGGGGTCGTATTCTCAGAGGGGACGGATCTGGAGCGCTCAGCCGCCTTCCGCGCCTACAGAGCAGACCACTCGGAGGCACAGCCATTCCTCGCAAGACCCAAGCAGCCGTAGAGCACAGCGACCTTCTCGCCGACCTCTTTGCCGTGGTCGAGGAGTTCGATTCCTCGTTGAGCGAGGAAAACGGCTCCGGCGGCACCGCGCTGGCACTGGCGACGATCGACCGGGCCGCGGTCGAGCGTGCCTTCGATTTCGCCTGCGAGCGCCACGCCGACCAGCTGCGCCACTCCGGCGACGAGTTCATCACCCACCCGGTCGGCGTCGCCCAGGTCTGCGCCGGCATGCGGCTGGACACCGAGACCCTCTGTGCGGCGCTGCTGCACGACACGGTCGAGGACACGAGCGCCAGCCTCGAGGACGTGCGCGAGGAGTTCGGCGAGGAGATCGCGCAGCTGGTCGACGGCGTCACCAAGCTGACCGGGATGACCTTCGAGAGTCGCGGCGAGCGGCAGGCCGAGAACTACCGCAAGATGATGGTGGCGATGGCCACCGACGTCAGGGTGATCTTGATCAAGCTGGCCGACCGGCTCCACAACATGCGCACGCTGGGCGCGCTGCCGAAGCAGAAGCAGATGGCGAAGTCGCACGAGACGCTGGAGATCTACGCCCCGCTCGCGCACCGGCTCGGGATCCACGCGATCAAGTGGGAGCTGGAGGACCTCGCCTTCGCGACCCTGCACCCGCGCAAGTACGCGGAGATCAAGCAGCTCGTCGCCCAGCAGCGCGACGAGCGCGAGAGCTACGTCAGCGACGCCGGCGAGTTTCTCTCAGACGAGCTGGATCAGGTCGGGATCGAGTCGCAGATCTCCGGCCGGGCCAAGCACTTCTACTCGATCTACACGAAGATGGCCAAGAAGGGCCGCGAGTTCAACGAGATCTTCGACCTCACCGCGATGCGGGTGATCGTCGGCTCGGTCAAGGACTGCTACGGCGCGATCGGCGTCATCCACTCGCTCTGGAAGCCGTTGCCGGGGCGCTTCAAGGACTTCGTCGCCATGCCCAAGGCCAACATGTACCAGGCCCTGCACACGACCGTGATCGGTCCCGAGGGCAAGCCGCTGGAGATCCAGATCCGGACCGAGGAGATGCACAAGCTGGCCGAGTACGGGATCGCCGCCCACGTCGCCTACAAAGAGGGCGGCGGCGGCGACCCGAAGCGGGAGAAGATGACCTGGCTGCGGCAGTTGGTCGAGGCCGAGGGCGAACAGGACCCGGCCGAGTTCCTCGAGTCGCTCAAGGTCGACCTCTTCGAGGACGAGGTCTTCGTCTTCACCCCGAAGGGCGAGGTCAAGAACCTCTCCGCCGGCTCGACCCCGCTCGACTTCGCCTATGCGGTTCACACCGACGTCGGCCACCGCACCGTCGGCGCCAAGATCAACGGCAGCATCGTGCCGCTGCACTACCAGCTGAAGTCGGGCGACATCGTCGAAGTCCTGACCGCGAAGCAGAACCGCGGCCCCTCGCGCGACTGGCTGAAACTGGTGCGGACCAGCCGCGCCCGCAACAAGATCCGGGCCTTCTTCAAAGAGGAACGGCGCGAGGACGCCGAGCGCAAGGGTCGCGAGGGTCTCGACGAAGCGCTGCGCACCCGCGGCATCCCGATGCAGAAGGTGGCCGGCTCGGCCCTGCTGGCCGACGTCTTCCGCGAGATGGGCTACCGCAAAGGCACCGACTTCTACATCGCC
>Ga0190274_10002605_pt1 | contig 10654 bp, 8 predicted proteins | sample Popmic531T_FD_133002 | JGI IMG/M metagenome (GOLD analysis project Ga0190274, IMG submission 133002) | Populus adjacent soil microbial communities from riparian zone of Yellowstone River, Montana, USA - 531 T | ecosystem: Environmental > Terrestrial > Soil > Riparian zone | place: USA: Montana...
ATCGAAATACGATTTAATGAGCAGCAAGTTTGGCAAATATGGAGAAATGAATACCGGTTTTACCGGGCAGGATGTGAGAGGGTTTAGTAAGATTTTTGGGAATCAGACGAGTATTTGGAATGCGGTACAGGAAGAAAATTTAAAATCTAAAATGTAAAATGCAGAATGTAAAATGAAATACAGGGTGCTGCTATTTTTAAATTTTACATTTTATATTCTACATTTTACATTCCGGTTAATATGAGCAATCTTATCAAAGTAGGAATAATAGGCGGAGCCGGTTACACGGGTGGCGAACTCATTCGCTTATTGATTCATCACCCGGGTGTATCGGTTTCCTTTATTCATAGTCGCAGTAACGCGGATCAGCCAGTTGCCTCTGTACACCAGGACCTATTGGGAGAAACAGAATTGAAGTTCAGCAACGAACTCGATAATTCTATTGATGTATTGTTCCTTTGTTTGGGCCATGGAGAATCGAAGAAATTTCTTTCAGAGAATAATATCTCGGACAATATAAAAGTTATCGATCTCGCCAACGATTTCCGCTTGGCTCACAGCTCTAAGCTCGCAGCTCGAAGCTTTGTATATGGCTTGCCAGAAATAAATAGAGAGGCTATAAAATCAGCTTCCAATATTGCTAATCCCGGTTGTTTCGCTACAACCATTCAATTGGGATTATTGCCATTGGCAAAAGCGGGTTTATTAAAAGACGTTTATACAACAGGCATTACAGGCAGTACAGGTGCAGGACAATCATTATCACAAACCTCTCATTTCAGTTGGAGGGCAAATAATATACAAGCGTATAAAACATTATCACATCAGCATCTTGGAGAAATAGGTGAATCACTAAAGCAATTGCAAGTAAAGAATGATGTGACTGTCAACTTCGTTCCGTGGAGAGGCGATTTTACCCGGGGCATTTTCGCTAGTTCTCAATTATCCTGCGATTTATCATTGATTGAGCTGAATGCATTGTTTGAAGATTTTTATAAGGGTCATCCATTTACCCACGTGAGCAAGGATCCTATCTTTTTAAAGCAAGTAGTGAACACCAATAAATGCATCATTCAGCTAGAAAAAGCCGGTAGCATGCTGGTAGTTCATTCCATTACCGATAATTTATTGAAAGGCGCGAGTGGACAGGCAGTGCAGAATATGAATTTGATGTTTGGGGTGGAGGAGGATTGCGGACTCCGATTAAAGGCAACAGGCTTCTAGGGTTTTAAGAGTTTAAAGGTTTAAGGGTTTAAAGATTCTTAAGATCTATCAGTCACTTTGAATTTGAATAACCATTAAACTATTAAACCATGAAACCCTTAAACTCTTAAACCCTGAAACCATTAAACGATAAAACATACTTATGAATTTATTCGACGTTTATCCCATCAACGAAATCGCCATCGTAAAAGCCAAAGGCTCTTATGTATGGGACGATAAAGGCGATCAGTACCTCGACTTATACGGGGGCCATGCCGTAATCAGTATTGGCCATACACACCCCCATTGGGTAAAACGTATTGAAGAGCAGTTGGAGAAAATCGCGTTCTATTCCAATTCTGTAAAAATTCCATTACAGCAGCAATTGGCGGATAAGCTGGGAAAGATTTCCGGCAAACCTGATTACCAGTTATTCCTGTGTAATAGCGGCGCAGAAGCAAATGAGAATGCCTTGAAGATGGCTTCTTTTCATAATGGGCGCAAAAAGATTGTTGCGTTTAACAAATCATTTCATGGAAGAACGTCATTGGCAGTTTCTGTTACGGATAATAAAAACTATATCGCCGCAGTAAATGAAACTGATAATGTGATTTTTCTTCCGTTTAACGACGAAGAAGCATTGGAAGCCTGTTTCAAAAAACAGGGAAAAGAAATTTCATCGGTGATCATTGAAGGAATACAAGGTGTGGGAGGAATTAATGTAGCGGAGAATAGTTTCCTTCAAAAGATTCGTTCCCTCTGCGATGAATACGGTACTGTGTATATAGCTGATAGTGTTCAATGCGGATATGGAAGAAGCGGAAAATTTTTCAGTCATGATTTTGCAGGAGTAAATGCCGATATCTATACCATGGCCAAGGGAATGGGTAATGGTTTTCCGGTGGCCGGAATCATCATCGCTCCGCATATCAAACCCAAACATTTCCAGTTGGGAACAACTTTCGGTGGCAATCATCTTGCCTGTGCTGCTGCATTGGCCGTGTTGGAAGTGATTGAAGAAGAAAAACTGATGGGTAATGCTGTAACTACCGGACATTATATTAAGGAAGAATTAAAAAAGATACCAGAACTCGAGAATGTACGCGGAAGAGGGTTGATGATCGGATTTGATGTTCCGGAAGGACTGAAGGACCTGAAGAAAAATCTATTATGGAACCAGAAGGTATTTACCGGAGAAGCCAAACCTAATGTAATCCGTTTATTACCGTCGTTGGCGCTGAAGAAAAGAGACGCGGAAGATTTTATTGAGGCATTGAAGGAAGAAATCGAGAAGATAATGGAGAAGGCTTGAGACGAATAAAATGTAAAATATAAAATGTAGAATATAAAATGTAAAATGGAATACAGCAAGCTGCCAGTTTTAAATTTTACTTTTTATATTCTACATTTTACATTTAATAATAGCAACATACTATGAAGCAATTCATTTCAGTTTCTGATACCGACAACATCGATGTGCTTGCGCAAAAAGCGTTGGCATATAAAAAGGATCCACTCAAGGATAAGACGCTCGGTGCCGGTAAACGAATAGGTTGTTTATTTCTAAATCCTAGTATGCGTACGCGATTGAGTACACAGATTGCCGCGCAAAACCTGGGAATGGAAGCCATAGTATTCAATGTTGGACAGGAAGGATGGGCGTTTGAATTTGAAGACGAAGCGATCATGAGCGGATCTACCGTTGAGCACGTAAAAGATGCTGCTCCGATACTCGGTAAGTATTTCGACATATTGGGAATTCGCACTTTTCCTTCTTTAAAAAATAAAGAAGATGATTACAGCGAACTGTTTATAAAACAATTCATCAAATATTCCGGTATTCCGGTAGTGAGCTTGGAAAGCGCCACCTTACACCCCCTGCAAAGTTTAACAGACATCATCACCATTACAGAGTTCCTTCCAAAAACGATAAACCGGATTACCGGCCAGGCAGCACAAAAACGACCCAAAGTAGTACTCACCTGGGCCCCTCATGTAAAACCTTTGCCCCAATGTGTAGCAAATAGTTTCGCACAATGGATCAATGCATGGGGTAAAGCCGATTTTGTGATTACCCATCCGGAAGATTATGAACTTGATGAACAGTTTACAAAAGGTGCGACTGTTACCAATAACCAGGAGGAAGCTTTGAAAGACGCGGATTTTGTATACGTAAAGAACTGGAGCACTTATACCGATTACGGAAGGATTTATTGTAATGATCCAGAGTGGATGCTGACTGCAGAAAAAATTCAGGCAACCAATAATGCTAAAATTATGCATTGTTTACCTGTCCGTAGAAATGTGGAACTGAGTGACGAAATATTGGATGGACCGAATAGTGTGGTAACGCAACAGGCCAGTAACAGGGTTTGGGCGGCGCAGGCTGTTCTCAGTAATATGCTCGCCCCCATCCCCTAAAGGGGAGCTGGCAAGATGCTAATTAATTGTATCAGTCTAATAATTTTTAACAGATGAATTGGGGTACAACTATATTATTTCTGCGTTCGCCGTTAGTAAGTGACGGCGATAGGGATAATATGTTTTATGGTGCCAGTAGCGTAATATTTAAAAGAGCGGAAGAGTTGCGTAAGAAAATGACGAATGCAGAAGAAATACTTTGGAATGCAATTCATATAAATGAGTGGAAACTTAAGTTCAGGAGGCAACACCCTATTTATAAATATGTAGCTGATTTTTATTGTCATTCGATTAAGTTAGTCATAGAATTAGATAGCGGAATTCATGAAACTGAAGAAGTAAAGAGATATGACGTGGATAGAGAAAATAAAATGAAAGATTTTAAACTTATTGTTTTAAGATTTAAAAATGAGGAGATCACAAAAAATTTGCCTCTGGCAATGCAAGTAATTTCAGAAACAATTTCAAAACTTAAAGCTTCTCAAAAAAATTCAACTGATAAGTTTACTCAGGTTCTTGCCAGCCCCCCTTTAGGGGATGGGGGCGAAGGTGCCAGCAAAAAAAGTCTCTTAGTTATAAAGATTGGCGGAAATATAATTGATGATGAAGAGAAACTTTCCTCGTTCCTAAAAGATTTTTCCAGAATCGAAGGAAAGAAAATTTTAATTCACGGCGGAGGTAAGATCGCTACCCGAATTGGCGATTCGCTTGGTATCAAATCAAAATATGTGGATGGAAGAAGAATTACGGATGCGGATACCATCGACCTGGTAACAATGGTATATGGGGGATTGATCAATAAAAAGATAGTAGCTCAATTACAGGCCTTGGGATCAAATGCAATCGGAGTTACCGGCGCGGATGCTAATTTAATCCCCGCTTCAAGGCGACCTGTAAAAGAAATTGATTATGGGTTTGTGGGCGACGTGAAAAGCAGCGAACTTACTGCAAACGCATGGAAGTTGTTACTTGATAACAGTTTGATTCCGGTAGTTGCGCCGCTCACTCACGATGGCCAAGGTCATTTACTCAATACGAATGCCGATACGATTGCACAGGAAGTAGCGAAAGCGTTGAGTAGCGAATATGATGTACATCTGATTTATTCTTTTGAAAAAGCAGGAGTATTATTAGATGCTAATGATAATCGTTCTGTAATAAAAAAGATTGACCCTACTTCTTTTGTACAACTGAAAGCCGAACAAAAAATATTTGCCGGTATGATCCCCAAACTGGAGAACGCGTTTGCCGCATTGACCAGCGGGGTATCGAAAGTTGTAATTGGTAATGCAGACAACCTGGTTAATCTATTAAACGGAGCATCGGGAACAACTGTTACAAATGAGTAAAGCTATCGACATATTATCTCAAGACGCGATTGGCTTATTAAAAAAATTAATCGCCACTCCTTCTTTCAGCAAAGAAGAAGAGAATACGGCTGATATCATTGATCGGTTCCTTGAATCGAAAGGTGTTCGAACCAAAACTCATTTAAACAATATCTGGGCACAGAATAAGTTTTTCGATCCGGCAAAAAAAACCATCCTGCTGAACTCACACCACGATACCGTAAAACCCAATAAAGGATATACACTCGATCCGTTCAGTCCTATTGAAAAAGATGGTAAATTATTCGGACTGGGAAGTAATGATGCCGGAGGCTGCCTGGTGTCGCTGATGGTAGTTTTCCTTCATTATTATCATAGAAAGAGTCTTAAATACAATCTCGTTTTTGCGGCTACTGCCGAAGAAGAAATTTCGGGTCATAATGGAATTGAAGCACTTGTCTCACGGTTGGGAGAGATTGATTGTGGCATTGTGGGTGAACCCACTCAAATGCAAATGGCAGTTGCTGAAAAAGGACTAATGGTATTGGACGCAATCGCTCATGGCAAGGCTGGTCATGCAGCAAGGGATGAGGGAGAAAGCGCCTTATACAAAGCCATTAAAGATATTGAATGGATTCAATCATATAAGTTTTCAAAAGTATCGGATTTACTTGGCCCCGTTAAAATGAGTGTTACGGTTATCGAAACCGACAACAAAGCGCATAATGTGGTCCCGGCACAATGTAAATTTATTGTCGATTGCAGGGTGAATGAATTATATACGTTTGAAGAAATTCTACAGACTATTAAATCAAATATCAAAAGTGAAATACAACCCAGAAGTACAAGGCTTCGTTCTACGGCAATAGCTTTGGACCATCCTTTAATAAAAGCGGGAACAGCATTAGAAAGAACATACTATGGTTCCCCAACTACTTCTGATAAAGCATTGATGCCATTTCAAACATTGAAAATGGGGCCTGGCGATAGTGCCCGCAGTCATACCGCGGATGAGTTTATTTATATTGATGAAATAAAAAATGGAATTGATCTTTATATTCAACTCCTAAATCAATTGTTATGAAGATTTGGCAAAAAGAAGCTACCTCTGTTTCGGAGATCATTGAAAAATTTACAGTGGGTCGCGATAAGGAGTTTGATATTTTATTAGCCAAATACGATGTGGAGGGTTCCATCGCACATGTAACTATGCTTGGAGAAGTTGGATTGATGACCAAAGACGAAGCTACCACAGCCATCAAAGGTCTCAACGAGATCTTAGCAACCATTCACGACTCACGTTTCACGATTGATGACTCAACAGAAGACATCCATTCGCAGGTGGAATTTCTTCTTACACAAAAAATTGGTGACGCCGGTAAAAAAATTCATAGTGGCCGTAGCCGGAACGATCAGGTAGCAGTAGATATTAAACTTTACCTGCGTGCGGAAATATTGAATATTAAAGATGAGCTGAGTAATCTCTTTGTACTACTCATTGCACAAAGCGAAAAGTTTAAAGACAAACTGATTCCTGGTTATACGCATTTACAGATCGCTATGCCCTCGTCAATTGGGTTGTGGCTGGGTGCCTATGCGGAAAGCCTGGTAGATGATATGGAACTCCTCGCCGCTGCTTACCAGGTAGCTAATAAAAATCCATTAGGGAGTGGTGCAGGTTATGGTTCTTCTTTCCCATTGAACCGGAGGAGAACTACTGAATTATTAAAATTCGGAACCTTGAACTGGAACAGCGTTTATGCGCAAATGAGCCGGGGGAAGACAGAAAAAATTGTTTCTGTTGGATTAAGCAGTGTTGCCGCCACGCTCAGTAAACTTTCAATGGATTGCTGTCTTTACCTGAATCAAAATTTCGGTTTTATTTCATTTCCCAATGAATTGACAACCGGTAGCAGCATTATGCCTCACAAAAAAAATCCGGATGTATTTGAACTGATAAGGGCTAAATGCAACCGAATTCAATCGATCCCCAACGAAATTACTTTACTGATCAACAATCTTCCTTCCGGTTATCATCGGGATATGCAATTGACCAAAGAGATCCTCTTCCCGGCCATTGAAGAATTAAAAGCCTGCTTACAGTTAATGCAGCTTATGCTATCAAATCTCTCGACAAAGGATAATATTCTTGACGATGAAAAATACAGATACCTCTTCAGTGTAGAAGCCGTAAATGATTTAGTTAACAAAGGCATCCCCTTCCGCGATGCCTATCAGCAAGTAGGTAATGAAATCGATAAAGGAAACTTCTCTTTTGATTATAAAAAGAAATTAGTTCATACTCACGAAGGAAGTATCGGCAATTTATGTACGGCCGAAATCCAGGGAGAGATGAATAAAGTACTGAATAAGTTTAGCTAACTTATCTTACCTGCGTTGTATCCACCCGTGATGGAGTATCTTTTCCCGCAATGATGGATGTTGAACTTATGGCAATGGCTTTGATAATCTCCGCCATGTTTTTCATATCCAGCGTTTCAATCTCATCATCCAGATTGTGATAATACTTGTCAATGGTTTTATTAAATGCCGTGCTATCTGCTTCCATCCGCGAAGTAGAGATCGTATGAGCAGGAACGCCCAATCTTGCCAGCGTTGCATTATCGGAACGATAAAATAAATTCTGTTTGGTATAAGGATCAGGATAGAATTTGAATTGGGTTCCTTCCAGGTTCTTCTCGAGTATCTTTCCCATATCAGTTCTTTCATAACCGGTGATATAAGCGGAATTGGTACCCCACTTACTTTCTGTTCCGATCATTTCAATATTGAACATCGCCATTACTTTCTCTGGTGGAAACTGGCGCGAAAAATACTGAGATCCATACCCTCCTACTTCTTCCGCGGTAAATGCAGCGAAAATGACGGTTCTTTCGTTGTCTTTTTTATTAGCGAAATAATGCGCCAGCATCATCACCGCTGTGGTACCTGCTGCGTCATCATTAGCGCCATTGTAAATTGAATCTCCCGCTTCATTTGGTTTGCGGATTCCTAGGTGATCATAATGCCCGGAGAATATCACATACTCATCTTTTAATTTCTTACCGGGTAAGATACCAACTACATTCATTAATTTTTGTTCAGTTATTTCATGCTTTGCTTCAATGGCAAAAGTGCTGGGAGTAGTTAGCGATAAAACAAAAACAACACTGTTATCAGCTTTAAACAATTGCCGCTTCATACCGGTGAGTCGGGGGAAATTCTTACTGTGACTTGTATCCACAACCACGAGATAATTTTTTCCCGAACGAATATAATTCTGTGCTTCAGTAAATAGATTTTTACCCGCTGCCAGGGTTACTTTTTCATATCCCGATTTATCTGTAATAGAAATAGTAGGCTGACAAGTAACAACGACAATATTTTTTACATCCAACGGGTTGTTATCAAAATTTCCAGATGCGCTAATAAATTTTGGAGCAACCATTGCGAATTCTTGCAGATATGATTTGCCATTAACAGGTTGCAAGCCCGCTTTCTTAAACTCTTCCGCTATAAAAAGGGCAGCTTTATCGATACCGGGTGAAAATGTCCGGCGTCCCTGCATTTCATCCGAGGAAAGTGTTCTCTCGATACGTTCTACTTCCGTTGCATTGATGATTTTATCGATATTCTGTCCGAAAACAAAAGAGGTCGTTGTTGCCAACAACCCCGCGAGAAACATTTTTTTCATATGTTATAGTCTGTTAATTTTTATTTCTGATCTTATCGAGGTTTTAGAGAGTAGCCGCGCCAAAGGCGGGCATATCTTATACTTTTTATCTTTTCTACAAACAGGTAGCCCCTACGGGGCATAAGACATAAATTGTAACCCCAAATACATTCGCCATCATTCGCGTTAATTCGCGTTTCTTATTCGTGTTAATTCGTGTTAAAGGCTCATCATCTCCTTAAACTTCACCGTCTGTCTCCTACTCACTTCAATCTTCTCTCCGCCTTTCAATTCTAATAATAACCCACCATTAAAATAAGGTTCAATCTTATCGATTAACCGGAGGTTTACAATATGCTTACGGTTTGCACGGAAGAACATTTTTTCATCTAGTCTTTCTTCCAGCGCGTTCAGCGATTTCAAAATTAATGGCTTATTCGAGGCGAAATATACTTTGGCATAGTTGCCAACGCTTTCAAACAATCTTATTTCATTCAGTTTTACAAACCAGCAACGTTCACCATCTTTAACAAAAACCTGGTCTTGCTCGTATAAAATTGAGCGATTTACATTTACCACACCACCGTTCACCTGCTCACGTTCGTCTTGCAAATGCAATTTCTGAATGGCGTCCGCAAGTCGCTTAGGCTCTACTGGTTTCAATAAATAATCAAGCGCATTTACTTCAAATGCTTTCAACGCGTATTCATCATAAGCCGTAGTGAAAATTACATTTGGGGCGCGGTCCAGTTCCGATAACAAATCGAAACCTGTTTTACCGGGCATTTGAATATCCAGGAAGATAAGATCAGGGTTGATATGTTCGATCTTTTCAATGCCTTCGCCGGCATTGGCCGCTTCGGCAACCACTTCAATTTCCGGATAATCCATCAATAATTTCTTCAATTCATTCCGGGCTAGCCGTTCGTCATCGATAATAATTGCTTTTATCATGTCAGTTAATTTGTCGTTACGGGTATTAAAACTGTTGCTTCCACAATATTGCCGTACACCTGCTTTATCTGGAAATTAGATTTTTCACCAAACAATAATTGAAGTCTGTTTTTTGTGCTGGAGAGTCCAAAACCTTCTTCGTTAATATGACCATTCAATTTGCCGGAGTTCTGTACAATCAATTCGTGGTAATCGCCTTTGAAATCCGATACTATCTTTATCACGCCACCTCGTACCTCACGGCCGATCCCATGTTTGATCGCGTTTTCAACAAGTGTTTGCAGCATCATTGGTGGAACGGGCTGGTCGAGGGTTTCTTCATCTATCTGGTATTCTACTTTCAAACGATCCTCAAAGCGGATGTGTTCGAGAGCGAGATAATCTTTCACAATATTCAATTCCTTTTCAAAAGGAACGGTTTCCAGTTTTTCAGCTTGCATACTGCTGCGTAGAATATTACTTAGCTCCGTGATCGCATTGCGTGCCCTGCCTGGATTTTCATCAATCAATGCCCGGATACTATTCAGCGCGTTAAAAATAAAATGCGGGTTGATATGTGATTTGATGGTCTTTAACTCCAACTCTTTAACCAACGCTTCCAGTTTCAATGTATCCAATTGCTGGCGGCGGCTCTTCTCGATATAATGATAGAAGTAGTAAATCAGGGTCCAGGGAATAATAAAAATACCGAGGTTAAGAACGTTGACAAGAAGCTTTGAAAAGAAGTTAACATTCTTGCTATCACTTATCGACATAGCTTCTACTAACGCTATATTGAGCAAACTATAAAGAACACTGGTAGCTACAATCGCAGTGATCAATCGGGCGATCATCTTTTCAATCGGCAGTAGTAGCCAACCTGATCTCCGGATATACTCCCGTAAAACATGTGTGCTTATTATGCCGGCGACTACGTACACCATTATTTTCAATCCCCTTTCAACGGTCAGTTTGTCGCTAGGCATGAAAAAAACGGAATAAAAGAGCAGAGAGAATCCTACCAATCCCCATCCCCCAAACTGGCATAGCCAGTAATTCGATATTCTGTTAAGTACTTTCATATGCTGTTGTGGCA
>Ga0190274_10002606_pt1 | contig 10651 bp, 10 predicted proteins | sample Popmic531T_FD_133002 | JGI IMG/M metagenome (GOLD analysis project Ga0190274, IMG submission 133002) | Populus adjacent soil microbial communities from riparian zone of Yellowstone River, Montana, USA - 531 T | ecosystem: Environmental > Terrestrial > Soil > Riparian zone | place: USA: Montana...
GGATGATGAAGCAAACTGGTGATCAGCTCTTCCGAAGCAGGATTTATCTTAGTGATCAGCATCCGCATAATACTTATAAGCTCAAAATCGGAAGCTGTTTTCATTTTAGTTTTTAACTCTTCAATGATCTTTTCATCATTCAGGTTAAATTCTTCCTGGCTGAAAAAACGGGTACTGATGGTATTCACCAGCATATGCAGGTACTGACGATTTACCAACATCACACCCATCATCCATAACACCCCGATGATCAGCAACGCATAACAAATCGTCAGCAGGTTTGTATGCTGTTGTATATTAAAGGAGATCAGAAGAAACAATCCACTGAACAGAGAAGCGAAAGGATCCATAATTCCTTTTACAATATTATGTGCCCTCAATCTTTCATACGTATTGAGCGGTTGCATGAGGGTTAATAATACAGGCGAATTAAAAGATGTTCTCAATACTTCTACCACTACTGAGGTGACTCCAAACAGATAAAAAATTAACTTCTCACCCGGGTATATCCAATTGACAAACAAAATTGAGGAAACGAGCAATAACATACCTACGGGAGTGATAAATAAAGCTTGCCGCACTCCAATAGATGCGGTGAGCCTGCTACTAAATATCATTTTTGTAATCAAGGCTGTTATGCGGAGACCTGCATAGAAAAAGGCGATAAATTTTGCTAATGCAACATCACCTTCGTATTCTTTCTTCACTTCCGAATAAAATCCAAAATTTATAAGAAGAATAGCGGCAGCGGTGAGGAGAGAAATAAAAGCGATGCGCCGGATGAAGGCATTGGTTGTAAATTCCGAAACCAGTTTAGTGATTTGTTTCGGACCATGTTTTTTATGCGAATGCTTACCATGTGCATGAGGCACATGCAGCATTCCTGATTTAGCGAGCCCATTAAAGAATATCAAAGAGGCGAGCATACAACCCGCTCCGATATATAAAAGGTTTTGTGTGCCGGTTAATGGTACAATGATCACAGCAAGTGTATAACCGATAAATTTAGCGGGTATATCTCCCGCGCTGATCACAGCAAACAATCGCTTACTCTGCCGGAGATCGAAATGCGTAGCAGCAATACCCCAAAATTCCAGGTTGTTGAGCAGGTAGAGTACATTGAACCATGCCATCAACAGGTAATAATACCAGTCCGACTTTATATAATATCCCCCCACCCGTAGCAAAAGGATACTGGCCGCCATCATAACAATAATTGCAATATTAAATTTCTTGAACGAAAGTGCATGTTCAAGACGGGTATATATAAAACCTACGATCCATAACAAAAAAGAGGAATAAATTAAAACCCAGGCGAGTTCCGTAATAGGAAACTTCTGCAAAAACTGCGCAAAGACGGAAGTAAAGAAAAATGCTGCGCCGGCTCCCTGGAAAAATTGAAGCAGATAAAGTCGTTTTACGATCCACCATTCGTTGGGATATACATTAAATAACCTCTGCCAGAATCTTCCGGTACTCATAATTGAAGCACATTTCGATTTTACCTTATATTTTTTGCCTTAGCTTTTCAAGTTGTTGCATTTTCATAGGATTACGGTCGCGTTGCGAAGAACAAGTGAAATAACGGTGACCTTCAAAAAAACTAACCTGGAGCTGGTTCCATTCCGGCTCCGTTTTTATTATTTCATAATTCATCATTTCCTCGTGGAGACGGTCACTGACTGACTTAAAATCTGATCGGCCAAGATAGTCCAGGTCCGAGTCGCATAGAATCATCTCAGGCAAGGTGTGGGGCGATTGCGGAATTTTTGTAGCCATGATCATATTCTTTATAGTGGCTATCTCAAGTGAATTAAACTCGCTGTCAGCAAGCGTTTCCTCCATTATTTCACAGGATTTTTTCTCGTGATCCTTATAGGTGTACAGAAAACCGGTATCGTGAAATAGAGCCGCGACTTGTAACAGGAGTAATGTTCCCGGATCAGTAATGTTTTCTGTTGCGGCGATACGTGCCGCCTGTTGCATTACATCCCTGGTATGAGCTGTTGAATGGTAAGTCAATCGTGGATCCAGCCCATCGTCAAGTAGTTGAAATATATCAGCTTTCAGGTGCTGGAATCCTGATTCCGTCATAGAAAATAATAATACATCAAATATAGGATTTCCTATGACTGTCAAAGGTGAAAGGTGAAAGGTCAAAGGTGAAAAGCATTTTGAAATTCGGAGATTCGTTACAGCTTTCACTTTTGACCTTTCACCTTTCACCTCTTCAGTGGATGGAAAATTATCCACAGATTGAGCAGTAAAATAAGCAGCGCAAAGTGTTACTATTAGATATTTTTCGATTTTTCTTCCACTTCTTCCCTGTCTTCATCTGGTATTCTCCCAAGCCCTTGCTCAGGAATTACTTTGTCATCATCTCCATGATATTCATCTGGTATTCTGCCAAGTACTTGCTTGGAAAGTGGATCATTGCACTCTGATTGTTGTTGATCCGTCTTAAGCCCGGAAGAACGGGTTTTCTTATTCTCTTTGCCTTGGTTCAACGGCATGTCTTCCTTGGGAGGCAAATTTTTAGGAGTTGAATCATCCTTTTGTGGAGTATTTTTTATGTTTTTTGGCTGGACATTGTCGGGTCCTGAATTATTCTTTTTCATGTTTTTGATTTTATGATTATATAATCGATTAATACTTGTGCAGTTATTTTTGACGAGATTTTCAGCCCTGTTAATTGGCATTGGTTTAAAATAAATAGGCACAATTTTTCCGTATATATCTGAAAACCTTCTATGAAAAGTTCAAACAATAATCTTACCACAGTGCTGAACGATCTCGTTTTGATAAATAATGAATGCGCCAGTGGATATAAGAAAATGAATGAGGTGCTGGAAAATCGATGTATGGATTTGCAAGGCCTTTTTGAACGCATGGCGGAGAAAACTTTTCAATTTGCATTGGATCTCAGAGAGGAGCTAACTCGTTTAGGGGTTAAGCCTGTTGCAGATACAATGAATTCGGGAAATATTTATCGCGCCTGGTTACTTGTAAAAATGAATAAATTAGGGGATGACAGGCAAGCGATGTTGGATGCTTCATTGTTGAGAGAAGAAGCCATTCAGCGCGCCTACGATGAAGCGCTTGAAGCGGTGGATTCCAGTTCATCCGGGCTTATCCGTACATTAATTCATTCTCAGCAAGACACTCACCGTATTGCATTTAAAGTGCTGAATAAGAGAAGAAGTGCAGCTTGATGGTATGTGTGTATTTGTCAATTGCTTTTCTGTCCCAGTGCCCAGGAATATCCGGCAGGCGAAGCCCCTGTTCCCAAAGGAGCAGCGCCGCGCAGATCGGGCAATGCAAAATTTGTTGTTCCATTACCGCCATAATTCGTACTTATTAAAGAAAACAAGGCGGTATTCTGATTAATTGGTAATAACTGTCCTTCGCAAAAAGCCCATCCATTGGGAGCAAAATTTCCAGCAAACATTTTTATTTCAGCCAAAAATGGTTCGCCGGTTAGACCAAAATCAGGACTTGGATAAATACCTTGAAGACAAATGATAAAACGGATCGCCTGGGCCCCATGTCCTTTGCGAAATCCAACAGCTCCGCTGGCACTACTCTTCATTAATTGATCCCAGGTGTTTCCTCCATTTGATATAAGCAACCCATTTGCTTTCACATTACCGGCAACGTCTAATTTTTCGGCTGGCACGGCTGTACCGATTCCAATATTCTGTGCATACAGGAAAATGGGGCATGTCGAAAGCATTAACATGCAGGAGAGTAATCGCTTCATTGTACAAAAATTTTGTAGTGAATAATTTTGATTGCTGACCGTAAGGTCAATATCAAATCATCAAAAAATTATTGACGACAGTAGATGAAAAGATAATCGAATTAAAAGCCAACGAGAAGCATGGTTTAGCCATTGGTGGAGACTGATGATCGATCTCCTTAATCGGAGATTGGTTGGCAAATCAACATGATTTATTTAAATATAAAAGAGTTTACCTGGTCCAATTCATCCTGGTTAATAGTATGCCCCATTCCCTTATAGATCTTCTTTGTAACCTGCGCGTTCAACTTTTCTAATAGTGCCGAAGATTCGTTTACTCTTTCAACCGGCACATGAGGATCTGGATCACTGCTGCCAATAAAAATCGTTGTGCCGGAAAAATTACCCGAATAATTTTCCGGATAAATTTTATCACCTATGAGGCCACCGGTAAAAGCAACTACGCCACCATATTTTGCCGCATTTCTTGTTACAAATTCGAGCGTTAAACAAGCCCCTTGTGAAAAGCCGAGAAAATAAATATTTTCTCTATCAAAGCCTTTTGTTACAAGATCGGTTACTATTTCTTTTAATAACGATAAAGCAGAAGACAACCATGGCTCATTGGAAGCGGGAGGTGCCATGAATGAATAGGGGTACCAGGTATTGTTGGTGGCCTGCGGCGCCAGTAATGCAAAATCTTTCGCGTTGAGATGTTCGGCAATTCCGAGTATATCTTCCGCGTTGGCGCCTCTTCCATGAATCATAATCAAAACCCTTGATGCTTCTTCCAATGATTTGCCACTTGTAATAAATTCTTTATGGTGCATATTCATTCAGTATAATATTGACTATTGCGCCAAAACGGGTAATTGTTTTTCAATTTGTGAACGTTCCGGCTCGTATTGAACTGGAAGTTTTAAATGGGTGCCTAATTCCTTTACGTCTTCATCTGCCGTAAAGCCAGGATTATCAGTAGCTATTTCAAACAGTATTCCTCCGGGCTCCCTGAAATATAGAGAGAAGAAATAATTGCGATCTATTTTTTCCGTGATCCTCAATCCATGCGCCAACACTTTTTCCCTGAATTTCATCTGTATCTCATCATTCTTCACCCGGAAGGCGACATGGTGATTGGTGCCCCCTGCTACAATTCCTGGTTTGCCATTTACATCTTCAATAATATCAACAATAGCTGCGGTGGAAACGGCATCTGTGATAAAGCGATAGTAATTTCCTTCTTGTTTCAGTAATTTATAACCGAAAATTTCAGTGAGAACATTCACGGTTGGTTTTATATCTCTCAACCGGAGAATGACGCTGTGAAATCCTTTGGTGGCCGTATCTTTTTTAATGGTTTCCGTTTCCCAGGCTGTTCGATTGTCTTCAGTTGAAGGAATAATCAGATTTAGTTCTAATCCATCCGGATCCTGGAAGGGCAATAGATTTTCACCAAAACGTTCCAGGGGTTGCCGATGTTTCACTTTAAATTCTTCAAAACGCCTGATCCAGAATTCGAGACTCCCTTCCGGAACAGAATAACCGATTTCGGTAGCCATGCCCACACCCGTTGTTCCGCGTTTTACATAGGTCCAGGGGAAGAAGGTGAGAATAGTGCCCGGTGCGCCTTGTTCATTACCATAATAAAAGTGATAGGTGCCGGGGTCATCAAAATTCACGGTTTTTTTCACCAACCGCAATCCCAAAACTTTAGTATAAAAATCATAATTACGTTGCGCTTCGCCGGCAATTGCTGTAATATGATGAATGCCCAATATCCTGTCTTCCATAAAAATTAAATTAAAACTTGTATGCTAATTTGAAACGAATTGCAATTTAGGAAGAAGCTTGTACCCGATTCGGAGGGAAATTGCCAGAGTCTAGAAACCCTAACCCCTCAGCGGGGCCAGAGACATCGCAGTATTGTTTTGCATCAAGTTCGAAGTAAGCATTAAAACAAATCGTCATTTTCTACGCTATTATTTATTGCGGCAATTAAAATAATTAGGTAAATTACTGTGCAAACAAGTATTGTGCTGAAATACAGCATGTTACGAGTATCAAAAAGAACGACTATTTTTAAAAAAAACTACACAAAACCGGTTACAAATCGCCTCCCTGGCGGTACTATTATATGAAAGCAGTAAAAAAATATGATGATGTTGAGTTAATAGCGGCAATCAACGATAAAAAAGAATTAGACAACGCTATTTTATTCATTTATCAGGAATATGCAGAAACTATAAGTTCTTTTATTATTAGTAATGGCGGTAATCAACAGGATGCCGATGATATCTTCCAGGAAACGATTGTTGCGTTTATCGATGTTGTGAAGAATAATAAATTCCGGATGGAAGCAGGCATTAAAACTTTTCTCGTGGCGATTGCAAGAAATATCTGGTATAAAGAATTGAAGAAAAAGGAACGTGCAGGCAATCGGGAAAAGTTATATGAAAAAGATCGCGACAGCAATGAAATGGATGTATCGCAAGAGATCGGTGACCGGGAAACAAAACGTGAGCTTCGTGAACTCCTGGATAAAATGGGCGAATCGTGCCGAAAAATTTTGATACTCTTCTATTACGAGAACCTGCCAATGAAAGAAATAGTTCAACACCTGCATTTTGAAAATGAGCAGGTCGTTAGAAATAAAAAATACAAATGCCTGAAGGAATTGACTGAGATGGTGAAGGCAAACCCGTTAATAGCGGGACAGATTAACGAATTATTAAAATAAAATTTAAAATGACACAGAATTCAGAACATATAATGATTGATCATCTTGATAATCTTCTTTCAGGAGTTTCAACACTGGAAGCGTGGGAGATGATACACGATGATAAGAATATTGCCAAAGAATGGAATACCCTTCTTTTTGCAGTAGACGGAATTCGCGAAGCCGGATTATATGAACAAGTATCTGCCGTAAGAAAACAATATGAGGCCCAACAATCTTTTGCTACGAAACCTGCAGGCGGCATAGTCCGTAGTATGTCGTCTCGCAATGCACTTCGTGCGGCCGCTTGCGTTTTTTTGCTTGTTGGAGCAGCATCTATATATAAATACAACACGGTGAACTCCGGTAGTGTTTATAACGAATATTATTCTTCATTTGAATTGAACACCAGCAGAAGTTCAGAAACTGCGGATGCCATTGAACAGGCATATCGTAATAAAAACTGGCAGGAAGTAATATCCTTGTCTGAAGTTCCGGTGCCAAGGCCAATCAAAACTGAATTTCTCAGCGCCATGGCCCATATGGAACTGAAAAAATATGATAAAGCTATTGAATCATTTAAGCAGGTAATAGCGACAAACAGCAAATCCGAAGACAGTTATTTTCAGGATGAAGCGGAATATTACCTGGCCATGAGTTACCTGGCTAATAGTGAAGAAGCACAGGCATTAACAATACTGGAGAAAATTAAGGCCGATAAGAACCATTTGTATAATGAAAGAGTGAAAAATATGTCATCTATTGACCTGAAAGTTCTTGATTTAAAATCAGGTAAATAATTGAATATCATTTGGTTAATAGTATTTTAAAAAACTTTTTTTTTCAGGTTACATTTTCTTTTGCAGCGAGTACTATTTAATAGAGAGCGGATCTTTGAAAAGGCGGGGAATACTAAAAGTGAAATTAAAGCTGAAGAGCTTTTTATAATATCCATATCCATCATCCTATGAAACAATGTCCAATCCTATTAAAAATCGAAGACCAGTTCCTATGAAATGAAATCTAAGTTTCCAATGAAAGATCAAATTTCCTATACCTATGAAATCGCTTCCAGGCTCAGAATCTTAAATAATTGTTGATCATACCTTATAACCAATCCGAAGAAAGACCACCGAATCCTATCCAGATCCTATCCAGAAAGACCAATTCAGATCCTTATCCAGAAAGAACCAATCCACACCCTAAATCCAGAAAGACCAACCTTCTTCCAATGAAACCAAAGTTCGAATCCAATGAAACCATTTCCAATCTTGATGAAAACCATGACGAACGAAAAGTCGACGTACCCTGAAAACTAATGATCGTAATACCGTCCAAAATGTTTCCCAGTTTGTATCCAATATCCATGAAAGCGTCGACTTTTTTTTAACTTTTTTTCGATCTTATAGTAACGCGCAGAAATGTGCAGAATGAAAAAAGAATAAACGCCACCCACGCATAGGGTTGCTTCTTTACATATACCGGCTCCATATTCCCCATCAATACAAGATGCGCCCAATGAGCCGGACTTTTATACAAGGCGTTGCTTTTAATATAATCCAATTTTGCCTGTTGCAATGCTTTCGATTTCGAATACCCTTCCCCCAAGTAAATATGAAATTGTTTCAAGATAGCAGAAGTGGCTCTGTCATCTGCCTTCCACAAGCTGTTAATCGTACTTTCACAACCTGCATACACAAACGCCCTCGATAGACTTATCACTCCCTCATCATTCACCAATTCCCCATTCCCCGTTTCACAAGCGCTGATGATTACCAATTTAGTGGAATCCATATTCAGCCCATATAATTCTTCCAGGAATAAACAATCTTCTGTAAGTGAATTTTTTTGAGGATAAAAAGCGATAAACGGCGCCGAACCATTGTTACCTGAAACCGCATGGGTAGCAAGATGAATAATTGCATACTTATTTAATTCTTTTAGAAAACTATTTTTGGTTGCCTGACTGTCGATATACTTTAATCCAGTCAGTCCGGCAATTTCATCTGCTGATGAAGGCAAGGGATTCATCAATGCAAATCCGGGACGATTAAAATCTGTTCCTTTCCTGGTAAATGGCGCGAAGGCGATTAAATTACCAGGACCATTATTTTCCTGAAGCGGAAGAGAGTGTTCGGTAATAAACCTCGAAGAAAACTGGTAACTGGTAGCGACTGTCTCTACTAACGGGTTTAAATTTTCGTCGGCTGGTAAAGATTCAAAAGGTAGATAATATAGTATTCCATCCGGAATGATCACCCACTCGTCTTTTCCTGGTATAGCGGATTTTATGGGTTTTATTAAATGATTATATAAACGACCCCCAATTTTTTCACCATTAAATCGTCGCCCCCCCTCTATATTTTTCAGCAAATTTAACCAGGCTGTTATATCCTTTTCAATTGATTTAAAAGAATCAATAGGAATATATGTGAAAGTACTCCGGGTAAGTACAAATGCATGTAACGCTGAATCTGTAGAATAAAAACTGATTAGTGCTTGCTGGGTATTAAGTTGTTTCTGCAATTCTTTTATGCCCGGATAACTGTCGTCGTACTTGAGCTTATAGAAATGGCTATTTTGTTCGAAGGTTTTTTGCAGTCGCGTTAATTCAATTTCATAATTGGCTTTTTCGCTGGCAATGGATTCAGTTTCGTTGCTATCCATTACCTGGTCAGCTTGAATATTGAGTCGCGCGATATTGTATTTGATATTCCTCTCTTTTTGCAGCAACTTTTCCTCCACTCCCGGAATAGTAGTAAAGGTTCTTTCTTTAAGGCTCGAAACAATTACCGAAGCTTTATTTTTTTCATTGATCAGGAAAGCCTGTTCGAGATAATTACTTTCGGGATGCAAATGATATAATTCAAGACATACTAACAAAGCCTCCTGGTAAACTTCACGGCTTTTCTTCTTCAATAATATTTTAGCATCATCCGTATCATAACTTTTTTCAATATAACTCAGTAAGGATAACGTACTGTTATATGCATTTAACGAAGCTAACAAGTACTCTTCCTTCCTGGTTTGCTTATAAAGCAATTTAAATACCGATGCTTTTTTGGATAATGCGCTGAATAACCGGTAATAGGCAAAGGTTGCCGAGAAGCCTGAAGGATTTGAATAGATGTTAGGGTCCTTAAAAATGCCTGAAAAAATAATGATCGCTTGTTGCAGGCTATCGAGCGCGGGAAGATATTGTTGCTGATTTGCATGAATCTCCGCATAATATAATTTATTAATTCCCTTATCCGCGACACTGAGTTTAGCTTCATTCTTTTTAAGGTGTAACTGGTTCAGGTACCAGGCAGCGGAATCATGCTGCTTCAATTGCAGTTGCGTAAATCCAATTTCATTAAATACCCAGGGTAGTTGGTCAGTGTTTACTTTTCTAAAACAAGCAAGCGCTTCGATGGGTTTGTTTAATGAAGTATTCGCCCGACCCATATTCAAATAAATATAATTGTTGTACAAATTATAGCGGAGCATTTTTTTATAGATCGATAATGCATCCTCGTATTGACCAAGCCTGGAATAAGAGGTAGCTATATTAATTTCAACACTCACGGCCGAAATTGTATCGAATGGCTTTATACTTTTTATTATCTCAAGAGCCTGGCTGAAATAGTTCTTGCACTGGAGATAATTACCATTGTCGTGATAAAGTACCCCCAGCGTATTATAAAGTCTTACTTTATATTCGAAGCCTGGGAAACGGTTCATCAATGATTCGGCTTTAAGAAGAAAATAACTGGCCGAATCGAAGTTGTTTAGATTATAGTAAGTCGCTCCTACATTTATATAGGTCATTACAATTAAAGAATCGACGGGAGTATTATTGATTTTTTTTAATTGCAGTGCCCTGCAGTAAGCATCCTTGGCGGCAGGATAGTCTGCTTTGATTTCCATCAATATTCCCTTATTCCGATAACAAAGAAATAAAAGCGTATCGCTGTGAGGGAGAGGATTTTTTTCCAGTGCACTAATCACTTCCTCAAAACCAGCCAGTGCTTTAGCATTTGCAGCGTCTGTGGGAGTGTAAAGATTTAGTAAACTATCGGCGTGATGGTACAATTTGACTAGTCGGTTCGCGGGTGAACCGGGATTACCAAAATGAACGGTCAATATAGCCAGGAACGCTAATATGATAAACACGCCTTTTCCAGGCATATAGGTGGTTTTTGCTAGGCGATTTA
>Ga0190274_10002607_pt1 | contig 10647 bp, 9 predicted proteins | sample Popmic531T_FD_133002 | JGI IMG/M metagenome (GOLD analysis project Ga0190274, IMG submission 133002) | Populus adjacent soil microbial communities from riparian zone of Yellowstone River, Montana, USA - 531 T | ecosystem: Environmental > Terrestrial > Soil > Riparian zone | place: USA: Montana...
CGAGCCGATCGAGCGGAATTGCGTCCGCGAACCCGCGCGCAGCGTCGATGTTTACGCCGCCGTTCGAGTAGAGCGAGGATCCGGCGATCACGCGATGCGCCCCTGCGTCGAGTAACGCCTGCGCTCGCTCAACGGTGCGCACGCCGCCGCCCGCCTGACAGGGCAGTGCGCGGCAGAGCCGTCGCACCAACGCGTCGTTTCCGTCGCGGCCCATGGCGGCGTCCAAATCGATGACCTGCACCAGCGGATATCCGGAGAATCGCGCGATCCATCCGTCCACGTCATCTGTTTCGAGCACGAGCCGCTCGCCCTGCTCGAGCTGGACGATGCGGCCGTTCATGAGATCGATGGAAGGAATCAGCACGTCAGGAGTCCAGGCGGACGGGGATGCCTTGCGCAGCAAGGGAACGCTTCAGGTCGCGCACCGAGTAATCGCCGTCGTGAAAAATCGATGCGGCCAACGCCGCGTCCGCGCGGCCCGCAGTGAAGACGTCCGCGAAGTGATCGAGGGCGCCGGCGCCGCCTGAGGCGATGACCGGGATCCGGACGGCCGTGCTCACGGCGGCGGTCAGGGCGCAGTCGAAGCCGGCCCTGGTGCCGTCGCGGTCGATGGACGTGAGGAGAATCTCGCCGGCTCCGCGATCGGCCGCCTCGCGCGCCCAGGCGACAGCGTCGATACTCTCGAGATGAGTGCCGGCACGGCTGAGCACGTCGTAGGCGCCCTGGCGCGCGCTGCCACGCGCGTCGATCGCGACGAGCACAGCCTGGCTGCCGTACGTGGCCGCAAGTGTCGTAATCAGTTGAGGATGCAGCAACGCCGCGCTGTTGATGCTGACTTTGTCCGCGCCCGCGTCCAGCGCCGCCTTCGCATCTTCCAACGAGCGGATGCCGCCGCCCGCCGCAAGCGGAATGAAGAGCTGCGCGGCGATCGCGGTGATCGTGCGGCTCATGGCCCGGCGTGATTCGAGCGTCGCGGAGATGTCGAGGAAGATGAGCTCGTCGATGCCCTCGGCGTTGTAGCGCGCGGCCAGCTCGGCCGCGTCGCCGGCGCCGCGCAGATCGCGGAAGTTCACGCCTTTCACGACTCGGCCGTCCCGCACGTCTAGGCACGCGATGATGCGCCTGGCGAGCATGTCAGCGCGCTCCCGCGGCGATACGGACAAAGTTGGCGAGCAGCCGCAGTCCCGCGTCGCCCGACTTCTCCGGATGAAACTGCGCGCCGAACACGCGGCCGCGTTCCACGACGGCAGTGAACGCGGCGCCGTGGGTCGTTGTGGCGACCGTGTCGTCGACGACGGGCGCGGCGTACGTGTGGGTGAAGTACGCGAACGACGAGGGCGGAATGGCGTCGAGCAATCGACTGGACCGGCCGGTGGAGTCGACGGTGTTCCACCCGACGTGCGGGACTTTGAGTGGGGTCAGACCGGGGTCAGACCGGGGTTCGACCGGGGTCAGACTGGGGTCAGACTGGGGTTCGACCAGGGTCAGACCGGGGTCAGACCTGTGCGCGAGCAAATTGGCCCGATCGGGGTCGGTTCCTACCCCGCGAGTGGTCTGACCCTGGTCTGACCCCAGTCTGACCCCGGTCTGACCCCGGTCTGACCCCAGGTCGAAACATCGGCCATTGAAGACGCCGAGGCCGGCGACTGCCGGGGCTTCGTCGCTGCCGTCGAACAGCCACTGCAGGCCGAGGCAGATGCCGAGCACCGGCACGCCGCCGGCGATGGCGACGCGGATCGCGTCGCGCGCGCGGTCGTCGATGGACGTCGTCTGTGAAAAGTGCCCGACACCGGGAATGACGATGGCCGCGGCTCCTGCGACGGCTTCGGCGCCGGCGCCGATCACGGGCGACGCGCCAACGGCGCGCAGGGCCTTCATCACCGACGCCAGATTGCCGGCGCCGTAATCGACAACGAGCACCTCCATCGCTACAGCAGTCCTTTCGTTGACGGCAGCATGCGCGCCAGGCGCCGGTCGCGGGCGCACGCCACGCGCAGCGCGCGCGCAAACGCCTTGAACACCGCCTCGATCTGGTGATGACTCGATCGTCCGTACATCACTTTCAGGTGCACGTTCGCGCGCGCGGCCATGGCAAAGCCCTCGAAGAAGTCCTGCACCAGCTCGGTGGGAAGGTCGCCGACCTTTGCGGCCTTCACGGGCAGATCGATCACGCTGAACGGCCGGCCGGAAAAATCGATCGCCGCCACCGCCAGCGTCTCGTCCATCGGCATCACAAAGTAGCCGGCCCGGTTGATGCCGCGCTTCGTGCCAAGCGCACGCAGCACCGCGTCGCCAAGGCCGATGCCGGTGTCTTCCACCGTGTGATGCGCGTCCACGTCCAGGTCGCCCGTCACCGACAGATTCAGATCGAATGCGCCATGCCGTGCGACGAGCTCGAGCATGTGGTCGAGGAACCTGATCCCCGTGCCGACCTCGTATCGGCCGGCACCGTCCAGGTTCAGCCGGACCCGCACGCGCGTCTCGGTGGTCCGTCGATCAACGACTGCGCGACGCAAGGTTGTCCTCCAGTGCCGCCAGGCAGACGCGCGTGTGCTCGACCACGCCCGCAGTGATGCGCACGCAACCCTCGCAGCCGGGTGCAGATGACTTGTCGCGAATGTAGATGCCGCGCGCCGCGAGCGCCGCGGTGATGGCGCCGGCGTCGGGTCCCAGCCGCAGCAGCACGAAGTTGGCCTGGCTCGGCCAGTAGCGGATTCCCCGCGCGTCGCAGAAGTCGTAGAGAAGCTGCTTCGACGCGCCCGCTTGCGCGACGTACGCGTCGAGGTGCGCGCGATCGCCAAACGCCGCTTCCAGCGCGCGCACGGCACAGATGTTCAGGCTGTACGGCGGCAGCAGACGCCGCAGCGGCGCCAGCGCGCTCGGATGCGCGATGAGTGCGCCCACGCGCAGCGCCGCCAGGCCATGCGCCTTCGCAAACGTCCGGCCCACGATCACATTCCGATACCGTTCCAGCAGCGGACCGATCATCGTCCTGCCGCTGAACTCGGCGTAGGCCTCGTCGACCAGCACCACCGCGTCCGGTCGCTTGGCCGCCAGGGCTTCAACAGCGCCCGGAGGAATCGCGAGACCCGTGGGGTTGTTCGGATCGGTCAGGTTGATCAGTCGCACGTGCGGAGTGGCCGCATCCAGGATCTGCTGCAACGGGAACGCGAAATCCGCGTCCGGTGCGATATGAATTTCGCGGAGCCCCGCCGCGTCCGCACATGCGGCGTACATCTCGAACGCCGGCTCCACGATGATTGCGGCCGCATTCGTCCGGCCGCGGGCCGCCGCCTGCGCCGCTACGTGCAGCCCCTCATCGAGACCATTCGTGAGCTGCACCCAGCCGGCGGGCACGCCGAAGTACCGCTCGGCTGCTGACGTCACCGGCGCGTAGTCCGGATAGAACGCCGTGTCCGTGGGCGCGATCGATCGCAGGGCCGCCAGCACGGCCGGCGAGCAGCCGCCGGTGTTCTCGTTGAAATGCAGCCGCAACCCAGCGGCTGGGACGGAAGGGGCGCTGTATGTCATAGGCGAATCCCGATTGAGTCGGCGTGCGACGTGAGGCCCTCGGCTCGAGCAAGCGCAATTGCCGGCCCGGCGATTTCACGAAGTCCCCGTCGCGTCACCGTTTGCACGGCGAAGGTTCGCACGAAGTCTGCGGTGGACAAGCCGCCGCGGAATCGGCCCGCACCTCCGGTGGGCAGCACGTGGTTGGATCCCGTGACGTAGTCGCCGCTCGCCTGCGCACTCCACGGGCCCACAAAGATGGTGCCCGCCGTGTTGAACCGAACGGCATCGGATGCACGATCGCAGACGAGGTGTTCGGGCGCGATGCGATTGACGAGCCGCGTGGCAGCATCGCGCGACGCCGCCACCACAATGGCGCCGTGCCGCCGCAGCGCCCGTCGCGCCGGCCCGTGCAGCGGCATTTGCGCAGTCACGGCCGCAGCCACCTCGCGCGCCAGCGTGCGCTTCGTCGTGACCAGAATCGCTCGCGCATCGGGATCGTGCTCGGCCTGCGCAATGAGGTCCGCCGCGATCCAGTCCGCGCGCCCGTCATCCGAACAAATAGCGATCTCGCTTGGGCCCGCCTGAAAATCAATCGCGCAATCGGGTGAGACCAGCGTTTTTGCCGCAGCCACCCATGCGTTCCCCGGCCCGGCGATCTTGTCGACGCGCGCGATTGACCGCGTGCCGTACGCCAGCGCGGCGATTGCCTGGGCACCGCCGGCGCGCAGCACCCGCGTGGCACCGGCTTCGAGCGCGGCGCACAGCACCGCCGGGTGCGGCCACGGGCACGCCACGGTGATGTCTTCGACGCCGGCGACGACTGCCGGTGTCACCGTCATGACGACCGTCGACGGCAGGGGATAGCGGCCGCCCGGGACGTAACACCCCACGCGCGCCAGCGGCTGGACGCGCTGCTCGACCCGCACGCCGGGTTGCACCTCCACCGAAAACGGCCGCGGACGCTGCTCGAGCGCCACGCGACGCACATTCCTGATGGCGAGGCGAATCGCTGCCCGCACGTCGCGCGGGGTGTCATCCCATCCGCGCGCGAGCTCGCGGCGCGACACCTCGAACCCGTCCGGCCGGGCGTCATGGCCATCGAGTCGGCGCGTCCACGCCGCCACCGCTACATCGCCGCGGCGACGAACGTCACGAACGATGCGCGCCGCCTGACGCACCACGGCAGGATCCATGGCACGATTGCGCGCAGCCAGACGTTCGATCGCGCCGGTATCGCTCGAAGACAGGATGCGCATCACAGCACGATCTTGTTGAGCGGGTACTCGACGATGCCCTGCGCGCGCGCGGCTTTGAGACGGGGGATCAACTCCCGCACCGTGCGCTCTTCGATGATCGTGTTCACCGCCACCCAGTCGTCTTCGCTCAGCGGGGACACCGTGGGCCGCTGCAGCGCCGGCAGCAGATTGAGGACGCCCGGCAGATCCGCACGGGCAACGTTCAGCATCAAGCCCACACGCCCGTGCGCTTCAATCGCCGCGCGCAGCAGCAGTGCGAGGTTCTCGATTTTCTCGCGCTTCACCGGATCGGCCAGCGCTGCGCGATTCGCGATGAGCTGGGTGTTGGACGTCATCACCGTGTCGATGATGCGCAACCGGTTGGCCTTGAGCGACGACCCGGTCTCCGTGACTTCCACGATGGCGTCAGCGAGCACCGGCGGCTTGACCTCGGTGGCGCCCCAGGAAAACTCCACGTTCACGCGCACGTTCAGGCGCGTGAAGTACGCCTCGGTGGCCTGCACGAGTTCCGTGGCGATGGTGCATCCTTCGAGATCCGCCGGCGTGCGGAATCGCGAGTCCTCGGGCACGGCCAGCACCCAGCGGACGCGGCCGAAACTCTGCTTTGCGTACACCAGATCGGCCACCGGCACCACGTCCACGGGCCGGCCTGACGCCTCGCGTGACGCGGCATGTTCGGCAATCCAGTCCTGCCCGGTGAGGCCGGCATCCAGAACGCCGTCGGACACGTACCGCGCCATTTCCTGCGCGCGTATCAAGAGGCACTGAATGCCGTCATCGTCGATGGTGGGGTAGTACGACCGCGAGCTGACGTACACGTTGAAACCCGCGCGCGCGAACAATTGCACGGTTGCGTCCTGCAACGAGCCTTTGGGCAGTCCAAGTGAAAGACACATGAGATCCGCCTAGCAGGCTTTGCCGAAATCGTCAGGCTCGCCGGCCTTGCGCGCAGCCGGCCGTGCTTCGCCAAAGCAACTCACGGTGCCCAGGTGGCACACGATGCCCGCGCCTTCGCGGCGCACGCGGACCAGGATGGTGTCCTCGTCGCAGTCAGTGCTGAGCGAGAGCACCTTCAGCTTGTTGCCAGACGACTCGCCCTTCATCCACAGCGTGTTGCGCGTGCGCGAGAAAAAGGTGACGTACCCGGACTTCCGCGTCCGTGTGAGCGCGTCTTCGTTCATGAAGCCGACCATCAGGACTTCGTTAGTACGTTCGTCCTGAATGACGGCCAGTATCAGCCAGTTCAGTTTCGAGAAATTCATGGCCCAGCGTCCTTATGCAGGCACGCCGGAGACGGAGGGGCCAAAAACAAAAACCCCGCCGATCCGGCGGGGTCTGCGTTCCAAGACTGTTGTCAGCAGTCGATCGTTACACGCAACTCCACCGGCCCGTCACATGACGGTGATGATGGCAATGGACTGCGTGCAGGAAAAACATTGATGAGAGTTGTAACACAGACATGGGAGCTGCGCAAATCCGGGTTCCCTGTTCCCCGTTCCGGGTTCTAGGTTCCGGGTTCCACGTGCAGGTTCGTTATTGACCGAACCAGAACGCGGAACCTGGAACCCAGAACCGGGAACCTGGAACTCGGAACCTATTTCTCTGCTTTTGACGCCTTCGACGTCGAGTCCCTCGGATCCGCGATGCCGTAGGCGGTGCCCGTTGTGGGGTACACCCAGATTGAATGCGCCGAGCCCTGGCGGCCGGTGGCCCGCACTTCGTGGCCCATCGCTTTCAACGCGTTCATCACCTCGTCGGTGACACCGTTGGCCTCGATCGTGAGCCGATCGGGCATCCATTCGTGATCCGAACGCGGCGCCGCCACTGCTTCACGGCCGACCATGCCCCACGCCGTGACGTTCAGGACGACGTTCGCCACGGTGTTGATGATCGTGCGGCCGCCCGGCGATCCGGTGAGCAGCAGCACTTTGCCGTCCTTCAGCACCATCGTCGGCGTCATGGAGCTCAGCATCCGCTTGCCCGGCGCGATCACGTTGGCCGGTGTCCCGATGTCGCCCGTCAGGTTCGTCGTCCCCGGCTTCTTGTTGAAGTCGCCCATCTCGTTGTTGAGCAGGATGCCCGTGCCCTTGATGACCACGTGCGAGCCGTAGCCGCCTTCGAGCGTGTAGGTGTTGGTGACGGCCATGCCGTCCTTGTCGAGCACCGAGAAGTGCGTGGTCTCTTCGGACTCCGCGGGAATCGGCACGGTGATGATGTCCTTGCCGAGCTCCGCGCTGCTGGTCGCCTTGGTCAGCGACAAGCCTTTCACGAGGTCACGTGCGTGTTCCTTGCTGGTGAGTTTGGTGACGGGAACCTGCACGAAGTCCGGGTCGCCAAGGAAGCGCGCGCGATCGAGGAAGGCGCGTCGCATGGCTTCCGTCACCATGTGCATCGCCTGCGCGGAGCCCCGCTGCGTTTTCTGAATGCCCAGCTCTTCCAGGATGTTGAGCATTTCGATCAGCGCGACACCGCCGGAACTTGGCGGCGGCATCGAAATGATTTCGTGACCGAGGAACGTGCCGCGCACGGGCGCGCGTTCCGCGGCCTTGTACGCCGCGAGGTCCGCCTTCGAAATCAATCCGCCGTTCGCTGCCATGTCTTCAGCGATGCGGTCGGCGATCCAGCCGGTGTAGAAGGCATCAGGGCCGTCCGCGATCGCGGCGAGCGACTTCGCCAGGTCGGGCAGCTTGATGAGATCGCCTTCAGCCCACGGTTTGCCGTCGGGCTTGCCGTAGGCGGCCACCGACGCCGGGAACGCCTTCATCGAGCCTGCGACTTCGGAGTTCAGTCCGCGTGCGAGCGTGCCTGACATCAGCCAGCCCTTGCCGGCCAAGTCGGCGGCGGGGCTGACCACCTGCTTCCATGGCAACTTGCCGAACTTGCCGTGCGCCATTGCCATGCCCCGCACGGTGCCGGGCACACCCGGCGCCAGGTATCCGCGCGCCGTCAGCGATCGATCGATGTTGCCGTCGGCGCCCAGATACATCGTCGGCGTGGCCTTGCCCGGCGCCTTCTCGCGATAGTCGAACGTAGTGGCGCGCCCATCGGGTGCGCGCACGATCATGAAGCCGCCGCCGCCGATGTTGCCGGCGGTGGGGTGCGTCACGGCCAGCGCAAAGGCGGTCGCCACGGCCGCGTCTACCGCGTTGCCGCCGATGCTCAGGATCAGCGCCCCGATGTCGGACGCTTCGCCGGTCGCCGACACCACGACGCCGGTGCGCGAGCTGACACCGAAATCCGCAGAAAGCGGCTTGGTTTGGGTCTGTGCGGCCGGCCCGGAGACGCCGGGCGAGACGAGCAGAAATGCGAGCAGGGCAACGCTGGTCAGACGCATGGAAATCCTCTTTGGCGCCAAGCGTAACATCAGGCGCGCTGAATTCATTTCTTGATCGGTCTGACGGATGAGCCCCGTGGAATAAGACCCGCGACGGCCGGATCGTCAACGCTGAACCGTTTGCCGCTGCCAAGTTCCGCGCGGTGAGCCTGCAGGAATACTTTCCACCGTTCTGACGTGGCCATCAACTCTTCGGCGCTGAGGTTGGCGTCGATGCCCATGCCGGCAATCTCCAGGGCGCCATAGGCAAGGCTCGAGAGCGCCTCACTGAATATTCCTGGCTCGGTGAGCCGTGCAGCCATGATGTCGTGCACGGCCGCACTGCCGTCCGTCGCATGGAGCGCATTGCAGGCAAAGTTCAGCATCATCGTGTCAGTGGCCGACCTACATAGGGCGGCCGCCTGCGGTGCAAAGCCCGCCAGTTTCAATCGGGTCACCGCCTGGAGGGCTGCGATCTGGAGATCCGCGTCCGCGTGCGTCAACGCCGGCCCGATCGCCACGAGCAGTTCCGGGGGCGGCGACGGGGGAAGTTTCTCCAGCGCCAATTCCGCGACATACGGAATCCGATGGTTGAGCAGCGCTGCCATCGTGGCCTGCCACTTTTCCGGCCGTGCGCCTTTGCCAAACGCTGTTAACCACAACGCCGCATTGCCGGGTGTGGATGGCGCGGCCGGAGGCACGTATCCCAGGGTCACCATCACGTCCGCGGCGCGCATCAGCTCCCGCATGGCGCCCCGCGGCCGCGGGTATCCGCCCTGCTCGAAGGGCAGTGTGAGCGTGCGCTCCAACGCGCGATCGAGCGCGCCCGACAACGCCTCTGCATCATCCGTTGCACCAACGGCTTCGATCATGAACGCGGCCTGAATGACGAGCGCCGGGTCGTCCGAAGCGAGCCACTCCGCGGCGACGCGGCGTACTGGCGTCGCAAACTCGGGACGCCACGCGGCATCGCGCATGTACCGCCGCGGTTCTTCCCGCTCGTTGTTGAATGGCCCGCGGCGCGGCAGCCGCCCTTCGAGCGCAGGATCGGGCAGGCGCCCCGCCAGTTCCCGGGACGCATCCCGGGCGACATCGCGGTTCTGTTGTTGCATCAGGCCCACGAGCGCGCGTGTGGCTTCGGGCGCCGCGATCGATCCAATGCCCACGAGGGCTTCAACGTTGCCGGCCTCGGCAAGCCGGACGAGCGGCGCGAGATAGATGGGGTAGCGAAGCACCGAGAAGTCTCTGCGCGGCGTGATAATCCGCTGGCCGCCGTAGTCCTCCAGGTCCGGCAGCGCCACCGTGGCGGCAATGATGCGGTCCACATCATCAGCGCGTGGCATCGAGAGCGTGACGGTGGCTTGCCCTTCTGGTGGCTTGATCGTCTTCCAGCCGAGATCGTGCGTGGCGCGTATCGAATACCGGCCGGGTTCATCGATGCGTGCGTATCGCATTAGCAGCAGCGAGCGGCATTCGCGTCCGCCCGGGGCGACCTGGCGAGTGGTTGACGCACCGCCTTCGTGATAGCCGGACGGGTCCGGATCGGGCAGCGTCACTCCAAGCGCGTTCGACACGCTGACTTTAAAACGGTGGCTGCGCGATCCGCCGCGGTAGTCGCGACCGAACTCCACGTCGAACGGCCGTTTCGAGACATTCGTGACGCAGTAATGAAGGAGGATCGGTTCTCCGAGCTGATACTCGGGCTTGTCGAACGACAGTTCGATCCGAGCGTCACTCGTCTGGGGTGGCTCGACGACCGCCCTGCCTGGGAACTGGGCGCTAGGCGCCATCGCCAGGATCAGCCAAATCATCGGGAATCCCATGGGATCGCCTAAGTATGCGCCCGAGGCGGCCTCTGCTACCATCAGCCCTTCAAACTAACGACGGGAACGATCGGGAACGACATCTTGTCCGCCGAACTCGAGGAGCGAAGGCGGAGGAACGATCGCGAACGTGAAGCACTTGAAAGGCGGGGCCCCAGGCCCCGCAGGAGCAGGTTTATGAAGCGGATGCGACTCTCGGCAGTCCTGGCCCTTGCGGCGGCGGTGGCGTTACTCGCGCCTCTTGGCGCACAGAACGCGGCAAAGAAACCGATCGCCCTGGAAGACATTCTGAGCTTCCGCGCCATCGGCGCGACGTCGCTCTCCACGGACGGCAAGTGGTACTCGTACCGGCTCGCGCCGCTTCAGGGCGACAGCGACGTGGTGATCAAGTCCACGAGCGGGTCTGAGGAATGGAAGTTCCCCGTCGGCGAGGCCGGCGGAGGCGCGGCGACTTTTTCCACCGACGCGACCTTTGCGGCGGTGACCACGGCGCCGACGCGGCGTGACGCGCAGGCCAATACGCGCGCGCGCCGGCCGAATCAGAACTCCGTCGAGCTCGTGAATCTCGCCAACGGACAGAAGACCACCATCGCGAAGATTCGCCGCTTCACGTTTGCCGGTGAAGCCGGCGGCTGGATTGCGATGCACCGCTACGGCGCCACGCCGGCCACGGGCGGTGGAGCGGCAGGTCCGGCCGCGGCCGCGCCGGCCCCGGGCGGACGCGCAGGCGGTGCCGCCGCCG
>Ga0190274_10002608_pt1 | contig 10646 bp, 12 predicted proteins | sample Popmic531T_FD_133002 | JGI IMG/M metagenome (GOLD analysis project Ga0190274, IMG submission 133002) | Populus adjacent soil microbial communities from riparian zone of Yellowstone River, Montana, USA - 531 T | ecosystem: Environmental > Terrestrial > Soil > Riparian zone | place: USA: Montana...
GTGGCGGGTTTCTGCGCCGGCTGCGACGGGGTCGCGGCGGCCGCGGCCTGGGCCTGGGCGGTCGCTTTGGCCTGAGCCTCGGCGTCGGCGGCCGCTTTCGCGGCGGCCTCGGCCTCGAGCCGGGCTTTCTCTTCCTCCTCACGCTTCTTGCGCTCTTCCTCGTCCTTTTTGCGCCGCGCCATTTCCTCGGCGATGCGCTTCTCCTCCTGCACCCGCCAGGTGCTGGAGCCCTCGTCGACGGCGCCGCCGATCGTGCCGATGATCAGCTGGCAGGAGCGGATCGCATCGTCGTTGCCGGGGATCACGAAGTCGACCGGGGTCGGGTCGCAGTTGGTGTCGACCAGGCCGATGATCGGGATCCGCAGGCGCGCCGCCTCGTGGACCGCGATCTCCTCGGTTTTGAGGTCGGTGACGAAGACCGCGTCGGGCAGGCGGTCCACGTCGCGGACGCCGCCGAGGTTGAACTCGAGCTTGGCAAGTTCGGCCTCCATCCCCATCCGCTCCTTGGTCGGCAGCAGATCGAGTTTGCCCTCCTCTTTCCAGCCGTTGAGCTCGTGCAGGCGGGCGATCCGGGTCGACATCGTGTTGAAGTTGGTCAACAACCCGCCCAGCCAGCGCTTGTTGACGTAGGGCATCTTGCAGCGGTCGGCCCACTCCTGGACGACGTCGCGGGCCTGCTTCTTGGTGCCGACGAAGAGCACCGTGCCGCCGCCGCTGGCCAGCTCGCCGGCGAAGCGGCGGGCGTTCTCCAGCAGCGCCTCGGTCTGCAGCAGGTCGATGATGTGGATCCCGTCCAGCTCGCCGAAGATGAACCGGCGCATGTTCGGGTTCCAGCGACGCGTCTGGTGGCCGAAGTGCACTCCGGCCTGGAGCAGCTCGGTGAGGCCTGCCTCTGGCATTACTTCTCCTTGTTCTGTTTTGTGAAGCTCCCGCTCCGCTTGCCGGACCTGACGCTGTAGCGCCAGGCAGGATCCGACTCGCAGTCGAACGGGGGTTGGTTTCCGAACCGACGATTGTAGAGCCGCCGCCTAGGAGGCGCGGGCCGCCCGCAACGCCGCCGCCAGGTCCGCGGGCAGCTCCGATTCGAAGCTGAGCCGCTCGCCGCCCAGCGGGTGGTCGAAGCTGAGCCGGTGAGCGTGGAGGAACTGACGCCGGAGCCCGTAGCGCTGGGTGCCGCCGTAGGTGACGTCGCCGGTCAGCGGGTGACCGATGGCGGCGAAGTGGGCACGAATCTGGTGGGTGCGGCCGGTCTCCAACCGAGCCTCCAGGTAGCTCTCCAGGGCCAGCAGCTCGAGCACGGTGAAGTGGGTGCGGGCCTGGCGCGAAGCGGCGCCGGAGACCGCCATGCGGTGACGCTGGCGCGAGGCGCGGCCGATCGGCGCGTCGATCGTGCCGGTGCGGGAGCCGAGGCGCCCGCCCGCCAGCGCCAGGTAGATGCGCTCCACCTCGCGGCGCTGGACCTGCGCCTGGAGCGCCGCGTGCGCCTCGTCGCTGCGGGCGACGACCAGCAGGCCGCTGGTTCCCTTGTCGAGCCGGTGGACGATCCCCGGGCGCTCCGGGTCGCCGCCGCCCCCGAGGATGTCCCCGAGCTCGTCCACCAGCGTCGGACCGCTGTACGACGGGGCCGGGTGGACGACCAGGCCGGCCGGCTTGTCGACGACGGCGAGGGCCTCGTCGAGGTGGACGACCCGCAGCTCCGGCTCAGCCACGCTCGGGCTCCCGCGGAGAGTCGCGCAGGTAGAGGTAGACGAGCAGCAGGACGCCGGCGACGATCGCCATGTCGGCGAGGTTGAAGGGTGGCCAGGGCCCCAGGTCCACGTAGTCGGTGACGGCGCCGGCGCGGACCCGGTCGGCGAGGTTGCCGATCGCCCCGCCCGCCAGCAGCCCCGTCGCCATCCACATGCCGGGGCGGGTGGGGTTGCGGGCGAAGAGGTAGCCGACCACCCCCAGCGCCACCAACGTGACCAGGACCAGCGGCGCCCCGGCGCCCCCGGCGAGGCCGAAGGCGACGCCGCGGTTGTGCGAGAGGGTGAGGCCGAGCGGCCCGAGCAGGTCCACGTTCTGCCCCGGCACGAGGTCGGTCTCGATCGCCGCCTTGGCGGCCTGGTCGGCGGCGAGGACGATCGCGCCGAGGGCGCCGGCCAGGCACCAGGCACGGGCGGAGGCGTTCACCCGGCGATCAGGCCGACGACGATCGCCTGCAGCACGAACAGCACGATGATGCCGATGATCGGGCTGAGGTCGAGCGCGAACCCACCACCGCCGATCGGCGGCAGGAAGCGGCGGAAGAGGTTGAGGTAGGGGTTGGTGGTCTCGGTGACGAAGTCGAGCGTCGCCCGCAGTGGCGGGCTGTAGGGCACCCGCGGGATGTAGGAGATCAGGACGTTGGCGAAGATCAGGACGATGTAGACGATGAAGAGGGCGTTGACGTAGGTCGCCACGTCGCCACGACTGAGCGCCAGCGCGATCACCGCCGCATCCTCTCCAGCGAGGCCCGCACCGCCGCCGCAAACGCCGCTCGTGCGCCCTCGCGGTCGAGGGCCTCGAGACCGGCCTCGGTGCTGCCCCCGGGCGAGGCCACGGCCTTGCGCACGTCCGCCGGATGGCGGCTGCGCAGCAGCTCCCCGGTCCCGGCGGCGGTCTCCACGACCAGCTCCCGGGCCAGCTCCGGGTCGAGCCCGTCCGCGGCGCCGGCGTCGGCGATCGCCTCGACCGCCAGCGCCAGGTAGGCGGGCGCACACCCCATCACCGCCGTCGCCGCGTCGAAGTCCTCGTCCCGCAGCTCGACCACGTGCCCGAGCAGCGCCAGCTTCTCGCGCACGACCGGCGACACCGGCCCGGAGACGCAGAGAACCCCACGACCCACCTCGACCGCGACGTTGGGCATCACCCGGTGCGTCTCGGAGGCAGGAAAGGCCGCCGCGACGGTTTCCAGCGACGTCGCTCCGAGCAGGGAGACGAGGACCTTGGCGCCACTCAGCTGCGGCGCCACCTCGTCAAGCATCGCCGGCTTCACCGCCAGCACCACCAAGTCCGCCCGCTGACCCATCTCGGCATTGGACACCGCTTCTCCGCCCAGCTCGTTCGCAAGCTCCTTCGCCCTGCCGGAGCCGCTGTCGGAGAACAGCATCAGCTCGAACTCCCCAGCCCAGCCGCGCGCCATGGCGGCAGCCATGCTTCCCGATCCACAAAAGCCAATGACCATCGACAGGGGAGCCTAGCCGCGCATCACGAAAGAGGGACGGATACCCCCTCCGAACGGCTTGTACTTCTCGGTCACAAGCGATCGTGGACAGCCGCCCCCTCCCCACCCGAGCAAGTTGAGTGAGGAGGGGGTATCCGTCCCTCCGGCGGCTGCCCTGCTCGAGATCAGCCCCCCAGCGTCCCGAACAAGTCCGTGTGGTCGTTCGTCCCCAGCACGTCGAGGGAACCAGGTCCGGACGCCCAGACCGGCACGACCGCCCCCGTGTGCTGCTGACTCGGCGGCACTGCCACCGGAGCCACGCCGGGACCGCCGTAACCTGCCGTTCCGTAGGTCAGGCTCAGCGTCTGCCCGTCCTTGGTCAGCAGGTTGGTCGAGTACCCGGTCGGGATGCCGCTGCCGCTCGCGTCCTCGCCGACGATCTGGCTGGTGTGCGAGTGGTCGGCGGTGACGACGACCAGGGTGTCGGGGTGGTCTTCCTGGTAGTCGAGGGCGACGCCGATCGCCCGGTCGAAGGCGACCGTCTCGCCGATCTGGCCACAGGCGTTGGTGGCGTGGTCCTGCTTGTCGATCGACGCTCCCTCGACCTGGAGGAAGAAGCCCTTGCGCTTGTCGTCGTCGAGCAGATCGACCGCCCGTTTGGTCATTGCCGCCAGGCTCGGCTCGTTGCTCGGGCGCTGGCCCTCGGTGCAGGCCACCGGAGCGTTGCCCTTACCGGTGGAGGCGGTCGGGCCGGTCCACTCCAGCGACATGTTGCCGGCGTTGAAGAGGCCGAGCACCGGTTTGTTGGCGTTCGGCACCGTGCTCAGCCCGTCGGCATCGGTGACATAGCGGTAGCCCCTTTCCTGGGCGACCTGAACCAGCGTCTTGCCGGCGTCGGGGCCGCCGGGGATCGTCTGCGTGAAGCGGCCGAGGCCGCCGCCCAGCAGCACGTCGACCCTGTGGTCGATCTCCTGCTCGGCGATCGATCCGAGGCCGTCGGCCGCCTTCGTCTCCAGCGGGCAGGTGGCCATGTTGGCCGGGCCCAGGCAACCGCGCAGGGAGATGTGGGAGGCCAGCACCGCCGGGGTGGCGTCGGTGATCTCGGCGGTGGATACGTCGCCGACCTTCATGCCCCGTTTCTGCGCCAGCTCCAGCACCGTGGTGAGGTTCTGGCCGGGCACGGCGATGTCGCTGCTCGGGCCCTGGGAGATGCGCTCGTCGAGCGTCTTCTGCCCGGTCGCCCACATCGTCCCGGTCGAGGCCGAGTCGGGGTCGTAGTCCGGCAGGTAGGGCGGCGCCACGGCCGGCTTCAGCGACCAGGTCGTGTCGAACCCGGTGAAGGTCATGCGATCGACGTTGAGTTGCTTCCTCACGCCCTGGTAGTAGCGGGCGGCAGTGATCTCCTGGGTGCCCATGCCGTCGCCGAGCAGGAAGATCACGTTCTTCGGCTGCTTGTTCTTGAGCGCGGCGGCAACCGCGCGCTCGGTGCCGCTGTCGCCCGAGTGGGACGAGAGTGCTCCCGTGGCGGCGGCGGTTCCGGCGCCGAGGGCCAGGAGGGCGAAGAGTGCCGCGAGGGCGGCGGAGAGGCGCTTGCCTTTCATCGATTCCCCTTTGCTTGGGTGGAGTACGAGACGTCTCTAGGAGACGCCAGCCAAGCTAGGAGCGCCCGCGGGGAGCGATGTGGCCGTGCTGTTGAGCCGCTGTGAAATTCCCGTTGCCGGGAGCGGCGCGGCGCTCAGGACTGGTTGAAGAAGCCCTTGTCGATCAGCCGCGCCTTTTCCTCGGCGGAGACGTCGACGTTGCGCGGGGTCAGCAGGAACATCTTCTCGGCAATCCGCTGCATGCCGCCGTCGAGCGCGTAGGTGAGGCCGGAGCAGAAGTCGATCATCCGCTTCGAGAGCTCGTGATCGGCGGTCTGCAGGTTGAGGATCACCGGCACCGAGCGTTTGAACTGGTCGGCGACCTGCTGGGCGTCGTTGAAGTTGCGTGGGATCACCAGGTGGACCTGGATGTCGCCGCCGGAGCCGCCGTTGTCGACCGGGCGCAGCGTGCGGGTGCGGCTGGCGGCGATCGGCTCGTCGTCGGCGAAGATGTCGTCGATCTCGTCGCGGCGGGCGCGGCGCGAGGTCGGCAGGCGGCGGACCGAGCCCTGGTCGCGCTCGCGGCGCGCCTCGAAGACTTCCTCGGAGCCGGTCTCGGGCTCGAAGTCTTCCTCGTACTCGGGGCCGTAGTCGTGATCCTCGGCGAGGCCGAAGTAGACCAGTGCTCTATGCCAGGTGTCTCTTAGCGCCATCGGTATCGGTGTTTCGGCCTACGCGGGCCGACTCCTTTACGGATTTTGCTCAGGTTAGCGCCGATTCACACGAACAGGGCCGTGCCGAGGCGAACGATCGTCGCCCCCTCGGCGACGGCGACCTCCCAATCCTGCGAGGTTCCCATCGAAAGGCGCTGCAGTCCGTTGGCGGCGGCGAGCTCGGCGAGATGGGCGAAATGCGGGCGCGAGGCCTCCGGATTCTGGCTGAAGGGCGGCATCGTCATCAAACCGCCGACCTCGACCGGGCAGCGCGCGATGAAGTCGGATAGATCCTCGGGAGCGACTCCGCCCTTTCCCTCCTCGCCGGCGATATTGACCTCGACCAGCACTTCGGTGTCCGGGCCGCCGTGGCGACCGAGCTGCGCCAGTACGGAATCGGTGGCGACGGAGTGGATCAGCCGGCAGAGCGGCAGCACCTGCTTCACCTTGCGGCTCTGCAGGTTGCCGATGAAGTCCCACTCGAAAGCCTCGCCCCAACGCTCGTGCTTGGCGAGGAGATCCTGCTGGCGATTCTCGCCCACCAGGGACACGCCAGCCTCGGCCAGCGCCCCCATCTCCTCGATCGGCACGTACTTGGCGGCGACCAGGATCTCGACCCCCTGGCCTGCGCTCTGGCGAACCCGCTCCAGGTTCGACCTCACCTTGGCCGGATCGATGCCGTGGATCAGGCCGGCCACCTCAGGCTCCTCCCGGCTCGAGCCAGACCAGCCCTGCCTGGCGCCCGGTGCGACCGCCGTCGCGGCGATGGGAGAAGAACAGCTCCTCCTCGCAGCTCGTGCAGAGCCCGGCCACCTCAACCCGCTCCACCCCCGCCTCACGCAGCAACAACCGAGCCACCTCAGTCAGATCCAGCCGCCGACGGGCCGATATGTCGTCCCTGGCTCGACAAATCGGCCCATCGGCCGGGGTGATGGTGGGGCCGAGGTGGCTGAAGGCTTTGAGGACGTCGGTGTCGACCTCGTAGCAGCAGGGGGCTATGCCGGGGCCGATGGCGGCGTCGGTGGCGCCGATCGCCGCGGCGCCGGCGGCGACGATCCCCGCCGCCAGACCGCGCCAGCCGCAGTGCAGCATCGCCACCCCGCCGGGACCGGAGAGAGCGACCGGGAGGCAGTCGGCGGCGAAGACCAGCGGCGCCAGGCCGGGCGCCGAGACGACGTGACCGTCGACTTCCGGGATCGCGCTGCCGGGGTGGGCGAACGGGCTCGGCTCCTGCGGGCCCGAATGGATTGCGAGCTCGGCGCCGTGAACCTGGAGCCCGATCGGGATCCGCGCCGCATCGAGCCCCAGCGCCGTGGCCAGCCGCTCGCGGTTCTGAACCACGGCCGCGGTCTCGTCATCGGTGAGGACCCCGAGATTGAGCTGGTCGAAGGGCGCCTCGCTGACACCGCCGGTGCGGGTGGTGAAGGCCGCGCGGGCGCCGCCCAGATCAGCCTCAAGCCATCGCACCCCGCCGCTCTGCCGCCATTCCATCCCCCAAACTAAGCAGATGCGGCCCGATGGGCCGATTTGTCGAGCCAGGGACGACATATCGGCCCATCGGCCGTCGGGTTGCGGGGGCTATTGGCTCTCGGCAACGGCTAGGGCTATGGCTAGCTCCTGTGCGCGGGTTTTGGCCTCGCCGTCGAGCTTGGCGCTCAGCGCTGCCGCCAGGCCCCGGCCCAGAGCTGGGCCCTGCGGGACGCCGGCGGCGATCAGGTCGGCGCCGTCGATCTCGAGCTCGACCGAGCGCCAGCGCTCGACGTAGTCGTCCAGCCACTCGGCGCCCAGGGCCCGGGCCAGCACCAGCTCGACGGCATCGCGTCCGCGAGCCAGCTCGACCGCCCGCGAGGGACGCCCGGGCTCCGCGGTCGCCAGGTCGTACTCGCCGGCCGCCGGGCCGAGGACCGCGGCCAACAGCGCCCGCGGGCGCGGCGCAACATCTTCCCAGGGCGGGGCGGCAAGCAGCTCCGCCGCCCGCGCGGCGAGCGCGACGCCACCCTGGCGCGGCTCGATCACCCCCCACTCGACCAGCAGCGCCAGCGCCGTCGGCGCGGTTGCTTCGGCGGCAAGGCGCAGCAGCTCGGCCTGGCGACGGTCGGCTGAGACGGTGGCGAGGTCGGTCGCCCGCAGCAGCTCCGCCGTCGCCGGCTCCAGGGCGAAGCCGAAGCGGGCGGCGTAGCGGGCCGCCCTCAGCGCCCGGGTCGGGTCGTCGACGAAGGAGTTCGGGTGCAGGACCCGCAGCAGACCAAGCTCGAGGTCCCCCCTGCCCCCATGTGGGTCGATCAGCTCCGGCTCCTCGACCAGCGGGATCGCCATCGCGTTGATGGTGAAGTCACGACGGCCCAGGTCCGCCTCGATTCCCGCCGCGGGCACCACCTCCGGCAATGCACCGGGGTACGGGTAGGTCTCCGCGCGGGCAGCGGCGACGTCGACCTCGTGGCCGTCGAGCTCGACCTTGGCGGTGGCGAAGCGCTCGTGCTCGACCGCCCCCGCCCCGAGGCGGGCGGCGAGGGCGCCGGCGTCGCCCTCGACGACGACGTCGATGTCGGCCCGCCCACGGCCGAGCAGGAGGTCGCGAACGGCGCCGCCGACCAGGTAGACGGGGTCGGAGGCCGCTTCGCGTAGCGCGGTCAGCTCCGGATAGGCACTTTGCAGCGACGCGGCGAGGTTCTCGATCGGCTTCCCGGTGCTCGGCATGGCTCCCTTCCTTACCATGATCGGCTCCGCGGATGGCCAGTCGGCGGCTAGAGGCGGACCGGGATGCCGTCGGCGGCGAGGCTCTCCTTCGCCTCGCGCACGCGGTACCGCCCGTAGTGGAAGATCGAGGCGCAGAGGACGGCGTCGGCGCCGCCCTCGGCGATCGCCGCGCTGAGGTGCGCCAGCTCGCCGGCGCCGCCGGAGGCGATCACCGGCACCGGCACCGCGTCGGCGACCGCGCGCGTCAGGGCGAGGTCGTAACCGTCGTTGGTGCCGTCCCGATCCATGCTGGTCAGCAGCACCTCCCCCGCCCCGCGCTCGACCGCCTCCCGCGCCCAGCCGACGGCGTCGCGCCCTTCGACCCGCTTGCGGCCGCCATTGACGTAGACCCCCCAGTCGCCGCCGAACCACCCGGCGGGCGCCTCGCAGGTCGGCGACGCGCTCGCGGGTTCCGCCTCGCGCTTGGCGTCGATCGCGATCACCACGCACTGGGCGCCGAAGTGGTCGGCCAGCTCGGTCAGCAGCTCGGGGCGGGCGAGCGCGGCCGAGTTGACCGAGACCTTGTCGGCGCCGGCGTCGAGCACCGCCTGCGCGTCCTCGACCGAGCGAATCCCACCACCGATCGTGAACGGGATGAAGACGTTGTCGGCCGTGCGCCGGGCCAGCTCGACGATCGTCTCGCGCTTCTCGTGCGAGGCGGTGATGTCGAGGAAGACCAGCTCGTCGGCGCCCTCGGCGTCGTAGCGCTCGGCCAGCTCGACCGGGTCGCCGGCGTCGCGCAGGCCGACGAAGTTGGTGCCCTTGACGACGCGGCCGGCGTCGACGTCGAGGCAGGGGATGACGCGCTTTAAGACCATCGGTGAAGCGTAGAGAGGCCGGGAGAGCCGGGTGCCCCTCCCGCAGAGGCCGTCGCGCAGCTGGGTCGCGCTCGAGGGCTCGATTTGTGGTTCCGGGAGCCTCTGCGGGAGGGGCACCCGGCTCTCCCTACCGTCCCGTCAGCGCTTCGATGGCCTCGGCAACGGTGAATTTGCTCTCGTAGAGTGCGCGGCCCACGATCGCGCCTTCGATGTTGGGGGCCGCGTCGTCGGCGAGTGCTCTGAGATGGGCGAGGGTGCCGACGCCGCCGGAGGCGATTATCTGGGCCGGAGTCGCGGCGGCGATGCGGTTGAGCTCGGCGGTGGCGGGGCCCTCCATGGTGCCGTCGACGTCGATCTCGGTGCAGAGGAAGCGGGTGACGCCGCGCTCGCCCAGCTCGGCGACCGCCTCGGCGACGTCCTTCTCGGTCGCCTCAGTCCAGCCCGAGAGCGAGACCTTCCCGCCACGCGCATCGACGGAGACGACGACGCGCTCCCCGTGCTCCGCGACGACCTCGTCGAGGAAGCCGCGGTCGCGTAGGGCGGCGGTGCCGATCACGACTCGCTCGGCGCCTGCCGCAAGCACCGCGTCGACCGCCTCCGCGTCGCGCAGCCCGCCCCCGACCTGGATCGGGCACTCGACCGCGGCGGCGATCCGCCGCACCGCCTCGAGGTTCTGCGATTTCCCCGCCCTGGCACCGTCGAGGTCGACCACGTGCAGGAACTCGGCCCCTTCGCCGGCCCAGCGGGTCGCGGCGTCGACGGGATCGGCGTCGTAGGCGGTCTCGCGCTCGTAGTCGCCCCGCAGCAGCCGCACCGCCTGGCCACCGCGGATGTCGATGGCCGGGTAGAGGATCACGCCGGAACTGAGGCGCAGACGCCGGCGAAGTTGGCGAGCAGCCGCAGTCCGGCGGCGCTCGACTTCTCCGGGTGGAACTGGACGCCGAAGACGTTGTCGCGCTCGGCCGCGCAGGCGAAGCGGGCGCCGTAGGCGGCGCTGCCGAGCAGCTCGCCCGGTGCCGGCCGCGGCGCGAAGGAGTGGACGAAGTAGAAGGGCGTCTCCGAGGCGATCCCCTCGGTCAGGCGCGACTCGCGCTCCCAACGCACCGGCGACCAGCCGATGTGCGGGACCTTGAGCCCGTCCGCCTCCAGCTCGGTGACCTCGCCGTCGAGCAGTCCCAGCCCGCCGGCACCGCTCAGCTCGGTGGTCGAGTCGAACAGCAGCTGCAGGCCGAGGCAGATGCCGAGGATCGGAACGCCGGCGTCACGGCGCTCGGCGATCAGCTCGTCGAGGCCGATCTCACGCACCCGCTCCATCGCCCGCGGGAAGGCGCCGACGCCGGGCAGGATCAACCCGTCCGCGGCCCGGACCTCGCCGGGGTCCGCCGTGATCGTCGCCGTGGCGCCGACGTGCTCGAGCGCCTTCTCGACCGAGCGCAGGTTGCCCATCCCGTAGTTGAGGATCGCGATCCGGGCGCTCATTCGCTCAGCGTCCCCTTGGTCGAGGGCACGCCGCTCTCCTCGGGGTCGATCGAGACCGCCACGCGCAGGGCGCGGGCGAAGGCCTTGAAGCAGGCCTCGATCATGTGGTGGGCGTTGGTCCCGTAGCGAACCGAGA
>Ga0190274_10002609_pt1 | contig 10645 bp, 9 predicted proteins | sample Popmic531T_FD_133002 | JGI IMG/M metagenome (GOLD analysis project Ga0190274, IMG submission 133002) | Populus adjacent soil microbial communities from riparian zone of Yellowstone River, Montana, USA - 531 T | ecosystem: Environmental > Terrestrial > Soil > Riparian zone | place: USA: Montana...
CGAGGCGGCGACGCACGGCCGCTTCGCGATCGTCACCGGCGGTGCCGCGTGGGGGCCGATGCTGGCGCGACTGGCGCGAGCGCTCGATCTCGCCGATCGCCTGGCGACGATCGAGCTCGTCGCCGCGACCGGCGCCGAGCTGGCCGCCGACCCCGAGCGCGCCCTCGCCCTGCTCGGCGACGCCTGCACGCGCGCCGCGCGCGGCGCCGACGCCGTCGTCCTCGGCGGCGCGGCGCTCGCCGGCATGGCCGAGGCGATCGCGTCACACACGGCGCTCGCGATGCCACTGGTCGACAGCGTCGATGCCGCCGCGCGCGCGGCCCTGGTCGCGCTAGGTCGCGGCTGAGTCGACCTGCTCGACGGCGTCGCAGATCCGGCCCGGCGTCGTCCACCACGTGCCCTTAGCCGCCGCAAGATGACGCAGCGCCGAGCGCAGGGGCCGAAGGCGATGCGGCTGGCCGACCAGGTAGGGATGGAGCGCGATCCCCATCACCAGCGGTTCGCTCGCCGACTGCTCGAGCATCTCGTCGAAGTGGTCGACGATCAGGTCGGCGAAGTCGCGGCCGCTCATCGCCCGCACGGCGATCATTGGGATGTCGTTGACCTCCTGCGGATACGGGATCGACCAGAGCCGGCCCGCGCGCGTCGCGAGCCGCGTCGGCTGGTCGTCGTGACACCAGTTGAGCGTGTAGCGGTAGCCGGTCTCGACCAGCAGGTCGGGCGTGACCGCGCTCTCCGAGATCCACGGCGACAGCCACCCGCCCAGCGCCTGGCCGGTCGCCTGGCGAAGCCGTTCGCGGCAGGCGAGCAGCAGCGCGCGCTCGTCGGTTTCGCTCATCGCTCCCTGCGCCTCGGCGTTGCTGTGGCCGTGGCCGACGATCTCGTCGCCGCGCCGGACGAAAGCCTCGATCAGCTCCGGCGCGTGATCGCAGACGGCGCTGTTGACGATCGCTGCCAGCGGCAGTCCGAGCGACTCGGCCAGCTCGAGCAAGCGCCACGCGCCGACCCGGTTGCCGTACTCGCGCCACGAATGGTTGAGGACGTCGACGCCGGCCGCCGCAGGCGCCAGGCGAGCGCCGAGCCCCTCGCCGAATGCGAAGTGCTCGACGTTGAAGCCGATGTAGAGCGCGAGCCGGCCGCCGTTCGGCCAGTCGTGGTCCGGCCGGCCGGTGATCGGCGAATAGTCGAAGCGATCGTGCGTCGACAGCGGCTTCATCGAAGGCTCCGGTGCGAGCGCGCTGACAATGGCTCCATGCGCCGACATCATGCACGCCGCGTGCCGCCCGCAAGCATCGCCGCGCCGGCGTCGGGCGAGCGCCGATGACCCCTCGTCGCACGCTGCTGCGCGGGGCCGTCGCCCTGCTCGGCGATGCGCTGGCGTTCGAGCCGCGCCCGCTCGACGTGCTCGTCGACGGCGACCGGATCGCCGCGATCGAGCAGGCCGGAACGATCGCCGCCGAGCGCGCCGACGAGGTCGTCGAGCTGGCGCAGCGGCTGCTCGTCCCCGGCCTCGTCAACGGCCATCAGCACTCGAACGAGCACTTCCAGCGCGGCCGCGCCGAGAACCTGCCGCTCGAGCTCTGGATGCAGCTGGTTCGCCCGCGCGTGCCGGTGCCGCTGACGCCGCGTCAGGTCTACCTGCGGACCATGATCGGCGTGATCGAGTCGCTGCGCACCGGCTGCACGACGCTGGTCGACGACTTCCCGCAGGCCGCCGCGATCGACCGGGCCGCGGTCGACGCTGCCCTGCTGGCCTACGACGATTCGGGAATCCGCGCCCTGGTCGGGTTCGGGATGATGGACCGGCCGCTGATCGACAGCCTGCCGTTCGTCGACGAGCTCGTGCCGGCCGCGCTCGCGGCGCAGCTGCGCGCCGCACCGCGAACCCGGGTCGACGAGTTCGAGGCGCTGCTGCGCGAGCTCGCCGCGGCGCGTCATCCGCAATCGCGCCGCGTCGGCGTGCTGTGCTCGGTCTCGGCGCCGCAGCGCTGCAGCGAAGGCTTCCTGGTCGGCATGCGCGCGCTCGCGGACGAGCTCGCCTTGCCGGTCATCTCGCACGTCCAGGAGACGCGGCTGCAGCTCGTCACCGGCGCGCTCTTCAACGGCATGACGATCGTCGAGTACCTCGGGCGCATCGGCTTCCTCAAGCCGGCGACGAGCCTGATCCACGCCGTCTGGCTGAACCCGGGCGAGATCGCGCTGCTGGCCGAGAGCGGCGCGACCGTGCAGCACAACCCGTGGAGCAACCTCATGCTCGGCTCGGGCGTAGCGCCGGTGCGCGAGCTGCTCGACGCCGGCGTCAATGTCGGCCTCGGCTCCGACGGCTCGTGCTCGACGCTGACGACGAGCATGCTCAACGTCGTCGGCAGCGCCGCGGCGGTGGCCAAGCTGCGCGGCAGCGATCCCGGGCGCTGGCTGAGCGCGCGCGAAGCGTTGCACGCCGGCACGCTCGCCGGCGGCCGCGCCCTCGGCTTCGGCGAATCGCTCGGCAGCCTGCGCGTCGGCGCGCTCGCCGACCTGGTCGCGTACCGGCTCGACAGCGTCACATTCACGCCGCGCAACGATCCGCTGCGCCAGCTGGTCTACGCCGAGCGCGGCGCCGGGCTCGATTTCTCGATGGTCGCCGGCGACGTCGTCGTTCGCGACGCGGCGCTGACGCGAATCGACGAGGCGGCGCTGCTGGCCGAGATCGCCGACGAGTTCCATGGCCTCGCCGATCGCTTCCGCGACGCCGAGGCGTCGGCGGCACCGCAGCTGGCCGCCGTCGAGGCGATCTACCGGCGCTCGCTCGCGATGCCGGTGCGCAGCGATACGCTGCCCGCCAAGCTGCCCTGAGCGCCGGGGGCGGCGAAAACCCCGCCGCCGGTGCCGGCATCGCATCGCCCTACCATTTCTCCTCGGTCAAGGAGATCCCATGAGCCACTATGTCGATGGATTCGTCGTCCCCGTCCCGCGCAGCAACCTCGATGCCTACGTCGCGATGGCGCGGCGCGCCGGCGCGATCTGGAAAGAGCACGGCGCGCTCCAGTATTGGGAGTGCGTCGGCGACGATGTCAAGCCGGGCAAGGTGACGTCGTTTCCGCAGGCGGTGCAGCTGAAGGACGACGAGACCGTCGTCTTCTCGTGGATCGTCTACGAGACGCGCGCGGCGCGCGACCAGATCAACGAGAAGGTGATGGCCGACCCGCGCCTGAAGGACATGATGGATCCGAAGACGATGCCGTTCGACGGCATGCGCATGTTCTGGGGCGGCTTCGAGTCGATCGTCGAGCTTTGAGCGCCGCGTGAGCGACGCCGCGCCTAGCCGGCGAACAGCTCGCGCGCGCGCTCGCTAGCGCCCTTCCTGACCCGGCCGGCGATCGCAATCGCCGCCGGCGTCGCCAGCATGCGCGCGAACACCGCGCGCACCGCTTCCGCGTGCACAGCCTCGGCCCGCGCCAGCAGCTCGGCACGCGAGCGCACCCGGCCATGGACGAACAGGTCGAGCGCGGCGTCCTCGAGGCGCCGAGTCGGCCGCTCCTCGGCGCGCAGCGTACGCACCGCGATCTGCTTCTTGGCGCGTTCCAGATCGCCCGGCAGGATCCGCTCGGCCTGCGCCGCGAGCAGGCGCCGGACCTCGGCGAAGAACTCGTCGAGCTGGGCCGGTGCGGTCGATGCCTCGATCACGAACTGGCCGCACAGCTCGCTGACGTCGGCCGAGCACGAGGCGTAGTAAACCAGGCCGCGGCGCTCGCGGATCTCGTCCATCAGCGGCGAGCTCATGCCCTCGCCGAACAGCGCCGCGGCGACGACGCCGGCGTGATAGTCCTCACGCAGCGAGGCAATCGGGTAGCCGAGGACCACGTGGGTCTGGCTGTAGCCCGCCTGAACGCGCGAGCCGATGCCGCCGACGTACTCGGGCGGCGCGACCTCGTTGGCGGCGCCGCGGCGCGCCGCGCCGAAGGCCGCGTCGGCGGCGGCGACGATCGCGGCGACATCGATCGGTCCGGCGACGCCGACGACCATGTTCTCGCCCGCATACTGCTCGGCGACGTAGCCGAGCAGGTCGGCGCGGCTGATGCGCTGGATCGTCAGCCGGCTGCCGATCACCGGCTGGGCAAGCGGGTGGTTGCCGAACGAGAGCTTGTCGAACAGCTTGTCGGCGCTCGAGAGGACGTCCTCCTCGTCCTCGATCAGCTCGTGCAGGATCACCTGGCGCTCGCGCTCGAGCTCGGCCTCGGGGAAGCTGCTGTTGAGGACGATGTCGCCAAGCATGGAGATGAAGCGCGGCGCGTCCTCGGCCAGGCCACGCATGTGGTACGCCGTGTGGTCCTTGTCGGTATGCGCGTTGACATCGGCGCCGAGGCGCTCGGCATCGAGGTTGATCTGCTGGCAGGTGCGCTCGTGCGTTCCCTTGAACGCCATGTGCTCGACGAAGTGGCTGATGCCGTTGAGGCGCCGGCTCTCGTGGCTGCTGCCGGTGCGGACGAACACGCTGACGTTGACGCTCCTCAGGTGCGGCAGGCGGATGGCGACGACGCGAACGCCGTTGCCGAGCGTCGCCACGGTCGTGTCTGGATCGCGCAGGTCGGCGCTCACGACGTGACCCGGGAGTCGAAGTCGGTCGCCGCGAGCAGCTCGATCAGGGCCTCGATGTCGAGCGGCTTGACCAGGTGATGGTCGAAGCCGGCTTCGCTGGTGCGGCGCCGATCGTCGTCGCGGCCCCAGCCGGAGAGCGCGATCAGCATCATGTCGCGCGACTGCTCGCTGGCGCGCAGCCGCCGCGCCACCTCGTCGCCGCTCAGGCGCGGCATGCCGATGTCGAGAATCGCCGCGTGCGGCCGCAGCGCCGACGCGACCTGCAGCGCCTCGTCGCCGTCGTAGGCGACAGCCGTCTCGAAGCCCATCAGGCGCAGCATCGCCGCCATGCTGTCGGCACTGTCGCGGTTGTCGTCGGCGATCAGGATGCGCGCGCCGTGGCCGGCGGCGATGCGGCGCGTGCTCGGCGCCGCGCCCGTGGGCCGCGCCGCTGCCGAGTCCTCGGCCGGCAGGCGCAGCTCGAATCGGCTGCCCTGCCCCGGGCCTGCGCTCGCGACGTTGACCGTGCCGCCATGCATCTCGACCAGGCGCTTGACCAGCGCCAGGCCAATACCGAGCCCGCCCTGCGAGCGGGTCGACGAGTCGACCTGCGCGAACATCTCGAACACGTCGGGCAGCCGATCGACCGGGATACCGATGCCGGTGTCGGCGACGGTGACGATCGCCTGCTCGCCCTCGCGCCGTGCCGCGATCGTGATCCGCCCGCCCGGCGGCGTGTACTTGGCGGCGTTGTTGAGCAGGTTGGCGACGACCTGGGTCAGCCGCGTCATGTCGCCGTCGACGACGATCCCGGCCCCGGTCTCCGGCGCCAGCGCGAGCTCGTGGCGCCCGGCGTCGATCACCGGCCGGCTGGTCTCGATGGCGTTGGCGATCACCGCCGCGAGCTCGATCCGCTCCCGGCGCAGCTCGACCTTGCCCTGCGAGATGCGGCTGACGTCAAGCAGGTCGTCGACCAGATGCACGAGCTGGCGCAGCTGGCGCTCGATCATGCCGCGCGCGGTCTCTAGGGCGCCGCTGTCGGCCGACATGCCCATGATCTGCAGCGCGTTGCCGATCGGTGCCAGGGGATTGCGCAGCTCGTGGGCGAGCGTTGCCAGGAACACGTCCTTCCTGCGGTCGGCATCGCGCAGCGACTCCTCGGCGGCGCGCCGCTCGCGGTCTGCGACCTCGCGCTCGGTGACGTCGCTGGCGATCGACAGCACCGACTCGACCTCGCCGTCGGCGGCGCTCTCGGGGATTAGGCGTGCCTCGAAGTGGCGCAGCTCGCCGTCGGGGGTGCGAAACGAGAAGCGCGCGTCTCGGCTCGTGCCGGTCGCGAAGACGGCGCGCATCAGGTCGCGCCATTCGGCGGCGAGCGCCGCCGGCATGCCCGTCTCCTCATGCGTCTTGCCGATGAATGCGCTCGGTGGCTGGCCGGTCACCTGCTCGATCCGGGGGCTGACATAGAGGTGGCGCAGCTTGCGGTCGAAGCGCGAGAAGATGAACGGCGAGTTCTCGACCAGCGTCGCGAACTCGCGCTGGCTCCGGCCGAGCTCGGCCATCGCCCCGCGCAATGCCGCCGCTGCACGGTAGCGCTCGCTGACGTCGCGGCTGACGAGCAGGCGCCCGTCGGTCGGCGCGCTCGCCTCGCGCAGCAAGGTCACCGTCGACTCGACGTGGATCTCGCCGCCGTCGCACCGGACATGGACGCACTCGCCGCGCCACGCGCCAGTGGCGCGCAGGGTGGTCGCGGCCGCGGCTTCGTCATCGGCGCGATACCAGCGAACGGCGAAAAGCTGGTCGAGCGGATGGCCGAGGACCTGCGACGAGCTCCGGCCGTACTGCGATTCGGCGGCGCTGTTGAGGTAGATCACGCGCTCGTCGGCGTCGACCGCGACCACTGCGTCCTTCATCTGCGCCAGCACGTCGCTGCGCAGCCGGTTCGAGGTGGCGTTGGCGCTGTCGAGCGTGTAGACGTCGTCGCCGACGATCAGCGCGTCGACCTCGCCCGAGCGGATCGCGTCGAGCGTCTGCTCGGCCTCGGCGAGACGGCCGCGCAGCGCCGCGAGCTCGGCGCGCGGATCGAGGTCTTGCGGCTCTGCCATGCCGTCCTCAGCCGGCCGCGGCGGCGACGTCGAGCCCGGCCAGGATCCGTTCGGCATTCGACATGTCGCCGATGAAGCGGCGTTCCGGCAACGGCAGCTCTCGCACCAAGGTCGGCGCGGCGATGATCTGATGCTGCGCCGCCAGTGCCGGCGTCTGCGAAAGGTCGATCACCGCAAGCGTGTAGCGGCCATGCAGGTTCGCCTCGCAGAGCTTCCTGACGTTGACGATCGCGCGCGCCGAGCGCGGCGTCGGCCCGCTGATGTAGAGGCTGAGGACGACAGGCGAGGCGTCGCCCGGCCCGCTCAGGGCGCCGTCGTTGCGGTCGGCTCGTGACGTCATGTCACGGCACCGGCTTGACGTCGAGGCCGACCAGCACGCGCTCTTCGTTGGAGAGGTCGCCGATGATCTTCCTGATCGGCTCGGGGAACTTGCGCACCAACGTCGGCACCGCCAGGATCTGGTCGCCCGCGGCCAGCTTCGGATTGACGAGCAGGTCGATCACCTCGATCTCGTAGCGCCCGGCCAGGTGCGTCTCGCACAGCTTCTGAAGATTGCGCAAGGCCGCCGCCGACTTGGCGGTCTGGCCGGCGACGTAGAGGCGCAGCTGCCACTCGACCTTGACAGCGCGCACCGGCTTGCCGGGCTCGACGGCGGCGCTCTTCTTCATCGCTTCGCCTTCCGCTTCGCGATCGCGCCCGGGGCAGCGGGCGCGACGTTGCCCGCGACCGTGGCGTGCTGCGCGCCGAGCCGCATCCGGCCGGTAAGTACCCTGCCCTCGGTGACGAAGACGTCGATCAGGTCGATGCCCTTATCGCTGAAGACGAACTCGCGAACTTGGTTCGAGTGCGGCATGCCGCGCGACTTGATCACCTGCAGCGCGCGCGTCCGCTCGCCGTTCGCCTCGAGGTTGGACAGCAGCAGCCAGGTGTCCATCAGCGACGAGACGCCAATCTGCGACTCGGCGAACGCCGCGCCGCTGTCGCCGATCAGGCTGGTGAAGACGGCGGTGACGTGGCTCTGCTTCAGAAAGTCGATCAGGCGCATCAGCGTCGGCTTCAAGCCCATGTCGTCGCGGTCGAGCGAGAGATTGCTGATCGGGTCGACGACGACGACGTTGGGCCGGAAGTCGCGCACCGCGTCATACATGAAGACGAGGTGCTGCTCGAGGCCTTGCAGCGTCGGCCGCGAGGCGTGGATGTGGAGCCGGCCCTTCTTGACCCAGCGCTCGAGGTCGATGCCGATCGAGCGCATGTTGCGCGCCAGCTGGGCCGCCGACTCCTCGTACGCGAACAACAGGACGCGCTCGCCGCGCGCGCAGGCGGCGTCGGCGACGCTGGCGCCGACGCTGCTCTTGCCGGTCCCGGGCGCCCCCGAGATCAGCATGCTGCTGTCGCGATAGATGCCCTTGCCGCCGAGCATCTGGTCGAGCTTGGCGATGCCAGTGGCCACGCGCTCGGCCGACGCCGCATGGTCGAGCCGCAGCGACGTGATCGGCAGGACCGAGAGCCCTTCGGTGCCGATCAGGAACGGGTACTCGTTGGTGCCGTGCGCCGAGCCGCGGTACTTGACCACGCGCAGGCGCCGGGTCGAGACCTGCTCGGTGACGCGATGGTCGAGCATGATCACGCAGTCGGCGACGTATTCCTCGAGGCCGTAGCGGGTGAGCGAGTTCGCGCCGCGCTCGCCGGTGATCACCGCCGTCATGCCGCGGTCCTTGAGCCAGCGGAACAGGCGCCGCAGCTCGGCGCGCAGCACGGCGTGATCCGACAGGCCCGAGAACAGGGCCTCGATCGTGTCGAGCACGACCCGCTTCGCGTTGACGGTCTCGACCGCGTGGGCGAGGCGGATGAACAGGCCGTCGAGGTCGTATTCGCCGGTCTCCTCGATCTCGCTGCGCTCGATCCGGACGTAGTCGAGCGCGACCTTCTTCTGCTTCGTCAGCTTGCCGAGATCGAAGCCGAGCGAGCGGACGTTGGCGGTGAGCTCGTCGGAGTTCTCCTCGAACATCATGAAAACGCCGGGCTCGCCGTAGCGCACGGCGCCCTGGACGATGAATTCCGCCGCCAGCATCGTTTTGCCGCAACCCGGGCCGCCGACGACCAGCGTCGGCCGGCCACGCGGCAGGCCGCCGCCGGTGATCTCGTCCAGGCCGTCGATTCCGGTCGGCGCCTTGACGAGCGTCGCTGAAACGTTGTCTTTCTTCGCTGTCATGGTGCGGGGAGGATGGCGAGCGGCCGATTATCCGGGCGCTCGCGCCGCCGGCCTGTCAGCGAACGCCGCTCGGGGCGGTCGGGCCAGGCGCCCGGATGCGCTGCTCAGTCGCTCGCGGTGCCCTGCATCCGCGCGGTGAAGCCCTGGTTGGAGGTGAAGAAGACGGCGACCTCGTTGCCACGAAACGCCAGCCGGTAGGTCATGACCAAGCCATCGGTGACCAGGCGCGAAGTGATCTCGAATTCGCTCTCGCTCAGCCAGCGACCCTTGACGGCGACGACGTTGGTGCCTCCGCCGTCGATGCGGAACCGTCCGTCGAGACCGATCGGTCCGGCGAAGCGGCGCGGCGGCCCGCCGGCGAAACCGTCGATCGTGGCGTCGTAGCGCGGCTCGGCCGCACTCAGATCGAGCTTGAGCGAGCGCAGGCCGGACGGATTCGGCTCGAAGCGCCAGGTTCGGCCCGACACGGTCCTCGCGAGCGGCGGTGCCGCGGCCACCGCTGTCGCCCGTTCCACCGCTGCGTCGCGCACGCGCTCCGCGAGTTGGGCGGCGCCGATGGCGTCGGCGGGCAGCGGCGTCGCCGACCGCGCGGCCGCGACGATGCGATCGATCAGCGGCAGGAACGGATAGTGGCGGCGGCCGGTGACGACGGCGACGACATCGACCTCCGGCAGAACGATGATCAGCTGGCGCAGGAAGCCGACTGCCATGTAGGCGCGCTTGTCGGGGATCGTCCACCAGCCGTTGGCGTAGCGGAACGACGGCGTCGTGCCGAGTCCCATGTCGACCGAGGCGTGGAAGACATGCTCGCTCCACGCCGGCGGCAGCAGCTGCTCGCCGGCCCAGCGGCCATGATGGAGGTAAAGGTAGCCGAGCTTGGCCATGTCGCGCGGCTGCAGGTAGAGGCCGTAGCCGCCGATGCGGATGCCCTGCGGGTCCTGGCGCCAGGTCGCGTCGGCGATGCCGAGCGGACCGAACAGCGCCTGACGCGCATAGGCGAGCGTGTCCATGCCGGTCTTCTTGGTCAGGATCGCCGAGAGCAGGTGCCAGGTGCCGCTGTCGTAGTTGAAGGCGCGTCCGGGCGGCTGCGCCATCGACCGATCGAGCACGAAGCCGACCCAGTCGCGGCTTCGCGCCATCTGCAGCATCGTCTCGGGCGGGGCATCGCTCAGCGGCTCGTTCCAGTCGAGGCCCGAGGTCGAGTCGAGCAGCGACTCGATCGTGATCGCCTTCTTGGCGGCGTCGAGCCGGGCGATCTCACGCTCGAAGAACAAGTCGACGACCGGCTGATCGAGCCGGCCGATGCGCTCTTCCTTGACGGCCCGGCCGATCAGCGTCGCGACGACCGCCTTGGTAACCGAATTGACGAGATGCTGCTGGCCGCGCCGAAACGGCGCGTAATACGCCTCGGCGACAATCCTGCCGTGGCGAACGACGAGTAGGCTGTCGATGTCGCTCTCGGTGCCGAAGTCGACCAGATCGGCGAGCGCGGCCGACGACATGCCCTCGGCCTCGGGCGGCGACGTCTCCCAGCCCGCCCTCGGCCACGGCGTCGCGGCGCTGTCTTCGGCCGCCACGCCGGCAGCCGCCAGCAGTAGCGCGCCCGTGAGGCCGAGCGACGCGACGAAGCGCATCGGCGTCAGCGCTCGCGACCGCGGCCGGCGCGCTGGCCCAGGCTGCGCAGGCGGCCGACGACGCCAGTCGGCAGGTAGTAGACCGAGAGCACGAACAGGATGCCGAGCCAGAGCAGCCAGCGGTCGGGCGAGACCAG
>Ga0190274_10002610_pt1 | contig 10642 bp, 6 predicted proteins | sample Popmic531T_FD_133002 | JGI IMG/M metagenome (GOLD analysis project Ga0190274, IMG submission 133002) | Populus adjacent soil microbial communities from riparian zone of Yellowstone River, Montana, USA - 531 T | ecosystem: Environmental > Terrestrial > Soil > Riparian zone | place: USA: Montana...
TCGAGCTGTGCAAGCAGATCGTCGATCGCTTGAAGACGCGGCTGTCTGCGCCGCAACTCGCCGTGCAGTGGGTGCCGGTAACCGCCGACAACCGCCTGCGTGAAGTTCAGCAGGGCAGGGTCGACCTCCTTTGCTCGCCGACCAGTGTGACGATTGCGCGCAGGCAGGAAGTTGCGTTCTCGATTCCGGTCTTCGCGAGCGGCAACCGCGCAGTTGTGCGAGCGGATGCGCCGCCGGCACTGCGCCAGGCATTTAGCGACGGGCCGAACGCGCACCCGGTGTGGCGCGGCTCGCCCGCCGCAAAGGTGCTCGAAAAGTTGAAATTCGCGGTCGTCGCCGGCACCACGACGGAGAACTGGCTGAAAGCCCGGCGGACGTCGCTGAATGTCGACGCCGAGATTGAGACGGTGCCCGACTATCGGGCGGGGCTGGCGAAGGTGCTCAATCACGAGGTCGACGTGTTGTTCGGCGAGCGCACGCTCGTGCTCGGCGCCATGGACGACGCGGCTCGCGCCAATCTCGTGATCCTCGATCGCCTCTTCACCCATGAGTCGGGCGGGCTTGCGCTGGCGCGCGGCGACGACGACTTCCGCACGGCCGTGGACGCGGCGCTGAGCGAGATCTATGCGTCCACCGGTTTCCAGAATCTCTACGCGCAGTGGTTCGGTGCGTTCGACGAGCGCACGCGCACGTTCGTCGAATGGAACACGCTACCGCCACAGTGACGTTCGTCGCGATCGACCCGCTACGGCCGGAAACGGCGAATCCCGCATTTCGACCTAAGGAGTAGGCAAGAATGATCGAGCGAAGTGTCCGGCGTCTCCCCATGCGCGCGCTCGTCGTGGACGACGAGCTCGGCATGCCAACGGCCGAAGGACGGGCGGCGCGTGCGCTCGTGACGGAGCTGCAGAGTCGTACCGTCGAGGTCGTCGAGGCGAATTCCGCGGAGGACGGCGCGGCCGTCTTCGGCTCCGACTCCGCGATCCACGTAGTGCTGATCGACTGGTCTCTGGGCGCCGAGCACACTCACGACCAGTCGCGGCGGTTCCTCGAAGTCGTGCGGGCGCGCAACGACAAGATCCCGATCTTCCTCATGGCCGAGCGCGGCGAGGCGTCCGCGATCCCGATCGAAGTCATGGAGATGGTCGACGAGTTCATCTGGACCCTCGAGGACACGTCCGCTTTCGTGGGCGGGCGCGTCACGGCCGCGATCCGGCGCTATGTCGAAGGCATGTTGCCGCCGCTGGCCAAGGCGATGTGGAAGTTCACCCAGGAGTCGGAGTATTCGTGGCACACGCCCGGTCACCAGGGCGGCACGGCTTTTCTCAAGTCTCCGGTGGGCAGGGTGTTCTTCGATTACTACGGCGAGAACCTGCTGCGCCACGACCTCTCGATCAGCGTCGGGAGCTTGGGGTCGCTGCTCGATCACACGGGCCCGATCGGCGAGCACGAGAAGTACGCGGCACGCGTGTTCGGCGCACACCGCACGTACTGCGTCACGAACGGCACGTCGATGTCGAATCGCGTGATCTTCATGGCGGCCGTGGGCAGGGACCAGATCGCGCTGTGCGACCGCAACTGTCACAAGTCGATCGAGCACAGCCTCGTCATGACGGGCGGCGTCCCGACCTATTTCGTGCCGCTGCGCAACCGCTACGGAATCATCGGCCCCATTCCGCCGGCGCGGCTGAAAAAGGAGGCGATCAAGACCGCGATCAAGGCCAATCCGCTCGTAACCAAGGGTATCGAGACGCGCGCGGTCTACGCAGTCGTCACGAACTCCACGTACGACGGGCTGTGCTACAACGCGCGCCGCGTCGAGGAGCTGCTCGACGATAGCGTCGACCGCATCCATTTCGACGAGGCGTGGTACGCGTACGCGCGCTTCAATCCGCTCTATCGCGATCGGCACGCGATGCATGGCGACCCGAAGGACCACAAAGGCCCGACCGTGTTCGCGACCCACTCGACGCACAAGTTGCTGGCCGCGCTCTCGCAAGCGTCGTTCCTGCACATCCGCGACGGCCGCGGCGCGATTCCGCATTCGCGCTTCAACGAGTCGTTCATGATGCAGGCGTCGACGTCGCCGCTGTATCCGATCATCGTTTCGAACGACGTGACGGCCGCGATGATGGACGGGCCCGGCGGCAGGGCGCTCACGAACGAAAGCATCGAGGAGGCGGTCGCGTTCCGCCAGACGATGACCCGCGTCCACCGGCAGTTTGCAGAGAAGGGCGAGTGGTTCTTCAAGAGCTGGAACCCGGACAGCATCAAGAGCTCGAAGGGCGGCAAGAAGGTCCGCTTCGAGGACGCGTCGCCGGAACAACTTGCTACGGATCCGGAGTGCTGGGTGCTGAACCCGGGCGAGGCTTGGCACGGCTTCACGGACCTCGAAGACGACTATTGCATGCTCGACCCGATCAAGGTGTCGATTCTCACGCCCGGCGTCGCCGACAAAGGAGGGCTCGACAAGACCGGTATTCCGGCGAGCCTGCTGACCTCGTATCTGCACTATCGCGGCGTCGAGGTCGAGAAGACCACCGATTTCCAGATCCTGTTCCTGTTCTCGATCGGCATCACGAAAGGAAAGTGGGGAACGCTGCTCAACGCGCTGCTCGAGTTCAAGCGCGACTACGACCGCAACGCACCTCTCGCGGAGGCACTGCCGGGTCTCGTTTCCGCTCACCCTGGCGTGTATGGCGAGCTCGGGCTGCGTGACCTCGCGGACCAAATGTTCGTGCAGCTCCGCGAGTCGCGGCAGACGCACTGGCTCGCAGAGGCGTTCTCGACGTTGCCGACGCCCGTCATGACGCCGAGCGCCGCGTATCAGCACTTGGTCCGCGACGACATCGAGCACGTTGCACTCGAAGATCTCGCCGATCGCGTGCTCGCCACGAGCGTCGTGCCGTATCCGCCTGGAATTCCGATGCTGATGCCCGGCGAATCGACGGGCGCCAACGACGGTCCGTATCTCGGCTACTTGCGTGCGCTGTGGGCGTGGGACCGGCGGTTCCCGGGCTTCGGGCACGACACGCACGGCGTCGAGAACCGCGACGGCGACTACTACGTGCAGTGCCTGAAGGCGGCTGCGCCTCGGGCGGCGCGAGCGACGCGAACGGTGCGAGCGCCGCGGGCGGCGCGCAAAAGGCGGAAATGAGCAAGACCGGCCGCAAAATGTCGCTGACGCAAGCGACGATGAGCGTAGCCGGCAACATGATCGGCACCGGCGTATTTTTGCTGCCGGCCAACCTCGCGCAGGTCGGCAGCATTTCGATCTTGGGCTGGCTGGTCGCCACGCTCGGTGTCGCGGCTCTGGGGCTCGCCTTCGCTAAGCTCGGCGAGCTCAATCCGCAGGCGGGTGGTCCCTACGCGTACGCGCGCGACTTCCTCGGGCCGTTCGCGGGTTTTCAGACCAACTACGTGTACTGGTTTGGAAGCTGGATCGGCAACATCGCGATCGCGGTGGCGGCCGTGGGTTATCTCTCGGAGCTCGTTCCCGGAATCAGCAGCCCGCCGATGAGCGTCATCGTCACGGCCGGCGCGATCTGGCTATTCACGTTCGCGAATATTCTGGGGCCGCGCGCGGTCGGGGCGCTGCAGACCTGGACGGTGGCGCTCGGGCTAATTCCGATTCTCGGCGTCGCGTTACTAGGTTGGTTTTGGTTCGATTCCGCGAACTTCACCGCGGGCTGGAACGTGAGCGGCGACTCGAGCCTGAGCGCGGTCTCTCGTGCCGCCTCGATGGCGCTGTGGGCCTACATGGGCATCGAGAGCGCGGCCGTTTCGGCGGGTGTGATCGAGAATCCCACACGCAACGTGCCGCTAGCGACGATCATCGGCCTCGGCCTCGCGGCGACCGTGTACATGCTGAGCTCGACCGTGCTCATGGGGATGCTGCCGAACGACGCGCTACGCGCGTCGAACGCGCCGTTCGCCGACGCAGCCAGGCTCGCGCTCGGCTCGTTCGGCGCGATGTTGGTTGCGGCGTGCGCCGTCCTGAAAGCGTTCGGAACGCTGGGCGGATGGATGCTGCTCGTGGGCCAATCGGGCAAGGCCGCGGCCGACGACGGGATGTTTCCAAGTATATTCGCGCGGGTGAATCGCCACGGCGTCCCCGGCACGGGGCTGGTCATCGTTGCCGTACTGATGACGGTAGTGCTGTTCGCGACGATGTCGCCGACGCTGGCCGGGCAATTCAGCCGTATGGTCGACCTCTCGGTGATGCTCGTCATCGTCCCGTACATCTACTCGGCCGTCGCGGTCGTGCACGTGATGTGGGAACGCGGCGTTCCGGCCACGACGTTCCGTACCTACAAGTGGCTCGCGCTCGTGGCGGTGGGTTACTGCCTCTGGGTCATCGTCGGCAGCGATCCGGGGACGGTGGTGCGTGCGACGGTCGCACTGTTGATCAGCGTGCCGCTGTATCCGTTTTTCATCCGCTCGATGGCGGCCGCCGCCAAACGCCACGCGGCGCAGGCCGCATGAGCACGAGATCTCTCACTTTCCCGATTCCGCTGCGGCTGTAACCGCAAAGCACTGAAGCCAGCGCGAAAACAAGGAGCGCCCGATGCAAAAGCCAACTGTCCCGACCGACCCGCTTCGCCCCGCCCGCATGGCGGCACTCCCGTTAGCGATTCTATTAGCGCTCGCGGCGGCGCCGGTCGTTGCCCAAGACGAGGCGCCGAGTGTTACGCCGCCCGGGCTGCCCACGGGAGTCGACTGGACGTTCAACTTCGACGCGACGATGGGCGCGTTCAGCTTCGCGAACTCGTACTACGCGAACCCGAAGCCCGAGGAGCCGTCCGGCGATCTCAGCGACAACTGGATGGAGGCGTCGCTAAAGCCCGCTATAAGCGGGGTCTTCACCACCAAGGGCTCCGCGCAGTTCTACGGAACGCTGAGCGGTGTCGGTGAGCGCACCTACGGCGCAGGACCCTCGGTCGTGGGCGAGGACGCGTCCTCGTTTCAGCTGGACGAGTTGTCCTTCGGTTGGCGATCAGGTGAAAAGAACGCACGAGACGAGAGCCTGTTCGACTTCACGGTGGGACGCGCTCAATACCAGCTCGGCCACGGCATGCTGTTGTGGGACGGCGCGGCGGAGGGCGGCACGCGTGGAGGCTACTGGACGAACGCGCGCAAGGCGTTCGAAGGGGCCGCGATCGGCCGCTTCCAACCCGGCAACCATAAGTTCGAGGCATTCTTTCTCGACAAAGACGACCTGCCCGAGGCCGACTCCTCCACCAAGCTCTGGGGCGTGAACTACGAGTACCTGATCGGCGAGGACACGACGCTCGGCGCCACTTACCTGAAGTTGTCCGCGAACGATACGGCGCCGCAGCGCGACGGGCTCAGTGTTTATGACTTCCGCGTTTTCACGGCGCCGTTCGACAGCATGAAGGGGCTGTCCTTCGAGGCGGAGTACGCCATCGAAGACAACGGCAACGCGCTCGATTCGACCGCGTACAACGTGCTCGCCGCGTATCAACTGGACAACGATCGCTGGAAACCGAAGTTTTCCTACCGCTATGCAATCTTCGAAGGCGATGATCCCACGACGGCCGCGAACGAGAATTTCGACGGGTTGTTGACGGGATTCTACGACTGGGGCACCTGGTGGCAGGGCGAGATCGCCGGCGAGTACTTCGTCTCGAACTCGAACCTGATCTCCCACCAGCTTCGCGTGCACACGACGCCGAACGACTCCATCGGGATGGGGCTCATCCTGTTCGACTTTACGCTAGACCATCCCGCGTCGCTCGGGGTGACCTCCGACGATGTCGGCACCGAGCTCGACTGGTACATGGACTGGAGCGTCAACGACAACGTTACCTTGAGCTTCGTGGCCGCCTACGCGGACCCCGGTGCGGCGATCCAGCAGCTGTCCGGCCGGAATGATGAATTCTTCTACGGGATGGTCTTCGCGGCCTATAGTTTCTAATCACGTCTATCGACCGCGAGGGGCGACCGCGACGGGCGACCGTGACCGGATTAGAGCTGATCGACGGCCGCTGGATCCACGAGCTCCGGAGGAGCTCGACTGAACAGGACCCGCAAGCCGAGCCCGAGGATCTCGGGCTTGCTCAGCGCATTCCGGTCGTGCAGCACGCGCACGAGCAGCGCCGGGTCGTCGGTGATGATGTTGTCCGCGCCGCGCTCGATCATGCGCAGCATCGCGTCCGGCTTGTTCACCGTCCAGACGTGCACTTTCTTGCCGGCCGCGTGTGCGCGGCGAATGAGCGAGCGAGTCGCTTGCGCCGAGCCGAGGCTTAGAAAGTCGGCGTCGGTACGTAAGACGTCGCCGACGGCCGTCGTGACGATGTGCCCCGTGATCAGGCGCGGCTCGATGCTCTCGACTTGCCGCAGCGCGCCGTAGTCGAGCGAGGTGATCACGACCTCGTCGAGAAATTTTTCGCGCCGCAGCAGGTCGATGACGGCCGGCGCGAGCCCCGGATCCGGAACGTTGTATTTGAGCTCGACGTTGATTTTCATCTTACCGCGCACGAGCTCGATCACTTCTTTGAGCGTCGGAGTGTGCTCGCCGGTGAATTTGGCGTCGTACTTGCGCCCGATGTCGATCGCGACGAGATCGGGTGTGTTCAGCTCGCTTACTTTGCGCGGATCGCCGCCGATTCGCAGCAGATCGCCGTCGTGCAGCACGACGATCTGTTCGTCGCGTGTGCGCTGCACGTCGAGCTCGATGTATGTGGCTCCGGCGTCCAGGGCGGCGCGAAACGCGGCCATGGTGTTCTCCGGCGCGTGGATCGATGCGCCGCGATGCGCCGTGATGTCAACGTCGGCCGTCAGGGCCAGCTGCGAGACAGCGAACCATCCAGCTCCGAGCGCGGCCGCGAGGAGGCCGAGTGTGCCGAAAATGGCGAAGCGCGCGAGTCGTCGCGACGGTGCTTCGCTGTCCAGCGCGGCGCCGTGCAGTCGCCAAGCGCTCGGGTCCTGCTGCTGCGCGTACATGCGCGTGACGAGGAACTGATGACCGCCGAGGTGCACGCCGCTGTACAGAAAGGTACCGACGATGCCGACCGTGAAAAATAACGCCACCAATGGCAGGACGCGCGCGACCTCGATCCCGGCCCACGCTAGACCAAGGTCGGACACTTGGCGGCACACCCAGGTGATCGCGATCAACACCGCCGTCATCAGCAGCCACCACAGGGCGAGTGGCGTCGCAATCTTGAGAACACGCCCCTTGGTCATGCCCATGCTGGTCCGGAGCGCCTGAAAAGGAATTCCTCCTTCGAGCACGAGGACCGGAACGGCGTAGATCCAGCGCGTGAGCTGCCACACAGCGAGCAGGGCGTAGCCGATCCCGAGCAGCGCGACAATCAGCTTCGCGAGCCGCCACTCCGCCGGGTTCTCCGCGAGGTAGTAGTTGATGTCGTGGCCGCGGAGCATCGTGAGCCACACGATTGCGGCGGCCGCAAGGAACGGCAGGACGAGAAGCAGTAGCCGCAAGAACGTGCGCGCCGACAGGAAAATCAACAACGGCAGCCGAACGAGCACGAACGCAATCGTCGACGCCACGGTGATCGAGCGCTTCGTGATCGCATGCGCCGCGATCAAGGTCTGACCCGCGAGCTCCGCGAACAACAGCGCCAAGGTGAGCGCCGCAATCACAATTAGGAACCCGGCCCCCGCCGGCGACAATACGAAGCGCGCGATGTCATAGTTGCTGATCACGGGCTCGCCGGCCGAGCGCACGATCCAGCGAGCGACCCAGCTTACGAGCGGCGTGAAGATCGCGAGCCCGAGCAGCTGCATGAGGAGGTGAAAGACGAGGGACTCGCGCCATCCGGCGCGAAAATCGTCTCGCGCGCCCAAGAGCAGCTGCTGATCCATAGGTCCCTCGCCGGTCCGCGGGGCAGCGCCCCCACGGTTGAATGTGAGACGAAGACTGATGGACCGGCGCCGCGATAGCCATTGCCTATAAGGCCCATATCGCAGCGCCGCACTGGGGGCCCGTTACAGCGGTTGAGCTGCGAAACGGCTGCAGCGGGCGCGAGCGTCGAGCACTAGCGAAGAGCCCTACCGCGGACAAGTACGCCTTTGGTGCTAGAGCGCTCGTGAGAGTCGTGGCAGTATTCTAGCGGCAGGGGAGGCTGGTCTTCTTGTGGATGCGGTATGCTTCGCGCTCGGCGACCAGCTAAAAACAATACGAAAAAAGAGGCAAAGTCATGAGCATGGCCAAACGGCGTAGTTTCCTAATCGCGTCGTTACTCGTTTCCGGCATGGCGCTAGCCCAGAGCCAACAAGCGATAAGGGATCAGATCTTCGGGGAAACCGACGTCGTCAAGAAGCACGCGGACACGCTGAACGCGAAGATGTTGGCCCCGGGTGTATACGCCGAGGGGCTCGAGCTCTACGTGAGCGCGGGTGAGACCCTCGAGAAAGGCAAGGACCTCGATCGCGTACGCGAAGAGGTAGGCGAGGCAAAGGGGCACTTCCAGCACTCCGTCGAAGCAGCGGAGTTGGCGCAGGTGACGTTTGCCAACGCGTTGGCAGCCCGCAAGGCGGCCGAAACCGCCGAGTCCGCGAAATACGCCGAACGCGAATGGGGCAAGGCCGAGGAATCGCTGGTTTCGGCGGCTGAGACGCTGGAAGGCGGGAATTTGAAGAAGGCAGGGAATTCCGCGGTCGACGTCGAGAAACTGTATCGCGAAGCGGAAGCAAAGTCGGTCAACTCCAAGGCAAAAGCGACGAAATAGGACGGTTCTATGCATAAGCGACCAACGACCTGGACCCGCATCGGCCTCGCGTTTCTGCTGATGGCTTCAGCCGGCGTCTGGGCACAAACGAGCGACCTCACGGTTACGTTCCGCAAGCCGAACGTCGACTTCAAGCAGTACAGCAAGCTGCTGATCGTTCCGCTGAATCTCAGCGACACGCGGATCATCCCGCCGCCGTGGGTGGAAAACGCGGACCCGCACAAGTGGGAACTGACGAAGAAGAACGAGGACACCCTCCGATCCGCCTATGCGGACGCCGTGCGCAAAGGGATAGAGGAATCAGGCGATTTCAAGGTCGTCGATGCCGCGGCGCCCGGTACATTGCAGGTCGAGGTACGTCTCATCAGTCTTACGCCCTATGCCGCACGCGGTGAACAAACCACTACGTTGGGTGCCGGGAGCCTGAGCTTCGAAGCGCACGTTCGTGACGCTCGTAACGGCGAGCTGTTGGGGCTCTTCCAGGGAACCCAGCAGGTAGGCCAGGAATATCAGGAAAATACTCCCTACAACCGCGTCTCCACTCTTACGGAGCACTTCACGGATTGGGGCCGCAACGTCAGCCGGCGGCTGACCGCGGCTCGCGCGCAGTAGCCGCCCCGGCTTGCTAGCCGTTCGCGGCGCAAGCCGAACCTGCCGGAGCGAGCAGCGCCCGGTTCGGGCCGATGGGACGACACCTGACGCCTAGAGTCGAGCGCGTCGCGGGGAGGGATGATGTTCACCGACTCCTACGGTGAGCACGGGAGCGCGGCTCTTGGCTTCGGCCGTGACTGCGCGTGCGCCGGCATCCTCGTATTGCTGCTTGCTCGAGCCGCTGGAGCCGCCGATGTGCGCGTTCCCGCCGATTTCGCGTCGATTCAGGGCGCAATCGATCATGCGGCGAGCGGCGACCAGGTCCTGATTTCGCCCGGTCGCTATACCGAAGATCTCGTCCTACGTTCCGGCATCGACGTGCGCGGGCTCGAAGCCGCGCGCGTGCTGCTCGTGCCCGCTTCTCGGCTCGGTCCGACGGTATCCGCCGACGGCGTAACGGACGTCGTGCTCGCGAACCTCACATTCCTCGAAGCTTCGACCGCGGTGCGCGTCTCCAACAGCAACGGTGTCACGATCGCCAACAACGTCTTCGTCGGCGCAACCGATGCGGGCGTACGGACGGGCGCGCTTGCGAACGTGGACGTCTTGCACAACGTGTTCTTCGAGAACAGCGCCGCGATTGCTCGCAGCCTCGCGAATACGCACATCGTGAACAACATCTTTGCCGGCAATCGCGCAGCCATCGCTGGAGAGGGCGGGTTCGGCGACAACAACGTCAACGTGAGCTTCAACTGCTTCTTCCAGAACGGTGTGGGGGATCCGGTGTCCGGCACCAGCGCGCGGCTCGGCGATCCGTTGTTCGTCGACTCCCGGAAGCCGGACTTCCATTTGAAGCAGGGCTCGGCCTGCATCGACTCGGGCACTGGCACGGACATCGTCGACGCGAGCATCGCGGACGCCGGCGCGTACGGCGGTGGGTTCGCCGAAGCGTTCCCTTACCCGGTGCCGCGTCCGGAGGTCGTGGACGGCAGCGCCGCCGGCAACTTCGCGATAAACCTCGTGTGGCAGCGAAACCTGGCGTACCTCGTCACGAATACGGTGACGCCGGGCGGCTACCGGATTCACTACGGCCTGAACGCGAGCGCCCCGCCGTTTGGCGGCACCGACGCTGGCGGCGGTACGCAGTCCTCGCCGATCGACGTCGGCGACGTCGAGTCCTTCACGCTTGCGAGCCTGCAGCCGGTAGCGCCCGCGGGTGCGGCGCCGCAACTCGTTTCCGCCGCGCCGCGCGATCACGCGGTCGTACTTACTTGGACGGCAGTAGCCGACGCCGTCGGTTACCGAGTTGTGTACGGCGTGGCTTCGGTGGACGA
>Ga0190274_10002611_pt1 | contig 10641 bp, 12 predicted proteins | sample Popmic531T_FD_133002 | JGI IMG/M metagenome (GOLD analysis project Ga0190274, IMG submission 133002) | Populus adjacent soil microbial communities from riparian zone of Yellowstone River, Montana, USA - 531 T | ecosystem: Environmental > Terrestrial > Soil > Riparian zone | place: USA: Montana...
CGCGGCGTCCTTCTCGATGTACTTGCGGTATTCGTCGAGTGTGGTCGCGCCCACGCAATGCAGCTCGCCGCGCGCGAGCGCAGGTTTCAGCATGTTGCCGGCGTCCATGGCGCCCTCGGCTTTGCCGGCGCCGACCATGGTGTGCAGCTCGTCGATGAACAGGATGACCTGGCCTTCCTGCTTGGAAAGATCGTTGAGCACGCCCTTGAGGCGCTCTTCGAACTCGCCGCGAAATTTCGCGCCCGCGATGAGCGAGCCCATGTCGAGGGCCAGGATACGCTTGCCCTTGAGGCCTTCCGGCACTTCGCCGTTGATGATGCGCTGGGCGAGACCTTCAACGATCGCCGTCTTGCCCACGCCCGGCTCGCCGATGAGCACTGGGTTGTTCTTCGTGCGGCGTGCGAGCACCTGCACGGTGCGGCGGATTTCGTCGTCGCGGCCGATGACCGGGTCCAGCTTGCCGCTGGACGCACGCGCGGTGAGGTCGATAGTGTACTTCTCGAGCGCGCCGCGCTTCTCTTCGGCCTGCGGGTCGTTCACCGCTTCACCGCCGCGCACCTGCTCGATGGCTTTTTCGATGGCGGCCTTCGAGGCGCCGGCATCTTTGAGTAGTTTGGCCAGCGTGTTCTTGTCCTCGAACGAGGCCAGCACGAACAGCTCGCTGGAAATGTACTGGTCGTTGCGCTGCTGCGCGAGCTTGTCGGTGACGTTGAGCAGGCGGTTGAGATCCTGCGACACGTGCACGTCGCCCGGCGTGCCTTGCACCGTGGGCAGCTTGTCGATAGCCGCGTCCAGGTCTTTGCGCAGCTTGGCCACGTTGGCGCCGGCCTTGACCAGCAGCGGGCGGGTACTGCCGTCCTGCTGATCGAGCAGCGCGCCGAACACATGCGCGGGCTCCATGAACTGGTGGTCGCGGCCGACGGCCAGGGACTGGGCATCGGAAAGGGCCGATTGAAACCGGCTGGTGAGTTTGTCCATTCGCATAGGCCCCCAAATTGGGGCCCGGGCGGGAAGCTTTCAATAGGGCCCGACCCCTATGTGCCCTCAATGCGCTTGCTTTTCGGCGAACGTAATCAGGGCGATGCCGAGACCTATCAACAGCACCTGGGTCACGCTGGAGCGGGGGTCCACCCGCCGGTGCAGACCCGGGATCAGGTCCGCCACCGCCACATATAAAAGACTGGCCGCCGCCACCGCCAGCGCGAACGGCAGGGCGATCAGCGCCTGTTTCAGAGCGAAGAAGCCAATGACGCCGCCGATGACCGCCGTCAGGCTCGTCAGCAGGTTCAGGAACAGCGCGCGGCGGCGCGAGATACCCGAATTCAACAGGACCGCGAAGTTGCCGACCTCCTGGGGAATTTCGTGGGCCATGATCGCCAGCGCCGTGACGATGCCCAAATGGACATTGGTCAGGAAGGCCGCCGCGATCAGCACGCCATCCAGCACGTTGTGCAGGGCATCACCCACCAGCACCAACGAGCCACTCGCCTTCTTGCGGGCCTGCTCGTGCTGATGAGCATGGTCGTGCTCGTGGGTGTCGCCGACCGGATGCTCGACACAGTGATCGTCGTGGCAGTGGCGCCAGAGAAGGAATTTTTCCAGCACGAAGAACAGCGCGATGCCGGCGATGAGCGCGATGCCCACCTCGTGCACGTTTTCGATGCCAGCGCCTTCGACCGCGTGCGGGATGAGCGCCAGCAGGGCCGCGCCTAGCAAGGCGCCTGTCGCGAAACTGACCAGGTGCGGGAGCGCGCCCTCACGCGCGCGCGCGGGCAAGGCCAGGAAAATGCCGGCCGCGAGCACGGAAAGCACACCCGAAACAGTGGTGGCGAGGATGATCCAGAGGAGGTTGGTCAAAGCGCGGGGATCGTAGCATGCGGGGAAATACCTGGATCGCTGCGACGCCTGCTGAAATCAGCGCGAAAAGAGCCGCGCGCGAGGCGGGCCTGCTCACCCCCAAAGCCCTCGAGGGGCTACTGAACGACGCCTTGAAGCTTCGCCCGCAGATCGACTCGCTTCTGTCCATTTCCAATCGTGTGGCCGACGCCGGCATCCCGCCCATGACCAAGGAAGAGAGAAACTCCTTGACCAACATCCGAGGCTTTCGGTCGAGGAAGCTGCTGCTTCGTGACCTCTGAAGTAGTTGTAGTGTGTCCGCCCCGACGCGCGTTTTCTGCGACGCGTTCGCCTAGTTAGAGATCTCTTCGGCCGATATGCAAGTGCCAGCAAGAGTTGATAGCCCCGGACGCGAGTTTTGGCTTTACTCGCCACTCGATCAATGCAACTCAGCTCTCTGGGTCAAAGCATCGCCGCCTCCAGGAGTTTCCGAACCAGGCTCCTGGAAAGCCAAACGGACCCGAATCAAGGCGGTTGTCGGCAATATGTGCATTGTCGCCGGCCGGAAGTCGGCTATACACTGCCCTGACATTTCAGGAACACGGCTATGACCAAGATTCAGATCGAACTGCCCGACGCGACCGCGCAGGCTGCGCGTGAGGCGGGCTTGCTCACGCCTGAAGCCCTCGATCGCCTCTTGAATGACGCGCTCAAGCGCCGCAGAGCCATCGATTCGCTTCTCTCCATCGCCGATCGCGTCGCCGCTGCCGGCATCCCGCCCATGACCGAAGAAGAGATCAACGCGGAAGTCAAAGCTTCACGCTCCGAGCGCAAGAAGCGTGCGGGCGATTCTTGATACCAATATCCTGGTGGCCGCGTTCTTCTGGCACGACCCGCCGCATCGGCTCTTGGAACAGGTGCGCGAGGGCTCCCTCACGCTCATCTCGAGCCCCGCGCTGATCGCCGAACTCACCGAGGTCATCGCCCGTGAGAAATTCGATGCGATCTTGATCCGCTCGCGCACTTCACGCGAACAGTCCCTCGAGGAAGTTCGCAGCCTAGCTGAGCTTCTCGACCCGCCGCCGCTGCCGAAACCCATCTGCCGCGACCCCGACGACGATCAGGTTCTCGCGCTCGCCATCGCGGCCCAAGCGGACTTCATCGTCTCCGGCGACCATGACCTCCTGGTCCTGAAAGCCGTCCGGAGTATTCCCATCCTCACCCCCGTCGAAGCGCTCGCGCTTATCGCCCATCGCTGACGTGCGCGGCTACGGTGCAGGTCTACGTCGGCAACGCACTGTCGCCAAAGCCATCCTCGATCGGCTCGTGCGCAGCTGCGGAAACCGGTCAGGTTGATCACTTAAACCGGTTTCACTTGATCACTCAAACCGAAATTGCCTGATCGGGGCGCTGGCGATGATCGGCACACAATTGTTCCCGCAGGTCGCAGACTCCGGGAACCCCGGCGCGGTTTGGAAATACCAAGAGCTCGTCATGCGTCAGATTTTTGCTTAGGCTCGATTCCATGGCCCCACAGTCTGAGCAGTATGTGAGAGAGATCAAGCTGCGGCGGGAGCGAGTGACTTCGTTCGACCAGTATCCGTTCTCTCTCCCTGTCGCACGCAACCTTCACACGCTTCCGTTGCATCCGGCAGTGACATTCATCGTCGGCGAGAACGGCAGCGGCAAGTCTACGCTCCTTGAAGCGATCGCCGTCGCATGGGGCTTTAATCCGGAAGGCGGCACCAAGAACTTCCGCTTTCAGACTCGCAGATCACACTCGCACCTTCACGAGTACCTGACGCTAATCAAAGGCATCCGACGGCCAAAGGATGGCTTCTTCCTACGCGCAGAGAGCTTCTTCAATCTCGCCACTGACATCGAACAGATGGACGCCGAACCAGCCCCGGCGCCGCCGATCATTGATTCTTATGGCGGACGCTCTCTGCATGAGCAATCACATGGCGAGTCATTCTTCTCGCTGATGATCAACCGCTTCGGCGGAAATGGTTTCTATGTCCTCGATGAACCGGAAGCCGCGCTTTCGCCTTCACGCCAGCTTGCGATGATCGCGCGTATGCACGAGCTCGTGCAGTCGCACTCACAGTTCGTCATCGCCACTCACTCGCCGATTCTCATGGCATATCCAGAAGCTTGGCTGTATCAGATCGCCCCTGACGGCCTCGTACGCATCGAGTATCGACAAACCGAGCATTACATCGTCGCAAAGCGGTTCTTGAACGACCCCGAGGCACAACTCGATCGATTGTTGCTGTAGAAATCACGCCGACGGCTCGCCTCTCAATTCCGAGCCTTCTGGCCGGAGATGCGGATATTTCTTGTAAAAGAGTTCAGGGTCTTCGGTCGCTTCGATAGACCTTAATTAGCTTGCCGGATTTGGCGTCGATGAACACCACAAGGTCGTCATCGAGTCGCATTGGCCACCTTCTGTACACGATCAACCAGAACTTCGTCGGCGGCGAAAGAGACTCCATATCCTTGAGATTCCGCGACAATGCTTCATCGTCGACGTGAAAGTGATTGGAAAGAGTGAGCTTCGCTGTAACTACGTCATAGTCGCCAGGTCGACCATTGGAAAATCCTGCCGCGATATCGGCAGCCTTCAAGGCCTGCTCTAACGATATTGAGCGCTCCCCGTCTGCAGCACAGGCAATCAACGCGCACGTGCTCAGCGCAATCGCTACCAGGTAATCGCCCCATTTGAATCTCATGATAAAGCTCCTAGAAGTTTGTTCTACGCAGCCCTTCGCCAGGCCGAAGTTGAGGCGACAGGACTGGGCTATGTGCTCCGTTGATTCCATTGTAATAGTCGACACGCCGAGAAGGCGCTCCAGCATAAACTTGGATGCCTTGTGCGGTTGCTTGGCTGACATTGCCATACTGATCTACGCGACCAGTCGTCCAATCGCGCGCGACTTCTTTGTCATCGCCTGAGAGTCCCTCACCGGTGCCCTCAGCGTCTGGATAGTGGGTATGCCAGAGCGCTCGACGAATTGAGCACTCCGGACACGGTTGCAATAGATAGGGTTGACACGATCCGGAGAGCCCTTCTATCGGGGCCTGCTGAGCCGGCATTGAGAAGAACGTCTTTAGATTTGGCTCTTGGCAAATCCACGCGCAATATTCAACGCCGCTCACGACTGACGCTGTTAAGTACCGCGCGATCATATGGCGCGCAACTTCCGCAATCGTATTTCCATGCGGCTGCGTGGTATTGGTGTTGCATTGGTCGCAAAGCCCTCGGGGATCAACGCGCTTCGTTGGGCGGGATCGCACGTAGGTGTACGTGTTTGTACCGCCGTTAAGTCCGATGGGGTCGGACTGCACGTATCGCCCAACCGCCGGATCGTAATCTCTGAAGTAGTTGTATACCGGAGTGAGTTACTGCGAAGGCAAGGATCGCTTGTTCAAGCTTCGCCCTGGCCCTGACTCCGTGTACTCAACGAGGCGATCAGGATAGCGAATGAACTGAAAACTAACGTCAGCGCTGCCCTGCTCATCTTTCCCAGATATTGTGACCGTGATGCAATAACCATCGGGTTTTGGATCGGTCGCAGACTTGACAGCTGATGGACAGCGTTCCCATGCACCCGTGTCAGCCTCAAAGGTTTGGCTAGTCCCGTTCGGCTGTTCTACTCGCTGAATGTACTCTACTCCACCGTTCTTCTTGAGATCGAGCACTATGCTTTCGTGCGCATCTCGATACTCGAAACTCTCTGCGTCATTGGTTGAGGTCGAGCATCCTGCGAGCAGCACTGCGAGCAAATAGAAACCGCGAGTGGCCATGTTTGATCCCATCCTTTTTGACACGTTGAGCTACCAACGCGTGTTGCCACGCGTATATGGTGTTTCGTAATCAACAATTACGTCAATTGACGGACTAAGTTTGCTGTACTTCAGAACGTCGTCTAACAAGTCCGAACAGGTTTCGATGCATCCGTGGGTTTGCCCTTTATGCGAATTGTGGAGATAGAAATTGTCTCGGGTTGTTTCGACCTTTACCTTTTCGAGCCTCATTCTCCAGTCACCCCATGTCCTTCGTGGGTCCCCTCCCGGATGATCGGGAATGCTCGGTATCCGCTGAATTCCGAGCGCAGAGTTCGCAACGCCGTTCTCGAAGCTAACTACGCGATTCGGATTCAGCGACAGGGTGACCCTGTACTGACCCTCTGGAACCGGACCGCGGCTAGGCGTGTCCACAAACCACGTGCGCTGTTTACCAAATGCACCGGATGTCGCCGCGCACCATCGGCTCGGCCTGGATCGATCTCCCAACTTGCCTCCGTAGTAAACCAGTGTCCTGCCGCTGTACTCAATCCAATCCAGACCCCAGGGATCGAGATTGGAGATCGGATTCCCACCGACGTAGGTAAACGTATTTGCACCGGCGGCGAGTCCAAGCGGATCGCTTTGGACGTAGCGACTGGTCGCAGGATCAAAATCCCGATAGTCGTTGTAATGTACTCGGCCCGACGCGCGTCGTCGTACCGACACACGTTTTCTCCAACGCCTTCGCGTGGTTAGAAGCGTCCGGGTCCTTGGAAGTGATGCCGGCAAGAGTTGATACCCCGATGTGCGTTTTCGCTTATCGGCGTGGACTCAACCGAAGCGGTTTGCCTCGCGTATCTTCAACCTGTTCAGCACGTACCTTCAATCGGTCTGTACATGAACAGCAATGTCGTCTCCATCACCCAAGTCGTCCAGACCGTTTTCCCCGATTGAATAGACGAGGGGAGGTGAACCAGTCTTGTAGACGAACGGCGCACCCCATCCGTCGGTGACAAGCGAACTTCTTGCAGTCGCTCCGAGGTTGGCGCCATCAACTGCGACGCTCAATCCTTCGGCAGCGGTTGGAAAGTGGCCTGTCTTGGATTTGTAAGTGACAAGTAGGGTCGTAAGAGATTGAAGCCTCGCTTTGGTCTTCTCGCCAGGTCCGTTGTCTGTTGGGAACAAAATGGCAACGCCCGCAAGCACTACAATCGCAAGCAGGGCGAGTATCACAATCCCTACGCCAACGACTTTAAAAGGCTTCAAAACACCCCCTCCGCTTTGCATTCGCACGTTCGTGTTTCGTCATAGAGCTGTTGCACTTTGTCAGATATCGCCGGCCGGATTGGGTCGGACACGCCATAACCCCACATTCCGTCTCCGCCTTCCGGCGGAAGAACGTTGTGATACTCGTACTCCTCCCTGTTCCAGATTCGTTGGTGATTTGTAGTATTCCTACCTATCCTGCCCCACATCCTGTCAGTAAGGCGATCCAGACCGTGGTCCGTGCTGTGCATCGCCTCGTGAAAATAGTCGAAATATAGTTCGAAAAATTCGCCCGCCGTCAAACACGCCTTCTTGTATTTTCCGTCGATGGTAATTCTCCCGGTCCTAACGCTCGAATGTGCCGAGGCTCCAGCATCCGGCTCTCCAAGTTCCCAGCCGCCGTTGACATGGATATCCGGAAAATTTTCGTTTACGTGATTCACTATGTTCGTAACGTCTTGCTCAGAAAGACCAAACGGATCAGCGAAACGGTTGGGGTTCATTCCGACGTAAGAATACGTGTTAACCCCGCCACCAAGCCCAAGCGGATCGCTCTCTGCGTACCTACCAACCGCTGGATCGTAGTTCCTGAAGTAGTTGTAATGTACTCGGCCCGACGCGCGTCGTCGTACCGACACGCGTTTTCTCCAACGCCTTCGCGTGGTTAGAAGCGTCCGAGTCCTTGCAAGCGATGCCGGCAAGAGTTGATACCCCCGATGTGCGTTTTCGCTTATCGGAGCGTGCGCGGTCAAGGCGGTTTTACCTTTAGCCCGCCTTCATTTTTGAAGACAGCTCGAAGGCGCGAGGTCAGGCGTCGGAGTCGGCGGCTAAAGAGGTCAGCAAGTTTTCCTGCGTGGCCTCATCGGGCTCGTACCCGCGGACGCGAGGCCGCTCAGCCGGGTGCCGTCATAGCCGTAGTTCTTGAGGCTCGCGCCGCTCGCGTTGTCGACCTGCGTGATCTTGCCGTCGGTGTCGGAGGCGCGGTTCGCACTCGTGCCGTTGCCCCAGGTCCAGCTGGTGATGGGGCCGCGCTGGCGCAGCAATAGGCACTGGCCTAGACACTACTCCTGATTTGCTTCTCGCAATCCTTCGTATACGCGTGCGTCTTCAGCATCACCAAGCTCGGCGCTTCGTCTTGCCCAATTCAGCGCATCAGCAGTGTGTTGAAGACTCAAGTCGCAATCCATGTAGAAATTGCGCAACAAACGAGCTGAATCGAGGTCCGACTTCTTCGCGAGAGCCGCAATTCTTGCACTATCGAATTGGCTGCATTCTGAGGACACCGCCACCTCGCGGTCATCCCTAGTGCAAGCCGCGAGAGCCAATACTGCGCTTAAGGCCAAGAGAGACGACCTGCTAGAACGTAACGTATTTCCCCGGGTCGTTTGGATTTTGTTGATCATCCTTGGGCTCTCCTTTGTGACCATACGGCGTTGGATTGATACCGTATCGAGTAAACCAAACGGACCGGTTTGGCGCGGTTACTCCATTTCGGTATTTCTGGCGTGAAAGCAACTCAGCGAATGACTTTTCCCCCTTCGGTCCGTTCATACCTGTATTGCACGCGATCAGTTTGACTCGCTTGTTCTTGCAGCCCCTCATATTCAGCAAATCGTTGAGCTGTTTCGGGAACAACGGTCGCTTGTACTCTTTGCCGGCCAACTGGTAACTAACATGGGTCCAATTGCCATGCGCATATACCGTACACGCATCTGGATCATCAGGGTCCGCCAAAGCGCCTTGGTACATCAGTTCGTCTGTTTCGGGGTCAAGGAGAATTATCTTTAAGAGGCCGGATGGATCGGCACCAGAAATCGAATTTGATTCGACGTACGTGTACGTATTCTTGCCTCCACCAAGCCCAATAGGATCACTCTCGATGTATCGCGCTGTGCTCCCGTCGTAATCTCTGAAGTAGTTGTAGTGCAGCCCGACGATGGGATCGTACTGCTGCCCTGGGAACCTGAGGTTGTATGCGAATGCCCCAAGGCCTGCCGGATTCTCATTCGGTTGAATCGTGCCGAATGGATCCGAGTCCCATCTCCATCGGACGTTGTTGCTCGTATCAGTGACCAGACGCGGGCTGTTCAGGTGATCCGCGTGCACGTAGTACGCCAGTACACCGCCCGAGCCATTCGGCCGCAACGTCGCGACCGGGATGTCGCCTAACCACACGGTCTCCTGGATGAGCGCTCCGGCTGCGGTGTATTCACCGACGAGATGCCCTGCCTCATCGTAGGCATAGAGCGTCGTCACTCCGGATGCGGTGCGGCTCACTCGCTGGCCCAGGGCGTTGTAGACGTAGCTCGCGGTGACGCTAGCATTCGTTGCCGTCGCCATGCGCCCGCGGTTGTTGTACGTGAACGTGGCGTCGGCATAGGAGATCGTGTTGCCAGCGGAGTCATACGCGTAAGTGCGCGGCAGCGATCCGGAGATCGAGCTCACACGGTTGCTGGTGCCGGAGTTGGTATATGCGCTGGGCGTGGTTCCCGTTTCGTTGAGCCGGTTGCCGTTGGCGTCGTAGGTCCACCCTTGCGTGGTGCCGGTCTTGGACGCGGAGTTCAACCGGTCGAGCAAGTCATATCCGTAACTCCACGACTGCGTGCTGTCGACGGCATCCGTGATGCCGGTGATGCGGAACGCATCGTCATAGCCGTAGTCCTTGAGGCTCAGGCCCGCGGCATTGTCGACCTGCGTGATCTTGCCGTCGGTATCGAACGCTCGATTCGCGGCCGTGCCATTGCCCCAGGTCCAACTCGTGATCGGACCGAAGGGGTCGTAGGTGATGCCGTTGAGCAGCGTCGAACCGTTGAGCGTAAGGCTCGTGACCTGGCCGTTCGCGTTGTACCCGAAGACCACGTTCGCGCCCGAAGGCAACTGCATGTTTCCGAGCTGCCCGACGGAGTTGTAGCCATAACCCATCGCAAGCGTGGTGGCGCCCACCGTCTGACCCTTGCCGGTGACGCGCCCCTGCGCGTCATAGGCCCAGGCGAGCGTGTGATTGGCATCGGACGCGGACGTGAGGTGGCCGTTTTGATTCGTGCCAGCGTCGTAGGCGTAGCTGATGGTCTGATCGGTAACGCCGCCCAAGGTGAACGAAGCCGACGTCACGCGATTCGCGGCGTCGTAGTCGTAGTCCGTGACGGCACCGCGCGAGTCGGTGGAGGTGTCGAGGTTGCCGCCGGAGTCATACGTGTGGGTCGTAAGACCGGTGTCTGGACTGGCCTGGGTCTTGAGATCGCCGAGCCCAGAGTACGTATAGCTCGTGACGAGATTGCGCGGATCGGTGACCGACGTCAGGTTGTCGTTCGCGTCGTAGCCGAACTGCGTGACGCCCGAAGCCGGGTCGGTGATCTGCTCGAGGCGATTGAGCTCGTCGTAGAGGCTGGTGCTGTTGCGCGAGAGCGGCGCGTTGGTCGTGGTCTGGTTGCCGTTGTTGTCGTAGCCGAAGGTCGTGGTGACGTTCGCGGTGCCGGCGGCGTTCACGTCCTTCCAGAGCTGGTTCAGTGTGTTGAACACGCGGGAGTGCGTGCGGCGCAGTGCGTTGCTCGGGTCGTACGTGTTCTCGGCCGTGCGATTGCTGGCGTTATCCAGCGTGTAAACGATCTTGTTCAGCGCACCGTCGCTGATCTGCGTGAGGCGATGCGCCGCGTCGTAGGTGTACTCAATGTAGCTCGCATCCGGGTTCGTCACCTTCTTGAGCAGGCCCGTGGGCCAGTAGTCGAGATGTGTGAGTTCGCCGCCCGAGCA
>Ga0190274_10002613_pt1 | contig 10639 bp, 8 predicted proteins | sample Popmic531T_FD_133002 | JGI IMG/M metagenome (GOLD analysis project Ga0190274, IMG submission 133002) | Populus adjacent soil microbial communities from riparian zone of Yellowstone River, Montana, USA - 531 T | ecosystem: Environmental > Terrestrial > Soil > Riparian zone | place: USA: Montana...
ACGATATAAAATTAAACACAGATTGCAACATGAAAAAATTTCTGTTTAAATATTTTGCTAAAATATTAAACAAGAATAATCTGCCTAATAATCAATGTTTTGTGAACAGATCGGGGGCTAAATAGTTGCTGCAAACTCTAAAACCTCTGACATAGAACGCTTTAATTGGATACCGTTGGAGAGATGTTTTTGCTGATTTTGGGCCAATTGACCCGAAACAATAAAGGAGATGTTAGGTACTTGTTCCCTTAAATGATTTAGATATTTTTCAATTTTTAAATTGCCGGGAACACAGGTAATATGAGAGTATAAATAGTGGGGCCTTTTTGTTTGTGCAACATATACCACATCCTTACCAGGAACATTGGCGCCGAGATATAAGACACGAGCGCCTTTGCCTTTTAATAAATAATACATATAAAGAAGACCGAGTTCATGATGTTCACCCTCGGGTAAAAAAAGCAAAATTGTTTTATTGGTGACGATTAATGGAGATGCATTTTCTATCCCAACTATCAATTTTTGCCTTATTACATTAGTAACAAGATGTTCCTGCGCCGGATTGATATGATTTGTTTGCCATAGGATACCAATTCGTTCAAGGAAGGGAAAAATCAGGTGGTGGATAGTCCGTTCAATTCCTTTTGCACGGATATATTTATCAAGTGATCCTTCCAATTGATCGACTTCCATATCAATCATGTTTCCAATGAGATCATTTACCATTTTTTCCTGCTGGGCTTGCGCATCAGTTAATGAAACCAGTTTCTGGCTGATCTCATCATCATTCATTTTATCGATATGGGAAATCTTGAATCCATATTTATTTAACAACGATACGTTAAGCAAGGTCTTTAATTCATCGCAGCTATAAACCCTGATATTCGTATCCGTACGTTGCGGTTTCAGAAAAGAATAACGTTGCTCCCAGATACGTATAGTATGGGCCTTTATACCAGAAAGGCTTTCCAGGTCTTTTATCGTAAATGAGTTCATTGCATAATTACAACCGTAAACAAAAATTGTTTAGTAACCGAAGCTAATGGGATCGGTTAATATCTCAATTTGAGAATCTTATACTCACAACTTGTCCCGCCATATGCGGGAAAAACCCTAATTTTCACTATTTAATATACAATGTAGTGAGTGAGACACAGATAAAAATAACCGGAATCAGGGAAGAGGTCAAAGGCCGGGGTTAAGTAATTGGCCCGATTGAAGAAGGGATTGAATAGCAGGCATAATATGCGGTGAGGAACGAAGTGCCTCGAGGTGCCGGAGGTGGTGAAGGTCGGTACCTAATAAATCGATATAATTTTTTTTCAAGAGATAATTTGCCAGTTCCTGGGTGGGTTTGCCGTAATAACCACCGAGAGATAAAAGATTAACCTGGAAAAGGCAACCCGCACTTTTGAGTTCGTCGAATATTTCTTTATCACTCCCCATGTATAGATAGCGTTCGGGATGAGCCAGTATGGGTTGGTAGCCGCTGATCTGTAACCGAAATAATTGACTTTTATAATTGATAGGTGCGTTTACAAATGAAAATTCAACCAGCACCATTTTATCTTTTATAGTAAGCAATGGATCTTTCAATTCTATCAACTCGTCGAAGTGATCGTCCATGTAATATTCTGCCGCGGGATGCAAGGGGGCACTCATCCCCAATTTATTCAGTTCTGTTTGCAGGTCCTGTTGAGCGGATTTTATGGTAGTGGGATCATTTCTATACATATCCCAAAAAATATGCGGCGTAGTAATGAATTTTGAGTATCCCAACTCTTGCAATCCCCTGATCAATTGCACGGAGTTATTCGGATCAGTGGCTCCGTCATCAATCCCCGGTAACAAATGCGAATGCATATCAGTAACCAAGCCACTGAAATCATTTACAACAGGATGCTTTCTTTTAAATATTGAAAACATAATTTAGTAATATCTAATTGCGTTTAAAATATTGCCGATAAGACGGGAAGACGGAAATATTGATTTCAGATTCTAAAAATTAACTTACCGTCTTCCCGTTTTAGCGGCCTTGCTTCGCCGAAGCGGCTACGCGAAGACAAGCAAAAATTTCAACTTGGTTTAAACAGGTTGCTGTTTTTCTTTGAAATCCTTATAAACAGACTCAATACCTTCACGCAGATGAATGCGCGCCTTCCACCCCAGCGCGTTAATTTTACTTACGTCCATCAGCTTACGTGGAGTTCCATCTGGTTTCGAAGTATCAAATTCAACGGAACCTTTATATCCTGTAATCTCTTTAATCATCCGCGCGAGTTCTCCGATTTCGATATCCTCCCCAATTCCAATATTCACCAGCCCATCGTTATCATAATGCTGCATCAGAAAAAAACAAGCGTCTGCTAAATCATCCGTATGGAGAAATTCCCTCAGTGGTTTACCTGTTCCCCAAATGGTAACAGTTGCAGCATTCTTCTGTTTCGCCTCGTGAAACTTACGGAGTAAAGCGGGCAACACATGCGACTTTTGTAAGTCATAATTATCGTTGGGACCATACAGGTTAGTAGGCATCGCTGAAATGAAATTACATCCGTATTGACTGCGATAAGCGTCGCACATCTTTATACCTGCGATCTTTGCTATCGCATACGGTTCATTGGTATGTTCCAATAAACCAGTAAGCATATATTCTTCCTTCAGTGGTTGGGGCGCCATTTTGGGATAGATACAAGAAGAACCCAGAAACATCAGCTTCTTTACTTTATTCACATAAGAAGCATGTATGATATTCGACTGGATCATCATATTGTCATATATAAATTCGGCTCTGTACGTATCATTGGCCATAATACCACCCACTTTGGCAGCCGCCAGAAAAACATAAGCTGGTTTTTCTTCCGCAAAAAAATCATTTACTGCCTGCTGGTTACGAAGATCCAGTTGCTTAGAATCGCGGAGTAACAGATTATTAAATCCTTCCTTCTCCAGTTTTCTACGAATTGCAGAACCCACCATTCCGTTATGTCCTGCTACATATATCTTTTCCGAATTATTCATAGCGCTTATTCAAATTGATTCTTTATAACATAACCAGAGTCTTTTAATAATTTCTCTCTTTTAAATAATTCCACATCGGATGCTACCATCTCTGCCACTAACATATCCAGGTTGTATTTGGGTTTCCATCCTAATTTATTATTTGCTTTAGAAGGATCGCCAATCAATAAATCCACTTCGGTAGGACGATAATAATGAGGATCCACCGACACTACTTCTTTACCAATAGCAACAGGATACTCGGGGTTGTTACTCTTTATTACGGTTCCGACTTCTTTTTCACCTGAACCACTGAATTCCAGTTCAACTCCAATTTCTAAGAAAGATTTTTTTACAAAATCGCGCACGGTTGTAGTGATGCCCGTTGCAATTACATAATCTTCCGCCACTGGTTGCTGCAGGATCAGCCACATGGCTTCTACATAATCCTTTGCATGACCCCAATCGCGTTTGGCATCGAGATTACCGAGATACATTTTATCCTGCATACCCAATGCAATTTTAGCAACTGCCCGGGTAATTTTGCGGGTTACAAAAGTTTCGCCCCTAAGCGGAGATTCGTGGTTGAAAAGAATTCCATTCGCAGCAAACATCTGGTATGCTTCCCGGTAATTAACCGTGATCCAATACGCATATATTTTCGCAACAGCATATGGACTACGGGGATAAAAAGGGGTTGTTTCACTTTGAGGAACAGCCTGTACCAATCCATACAATTCAGAAGTAGAAGCCTGGTAAACTTTTGTTTTCTTTATCAATCCCAGCAGTCGTACCGCTTCCAGGATACGCAATGTTCCGATTCCATCTGCATTAGCGGTATACTCCGGTGTTTCAAAACTCACATGCACATGGCTCATTGCTGCCAGGTTATAAATTTCATCAGGTTGTACTTCCTGAATAATGCGGATTAAATTGGTTGAATCGGTAAGATCGCCGTAATGCAATTTAAAATGAACCCCTTTTTCATGAGGATCCTGGTAAAGATTATCAATACGGTCGGTATTGAAAAGAGAGCTACGGCGTTTAATACCATGCACTTCATATCCTTTTTTTAATAAGAGATCACTGAGATAGGCACCATCTTGTCCCGTTACCCCTGTAATTAGTGCGACTTTTGCCATACGCTATTTAATTAAAAATTGGTTGATTTTTCTAAGAGGCTTCAAAACTAATGTAAATAGGTTTGGGCGAAGCCCATTCATCTTCCAGGCCTTTTTGTCCTCGCGATTAGCCCGGATCCTTTGCATTAAGGAAGCGTTGCTTGCTCCGCCGGTCCTCATCTTCACTAATACTTCCGGGAGATAAGCTGCTTTGAGTTCATTCTTTAATAAAAAGCGGATTATGATTTCATAATCGGCTGCTGTTTTTAATTCAAGGTTGAATAAACCCAGGCGATCATAGACTTTTTTCCGTACAAAGAAAGAAGGGTGAGGCGGCATCCAGCCGTAATAAAAACTTTTTTTGGTAAATGAACCCGCTTTCCATGTTCGAACCACTTTATTAAGGTCCATTTGATTTACGTATTGAAGATCACCATATACTATATCTATAGAATCGTCTTCGAATTCCTTCATTACTTTTCCAATCACTCTATCGTTAATATATATATCATCAGAATTGAGTATTCCAACAACCTCCCCGGAAGCCCGTGCAATCCCTTTGTTCATTGCATCATAAATGCCTTTATCCTTTTCACAGACAAGTTGCGCAACATGAGAAAACCGCTTTACATATAAAAGAGTGTCGTCGCCGGAAAGTCCATCTATTATTATATGCTCGATATGAGGATAGCTTTGTTCCGCTATACTCTGCAATGTATCCTGGATGGTGCGCGCACTATTGAATGTCGCGGTGATAATTGAAATTTTCATTGTTCTATCGGCTGGTAACGATGCAATTTTCCAATACCAGCATATCCATATTTGTACGCAGGTAACATTCCAACGCGTCCTCGGGCGAGTTCACGATCGGTTCGTTTTCATTAAAGGATGTGTTTAGCAGAACCGGTACTCCTGTTTTTTTCCGAAAGGCTTCAATCAGGTTATAGTAACGAGGTGTAACAATTTTATCGACCGATTGCAAGCGTCCAGTGCCATCAGCATGCGTTACAGCCGGCAATACGGAATGCTTTTCTTTCTTTATCGGAAACACTTTTTCCATAAAAGGAACATCATCCGTTAATTCAAAATATTCGCCTACATATTCTTTTAGTATTGAAGGCGCGAACGGTCGAAAACTTTCGCGTCGTTTAATTTTTGAATTGAGTAACTCTTTCGCATCGATCCTGCGCGGATCCGCCAATATAGAACGACCTCCCAGTGCACGTGGACCAAATTCCGCTCGTCCATTAAACCATCCCACCACACCAGCATTGATCAACTGATCCGAAACTTTATCATACAACTCCTCATCACTTAATCGTTGATAAGATATATTTCTTGACTGCAGGTACAATTCAATTTCTTCATTGGAGAAACGGCTCCCCGTATATGCGGACCAGACTGCTTCTGCCCGCGGTTGTTTCAATACATGATTATATACATATAACGCAGACCCCATTGAAATACCGGCATCATGCCCGGCCGAAGGAATATATACTTCAGTGAATGTGGTGTTTCTTGTAATCTTTCCATTGGCTACCGAGTTCTGCGCCACGCCACCCGCGATACATACCTGCTTCAAACCAGTACGTTTTTGCAGGTGATTGAGTATATGAAAAATTAGTTCCTCTGTAATTCGTTGAACTGAAGCAGCCATATCTTTATGATACTGTGTGAGCTCTTCTGATTTTTTACGGTGAGCGCCAAATTCTTTTTCCATATGTTCCGAAAATAGGGGAGCGACTTTCGGAATATGATCGGTGCCATATGAAACAATCCCATGTTTGGCAGACCGGAAATATTTCAGATTGAGTGAAAACAATCCGTTTTTCTCAAAGCGAAGTACATCTTTTAGTTTATCAACATAAAGCGGATTACCATAAGGAGCAAGTCCCATTACTTTATATTCATCGCCATAATGCGGAAAACCCAGCAATTGGGTGAAAGCCGTATAAAACAATCCAACCGAATGAGGGAAATCGACTGAGTCCAATACTTCAATCTGGTTGCCCCTTCCAATACCAATCATCGTTGTGCTAAAATCCCCTGATCCATCAATGGAAAGCAAGGCAGCTTCTTCAAAAGGCGATGCAAAGAAAGCGGAGGCAAGGTGACTGCGGTGATGTTCAACCTGATGAATCTTATTTTTTAAACTGCTTTTATATACATTGATATCAAGTGCTACCAATTCATCTTCGAGACTCGCTACTTTTCTGGCGTTCTTTAATCTATCGAGTACCGCGCTCCAGCCGCCACCGGGATTTTTCAGCAAGAACAACATTTTCTTCTGCAGTTTCGCCATGGGATCACGGCCTATGCAGATATGATCCACTTCGTTGAGTGTGATCCCTGCTTCGCGCAAACAAAACTGAACTGCCATAGAAGGAAAACCCGCCCAGTGTTTTATGCGGCGAAATCGTTCCTCTTCCGTAGCGGCAATCATAACTCCGTCTTTAAAAATAGCTGCAGATGAGTCGGCGTGGTACGCATTAAGTCCGAGTATATACATATCAACTAAATATCTGTTTATATTTTTCTTTTAACCCCGTTTGTTTTGCCTCTTCAAGCGATAGTTCAAAAGCAGCTCGAGCTGATAGTGAATATTCTTCAAAATTCCAGTCAATGGCTTGTTGCAGCGCCTCCGAAAATAATTCTGGATTGGCCAGTGGCAGATCCCATCCCGCATTTCGTTGCTGCAATCCCCTCCAGGGAGTTTGATCGCTGATTAAAACCGGTTTTCCAGCAATCAATGCATCGAATATAGCATGCCCAAAATTTTCACCTTTTGTAGGCAGCGCAAAAATATGGTGTTTTGCGAGGACACCGGCTAAGAGATGGTGCGGTATTTCGCCTAAATACTCCACCTTGCATGAAGGAGGCAATCGCTTGATTATTTCAGTGCAATAATTCCAGTATTCCTTTTGTTCCAGTACTCCAACGATTGACAGCGTGACTGCTCCCTGCAATGGCATCAATGCATTAAGAAGGTAATCCAGGTTTTTTATCGGGTGAATACGCCCCAAAAACAAAATTGCTATTTCGCCTTTTTGCTTATTGGTTATTTCCTGCTGCGGCTGCACATCGGACGAGAAGTTTGATGCCTGGTACACTTCATTATCAGCAAAGATCTTTTTTACATCAAACACTTCCGTACCGTCTGTGGCATGAAAGCGAACGGAACGGGTGACACCGAATTTTTTTATAAGCCACAGGAATAGTTTTTTACGTACCGGTTTGAAATTAAGCGCCGAAGGTTTGAGCATACCGCGTGGCGATAGCACCACCGTTCCGTTTACTCCATAAAACCTTTTTAAGAGTAAAGGATAAATTGTAAATGCTCTTGAGAAAACGCTATTAAGATAAATGAAGTCTGGTTGGATTGATTCAATAACGGACCGGATAAATTTCAGTTTCAATGAACCCGCTGAAGCATAGTAAACTTTTATCTCTTTTTTGTAATTCAGCCATTGATCACTTTGAATTCCTTTAAAAGGCTTATCATCTCCCAAATCGCGATCACTGGTAAATATAAAAATATCATAGGTATCGCCCTCGTTCATGGCAAAATTTACGCATGAACGAATAGGACCACCAGCTTTAAAAGCAGGATCAAACCAATCTATGAACAGCAATATCTTTTTCTTCATCGATCGTTCGTCACTTTTACTGCCGTATTTGCCGAACCGATCGATACTCTCGAAAGATAAACTGAACTAGCTCCAGGGCTTGATGAAATTACCGATGTAACCGGTAAAGCCGATCGAAGCGGGGCAGTCATTGCCTCGAGGAATTTTTGTTCGTCGCCTACATTCTTATTAACAGGTTCGAAGCTTGTAATCGATTTACACGCCGGATTTTTTTCATCGAAACACTGACTGGAAAGTCCGGCAAGCATTGCTCTAACCCGGGTGGGACGGTTGAGAATATCCGCGGGCGTTGTTTTATAATAAAAGTGCAGGTTCCATCCCAGGAAATCCAATTGATCATTGGAGGGATCTACACTCCAGCCACCCTGGATATACATATTCATCAAAACAATTTTTCCTTTAAACTTATTGATCTTAACTGTGGGAGCACTGTCAACATAAATTGGAGCAATCATTCCGCCGTCTATAGTAACATTCCCATCGCCTTCCAATTCCAATGGTACTCTTATCTTTCCCTCCCACCAGCAATCCTTCGCAATGAACTGGGCGTTATTTTTCACCGTGAGTTTTGCAAATTGACCGCCATTACAATTTACTTTGAATGTTCCATTCCCCTTTCGTTGAATCTCGCCTCCTGAAATATAATTGCCTGCTGAAAAGAAAGAATTGTTCTTTTCAACATAGAGGTAATTCAAACCCACCAATTTCATGGAGGTATCTGCCGTGGAATACATCTGATCCAAAATTATGCGTGATCCTTTCTGATCAATGTCCTCAAAACTAATGGCGGAAGAAATCGCGTTACCCGGAACATGCAAGCCGATTTGCATATCCATAATGCGAATTACAGAAGGGCCCTTAACAATAATTAATGGATCAGAGCCTTTAAAACTGCCTTTTTTTGCTAGTAATTGGGTAGAATATAGCATGCCATCGCCGCAAAGCAACATATCCGTTTTTGCAGGGATAACAACAGTTTTGTCGAGTGTATAAACGCCCAGTGCAAAATGAATGACTGCTTTTATCCCCTTTTGGGCAGCAGCCTTATCAATGAGTTGTTGTATTGTTTTAGTTGATGCTCCTGCCGGTACTTCGAATACAATTCGGGGTTTTTTAGGTGGCAATAACGGCATTGCCGGAGCAGTGCTCTTTGCATTAGCGGCCATCCGTGGTGCGCGGGGACCATCAAAACGGATTAATTTTTTTCTCGGTACACCTATCGATACAGGCTCCGCAGACGCATATTGATTATTGAGTGATAGCATTGAATAAAACCCTGGACACCATCCCCCCAGTATTACTTCAGCAGTTTCTTTTGCACTTACGGGTACCGGAAATTTATTATCAAACAGGGTAAGATTTCCTAAATGATAATATTCTATAGGGTATTCTTTCGAATTGACTACCGTATTTTTCTGAAATATTCTTTTAAAGGGATTACAACTGCTTCCTTCATCCTTGGAAAAAGCTTTTGAGCCAAAAGAGTAACACTCGCGAACGGAGTTATAATATCCACCTCTGTTATAAAAATCCGATTCGGTAGAGCTGTTGAAGTTGCAATTAAAGGCATGATAATTTCCATTGCCGCAATAAACACCGTACCGGCACCTGCTGAAACTACAATACCATATCCAGTAGTCGAGTGCGTTAAAGCCGGTTATCTGAATACCGGCAGCGGTGCAATCGGAAAACTTACATCGGCGAATGGTGATCTCCGAATCGTTGCTCCCCGTTCCAGCACCAGCATAAGTACCTCCGCCGATTCCAACTGCCAAGCCCGAAAATTCCATATCCGATAATTCAATGTTCAATGATGCGTAGCTTCTCGACTTGCCATCGTTCCATTTTGTCATCCAGTGTACGCCTACTGCTTCTATTTCTTTTCGTTTGTTTCCCTGCCATCCGATTCGTGCAATCTTAAAATAGGCAGATCCATCTGCCAGCAGCATCGTGTCTTTATCCTTTCCAATCCAGCGAATAATGGTGTTTTGGGGATCCTCACCAATAATCGTTACCCCAATCTTGCCTTTAAGCAAGAGCGTTTCCGAAATATTATAAGTTCCTGCGGGTAAGTAAATCACTACATAAGGATTTGGGCAATTGATATTGGTACCCATTTCTCCATTGGCAAAGCCATCGATTGCGTCTTGAAGTTTACGGGTATCATCTGTTTTGCCATCACCCTTCGCTCCAAATCTGGTTTTTACATTCGCCCAGCTTTTGAAGGGGCCGGTAAATTCTTCCTGCGCGAATAGGGAAAACGCGGGGATCAAGAATCCGACCGTCATAATCAAAAACCAATAAATAGGAGTTTTATTCAATATTGTTTTTTTGCAGCCAATGCTCCAGGATTACGAAGAGCCAAATTTCCATCCACCGGATCGCGGGATCGCCTTTTAAAAAGCGGTTCCAGCAGGCCATCAACTCTTTTTCATTGATGAAATCACGTTGACAAATTGACTGAAGATTCTTTTCGCAAAAGGATTTCAATTCCTTTTTCATCCAAAGCGACCAGGGAAAAGTGAATCCCTGTTTTTTTCGATGGACAATTTCATTTGGTAATAAATCGCCCAACGATTCTACCAATAACTGTTTGGGGTAGGTTGGATTTTTGATATCATCTGGTATACTCAATACATATTCTACAAGTTCGTGATCAAAGAAAGGCTCTCTCACTTCCAGCGAAGCCGCCATACTCATCTGATCGGTATCTTTCAATAATGTCTGTTGGGTGTAGCCAATGAATTCAGCGATACTCACCTGGCTAAGTAGTGGATATTCCTTTAATTGCTTCGCCCTGGCAAAATATTTCTTCTCCAGTTCGGTAGCCTCGCCGTCGATAACCGTGGTCATTTCCCGAAGCTGGCGCGG
>Ga0190274_10002614_pt1 | contig 10638 bp, 7 predicted proteins | sample Popmic531T_FD_133002 | JGI IMG/M metagenome (GOLD analysis project Ga0190274, IMG submission 133002) | Populus adjacent soil microbial communities from riparian zone of Yellowstone River, Montana, USA - 531 T | ecosystem: Environmental > Terrestrial > Soil > Riparian zone | place: USA: Montana...
CGCGACCGGCTGGTCGGATTCCATCCCGGCAACTGTAACCACGTTTCGGAAGGCCCGCGAGTCGATGATCCGCCGTCTCGTCGTTCCGCCGCTCGAGGCGCTCGGGCCCTTCTTGCCGCAATTCAACTCGGCTGACCAGGCCACCCGGGAAACGGTCGCCCGCATCCTGGCCAGCGTGGCAGCCGACGGCGACCGCGCCGTGCGGGCCTGTACCCTCGAGCTCGACGGCCTCGACCTGCCGGCGGAAACGTGGGAAGTGCCTCGCACGGAATGGCTTGCGGCGCTCGGCCGATTGCCCGGTGCCCTGCGCCACGCCCTCGAGGTGGCGGTGGCCCGGGTCACCGCCTATCACGAGCGCCAGCGCGACCCCGGCTTCACCTTCACCGAACCCGACGGCACCGTCCTGGGGATGAAGGTGACCCCGCTCGACCGGGTCGGGCTCTACGTCCCCGGCGGCAAGGCTTCGTATCCGTCATCCGTCATCATGAATGCAGTTCCCGCCGTAGTGGCTGGGGTACGCGACATCGTCGCCGTCACCCCTCCCGGTGGATTCCTCACCGACGCGGTGCTGGCGGCGTGTGAACTGGCCGGCGTCACCCGGCTCTTCCGCATCGGGGGCGCCCAGGCGGTTGGCGCGCTCGCCTATGGCACCGCGACGGTGCCCCGGGTCGACAAGATCGTGGGGCCCGGCAGCCGCTGGGTGGCCGAGGCGAAGCGGCAGGTGGTGGGGCAGGTGGGTATTGATTCGATCGCCGGTCCCACGGAGCTGCTGGTACTGGCCGATGAGTCGGCCAGTGCGGCGCGGGTTGCCACCGACCTGGTGGCGCAGGCGGAGCATGACGAGGATGCGTCGGCCTGGTGCGTCACCACCTCCACCGTCCTGGCCGACGCGCTCCCGGCGGCGCTCGAAGCGGCACTGGGAACCGCCCCCCGTGCCGCCATCGCGCGCGCATCACTGGAACAGAACGGGGTGGTGATACTGGTGCCGACCATCGATGACGCGATCGCGGTTGCCAACCTCAGGGCGCCGGAGCACCTGGAGATCCTGATGCGGAATCCTGCGGCGGTCGCGTCCGGCATCCGGAACGCCGGCGCGATCTTCCTTGGCAGCCACACGCCCGAGCCGGTGGGCGACTACATCGCGGGACCGAGCCACGTGCTGCCCACCAGCGGCACGGCGCGGTACGCATCGCCACTCGGCGTGTATGACTTCATCAAGCGCACCAGTGTCATTCAGTACAGCGCCGCGCGACTCGCGGCCGATGCGCCGCACGTCATCGCCATGGCAGAGGCAGAGCAACTGATGGGGCATGCGGAAGCGGTACGCCAGGCAGCAGGAAGTCGGGCGGCAGGAAGTCAGGCGGCAGGAAGTCAGGCAGCAGGAAGTCAGGCGGCGGGAAGTCAGGGGGACGGGTTTACCGAATGAGTGCCACCAACTCCGGCCAGCCTGCCGCTTCACCTCCTGCCGCTCCGTCCCCGGCGTCCCGCCTTCGGACGGTGCTCCTGCTCACCGCCGGCTTCATGGTGGTCGAGGCCGTCGGCGGCTGGGTCAGCGGATCGCTGGCGCTGGTGGCCGATGCCGGCCACATGCTCACCGACGTCGGGGCCCTGGCGCTCGCGCTCCTTACCGCGCGCATGGCCCAGCGTCCGGCCGATCCCCGCCGCACCTACGGCTACCTCCGGCTCGAGATCCTCGCGGCGCTGGTGAACGGCGTCGTCCTGGCCGCCCTCTCCGCCTGGATCATCTTCGAGGCGATCCGGCGATTTCGCACGCCCCATGTCATCGAGGGACCGCTCTTCGCTGGCGTTGCGCTCGCCGGGTTGATCGTGAACCTGGTGGCGCTTCGCCTGCTCAAGCAGGACTCGCACGGGAACCTGAACACCCGCGCCGCGTACCTGCATGTCATGGGCGACCTGCTGGGCTCCGTCGGGGCGCTGCTCGCTGCCCTGATCGTCATTCTCACCGGGTGGACCCTGGCCGACCCGATCGTCTCGGTGCTCATCTCCCTGCTGATCATCGCGGGAAGCTGGCGGCTCCTGCGGGAGAGCGTGGAGATCTTGCTCGAGGCTGCCCCCTCGCACATCCCGCTGCAGGACGTGGAGCGCCGCATGAAGAGTGTCGAGGGCGTCATTGCCGTCCATGACCTGCACGTCTGGACCCTCACCAGCGGGGTCGTGGCCATGAGCGGGCACGTGGTGGTGCCCGATCTCGCGTCCCATCCGCGTGTGCTCGCCGCCGTCTCCCGCGAGGTCCGGGACATCGGTATCGGGCACGTCACCATCCAGGTCGAGTGCCTGGACCAGTGCGTGCCCGACGCCGAGGGACCCCTCGCCCGGGGAAAGGGCGCCGCCGCGGGGTCGCACGCCCACGGCCACCCCCATTCGCACTAGTCCGGAACTCGCTGTGGGAAGCCGACTTCCGGAGGGCGCTGGCGCTCTCTTGCGGCGCCGACCGTCGCAGTCTATATATGCGCCGCTCAGGCCCCGCGCGGGCCACAACGTTGGTGAATTCGCAGGGGAAGCGGCACACAGTGATTCGTAACATTGCAATCATCGCGCACGTCGACCACGGCAAGACCACGCTGGTCGATCAAATGCTCCGGCAGGCCGGGGCCTTTCGCGCGAACCAGCACGTCGAAGAGCGCGTCATGGACTCGAATCCGCTCGAAAAGGAGCGGGGCATCACGATCCTGGCAAAGAACACGTCCGTGCACTGGCACGGCACCAAGATCAACATCGTGGATACGCCGGGGCACGCCGACTTCGGTGGTGAGGTCGAGCGCATCCTGCGCATGGTCGATGGCTTCGTGCTGCTGGTCGACGCCGCCGAAGGCCCGATGCCGCAGACGCGTTTCGTGACCCGGAAGGCACTGGCCCTCGGCCTCAAGCCGATCGTCGCGATCAACAAGATCGACCGTTCCGACGCCGAGCCGCTCCGGGTGCACGACGAAGTGCTGGGGCTGTTCATCGACCTCGAGGCCACGCACGAGCAGCTCGACGCGCCGTTCCTCTACACCTCCAGCCGGGCCGGCACGGCCACGCCCGAGCTGGACCATCCCGGCACCGACCTGACGCCGCTTTTCCAGGCCGTCATCGATCACATTCCCACGCCGACCGGCGATCCCGAGCTGCCGTTCCAGATGCTCGTGTCGACCCTCGATTTCTCCTCGTTCCTCGGCCGCATCGCGATCGGGCGCATCGAACGTGGCCGGGTGCGGGTCGGCGACCAGGTGTCGCTGCTGCCCATGGGCGATCCCGGCATGGTGGTCGATGAGCCGATGGAGAATGGCCGCGTCACCAAGCTTTACACCTTCGATGGCCTGGCCCGGGTCGAGGTGCAGGAGGCGAGCGCCGGCGACATCGTGTGCCTGGCCGGCTTCGAGACCATCGAAATCGGCAAGACCTTCACCTCGATCGAGGTGCCGGAGCGGTTGCTCGGCATCGCGGTGGAAGAGCCGACGATTTCCGTCGACTTCATCGTCAACAACGGGCCGTTCGCCGGGCGCGACGGGAAGTACGTCACCAGCCGCCAGCTTCGCGACCGGCTCTTCAAGGAGCTGGAACGGAACGTCGCGCTCAAGGTCGAGCCCACCGACAGCCCCGACACCCACAGTGTCTCCGGCCGTGGAGAACTCCACCTCGGCATCCTCATGGAGACGATGCGGCGCGAAGGCTACGAGTTCCAGGTGTCCCGCCCGCGCGTCATCACCCGCATTGGCGAGAACGGCGAGCGGCAGGAGCCGTATGAGGAGCTGATGATCGACGTCCCGGAGGAGTACATGGGCGTCGTCATGGAGCGCCTCGGGCCCCGCCGCGCCGAGATGAAGGAAATGCGGAACAACGGCACCGGCCTGGTCCGGCTGGCGTTCAAGATCCCGGCGCGGGGCCTGTTCGGCTACCGCTCCGAGTTCCTCACCGACACGCGCGGCACCGGGATCATCCATCACCGGTTCCTCGAGTACGGTCCATGGGCCGGTCCGCTGGCGGGCCGGAAGCGCGGCGTGCTGGTGGCCGACCGCGAGGGCTCGGTGGTGGCGTTCGCCCTGGGGAACCTGCAGGAGCGCGCCCAGATGTTCGTGGCACCGGGCGACCTGGTCTACGAGGGGATGATCGCGGGCGAGAACTCCCGTCCGGGCGACCTCGACGTTAACGTGACGAAGGAAAAGAAGCTCACCAACATGCGCGCGTCGGGATCGGACGATAACGTCCTGCTGGAACCGCCGCGCCAGATCACCCTCGAGTACGCGATGGAATACATCGAGGAGGACGAGCTGATTGAAGTAACCCCCAAGACGATCCGCCTGCGCAAGCGCGTCCTGCAGGTGAATGATCGAAAGAAGGCTGCCCGGGCCGCCGCCCGGGTAGCGGACGCGTCGTGACCCCGCGACTTTCACCCTCTTCACGGATGGCGGAGGCGATCATGCCGGCCAGCGAGACGTCGTACGGAGCCCTGATGCGGCGGAAGTTCGACGATGACGAGTTCGAGGAAGACACCTTCACGTTCGACGATGATGATGACGACGAGAAGGATGATGACGAGGATGAGGACGAGGAGGACGACCTCGAGAGCCTCGACGACGAGGACATCGAGGAGTTCGACGACTTCGACGAGGACGAGGATCGCTGACGACTGAGGTCGTCAGTCGTCGAAGCGCTCCGGAACCTCCTTCTCCACCGGCTCGTCCTCATCGGCCGGGTCCGCGCGGCCGCCCTCCGACTCGAGGGCGGCCCGCGCCGCTTTCAGGCCTGCCCGCTTGGCCTCGTCCAGCTCGGGGTAGTGCAGCTTGAGTCCCTGCAGCGTGTCGACGGCCGCCGCCGCCACGATCAGCCGCGTCACCCACTTGGAGTCGGCCGGCACCACGTACCAGGGTGCGTGCGGCGTCGCCGTGCTGCGGATCATCTCCTCGTACGCCGCCATGTATTCATCCCAGTGCCCCCGCTCCAGCACGTCCGCCGCCGAGAACTTCCAGTTCTTCTGGGGCTGGTCCAGCCGCTGCAGGAAGCGCTTCTTCTGCTCCTTCTTCGACAGGTTGAGGAAGAACTTCCGCACGATCACCCCGTTCCGGGTGAGGTAGCGCTCGTAGGCGTTGATGTCCTCGAAGCGCTCCTGCCAGATGTGCTTCGTCACCAGGCTGGGCGGGAGGTGCTGCCGCTCGAGCAGCTCGCGGTGCACCCGCACCACGAGGGTTTCTTCGTAGTAGGAGCGATTGAAGATGCCGATCCGGCCCCGCTCGGGAAGGCAGCGGTTGGTGCGCCAGAGGAAGTCGTGGTCCAGCTCCTCCGCCGAAGGTGCCTTGAAGGAGTAGACCTGGCACCCCTGCGGGTTGATCCCCGACATGACGTGCTTGATGGCGCTGTCCTTTCCGGCCGCATCCATGGCCTGGAAGATGAACAGCACCGCGTAGTGATCCTGCGCGTAGAGCATGTCCTGCAGCTCGGAGAGTCGCTCGACCCCGAGCTGCAGGCCGTCCTGGGCCCGGTCCTTGTCCTTGATGCCGGCGCGGTCGCCGGGATCGTAGTCCTTGAGGCGGAACTTGCTGCCGTCGATGACCCGGTAGGGCCGCGAGAGGTCCGCCGCGATGTCGGCCATGTGGTGTGGTTTCGCTGGAGGGAGAAGGCTCAGTGCACCGGCGGGAGCGTCTTCAGCAGCTGTCCCACTGCCTTCTGGATGCGCTCGGGCGTGGGTGCCTTGCCGGTGGCGTCGTCGCGGTAGACGCCACGCCATGCCACCGCCCCGGTCTTCCGGTCGAGCAGCTCGAGCACGACGCCGGCCTCGCGCTCGGTGATCCCCGCGAACGCGGGGTCGCTCGAACTGTTGTACCCGTAGTCCCAGCCGTTCCAGCAGCCACCCGAGTTGCAGCTGGTCATGGGCACCGGCGCGTCGGGGCCGTTGTTCACCACCGGCACGTCGGCCGAGGTCGTCTTCACGCCGACGGCGTAGCGCGCCTGGAACTGTGCGCTCGAGGAGTCCACCTTGCGATAGCCCTTGCCCGCGAGGCCCGAGTCGATGGCGGTGAGGATGCGAAGCCGGAGTTTCTGGTTCACGATGGTATATCCCTGGCCGGCCTCGCCGACGGCCAGCGCGCCGCCCCAGGCATAGGTACCGGTGCCCGGCAGCAGGGTCGGGGACTTGGTACTGGAAATCGAAGGTCCACAGCCGGCCGCCAGTGCGAGGAAGGCCGCGGCCGCGGGCCGGGCAGGCATGAATCGAATCATCGGTTCCCCACTTTGTTCTGTTCTCCGGCCGTGGTGATCTGCAGTGACACCAGCCGTCCGATCAGGACGGCCGGGTAGAGCTGGCCGATGAGCCCCTCGAGCGTGGCGAGCGAGCGTGCGGCGGCTTTCACCGGCAGGATATCCCCGTAGCCAAGGGTGGTGAGTGTCGTGAGGCTGAAATAGAACAGGCTTGCCCGCGACGCGCCCCTGCTGCCTGACACCTCTGGGAAGTGAAAGGCATCCGGGTGGATCTGGAAAATGAGCCAATACGACTCCCCGAAGGCGACCGCCAGCAGCAGGTAGACCGCGATGGCCCCTTGCAGGCGCGCACGGGTGATGGGTCCCCCGCGGAAGACGTGCTGCAGCGTCAGGGATGCCATCCAGAGGATCGCGATCAGCGTCAGCGCCGACCTGGCAAGGCCGGCGTTGGCAGTCGGGACAAGGGCGTGGTACCAGCCGAGGCCGATTGGAGCCGTCATCGCCAACAGGCCGAGGATTCGAGCACCCGGTGTTCGGGTCACGGCGAACACGCCGGTGATACCAAGGGCGGAGAAGGCACCGGCCGCGATGATGTCGCCGTTGCCCTCGACCAGGCCCATGCCCGCGAGCGGCACCAGCAGAAACAGGGTCAGGATGAGGAGCGCGAGCATGAGCTGCAGGGCAAGGTCGGCTTCCCAGATATGGCTTACCTGCTTCCGAACCTGGTCCGGCACATTCTGGGTCACGCGGGGCTCCGGAATAACGGGTGCGCTGATATTATCCCACCCGTCGAACGATCGCACCATGTCCTTTCGGGAAGCTGATGATCCACGTCGACCACGCACGTCCATGGCCGCTCCTCCTCGTCTTGTCGCTCGTCATGGCGCCGGGGGCTTCCGCGCAGGCCATTCCGGACACCATGCCGCCCGTCATCTTCAAGGGCATGGGCCAGCCGCAGCGCTGGAAGCCCTATGTCGGTGCCTTCGTCGGCGTGAACAACATGACGACCACCGACATGCCCACCAACGTCGGCGGGCTCGGCCTGGTCGGTGTGTATCGTGACCTCATCAACCCGCTGGTTGGTGTGGGCGTGGCCGCCGAGGGATACGGCGGATACATCGGAGAAGAGGTGGATGGCGGCGTGCGGCTCGACCTGGCGCTGCCGGTGGTCTTCCTCCAGGGTGGCGTGGATTATTCCTTCGGGGACGGTACCCTCGCCTTCATCCTGAGCTTCGCCGTACCGATCCGGCGCGGGGGCATCCTCGGCCACGGCAGCCTGGTGCGCGTTGACTGGCTCCCCAGCCGGGGGCAGACGCTCAACGTCGGGCTGCAGCTTCCTGTTTTCCAGCCGTGGGTCGGCAAGACCCGTCCCAAGGCGCAGGACATCACCATTCCCCGGGCGCCCCACGCCCAGTTCGTGCGTTCCGACAGCGTGGCACGCGCCGACACCACGGAGCCTGCTGCGGCGGCCCTCGCGCAGATGCGCCGCGAGGCACTGTGGACCGTCGACCTCATCAATGTCTTCTACACGGGGCTGGACAAGTCCTATGACGCGGGACTGGCGACCCAGCGCGACACGATCGCAGCCTACATCCGTTCCGCGAGCCGTACCGATGCACTGCATCCCAAGGGCTGGAATCCCACCCATGAAATCGAGCTCTGGCACGCGCAGATGCGGGTCGCCTTTGGTGTGGCGGCCGGCGCGTCGAGCCCCGACGCGTCCGGCCGTGGCGTGGCGATCGCGCGGGCGGCGCGACGCGCGCTGCTCGACTCCGTCCTCATTCCCTATGATGCGCGCTTCGGGCAGTACAAGGACCCGAACCAGATCATGGGGTATGGCGCAAAGGGCCGTCTCGCTTTCGCTGCCTGGCTGGACGTCAGTGATGTGCCACCAGGGCGGCGCGACGAGGTGCTGGCGGTGTTCGATGGCATACTCGGCATCCTGGAGCAGTGCCGTCGCGAGCTGTACCGCATCAACGGCACCGACTCGCGCCTCAACTGGATGCCGATGCAGTTTGCCCTCGAGGCGGAGGAGCACGATGACCAGGAGGAGCTCGATCTCCTCATAGAGCGGGTGGTGGATCGCCCGTTCACCGACGGCAACGCCGCGGTCTTCATGCTGGGCCAGCAGTTCCAGGTCGAGCTGGCCAACCAGATTGCGTCGGCGCGCAGCTACCAGGTGCTCTGGATTCACGACTATCGTGGCGTGGCGGCCAACATGATGCCCGACAGCATCGGCGCCTTCCAGACGGGCAACTACCTGCGCGCGCTCCTGCGCGGCGTGGAGCGGTACGACTCCCTCGGGCGGATGCCGGCCTTCTTCATCTTCAACGACCAGAACTACTACATCGCGGGCAAGTCGCAGCTCTGGATGGACATGTTGCAGGATCCACTACGCCATACGCTCAAGCTGCCCCCGGCCGACTCGCTCATGCAGCGGCGCTTCGCCGCCCTGCAGGACAGCCTTCGCGCCGCGGTCGCGAAGTCCAGCCGGCTCCAGGAGCTCACGAGGACGCAGGGGAAGGGATTCGTCGAGAAGCTGGTACGGGTCAACATCAGCATCACCCAGCCGTCCGACCTCAGCTATCGCTCGACGCGCATCATCGGGGTGCTGCCCATCGTGAGCGACAACCTGGTGCGTGACCACCGGAAGATCACGTTCTTCGACCTGAACGAGGATGATCCCGCGGTGGGCCGTGCCGCCTACACCGGCGTCGGGGTGGCCCAGGGCTACGCCGATCCCACATGGGATGACCGGGTGCTCGTGGTCGCGGGTCCCGCGATCCTGTCGCTGAAGCAGGATGCGGTGCGGCTCCTCATGCGGAACGGTTTCCGGCCCGACGAGATTCCGGCGCCACTCCGTCCCCGGCCGCTGAGCCCCGACTACGACGACAAGGTCGACGCGCTCGAGGCCGACGGCTACACGGCGCGCGGGGTCCAGGTGCACAACGATGTCGGGTTCGGGTGGAAGCGCGCGAGCGTGGTCGAGATGATGCTCATCACCCTGATGCCGCCGGGAAGCCTTATTTTCATCCCCGACTCCCTCTGGACCAGCCTCACGTACGCATCGTACCTCGTCGTCGCGGCGCTTCGCGGGTGCGACGTCTACCTCATCGCCCCGTCATACGACAATGCGCCGAGTGCCGCGTCTGTGACCATGACGCGAAACCTGGACATCTTCGGGCGCATGCTGGAGGTGCAGAACCACCTGCAGGAGGAGGCGGCGAAGGAGGGCGGGGGGATGCGGATAGGGGTGTATACCCGGACGTCTCCCGTGAACAACGCCATGGCGCGGTACGCCGAGGTGGCAAAGACCTTCGACGCCAACCCATGGCTCCAGCGCCTGTTCCTCTTCGATGACTCGCTGATGGCCGCCCTGAACGCGGCCCCGGGCCGCCTGGCGGCGGCGGGCTATGTGCCGCAGCGGATCATCGAGGACAACCTCGACCGCCGGCCCAGGTTGCACGCCAAGACCCAGCTCTTCGCCACCCAGGCAACGCTGGAGGCGATCTCGCGCCTGCCCGATTACCAGGAGTTCATGCGGGCACAGTTCCGCTCGACCACCGAGGTCCTGCACACGCCCGACAACATGGGCATGCCGGGCCAGAAACGGGCGGAGAACTCGATGGCCCTCGAACGGGCCTTCAGCGCGCTGACACCGGTTGAGCGGGACAGCGCCATATTGTTCCTCACCGTGGGATCGCAGAACAAGGATACGCGCGGGCTCTTCCTCGATGGCGAGACCAATTTCGTCGTCTCGGGGTCATGGGCGCTGCAGGCGTAAACGGAGATGTTCTACTTCTTCGGGGTAACTACGTGGGTCGAGACGCAGGAACAGTTCCGGGCCCTCTTTCCCACGTATTCCGAGCGGCAGCGCAAGTTCGGGTACCGCATCCGTAAAGCCATCTGACTTTCCGTCGGAGCCGTTCATGATCGCACTGGGCCTGTTCCTGGCCTTCCAGCAGCCGGGCACTGATTCGCTGTGCGCCTCGCCGGAGCTGTGCCGCATCGTGGCGCAGGCCGCGAAGGTCAACGCCGCCCCCGGTCGCCTCGCGAGCTACACGGCCCGCGTCGAGCTGGAAGCCTCGGTGATCAGCGTCAAGGACGAGGTGACGGATGGGCCCACCGCGGTCCAGCAGGTGGCCACCGACGTGAAATGGGAGCGCGACGGGTCCTTCGCCCAGCGTGCCATCGGCACCCGCAGCCGGTTCAGTGCGGTGCCCATCTCGGGCATGCGCTACCTGCTCATCGGCTGGATCGTCCCGCTCACCTACGGTGACCGGTTCCCCGTATTCGGCAAGCAGTCGGGTGGCGACGTGACCCAGGCCGCGCCGACCGACATCGATCCCGACTTCATCTACGCGGTGCATCCGCTCGCCAGTGATCGGGAGCGCTACTACCGCTACCAGCGGGCCGACACGCTCGATGTGGCGTTCCCCGACG
>Ga0190274_10002615_pt1 | contig 10638 bp, 9 predicted proteins | sample Popmic531T_FD_133002 | JGI IMG/M metagenome (GOLD analysis project Ga0190274, IMG submission 133002) | Populus adjacent soil microbial communities from riparian zone of Yellowstone River, Montana, USA - 531 T | ecosystem: Environmental > Terrestrial > Soil > Riparian zone | place: USA: Montana...
GCGACCGGCGTGAACCGCCCGGGGAAGGCGCCGGACAGGGAGCAGGCGAAACCGGACAGTCGAAAGCAGCGCCGGCAGGGGATTTCGACGACGACATCCCGTTCTAGTAACCTCTTGACTTATAAGGAAAACCTTGCGGAATCAATCGCTTCCGTAAGGTTTCGCCGATACCCCCTCGAGGGAAAAAACCGGTAACCTTGCGCCGGCATCCCTATGCCCGGCCGATACTTCATCAAGACCTTTGGCTGCCAAATGAACGAGTACGACTCGTCCCGTATGGGGGACGTACTCGCCTCGGCTGAAGGCCTCACGCCTGCGTCCGACGAAGCCTCGGCAGACATCCTGTTGATGAATACCTGTTCGGTCCGTGACAAGGCCGAGGACAAGGTCTATTCGTTGCTCGGCAACTGGCGCGCACTCAAGGCGCAGCGGCCGGATCTCATCATCGGAGTTGGCGGCTGTGTCGCCAGTCAGGAAGGCGAGGCGATCACGAGGCGCGCACCTTACGTCGACCTGGTGTTCGGGCCGCAGACGATTCACCGACTGCCGCAGATGCTGTCGGCATTGCGCAGCACCGGCCGCTCGCAGATCGACGTCAGCTTTCCGGAGATCGAGAAGTTTGACCAGTTGCCCGCAGCGCGGGCACACGGTGCCAGCGCATTCGTTTCAATCATGGAAGGATGCAGCAAGTTCTGCAGTTACTGCGTGGTGCCCTACACGCGCGGCGAGGAAGTCAGTCGTCCGGCCGCGTCGGTCCTTGAAGAGGTGCGCACACTGGTGGCGCAGGGCGTGGGTGAAATCACGTTGCTGGGACAGAACGTCAACGCCTATGAAGGGCCGCGTGTTGATGGAGCGCCCATGGACCTGGGGCAGCTGATCCTGGTCATAAGCGCAATGCCAGGCGTGGAGCGGATCAGGTTCACGACATCCCACCCGCTGAATTTCAATGACACGCTCATCGCCGCGTTCGCACGAACCAGCAAGCTGGCTAATCACATGCATTTGCCGGTGCAAAGCGGCTCGGACCGCATCCTGGCATTGATGCGTCGCGGCTACACGGTGCTGGAATTCAAGCAGAAACTTCGCCGGTTGCGGGCCGTGCGCCCGGACATTCCGGTGTCAACAGATATCATCGTTGGCTTTCCGGGAGAGACCGAGCGGGATTTCCAGCAGACACTGGACCTGACCGAAGAAGTCGGCTTCGACCAGTCGTACAGCTTCATCTACAGTCGCCGGCCGGGAACGCCCGCGGCATCGTTACCCGATGATGTGAGCCCGGAGGTGAAGTCCGAACGCCTGGCGCGCCTTCAGGCGGTGCTCGACTCGCAGGCGCGGGCCATTTCCCGTGGCATGGTGGGCAGTGTGCAGCGCGTGCTGGTGGCACGACCATCGCGGCGTGACGCACAGCGTCTGGCGGGACGCACCGAGAATAATCGCTGGGTCAACTTTGATGGGTCCGCCGGGCTGATCAATACATTTGCGAATGTGCAGATCACCGAGGCACTGAACAACTCCCTGCGCGGCAGACTGGTGGAAGAATTGCTGATGGAAGATGGACGGCGCGCGCAGGAACTTCGCGCATGAAGTCACGACGGGATACTTCCACAGCCGGCGACGCGCCCATCGAATTCGCCCTGCTGCCGGAGGACAACGCGCGGCTGGCTGCATTGTGTGGACCGCTGGACCAGAACCTGAGACTGGTGGAACAGCGGTTTGGCGTAGAGGTCCGGCGCCGCGGCAACCAGTTTCGCGTGACCGGTGAACGATCCGCAGGAGCGGAGCGTGTGCTTCGCGACCTGTTTGATCTGGCGGGCGTTGGCCATGTCGAGTTGCCGGATGTACATCTGGCGCTGCGCGAGCATGAAGGATTCGGTGGCGAAGACACGCTGCGACCCCTGGCCGCCACGCTGCCGCCGGGCGAATCCATTGCGCGCGTACCGCGCGGCCTGATCCGTGCACGCGGTCCGCACCAGAAGGATTACCTGGCGGCGATCCATGCCCATGACCTCACATTCGGTATCGGGCCGGCTGGCACCGGCAAGACCTATCTCGCCGTAGCCTGCGCCGTGGAAGCCCTGCACAGCGAGCGGGTGCGACGCATCGTGCTGGTGCGTCCCGCGGTGGAGGCGGGTGAACGTCTTGGGTTTCTTCCGGGAGACATGACCCAGAAAGTCGATCCTTACCTGCGACCGATGTATGACGCGCTGTACGAGATGATGGGGTTCGACCGCGTCGCAAGACTCATTGAGCGCAACGTCATCGAGGTCGCGCCACTGGCATTCATGCGCGGCCGTTCGTTGAACGAGTCATTCATCATCCTCGACGAGGCGCAGAACACCACTCCGGAACAGATGAAAATGTTCCTGACGCGGATCGGTTTCGGATCGCGCGCTGTCGTCACCGGGGATGTCACGCAGACGGACCTGCCCGCGGGCCGTCCCTCCGGGCTGCGCAATGTGATCGACCTTTTGCGTGGCGTGGAAGGCGTGGCGTTTTCCTGGTTCGATGCCGGCGACATCGTGCGGCATCCGCTGGTACAGCGCATTGTCCAGGCATACGAGGCGCGTGACTCATGACACCGCGAGGGCCCCTGATCGTGGAGTGCGTGGCGCCTGCGCGGATGAGAGCCCCTTCGCGCCGCTCATTGGCCGATTGGGCCACTGCCGCACTGGGGGCCCGCGGCGCCGGTCGCGAGCTGGCGTTGAAGCTGGTTTCCCAGCCGCAGATGCAGGCGCTGAACCGCCAGTTTCGCGGCAAGGACAAGCCGACCAATGTGCTGGCGTTTCCCGCCATTACCGCGCCGGGCGCGGATCCGCAGCCACTGGGCGATGTCGTGATCTGTCCGGCAGTACTGCGTCGTGAAGCACGCGCGCAGGGCAAGACACTGCAGGCGCATTGGGCGCACCTGGTCGTCCATGGCGCCCTGCACCTGGCCGGTTTCGATCATGAGCAGGAGCGCGACGCGCGGCGCATGGAGCGGCGTGAGATCGCCGTACTGCGTTCGCTTGGTTTCGACAATCCCTATGTCTGAAGATAAAAGTCCCACGCAGAAAATCCTGCGGCGCATTCGCAAGTTCACGGCACCCAAGGACCGCGCGCAGCTGCGCGAACTGCTGCGTAACGCCGGTCAGGCGGGCCTGCTCGATGCCGATGCGCTGTCAATGGTCGAGGGGGTGCTCGACGTCTCGGACCTGCAGGTGCGCGACATCATGATTCCTCACAACCAGATGATCTGCGTGCAAGGCGACGACCCGCCACAACGGGTGTTGTCAGTCGCAATCGATTCCGGACACTCGCGGTTTCCGGTGATGGAGCCCGATGGCGACAAGATCATCGGTATCCTGCTTGCCAAGGACCTCCTGCGCCTGTTTACGTTGAACAGCAGTGCCAGTTTCGATATCCGTGACTGGATGCGCAAGGCGCTGTTCGTGCCGGAATCCAAGCGCGTCAACGTACTGTTGAAGGAGCTGCGCATGGGACGCAACCACATGGCAATTGCCGTGGATGAGTACGGCAGCGTCGCCGGCCTGGTAACGATCGAGGACGTCATCGAGCAGATCATCGGAGAGATCGATGATGAGTATGACGTCGAAGCGGAGAAGAACATCCGCCGCGAGGGCGTGCGGCAATTTGCCGTGCAGGGTGCAACACGCATCGACGAATTCAATGAGTATTTCGGCGCACAGTTTCCGGACACGGAATTCGACACGATCGCGGGCCTGGTCACGCAGCATTTCGGGCGCCTGCCGCGACGGGGTGAGGCAGCGGCCATCGACGGGTTCGAGTTCCGCGTGATTCGTGCCGACCGGCGCCGTATAGAGACGATGCGCGTCACCGCACAGGCGGGCGATGGCAGCAGCGCTGCCGATTCCGTTGCAGCCGCGGATGACAGTGGATGACCTGGGGCTGGCGTGCGTTAGCCCTCGCCTGCGGGGCGCTCCTGACTACGGCATTCGCACCACTGGACTTCTGGTGGTTTGCTTTGCTTTGTCCGGCAGTGCTGATCTGGCTGTGGAGCAGGGCGCCTACTCCACGGGAGGGAGCGTGGCTGGGGTTCGCGTTCGGGTTCGGGGCTTATGCCGCCGGCACATGGTGGCTCTACATCGCGATCCGGGTGTTCGGCCAGGCGCCGCTGTGGATAGCGCTGACGGTGATGGCGGGACTGGTGCTCATCATGGCGGGCTACCAGGCGGGTCTGGGCTATGCCGTCGTCCGCTGGCTGCAGGTGCGCCGTGCACGCGGCTGGCTGTTGCTGGTTCCGGCTGCGTGGGTATTGGTCGAGTGGTGGCGCGGCTGGTTTCTATCCGGATTCCCGTGGCTGTCTCTGGGCTACTCGCAGGCTGATACCTGGCTGGTGGGCCTGGCGCCCATCGGCGGCGTACATCTGCTCAGCGCAGCGCTGCTGGTCGGCGCCGGAGCATTGGTGACGCTGCTTCAATCTCGCGGTCCCCTGCGCGCCGTCGCCGTGGTGGCGCTCGGGGTGCCGTGGACGCTCGGACTCTCACTTCGCAGCGTGGAGTGGACGCGTCCGGACGGTCCAGTGAAATCAGTGGCCATCCTGCAGGGCGCCGTGCCCCAGGACATGAAGTGGCTGAAATCGCACCAGCAGACCATCCTCGACGAATACGCGGACCTGCACGCCCTGGCGCTTGGTGCGGATCTCATCGTTTGGCCCGAGTCCGCATTGCCGGATCTTGCCAACGTGTATGCGAACTACGTCGGCACCATCTGGTCCGGCTCCGATCGCGCCGGATCCGGTGTGTTGATGGGCGTGATGCGCCTGGACGATGACAATGTCAGTTACTACAACTCCGTGCTTGCGCTGGGAGATGCGGAGCCGACGTTTTACGACAAGACGCACCTGGTGCCTTTCGGGGAATATTTCCCCGTGCCTCAGCATGTGCGCGACTGGCTGCGCCTCATGAGCCTTCCGAATTCCGATTTCGACGCTGGCGCGGATGACCAGCCGCCGCTGGATGTGGCAGGCATGAAGGTCGGCATCAGCATCTGCTATGAGGACTCGTATCCGACCATCCTTCACGCGGCGACCCGCGATGCGGGGATACTGGCCAATGTCACCAATGACGCCTGGTTCGGTCGATCGGGCGCGCGCTACCAGCACCTGCAGATAGCGCGCTTTCGGGCAATCGAGGGGCGGCGGTTCCTCGTGCGGGCAGCCAACGACGGGGTGTCGGCCATTATCGGTCCCTCCGGGGCACTGGTAACGAGGGCGGCCGAGTTCACACCCGTCGTCCTGCGTGGCCAGGTCCAGCCCCGTAGCGGCACCACCCCCTACCTGGTGGCCGGCAATTTCCCGGTGATTGGTGCCGCCGCATTCCTGTTGGGAATAATGCTCGCGGGCCCCTTGATTTGGCGCCGCCGGAGTACCATTTCACCGGCATAAGACCGCTGCCTGGCGCTGTCGACCGGAACCTTCGTGGCAGTGGTCCTGTCTATCTTCTGACCGTGTTGCATTGAGGATGTGTGCTATGTCACTGGATCGAGCGACCATCAAGTACGTATTCGTTGCCTGCAGCGGACTGATTCTTTCAGCCTGCTCACGCACCGCCGCGACGGCCGTACCGCCGGTAACGGCGGCACCGTCGCCAGCCACTGTCGCTGCTGCTCCCGTCGTGACCGGCCTGCCGGATTTCACGGCGCTGGTTGATCATTACGGGCCGGCAGTGGTCAATGTCCAGGTGACCGAACGCCGCACGCCGCCCCAGGCGCGTACACCGCAGGGCGGCGCCGATCCCAACGATCCGTTCAGCGAGTTCTTCCGACGCTTTGGTATCCCGAATCCCAATGCGCCAGGCGGTCCGCGCGGCAATGCACCGCCGGCACGAGGCGAGGGTTCCGGCTTCATCGTCACTGCTGACGGCTACATCATGACCAACGCGCATGTGGTGCGCGGCGCAACCGAAGTCACCGTGAGGATGACCGACCGGCGCGAATATCCCGCCAAGGTGATCGGAATTGATGACCGTACTGACGTCGCCGTCATCAAGATCGAAGGCAAGGACCTTCCGGTTGTTCGCATCGGCGATCCCTCGTCCCTGAAGCCAGGGCAATGGGTGGTGGCAATCGGTTCGCCCTTCGGTATGGAAAACAGCGTGACCGCCGGCATTGTCAGCGCGGTGGCGCGGACCCTGCCGGACGATCCGTACGTGCCCTTCATCCAGACCGACGTAGCAGTGAATCCGGGCAATTCCGGTGGGCCGCTATTCAATCTCAATGGCGAGGTAGTGGGCATCAACTCGCAGATCTACAGCCAGAGTGGCGGTTACATGGGCCTGTCGTTCGCGATCCCGATCAATGTTGCCAATGAAGTGCGCCAGCAGCTGGTTTCCACCGGCAAGGTGCAACGCGGGCGCATTGGCGTCGGCATTCAGCCGGTAACGGCGGCGCTCGCCGATTCTTTCGGCCTGGACCGTCCGCGCGGTGCACTGATTGGATCCGTGACGCCCGGCGATCCCGCTGACAAGGCGGGCATCAAGTCAGGTGACATCATCCTCAGCGTCAATGGCAAGCCGATCGAACGCGACGCCGAACTGCCGGGCATCATCTCCGGAATCAAGCCGGGCAATGACGTGCAGCTTGAAGTGTGGCGTGATCGCAAGATCCGCAACGTGACCTGCAAGGTCGTGGCAATCGAGGAAGCAGAGACCGTTGTTGCCGGCAACCAGGGCGGTGGATCGGCGGATTCCACCGCGGCGCTGGGCCTGACCCTGCGGCCGCTGCAGCCGGCGGAGCGTGAGCAGGCGCAGACTGAAGGCACACTGGTGGTCGAGGATGTCGACGGACCGGCAGCGGATGCGGGCGTGCGTCCCGGCGACATCATCCTGGGCGCCAATGGATCACGCGTGAAAACGGTGGCAGAACTCCAGGCGGCCGCGAAGCGGTCCGGCAAGACAATCGCATTGCTGATCGAGCGCGGAGACGCACAGATTTTCGTCCCTATAAGAACCGAATAGGCCAGACTTCGGCCGGATGGATGAACGTTACGACCCGACTGCCGTAGAGCACACCGCCCGGCAGGACTGGCAAGCTGTCGATGCTTTCGCCGCCGATGAATCGGCACCGGGCGAGAAGTACTACTGCCTCTCGATGTTCCCGTATCCGTCGGGGCGTCTGCACATGGGCCATGTGCGCAACTACACCATCGGCGACGTGCTGGCGCGGTTCATGCGCATGCAGGGCCGGAACGTCCTTCAGCCCATGGGCTGGGACGCCTTTGGATTGCCGGCCGAAAACGCCGCCATGGCCAACGGTGTGCCGCCCGCGAAGTGGACGCGCGACAACATCGCCTACATGAAGGGCCAGCTCCAGTCGCTGGGCCTTGCCATCGACTGGCGACGTGAGCTGGCTACCTGCGATCCGGAGTACTACCGCTGGAACCAGTGGCTGTTCCTGCGGATGCTCGAGAAGGGCATCGCCTACAAGAAAACCGGGACCGTGAACTGGGATCCGGTCGACCAGACAGTGCTGGCCAATGAGCAGGTGATCGATGGGCGCGGCTGGCGCACTGGAGCGCCGATCGAGAAGCGCGAGATCCCGATGTATTACTTCGGGATCACGAAGTACGCGGACCAGCTGCGCGCCGCCCTGGATGAACTTCCGGGTTGGCCCGAGCGCGTACGTACGATGCAGGCCAACTGGATCGGACGCAGCGAAGGCGTCGAGCTGGATTTTCCTTTCAGCGACGACACGCGTGGATTGCTGGGTCGCGACGGAACGTTACGGGTATTCACGACACGCGCCGATACTCTCTTCGGCGTCACCTATGTCGCGGTCGCCGCCGAACATCCCGTTGCGCTGGCGGCAGCCAGGGGTGACGCAAAGCTTGCGGCGTTTGTCGACGAGTGCAGGCGCGGCAGCACGATGGAGGCCGACGTCGCGACGCAGGAAAAGCGCGGACTGCCCACGGGCCTGCATGTGAAACATCCACTGACGGGCGAACAGTTGCCCGTCTGGGTGGCCAATTACGTGCTGATGGCCTACGGCGAGGGTGCGGTGATGGCCGTGCCGGCGCACGATGAGCGCGATTTCGAGTTTGCCGTTAAATATTCATTGCCGATTCGCACGGTCGTGCGATCGGCAACCGGCGCGTACGAAACCGTGTCGGCGCCGTGGCAGGAGGCCTACGAGCAGCCGGGGGTGCTGGTGAATTCCGGCGACTTCACGGGGCAGTTTTCCGGTGCCGCAGTGGATTCAATTGCCACAGCATTGTCCGCAAAGGGACTCGGCCAGAAACGCGTGCAATACCGGTTGCGTGACTGGGGCATCTCGCGCCAGCGCTACTGGGGATGCCCGATACCCATCATCCACTGTCCGAAGTGCGGCGACGTCCCCGTTCCGGACAGGGATTTGCCAGTCCGGTTACCGGAAGACCTGGTGCCCGATGGTAGCGGCAATCCGTTGGCGAAGACGCCGTCGTTCTACCAATGCAAATGCCCGAAGTGTGGTGCCGATGCGCGGCGCGAAACCGATACGATGGACACCTTCGTCGACTCGTCCTGGTACTTCCTGCGTTATGCGTGCACGGACAACCACGAATCAATGGTGGATGCGCGGGCCAGCTACTGGTTGCAGGTGGACCAGTACATCGGCGGCATTGAACACGCGATCCTGCACCTGCTGTACGCACGATTCTGGACCCGCGTCATGCATGACATGGGACTGGTGAAGACACCGGAGCCCTTCGCCAACCTGCTCACCCAGGGCATGGTCCTCAACCATATCTTCCTGCGCACCAGTGCCGAGGGACGCAGGACCTATTTCAATCCCGCAGAAGTCGACCTGACCGTGGATGCGGCGACGCGTGAGGCGCATGCGACGTTGCGCAGCGATGGCAGCGCCGTGACCTATGAAGGCATGGGCACCATGTCCAAGTCACGCAACAACGGCGTGGATCCGAATGCGTTGACGGAAAAATTCGGCGCCGACACGGCGCGCCTGTTCATGATGTTCACTGCGCCGCCTGAACAGTCGCTGGAGTGGTCGGACGAGGGCGTGGTGGGAGCAAACCGTTTCCTGCGACGCTTGTGGAAGGCAGTCCACGATCATCTGGCGGCAGGCGCGATTCGGCCCGTGGAAATGGATTACGCCGCGTTGGCAGGTGCCGATCGGGAGCTGCGCCGCGTCGCGCACCACACGCTGGCGAAGGTCGAGGACGACATAGGCCGGCGTCGCGTGTTCAACACCGCTGTGGCCGCCGTGATGGAGCTGTTGAACGCCGTGGGGCGACATGCCGGACAGGAGCCGGCCGCCAGGGCTGTGCGCCAGGAGGCGCTGGAAATCGCCGTACTGTGCCTCTCTCCCATCGTCCCGCATATCTCCCATGTGCTCTGGCGTGAGCTGGGGCAGCCGGAACCGCTCTGGCGCAGCCGCTGGCGCAAGGCCGATCCGGACGCACTGGTGCAGGATCTCGTCGAGGTAGTCGTCCAGGTCAACGGAAAATTGCGCGGACGCATCAGTGTTCCGCCGGGTGCAGCGGACGACGACCTGCGGGCGGCGGCTCTGGCCGACGAGGGCGTACTCAAGCACCTGGAGGGCAGGGTCCCGAAGAAGGTGATCGTGGTACGCGGCAAACTTGTTAACGTGGTCGTCTGATGCGCATGTCGATTACCGGTGCCTGGCGGAAAATCTGGGTGCTGATGGCCCTGGGCGCGCTATGTGGCTGCGGATTCCAGTTGCAAGGGCGGCAGTCGTTGCCCGAGTCCCTTGCCCGGGTGAACATCGAGGCCAAGGATCGACAGAGTGATTTCACGCAGGCACTGCGCTCTTCGCTGGTCAACTCCGGCGCGGTGATGGTGGAACCCGCGGCGGCAGACACGACTGTCGTGCGCATCACGCGTGACGAGATCACTGAACGTGTGCTGACCGTCTCGTCGCGAAATATTCCAACAGACTATGAGCTCGTCTACGACGTCGAACTAAGCGTCAAGGCTGATGGACGCGAGCTGTTGCCGCCCGAGAAATTCTCCCTGTCGCGCGTCTACAGTTTCGACGAGACCAAATTGCTGGCCAAGGAAAGGGAGAAGGAGATCCTCATTGAGGCACTTGCGCGAGACATGGCCAGCGTCGTTACGCGACGTCTCTCTTCTCTCTGACCGGCGCGCATGCTGCGCCTCACGGGTCTGGATCGTGTCGCGCTGGGCGTGCTTCTCTCCCGCTATGGCATGGATTTGAGGCTGGTCCCGGCGGGCGAGGACATTCCCGGCAGTTACTGGGGCGACTCCGAAGCCGGCCTCAAGGGCGCGGTGCTCTACGCAAGGACCGACACACCGTTGCATTCGGTGCTGCATGAGGCCGCGCACTACATCTGCATGACGCCGGAACGCCGATCCGGACTGGATCGCGATGCCGGCGGCGACGATGCCGAGGAATGTGCCGTCTGTTACCTGCAGCTGTTGTTGTCCATGGAGTTGCCACAATGTGGGCTGGACCGGGCCTGTGCGGACATGGACGATTGGGGTTACAGCTTCCGTTTGGGCTCGACACGCGCCTGGTTCGAGCAGGATGCGGAAGACGCGCGGCTGTGGTTGCTGGCGGAAGGCATTACGGACGGTTCCGGAAGGCTTTCTTGGGCTTTGCGCCTATAGCACCGGCCCGGAATTGGTGATAGTTATGCAGCAC
>Ga0190274_10002616_pt1 | contig 10638 bp, 10 predicted proteins | sample Popmic531T_FD_133002 | JGI IMG/M metagenome (GOLD analysis project Ga0190274, IMG submission 133002) | Populus adjacent soil microbial communities from riparian zone of Yellowstone River, Montana, USA - 531 T | ecosystem: Environmental > Terrestrial > Soil > Riparian zone | place: USA: Montana...
GCTCGTCGAGCTGTTCAATGCTGTCGGTCGCAGAGTGATAACGCGTAAGGCCGTCAATGAAAGCAAAGTTGAGGGCGGGAAACCCGGCCTTTTTGAAGATGGTCAAGTCAGTATCGTTCGGCAGACGTTTATAAATCTCATACGAGAGAGAATTTCCGAACGGGTACTTCGCCGCCCTGGCAAATTCCTGAACGAGCCATCCGTTCCCTTCGCTCGTCTCGAACATGATTGATGGTCCACCGGTGCCGCGCGCTTCCAGATTGAAGACCACGCCCACATCTTTGGCCCACGGATGCTCTTCAACAAAAGCCCGCGCGCCGAGTAAACCGACTTCTTCGCCGTCTGTAAAAAGAAGGATGACGTCGTTCTGCAAAGGCGCAGACGATTTCAAGGCGCGGGCCGTTTCCAACATCGCCGTCACACCCGCGCCATCATCACTGGCGCCGGCGCTCATGTGCACAGAGTCGTAATGAGCCGTCAACATGACGGCCTTGCTGTTGGCGGTGCCTTTGAGTCTCGCCAGGATGTTGTTAACGGTGCCCGTACGAAAGGTACGTGACTGTCCTGGGCCGACCGCGGTTGCGGTTTGAACCTGCGTCTCGAACCCCTTTGAAGTGAGTTCCTGGAGGATATAGCTGCGCGCCGCCGCGTGTTGGGTTGAACCAACAGGACGTGGGCTGCGTGCGATAGTTTGTAAGTGGCTCATCGCACGAGCTGAAGAGAACTCAGCCGGAGGAACGCCGATCGGCTCTGCCGCCGGAGGAGTTAAACGGTAGATCGCCAGCAAAGCGAGCGAGACGATGAAGATTAGAGAAATCACGCCCAGGACAAGTTCGGTTTTCGCCGAAATTATTACCAGGCGCGGGGTTTCCCCCGCGTAAGTTGTATCCATAAGAACACCCTTTAGGTCTTTCCTGACCTTCCGTACAGATATTGATAGTTTTGATTTGAGAGTTCTTCGCAGCGCGCTTATGCCGCAACCAAGTGGCTCTGGCTCCAGGGGAGCCAAATGTTTATAGACACGGGTTACGAAGGCTGACGGCGCTCCAGCGGAGCGCAAGGTTTCCTGTAATGGTAGGCGAGTCGGAATTCCGTTTCGCTCCTCTGGAGCGAGGAAGTATGTTGGAGGTCGAGAGCTCTATAAACATTTCGTCCCTCCGGGACGAGGAACTAGCCAAAGGAATCCTGTCAGGAAGCCAAGATGTTGTCGGTTTGCTTCGCAGACTGCTTAAGGTCTAATCAGTGGCAGCGCAAACCGGTTGGGTGTGGGAGCGCAGGCATCCTTGCCGGCATCGTCCGTGGCCACGCAGCAAGCAGGCAAGATGCCTGCGCTCCGTTAAGCCGTTGCTTCCATCTTTTTCCTTAAACTGAGTGGCCTCATATCAGTCCAAACCTCTTTGATGTAGGCAAGGCATTCTGCTTTCGGTCCGCTCTTTCCCGCATCATTCCAGCCGAGGGCGTTCTCACGGTCGGCAGGCCAAATTGAATACTGTTCTTCATGGTTCAAAACGACTTTGTAAATGGTGTTGTCTTCTTTTTCGTCGCTGCTCATATTGCCTCCATCTGCTTTAAGGGTTGAGATTGATCAGGTAGAAGTAGAGGCGGACGCTCATGTGATGACTGGTATTATCCGCCCACCTCGACCGCATGTTGCTTCGCTGTAAAAGGATGAAATCTGCATCCGCCCGCGTGGGCCTTCACCGGGCAGAGCTACCGCACGAAACCTCAGAGACTCAATGTCATCTGGGCCACCGCCAGGCGTTCGCTGTTACTGAAGTGCTAACCATCACACCTCACTGTGGCCTTGCGTCCTCTGATTTGGGTGAGCCTCGGCCACAACACTGGAAGCGCGCCCAACGCAAAACGAGCTGCGTCGCGTTAGGCAAAGCTGCCTTCCGCCAAATCCAACTGATTGAATAGCCGAGGGTCAACGATAGTATTTGAACTCTCGATAAGCACCAGGAACGTTGAACATTTCTCGTTTAACTTAGTCGCAGACGGTAATGGATGCGTAAAAAAATGTCTTTAAGGAAATGTCTAATTTGCTTTTGATAATATTCATATCCCCACTTAAGAATATTTGTTAAGCCAGTCTCACGTTTTATGAGTTTGTTGATAAATGGGTGCTGCACCGGGCAAGAAACAAATGGCCCAACCTCGGTATCTAACCAAGTTGGGCCGTTTTTCCGATTGGGTTCCGCTTGCGGCTTGTGTCCGGGAAGATCTCAATTGCCGTTAATATTTTCCTCCAATTGACTCCTGAGGAGACGAGTAGAGCGAAATTTGATGAGGTTGTTTGAAGTCCAGCTCCTCACAGGCTTGCGGCAAATCTTTACGCTTAGGCTTGTTATAGACCCATGACAATAATGGCGTCGTCATCAGAGTCGTTCCCACCGCCATTACTACCATGATTGAGAATAACGGCCGGGTCAGGACACCGATATCCAGACCGATATTTAGAATTACTAACTCGATCAACCCGCGGGTATTCATGAGGATCCCAATTGATGCAGCTTCACGCCACGGCGTTCCCATCACTCTGGCCGCGACCATTGAGCCTCCGAATTTACCGGCCACCGCAACCACAAACACCAAGCCGCAATAGAACATCATCTCTGAGCCGCTGATCAGACTGAGATTGGTTCGCAGCCCTGTAAAGGCAAAGAATAAAGGAATAAGGAGGACCACAACCAGCGGGCGGAATTTTTTGCGTAGGTGTTCGGCGAAACCATTGCCCTTCGGCATCATTACACCAGCGAAGAAGGCTCCGAAGAGCGCATGAACGCCTAGCCACTCTGTGGCCAGGCTTGAAGCGAGCATGACCACGAGTACAGCGGCTATTATTCTGTCGTTAACCCTCACGCCCTTATGTCTGGCAGTGAGGGTTCTAACAATGGGTCTTAGCACGAAAAGCATGATGCCGAGATAGATGATCAGCCCTGCCAGCATCTGCCACAACGCGAGTTGATTGAGTTCTGCTCTGACCACGGCGATGATCACCGCCAGGAGACACCAGGCAGTTACATCATCCACGGCCGCACAGGCGATGGTGAGAGTCCCAAGCCTCGTGCCCAGCAGATTTCGTTCGCTCAATATGCGAGCCAGCACGGGAAACGCCGTTACGCTCATGGCGACGCCCATGAACAATACGAATCCGGTGAACGGAACGCTGTTGTCAGCGACTCTCGGGTAGAGGTGGATGGCGAGCAAGGCTCCCAAAGCAAACGGCACGATTATGCTTGTGTGACTGACGACTACGGCGATGCGCCCCAATTGACGAAGTTTCTTCGTATCGAGTTCCAAACCCACCATAAACATGAACAAGAGCAGACCCACCTGACTTAGCATGTGGAGTGGTCCAAGGCTTCCGGGCGGGAATAATGCCGCTGAAAAACCTGGCGCAACCCATCCAAGAAGTGAAGGCCCAAGAAGGATACCGGCAACCATTTCACCTACCACTTGCGGTTGATGAACCTTGCTTAGAAGCCAACCAACCGAATAGGCCGTGACCAGGATGACGCAGATTTGAACGATTAGGATCTTTATGTCGGACATCGCTTCTACCATCACCCCGGCACTCCGTTATCAAATTGAGTCATAGAGCAATCCGTGAAGTGGTGCTTCACCGGTCGAAACCCGACGGCGAGAATCCAGAATGGGCCAATACCAATCTTATTTGCGCGTAAGTTGATTCAGCTCACGGGAGAGGGCACTTAGAAGTTGAGCGTGCGCTGTATGAAGGAAAAAGTGATCGCCGGTAAAGAATCTAAGTGCGAAGTTTTGGGCGGTGTGAGCCCGCCATGCCTCAAGGTCGGGTTTACCGATGCGATCGTCTTGCAGACCGCCAAAAACAGTAATGGGTACATCGAGCGGCTGGCCGTCTGAGTGGATGTAGGTGCCGGTAACACAAAAATCGGCGCGCAGAAGCGGCAACATTAACTCCATCAATCCCGGATGCTCCAACGCCTCTTTCGGAGTGCCTTTGAGATGCCGCAGTTCTTTGAGAAATTCCTCCTCCGGCAGGTTGTGAGCGATGGCAGACCTGCTTCGTATGTGCGGAGCTGGACAGCCTGACGCAAACAGACGCAGTGGCTTTGGTTGATTTTCTCGACGCAGGTAGCGAGCTAGTTCAAACCCAATCCACGCTCCCATGCTGTGGCCGAAAAAAGCAAACGGGCGGTCCATGTATGGAAGCAGCGCCGGACCTGCGGCCTCGACTAAAGCCAGCAGGTCTGTAAAGGGCTCCTCGTGCATACGGCGCTCACGCCCCGGCGGCTGCACGGCGCAAATCTCGACAGACGTCGGTAATGAATCGGGCCAGTTGCGGTAAATCGGAGCCGCTCCACCCGCGTAAGGAAAGCAGAACAGACGCACCTCTGCACGCGGATTCGGTTTCGGGATTTGAATCCAGGGGTTTTGTGGCGGCGCCGGCGGCGGCTGTCTCACTCTCCTCTGAACAAACGGATAGGACATTTCGGAACTCCTCATGCTTTATTGGGCTGAAACCTGCTTATGTCCGACACACTTTTAGTTTGTCGAATCGTGGGCAAGACGCTTCTATCTGAGCAACGTGCCCGACTTGTTTCATGTCAAGCTGGCAGCATTCGCCACACATCGACAAACTAAAGTGCGTCGGACATTCGGACTGATATCACTGGCGCCAGGAATGGTAGGCGGCCTTTGAAACGAAGCCAAAGTGACGCCTTGGGTTTGCATCATTCTGGCGAATAAATGAGGACGTGTAATGACTGAGGGCCATGTACTCCGAGCGTAATCGTCTGTTCAATGTCCGCTGTACGGCTTGGCCCCGTGATGCAGGTTAACGCCTGCGGCGGTGTCCCGCCTGAATAAGATCCTGCTTTGGCATGTGAGAGCAGTTGCGTCAGACTCGGAAAAATAAGGTGCGGGGAGAGTAAACAAACATGCACCGGCGGTAGTAGGGAGATCAGCCGATGCTGTTCACCACCAGAGACAAGGACCAGGGTTCCAGTGTCGGCCAGGGCATAATCGGCCGCGGTCACACCTATGGCACACTCAAGAAGAACACGCTGGTATTGAGACTTTGAATCTCGATCGTCGCCGCGAAACTCCGCGAGGGTAGTAACTATTTCTGAGCCCTGACTCTGCAGCAAATCTCGTAAACCAAGATCCCGGATCAATCTCCCGTCACTAACTGCGACTGACGCCTTGATGTCGTCGATCTGTAAATCTGCAATGTACCTTCCAACCTCGTCCCGGGACTTCACATGCGCGACTTGTCCGCCGGCCCGTCTCAGTTCCTCACCAAACCTATCAACGAGGCTGTAGCCATTACCTGCCGGCGCCTTTGTTAAGAACGGTTCGAGCTCGTCCGGCGCCGAGCCGATTGACGAATGACCGAGCGCGGCGCGGATGCGCGACAACATTCGCTCACGAGATTGCGAAGAACTTTCCATGCTCATGCTGTTGCTACGGTGTTTGTTCAGCACGTTGACTCTCTTTCAGGTGGGTCGCATCCTGCCTTGCCATATCTCCAGTGGGTTCCCCGCTGGATTCAAGCCATTGCTCTCTGAACGAGCGCCTGGCCAGTGGCGGAAGATCGCGCGTGGCCGTCCACCTGGGCATGGGCAGCACGCGCGGCCCGTTTGCCTTCCTCCTACCCGCAACTGCCTGGGCCAACCGCGCCAAACGCGCCGCAGCCTGATAACGCTGCGAATTCGTCATCGCTATGGCCCACAGCCTGAACCCGAGATGCTCGAATACATTGCTCAGCCGTTTCCGCGACCGCGACCAAGCCGACTGCCCATCGCTGTTTTCACTCTTGTGGCGAAATCCGTTCAATGAACCCAACGCTTCTGAAGTGTCCTCTTTCGAATGATAGTGGGTGCGTGACTCGGGCGGCTCCGCTTCTTTAACTTTGTGGCGCAGGTGTAGCAACATCTCAGGCAGCTTGATTTTTACAGGACACACATCACCACAGGCGCCACACAAAGAAGAAGCAAAAGGAAGCGCGGCCGCCTGGTCCAGTCCGATCATCTGCGGCGTGAGCACGGCCCCGATGGGACCGGGGTAAACCCAACCATAAGCGTGGCCGCCAATCTTCCGATATACGGGACAGACGTTTAAACAAGCGCCGCAACGAATGCAGTAGAGAGATTCGCGCAAGTGTTCGTCGGCGAGAATTTTGATTCTGCCGTTATCCACTATGACAACGTGAAACTCATCCGGCCCTTCTTCGGCCCGCGAACTCTTGACGCCAGTCAGGAGAGAAACGTATGAGGTCATTTTCTGACCCGACGCGCTTCTTGAAAGTAACTTGAGAAAGACGTCTAAATCCTCGAGGCCGGGGATAACCTTTTCGATCCCCATGACCGCTACGTGAACCGCCGGTAGTGATGTCGTCAAGCGAATGTTGCCTTCGTTTTCGACCAGCACGATCGTTCCGGTGTCTGCAATCGCGTAGTTCACTCCGGTGAGGCCCATACCTGCTTCGGCGAATCGCGCGCGCAGGACCCGCCGGGCCAGGGCTGTCATTTGAGGAATCTCTTCGGTCCGCTCAACTCCCAGTTTTTCCGCAAACAGGTCGGCAACATCGCCTCGCGTCTTGTGGATCGCCGGCATGTTGATGTGCGATGGGCGCTCGCCTGCGAGTTGCACAATGTACTCGCCGAGATCAGTTTCGATGGCTTCGATTCCTGCCACCGCTAGCGCGTGGTTAAGTCCGATCTCCTCCGTCATCATGGACTTGCTTTTGACGATTTCATTCAGACCGTGTCGGTGCGCAAGCTCGGCAATGTAGTCGCACGCCTCATCGGCCGTCTCCGCCCAGAAAACATGTCCGCCCTGGCGTTCAACGTTTGATGAAAATTTATCCAGGTAGAAATCGAGGTTGTTGATGGTTTGCGCTTTGATGGCGTGGGCACGCTTACGCAGTAGTTCCCAGTTCTCAGCGCCGACTTCAGCCACCGCCGCATGACGAGCACTGGTAGCCTTGCCGGTGGCAATCGACAGGGCCTGCTGCAACGGCCGATTGACTAAGGCTCGCCTGGCGTTTTCGGCAAAGCTCTGAGGTTGCCGCTGGAGTTTGCTGTCGGGAACGGTACTCATGTTTGTTCTGACGCCATCAGGAACTCCGCTAAATGGAGGGGACGCACGGCAGAACCTTTGCGGCTCAATAGTCCGCCGATCTGCATTAGGCAACTTGCGTCGCAAGCTACTACCGTTTCGGCCTGGCTGCGTTCGATGTTCCGGACCTTCTCCTGCCCGATGGCGGAGGATATCTCGGGATACTTCACGGAGAACGTGCCGCCGAAGCCGCAGCACACCTCAGCCTCGTCCATTTCGACAAAATCAACGCCGCGAACGGCCCTGATCAGTTTGCGTGGGGGCAGCGAAACGCCAAGTTCACGTAGCAGGTGACACGAGTCGTGATAGGTTACTCGACCTGCAAAACTAGCGCCGACATCTTCGGCACCAAGTACATCGACCAGAAACTGGGATAGTTCGTATAGTCGCTCACCTACCTGTTCCGCCTGTGCTCGCCGCTGCGGATCGTCTGCAAAAAGGTCGGGGTAAAATTTTTTGACCATGGTCACGCAAGAACCGGAAGGGGCCACAATGTAGTCGACAGATTCCAACTCCCGTGTGAAGAGATCGAGCATTCGCCCGGCCAACTCTCGCGCTTCATTGTGATAGCCGCTATTGAAGGCCGGCTGCCCACAACACGTCTGCTCCGCATTGAACGTGACTTCCACGCCCAGCCGCGTCAGCAGGTTGAACATCGCCGTCCCGATTTCCGGGTATAACTGATCGACGACGCAGGTGATGAAGAGCGAGATTCTCATCTTATGTTTCGTGTTCTTTCGTATAGCTTAGGGTGATGCGCGTGGATCGATTTTGTCGTCTGGAAGAAAGAGCGATCCACGAACTTCCACGAAGCAACACAAACCAATACTGATCTCACCGGACACTCCCTTCCAACTGCACGGCAAGGTCGGTCTTCTCGTCGCGATACTTGACGATTACAGGCGTGTACAGCGAAAGCTCCCACTCCCGCCCGCGCTTACCCGTGACCGCTCGCGATCCCGGAACTACGACCGCGCCGGCAGGTATTTCCAATGGCCTTTCTTCCGTGCGACGGTAGACCTCGCCGCGCACCAGATCGTAAACAGGTGTCGAGCCCGTCAAAATAGTCCCCGGTGCCAGCACAGCACCCGTCCGCACAACCGTCCCCTCGTAAACGCCGCAGTTGCCGCCTACCATAACGTCGTCTTCTATGATGACGGGCACTGCGCCGACAGGTTCAAGCACGCCGCCGAGCTGCGCCGCTGCCGACAAGTGAACGCGCTTGCCAACCTGGGCGCACGATCCGACGAGCGCGTGACTGTCAATCAACGTTCCTTCATCAACGTAAGCTCCGACGTTGGCGTACATCGGCGGCATGCAGATCACGCCAGCGGCAAGGTAGACGCCGTCGCGCACAGATGAGCCGCCCGGCACGATCCGAATATTATCCGAGAGTTTAGTGTCGCGGACCGGGTAGGTATTCTTGTCGAAAAAACGCAAAGAGGGACTGGCGGACATCTCAGTGAGCACGCCCATGCGGAAACCCAGGAGGATGCCCTGCTTGACCCATGTGTTTACGCGCCACTGGCTATCGTCCCCTTTTTCGGCGGCACGAACCTCGCCACGATTGAGGGCGCCCTTTAACTCGCTGAATAGTTCAAAGTCTTCATCGGTGTACTGAGCGCGGTCTGCCGCGGCTAAAGCCTCTATGCGTTCACGCAGTGACATATGACTTCTCCTGTAACAGTCCTAGTTCAATGAGCACTTCGTGCACACGCTCGCGGCTCTTTTCTTCAATAGGCACGAGCGGCAAACGCAGGTTCTCTTCAATCAAACCGAGTATCGCCAGCGCGGCCTTGACCGGTCCCGGACTTGATTCGACGAAGTTCACCTCCATGAGCGGAAGCAGCCGGTAGTGCAACTTACGCGCCCGCTCCCAATCTCCATCGAGCGCAAGATTGACTAACTCCGACATCAACGCGGGAGTCTCGTTTGCAACGACCGAGATAACTCCATCAGCGCCGAGGGCCAGGAGCGGCAGCGTCACGGCATCATCTCCCGACAGGACGCGAAAGCCTTCACGCCGGCCTCGTAAGATCGCCATGATCTGTGAAAGATCGCCGGAGGCCTCTTTAACCGCTACGATGTTCTCAACTTCGCGAGCGAGCTTGAGTGTCGTCGCCGCGGCAATATTGGAGCTGGTGCGCCCTGGCACGTTATATAGAACGACCGGCAAGTCGCTGACGGCTTCAGCAATCGTGCGGTAATGCTGGTAGAGTCCCGCTTGCGTCGGCTTGTTATAGAAAGGAGCCACAACCAGTACGGCATCAGCACCGAGGTCGCGTGCGGCGCGCGAGTATTCAACTGCGGAGGCGGTCGAGTTGCTTCCCGTTCCGGCTATCACCCGAGCCCGCCCGCGCGCTGTCTCGACCGTGATGCTGATTACCTCGCGGTCTTCGACCTCCGTCAGGGTCGCGCTCTCGCCCGTCGTGCCGCAGGGCACGAGCACGGAAACCCCGCACGCAATTTGTCTTTCAACGAGCGCGCGAAAACGCTCCGTATCGATCGCACCGCTCGACTTAAAAGGCGTGACCAGCGCCGTCCCGCAGCCGCGCAGCCATTCAACTTTCATCGCCATCCTTTTTTTCCTTCCCCCAAAATAAAGATCTGGAAAACAGTTTGATAGGCCCTCGCCTTCATTCGGCGATCGCCTGTAACTCAAGGGGGATCGACTCCTGAAACCCTTCCACCCCGTCTTCAAAAAAGGTTTGGTGCAGCCGCCTGACCACCCACTTCGCACACTCCTGGTCAACGACAAAAGTCAGGTTGGAGCTTGACGCCCCCTGCGAGATGAGCGTGATCGGGATATTCCTGATCGAGTTGAAGACCGCTGCCGTGATGCGTGGCGCACCACATAAGCCCTCGCCGACGACGCAGATGACGGCCCGATCTGTTTTCACTTCGACTGAACCGATTTGCTGCAACTCCTTGACGATGAATGGAAGCATGCTGACCTCGTCGAGCGACAGGGACAAGCTGACTTCAGAGGTGGTGACGACATCAACCACCGTTCGGTGGCGGTCGAAGATTTCAAAGATCCGGCGCAAGAAGCCATATGCACCGAGGAAGCGGGCCGACGTGACCTTGACCGTCGTCACACCCATCTTATGCGCTATTGCTTTGACCGTGCGCGGCGTGGTCTCCGGCTCGGCGCAGACGAGCGTGCCGAATTCGTCTGGCGTTCTCGAATTGCAGATGCGCACCGGGATGTCGTGTTTGACAGCTGGCTGAATTGTTTTGGGATGTAAGACCTTCGCCCCGAAATAGGCGAGTTCGGAAGCCTCGGCGTAAGAGAGTCGCGCGACGGTGTGAGCGGCCTCGACCATGCGTGGGTCAGCGGTCAACACGCCGTTGACGTCAGTCCAGATTTGAATTTCGCGTGCCCTCATTGCTGCACCGACGAGGGCGGCCGTGTAATCCGAACCACCGCGACCGAGTGTGGTCGTAATACCTTTGAGCGTTGCTCCAATGAACCCGCCGAGCACTGGGACATTCCCGGCCTGGATGAGTGGGCGCAGCGTGGCGCGAGTCTCC
>Ga0190274_10002617_pt1 | contig 10638 bp, 8 predicted proteins | sample Popmic531T_FD_133002 | JGI IMG/M metagenome (GOLD analysis project Ga0190274, IMG submission 133002) | Populus adjacent soil microbial communities from riparian zone of Yellowstone River, Montana, USA - 531 T | ecosystem: Environmental > Terrestrial > Soil > Riparian zone | place: USA: Montana...
CTCCTCGAGCCGCTCCGGCATCGGCGCGGTCGCGACCATGTCGCTCGAGACCGCGATGACTGCCCGCTTAAGCTCGGGCACGGACGCGAGCCAGGCGCCGGTCGCGAGCACGATCGCGCCCGCCTCGACCGAGCCCGACGGCGTGCGGACGATGCCCCGCTCCCGGTCGAGGTCGACCATCGGCGTCCCCTCGAAGATCCTGATGCCGCGCGCCTGCGCGACGCGCCGGAGCCCACGCGCCAGCAGCGCAGGCTGAACCGTCGCCGCGCCGGCCTCGAACACCGCGCCGAGATGGACGAGCGAGCCCGTGCGCCGCTGGACCTCCTCGGTTGAGAGAAGCTCGAACGGCTTCTCGCCCGCGCGAGCCGCAGCGGCGACCGCGCCTTCCCAGGAGCCGACCTGTGCCGGCGACGTCGCCGTCCAGAGCCAGCCGCCGCGCCGGTAATGCGCGTCGATGCCCTCCCGCTCGCAGAACGCGCCGAGCTCGTCGACGGCCTGCGCCGAGATGCGCACGAGGCGGAAGGCCTCCTCCTCCCCAGCGCGCTTGATGAGCGTCTCGATCTTCGGCCACCACGAGAGCGCGAACCCGCCGTTGCGCCCGGAGGGCCCGCCGCCGCAGATGTCCGCCTCGACGAGGACGATCGTCGCCCCCGGCTCGAGCTCGCTGATGCGGAGTGCGGTCCAGAGCCCCGTGTAGCCGCCGCCGACGATGCAGACGTCGGCCTGCACGGGCTCGAGGAGCTCCGACGACTCGACGCCGTCCTCGGCCGCGAGCGCCTCACGGAGCCAGAGAGAGCGGGGGGCCACCCGCGCTAGCCTAGATCACGGTCTCGGCGGAACGGTCGGGGGAACCGACCTTCTCCGCGGCCGGGCCGGCGACGGGAAGCCGAACCCGGAACGCCGTGCCCTGGCCCTCGTCCTCGTCGCCGGTGACGCCGAGCGCGACGACGACGCGCCCTCCGTCCTCGCTGAACTTGACCGCGTTCGAGACGAGGTTGTCCAGCAGCTGGCCCAGACGCGCAGGGTCGCCCGTCATGGCCCGGAACCGGGTCGGTGTCGAGGCGCAGGTCGATGTTGCGCGCATCCGCCGCCGGCCGTCAGCGGCCCCCGAAATGATGCGCGGCGGGCATGACGCCTCGCACCTCGGCGTCGTTGGCGGCCCGCCGGGCCAGCGGTGCGAGCGAGACGAGCTCCGACACGAGCACGTTCCGGTTGCGCTCGACGCGCTCGAAGCGCCCGCGCGCGAGCAGCAAGGGCTCCCCGCGGACGAGTGCCCGATGCCGGTCGTACACCGGCGGCGGGATGATCAGGTTCATCTGCCCGTGCTCGTCCTCGATCAGCATGAAGACGACGCCGCTCGCGGTCGCCGGGCGCTGGCGCGCGACGGCGAGGCCGGCGACCGACACCCGCGCGCCGTGCGGCGCCTCCTCCAGGTCGGCGCTCGAGAGCACCTCGCCGGGAAGGTGCGGCCGCAGGAGCTCGAGCGGGTGGAGCCCGACCGAGAGACTCGTGAGGCGGTAGTCGGCAAGCATCCGCTCCCAGGGCGTCTGCTCCGCCAGCTCGGGGACTTCGCTTGTCGGCTCGAGTGGGAGCGCGAGCTGCCTGCTCTCTCCCCCGTCCCCGGCGCTGACGGACCGCGGCGCGAGCCCGAGGCGCCACAGGAGCTGTCGGCGCGGCCAGCCGAAGGAGTCGCAGCTCCCGCTGGCGACGAGCGCCTCGAGCCCGGGCCGGTCCAGCGGCGCGCGCAGCGCGAGGTCGGACACGCTCGCGAACGGCCCTCTCGCCGCGCGCTCCTCGACGAGCGCGGTCGCCGGCTCCTCGCCGAGCCCCTTCACGTAGCCGATCCCCACACGCACAGCGTCACGCTCGAGCCGGCACTTGGCCTCGCTGCGGTTCACGTCGGGAGGCAGCACCTCGACGCCGCGCCGCTGCGCGTCGCGGACGAGGCTCGCGGGTGGGTAGAAGCCCATCGGCTGCGCGTTGAGGAGCGCGCAGAGGAACTCGCCGGGATAGTGGTGGCGCAACCAGGCCGACTGGTAGGCGAGCAGCGCGAAGGCGGCCGCGTGCGACTTCGGGAAGCCGAACGAGGCGAAGCCGTTGATCTTGGTGAAGACCAGCTCGGCGGTCTCACGGTCGGCGCCGTTCGCGAGCGCGCCGTCCACGAAGCGCCGGTGGTAGGCCTCGATCGCGTCCTGGCTCCGCTTGCGGCTCATCGCGCGCCGGAGCCCTTCGGCCTCCCCCACCGAGAAGCCGGCGAGCGCCATGGACACGTCGAGCACCTGCTCCTGGAAGATGATCGCGCCGAGGGTCTCCCGCAGGGGCCCGGCGAGCGAGGGATGGTCGTAGGGAGGCTCGTAGTCCGGGTCTTCCCGCATGCGCTGCCGCCGTTCGATGTATGGGTGCACCGCTTTGCCCTGGATCGGCCCGGGGCGGACGAGCGCGACCTGGATCGTGAGGTCGTCGAGGTTTTCGGGCCGTGTGCGGAGGAGGCTCTGCATCTGCGCGCGGCTCTCGATCTGGAAGAGGCCGACCGTGTCCGCGTCCTGGATCTCCCGGTAGACGTCAGTGTCGTCGAGCGGGATGCGGGAGAGGTCGATCGGTCGGTCGCGGAGCAGTGCGATCTGCTCGACACACTCCTCGACGGCCGAGAGCATCCCCAGCCCGAGCAGGTCGATCTTGAGGAAGCCGGCGTCCGCGCAGGAGTCCTTGTCCCACTGGCAGTTCTGGCGCCCTTCCATGGCCGCGGGCTCGACCGGGACGAGCTCGACGAGCGGGCGCGAGGAGATCACCATGCCTCCGGGGTGCTGCGACAGGTGGCGCGGCAGCCCGGCGATCTCCCCGCAGAGCTCCCGGAAGGCCCGCCAGCGCGGCGAGGCGAGCCGCGCCTCCGCGCCCGGCACGTGCTCCATCTCCTCCCCCACCTTGCGCGCGTTCCAGCCGTCGGTCACGCGCGCGAGCCGCTCGAGCTCGGCCTGCGGGAGCCCGAGCGCCTTGCCCACGTCGCGGATGGCGCCGCGGGCACGGTACGTGGCAAAGCTCGCGACGAGCGCCGAGTGCCGGCGTCCGTAGCGCTCGGTGACGGCGACGATGAGCTTCTCGCGGATGTCCCGGGGGAAGTCGAGGTCGATGTCGGGGACGGAGGACAGCTCCCGGTTCAGGAAGCGGCCGATCGAGAGGCCGGCGTCCACGGGGTCGACGTGGGAGAGCCCCGTCAGGTAACAGACGATCGAGCCAACCGAGCTGCCCCGGCCGCGCCCGGGCGGCAGCAGGTGGCGCGGCGAGCCCGGCCCCCTGACCTGGGCGGCCACGTCGCGGGCCAGCTCCAGCACCTCCCAGTGGAGGAGGAAGAAGCCTGAGAGGCCGAGCTCGGCGATGAGGGCGAGCTCCTCGCGCAGGCGCTGGTCGGCCTTCTCCCTCAGAGGGCGTGGCGAGTGGCGGTAGCGCTCGTCGAAGGCGTGCCGGCAGACCTCCGCGAGCTGCACGTCGGCGGGCGTCGGCCCGTCCGAGAAGTCCGGGTAGCGGTACCCGAGCTCGTGCGTGAGGTCGAAGGTCAGCCGCTCGGCGAGCTCGGCGGCGGCCTTGACCGCGCCGGGGTCGTCCGCGAAGCGGGCGGCAGCCTCCTCCTGCGAGAGCAGGACGCTGTCGTCGTTCCCGCGCCGCTGCGGCTCGCATCCTTCGAGCGAGGTGCGGTTCTTCACGGCGACGAGGACGTCCTGGAGGCGCGCGCGGCGCGGGTGATGGGCATGCACGTCTCCGGTGGCCACCGTGCGCACGCCGAGGGTCTCGGCGAGCGAGCGCAGCGCGGCGTTCCGGCGGGCGTCGCCGCGCTCGAAAGGGCGCTGGAGCTCGACGAAGAACCGGTCGCGGCCGAGCGCACGGGCGAGGCGCGCGGCCGTGTTGGGGTCGCGGACGGCCAGGCCGTGCCGCGCGCAGCCCGAGAGGCAGACGAGCCCGTCAGCCTGCTCCTCCAGCAGCGCCGGGTCGAGGCGCGGGTTGAGCCGCTCGTGGGCGTGCGCGGCGGTCAGGAGGCGGCAGAGGTTCGCGTACCCCTCCGGCGCCTCCACGAGGAGCGTCACGTGGGAGCCGTCGGCGAGCGTCACCTCCGCCCCGGTGATCGCCCGGAGGCCGAGGGCCTTCGCCGCGTAGGCGAACTCGAGCGAGCCGTAGACGCCGTCGTGGTCGGTGAGCGCGAGCGCCTCGTAGCCCAGCTCGACCGCCCGCGCGGCCAGCTCCTCGGGCAGCGAGGCGCCGTCCAGGAACGAGTAGGCCGAGTGGCAGTGGAGCTCGACGTACTTCGTCACGCTCACGCCACGCTTCCGGCACGGTCCGCGCGCCACAGGCGCGGATCTCGGCTGTACGCTCGAAAGCGGGTGGTGGGACGGGGTGCCCCTAGAGTTAACCGCGGGTCGAGATGACAGACATTTCCCAGGCGATCATCTGCGGGCCCGGTGAGGGCGAGCGGCTCGAGAGCGAGGACCGCGTCTACCTCGTCAAGGTCGCGCGGCCCGAGATCAGCCTCATCGAGTACGACACGGGGCCGACCTACTCGGGCGCGTCCCCCCACTTCCACGAGCGGCACACGGACGCGTTCTTCCTCCTGGAGGGCGAGCTCGAGTTCACGCTCGGCCGCCAGAAGCACATTGGTCGCGCGGGGACGGCGGTCGTCGTGCCGCCCGGGAACGTCCACGCCTTCACGAGCCACGGAAGCGGGCGGGCCCGCTTCCTCAACATCCACGCCCCCGACTCCGGCTTCTCCGACTTCCTTCGCGCGCGCACGCGCGGCGAGGACGCCTCGTTCGACAGCGTCGACGTCGACGGGCCGCAGGAGCCCGGCGAGGGCACCGTCCTCGCGCAGGGCGAGGGCACGACGTACGTGGCCGGGACCGCGACCTCCGTCTTCAAGGCGACGAGGGAGTCGACCGCCGGTGCCTTCTCCCTCGCCGAGGCGACGATCCAGCCGGGGACGAGCGGCCCTCCCCTGCACTCCCACCGGGAGCTGCTCGACTCGTTCTACGTCCTCGAGGGGACGCTCACCGTCCTGGTCGGCGACGAGGAGGTCGAGGCGGGCCCCGGGGCCTACGTCTGCGCCCCGCCCGGCGTCGTGCACACCTTCGCCAACCGGAGCGCCTCGCCCGTGCGGTTCCTCAACCTGAACACGCCGGGAGGCTGGGAGGATTACATCCGCGACCTCGCGGCCGCGACGCCTGCGGACGGGCCTCCCGACCCCAGGGTCATGGGCGAGGTCCTCGCCCGCCACGACGTGGTCTTCCCTTTGTAGAAGGAGGGCTCGGCGAAACGCAAGCGGTGCCGTCGGGCCGCGCTGCTCGCCCCGATGCCGCGTCCTCAGTCGCGCCCGTAGCCACCGGCTACGAACGCTCCCTGCGTCCTTGCCTCGGAACGACCATCGCACCCCAACTGCGAGCGACGTTCCGCCAATCCCTCCTACTAGGACGCCTGCCGGAACCACGTGCCGCTCGCCTCGTCCCGGAAGACGACGACGTTCCGCCCCGTCTCGAGCACCACCTCGTAGTAGTTCCGCCGCACCGGCTCCTCCGTCCACCAGCGGTCGGCGACGTGCCACTCGTCACGGTGCGCGATCACGGGCACGCGGTCGACGGCCGCCGGCACGCGCCCCTCGCAGACCACCTGCACGGGGCGCGGCTCGTTCAGTCGTCGCGCGGAACGAGAATGGCCCGGCTCTCGGGGATGCGGGACCACGGTGCGACCTCCACGACGGTGCAGACAGCGTCCATCCCTACCGCCGCGCGCACCTGGCGCATCCCTCCGCGCAGGCGCTCGCGCAGGCGGCTTCCTCGGGGTCGGACGAGCTCGGTCTGCGTTCCGACCGACTCGGTGAGCTCGCCCAGCTCGAGGCGGAGCTCCGCCGTCGGAGCCGGCAGCTCCGACAGCCTGGGTGCTAGCGCGAGCCGAAGGCGGTCGGGCTCCGCCGTCGGCTCGCGCAGCGTGAGCGAGCTCCGCCAGGAGCCTCCCCCGACGAGCTTCGCCGAGATGGCGAGCTGCCTGGGAGCCCGGCCGGCCCGCTCCGGGCGGGCGAGCAGACGCTCGATGAGCGCCGCGAGTGCCCGCGCGAGCGTGAGCTCGTTCGCAACCGGTTCCGGAAACGCCAGCGTCTCCACCAGCTCGGCCGGCGGACGGCGCGGCGCAACGGAGGTGTCGCCCTCCCCCCGAGCGAGCCGCCATGCTTCCGCGCCGTCCGCACCGAGCCGATCGGCGACCGCGGTCCCGGGGAGGCGTGCCAGCTCCCCCAGGCGCTTGACGCCGAGCTCCGAAAGCTCCTCCCTCCGCTCCGGCGAGAGCGGGAGGACGTCGAGCGGGAGCGGCTCGAGGAAGAGATGCGTCTCGCCATCGTCGATGACGAGCGCGCGACCGGCCGGCGCCACGGTCGCCGCGGCGAGCGCCGCGAAGCGACGGGAGGCTGCCCCCACACGCGCCCCCCACTCCGGCCCAACGGCGTCGAGCGCGCGCCGGAGTGCCTGCCCGAGCCCGCCGGCGAGCCGCTCCATGCCCCGGGTCTGGAAGTAGACGCACCCCGGCTCGACCGGCTCGACAGCGAAGCCCGCCCCCTCGAGCCGCCGCAGCACCGCTTCCCACTCCTCCTCCACGCCGGCCGGGTCCTGCTCGACCAGCTCGAGGCTCGGGCACGTGGCCAGCGCCTCGGAGAGCCTCATCCCCGGACGCACGCCCGCGCGCTCGGCGGCGCCGGTGCACGAGCCGAGGAGGGCTTGCTCCCCCGGCGCCGGCGCGAGCGCCACGGGCCTGCCCGCCAGCTCGGGCCGGCGAAGCAGCGGAGCCCTGAGAGCGAAGGCCGGAATCGTGAGACAGGCGACCATGAGAACGTTTGTTCTACACGAACACACGTTCTCCTGTCAAGGCCTCGAAGAAGTTTTCGGCGCGCTGACCGTTCCCGCTGGACCCAGGACTAGGTCTTTGTCTGCGTTTCCGCGTCCGGACTATGGCTGGCGGAACTCGAACCCGCGTCGCGGGACCGCGCCGGATGAGTCAGAAGCGGAAGAAGTCGATACGAGTTCGGTCATGTGAATGGCAAGTTCGTTAGGCGCCGAAGCCCGCGCGGGAGGTCGCCGCGTACCTGTCGAGCTACTTCGTCGCTGGCCGGGGAAGCAAGGCACCGACGGCCGTGGCCAGACGGACAGCGCGCCCTACGAGGCGTCGGTGGTGACAAGCTGCCGCGCGCTCTCGAGGTCGTCCCGCGCCACCAGGATCTCGCACGGGCCGCTGTCGCCTACAGCGTCGCCGGCGCCTGCACCCATGTCCGTCTGGCGGTGATCGCAGGCGATCCCTTCCGTCCGTAAGAGGCCGCAGATCGTCTCTGCTTCCATCGAGTTTCCGACAACCATGAGCCGCACTACGTTCATCAGCCGTGCGAACCTAGCCGAATGTGAACACGTAGGCCTCGGCGCCAGCCTCGAAAGGTGATCTCCAGCGTCCGCTCGTGGACCGTGTCGTGCTGGCGCACGAGCTGGTAGAGGCGACGTCCGGGAGCAAGCCGTTCCCGTCGTCGTCTACGTCCACGCCGTGTGACGGGCCCGGCGCCTCGCCGTCGAGGTGCACGCGAAGGGAGTCGGCTTGCGCGCTCCGGGAGAGAGCACGAGATGCGTGTCGCGCGCGTGGAACTCTATGCCTAACGCGGGACCGACTCGACGACGTAGAGGTCACGGCAGACGATCCGCTCGCGCGTCAACGGGAATCTGGGCCGGCTGCTTCGGCAGCAACGCGCGGCTGTCGACCACCGCAGCGGCCACGTCAACGAGCTTCCGGTTCGTCGAGCGCGCGTGCTCGCGCAACATCTCGAAGGCAGCCGGCTCGTCGACCGAGTGACGCTCCATCAGGATCCCTTTCGCGCGCTCGGTGATCGCGCGTCGGCCGAAGGCGCCTTCGAGGTCGTGGTATTCGGTGAAGCGGCGCAGGACGATGTCGATCGAGCTCTGCCAGTCCTCCCGGTCAGCGTCGGTGATGTAGGCGAAGATGCCGCGCTTGGATGCTTCCCTGACGAAGTTCGGGTCGGGTGAGTGGATGAGGGCGATCACGGGGCAGGTTGACTCGTGCACGATCGTCGTGACCAGCTCGAGCGCGTGCTTGGAGCTCTCGCCGAGGCCGACCAGGGCGACGTCCGGCCGTTCCCGCGCCGTCACGGCGCCGATGTCGTCGACGTCGATCTCGCGGGCGATCACCTCGTGCCCCAAGGCCGCGACGATCTGCGCCACGAGCGCCAGACGGTCCTTGCGCTCGTTCGCGATCAACACGCGTAGATGCTCGGTCTCACGATGACTCATCGCGCCCGACCGTCGAGTCTAGCGCCGACCGGCCGCGACCCAGGGCCCCCGGCAATCCGGGCCCTCCGGTGCTAGGGTGGACGTGTCCTGTCCTGACCCCAGGCGGACAGTTTTTTCCGGCTCCGACACTTGGCCGGCGTAGCGCGTGACGAGGCTGGTCGCGCGGCGAACGCGAGCCCAAGGAGCCGCCTATGTCCTCTCTTTGCTGAACCGCTCGATTGGTTCATATCCCTGCACGGATGAGAGGAAAAGCAATGACTGAGATGATCACGAGTGAACTGCGTCCCGCAGAGCCGGACGCAGCCGAAGACAACACCATCCGCGACTTCAACATCGACGTTCCGGAAGACGAGCTAGTCGACCTCCGGCGGCGCATCGAAGCGACACGCTGGCCCGACAAGGAGACCGTCGAAGATCACTCGCAGGGCGTGCCGCTCGCGACGATGCAGGCACTCGCACGCTATTGGGCGACAGAGTACGACTGGCGCCACTGCGAGGCGAGGCTGAAGGCTCTGCCGCACTTCATCACCGAGATCGATGGGGTGGACATCCATTTCATCCATGTTCGTTCCGAGCACGAGGATGCGTTGCCGCTCATCGTCGCGCACGGATGGCCCGGCTCGGTCATCGAGCAGCTGAAGATCATCGAGCCACTGACCGATCCCACGGCACATGGCGGGAGCGCAGCGGATGCGTTCCATCTGGTGATCCCGTCGATGCCGGGCTACGGGTTCTCGGGCAAGCCCGCGAGCACCGGCTGGGGCCCCGAGCGCATGGGCAAGGCCTGGGCCGAGCTGATGCACCGCCTCGGCTACGATCGGTACGTCGCCCAAGGCGGCGACTGGGGTGCGTTCGTCGTCGACCAGATGGGCTTGCAGGCGCCTGCGGGGTTGCTCGCCATCCACAGCAACATGCCCGCCACCGTCCCGGCCGGCGTCGACGCGGCTCTCCAGGCCGGCGAGCCGCCACCGGCGGATCTCTCAGCGGAGGAACGACGTGCCTATGAGCAGTTGGAGAGAACGTTCAAGCAGGTCGAGTACGCCAGGTTCATGGCGGCTCGCCCGCAGACCCTGTACGGCATCGCGGACTCACCGATCGGCCTGGCCGCCTGGCTACTCGATCACAACGACGCCGACGGGCAGCCGGCCGCCGCGGTCGCCGCCGCTCTGGACCGGACGACGAGCACCACCGGCGAACTGACGCGCGACGAGGTCCTCGACAACATCACGCTGTACTGGCTCACGAACACCGGGGTCTCCGCGTCCCGCCTCTACTGGGAGTACAGGGGCGGCTTCTTCAACGCGAAGGGTGTCTCCATCCCCGTGGCTGTGACCGTCTTCCCCGGTGAGCAGTACCAGGCGCCGCGGAGCTGGGCCGAGCAGGCGTATCCCAATCTCATCTACTTCAACGAGGTCGAGAGAGGCGGCCATTTCGCGGCGTGGGAGGAGCCGGAGCTCATCTCCGCCGAGGTGCGGGCCGCGTTCAGGTCACTACGAACGAACGGAGGTACACATGAGTAGCACCGGAACCGCAACCGAGATCCGGCCCTCCAAGCTCGAGATTCCAGAGGAGCAGCTCCGCGACCTGCGCCGGCGCATCGTCGCGACGCGCTTGCCCAGCAAGGAGCTCGTCGAGGATCGGTCGCAGGGCGTCCAGCTCGCGACGATCCGGGCGCTCGCGGACTACTGGGCGAACGAGTACGACTTCGGGCGCGTGGAGGCGCGGCTGAACGCGCTGCCGCAGTTCACGACCGAGATCGATGGGGTGGACATCCACTTCATCCACGTGAAGTCGCGACACGAGAACGCGCTGCCGCTGATCATGACGCACGGTTGGCCCGGCTCGGTGATCGAGCTGCTCGAGACCATTGGCCCGCTGACCGACCCGACCGCGCACGGTGGGCAAGCGGAGGACGCGTTCGACCTCGTGCTGCCGTCCCTGCCCGGCTACGGCCGTTCCAGCGAGCCCGCCGAGCTCGGCTGGAACGCCGGCCGCGTCGCGCAGGCCTGGGCGGAGCTGATGCACCGCCTCGGCTACACCGGCTACGTCGCCCAGGGCGGTGACGTGGGCGCCCTCGTCACCGACACGATGGGGCGGCAGGCGCCCGAGGGGCTGCTCGGCATCCACATGAACTTGCTTGTGACGGTGCTGGCCGGCCCCCCGCCGGCGCAGTCCGAGCAGGAACGCGCGGCGGCGAACCAGCTCGCCACCTTCAGGGAGAACGGCTTCGGCTACTTCCTGGAGATGGCGACGCGGCCGCAGACGATCGGCTACGCGATGCTGGATTCACCGGTCGCTCTGGCCGCGTGGCTGATCGGCCACGACA
>Ga0190274_10002618_pt1 | contig 10637 bp, 9 predicted proteins | sample Popmic531T_FD_133002 | JGI IMG/M metagenome (GOLD analysis project Ga0190274, IMG submission 133002) | Populus adjacent soil microbial communities from riparian zone of Yellowstone River, Montana, USA - 531 T | ecosystem: Environmental > Terrestrial > Soil > Riparian zone | place: USA: Montana...
ATCGAGGTGCTCGGCATCACCGACCACCACATCATCGAGTCGATCTACTTCTTCGATCCGAACGGCATCCGCCTCGAGCTGACGGTGCCGACCGCGAGCGCCGAGACGACGACGCGCCACGAGCACGAGGCCCATGCCGCAGTGGCGGCGTGGACGAGCGAGAAGAAGGCGCGCCTCGGCGTGGCGGCCGGCTCAGCGCCGTCGATGCGCGCGGCAGACGAGCCGGTTCCCGCGGAACTCTCCGACTGGGGTGCGATGGATGCCTGAGCTGGCCGAGCGGTGCCTCGCCGCGATCGACGTCAAGCCGGGCGCGGCGCTGGAGAGCCAGTCGGGGTTGCAGATGATGCGGCCGCGCATCTACGGCGCCTACGAGGAGGCGGCGCGCGTCGACGCGGGACACGGCGTTCGCGCCGGCGCGATCGTCATGCACCCGACAAGCAACTTCATGGGCCACTACCTGATCGCGCCGCTGGCCGCGCGCGGCGTCACCTGTCTCGGCCTCAACTCGCGCTACGCCGGCAACGACACCGTACTGCTGATGGAGCGCGTGCTGCAGGACCTCGGCGCCGGCGTCAAGTTCATGCGCGAGCAGCTCGGCTGCGAACGCGTCGTCCTGGTCGGCAACTCGGGCGGAGCGGCGCTAGCGGCCTACTACCAGGCCCAGGCCGAGCGCTTCACGGCCGAGACGATGGTCGACGGCGACGCCACCCACATCGTCGCCGCCGACCTGCCGCCGACCGACGGCATCGCCCTTTGCGCCGCGCACGAAGGGCGCTCGCATCTGCTGCTGCGCTGGCTCGATCCGTCGCTTGTCGACGAGCACGACGCGCTGTCGCGCGACCCGGCGCTCGACATGTACGAGCCTGCGAACTGGCGTGCCGATGCGTCCGGTCGACCGGCCTTCTCCGCCGAGTTCCTGGCTCGCTTCAGCGCCGCGCAGCGGCAGCGGCGCGACCGGATCGAGGCGCGCGTCGTGGCGCGCCTGGCCGAGCTGCGGGCGACGCCGGGAGCGCCGCGCGACGAAGCGTTCATCGTCCACCGCACCCATGCCGACCCGCGCTGCCTCGATCTCGGGCTCGACGCCAACGACCGCGCACCGGGCAGCGTCTGGGGCGACGCGCGCGCCGTCAACTACGCTGCCAACGCGATGGGCCGGGTGACATCGCTGACCGCGTTCCTGTCGCAGTGGTCGTCGCGCTCGCGAGCCGGCGGGCCGGAGAACCTGGCGCGCACGTCGGTGCCAACCTTGTTGCTTACCTACACCGCCGACCAGAGCACCTTTCCGAGCACGCGCGCCGCCTGGCTCGCGGCCGGTGGCGATCGCATCGACAACGTCGACATCGTCGGCGGCGACCACTATCTCGCCGGCCGGGTCGACCTGCAGCTGCGGGTTGCCGATGAGATCGCCGCCTTCGCGGCGAAGCTATAACGACCGCACGATGGGTGCTCCCGAGATCTGGAAGTTCGCGCCGGCGTACGAGCTGCCGAGCTGGCCGTTCGTCGCTCCGCCCGACCTCGCGGCCGCAGAGCGCAGGCGCTACCCGGTCGTGATCGCCGGCGGCGGCCTCGCCGGCCTGACGCTGGCCTGCGACCTGGCGCTGCGCGGCGTCGCCGTCGTCGTCCTCGACGAGGACGACACCGTCGGCGTTCGCGGCGCGTCGTCGCGCGGCATCTGCTACGCGCAAAAGAGCCTCGAGATCTTCGACCGGCTCGGCGTCTACGAGCAGATCCGCGCCAAGGGCATCACCTGGTCGGTCGGGCGAACGTTCTCGGGCGCCGACGAGATCTACTCGTTCAACCTGAAGGACGAGAGCTTCTCGGAGCAGCCGCCGTTCATCAATTTGCAGCAGTTCTACCTCGAGTGGTTCCTGGTCGAGCGGATCCGCGAGCTCGCGCCCGAGGCGATCCGCTGGAAGAGCAAGGTTGTTCGCGTCGAGCATGGCAACGACGGCGCGCAGGTCGAGGTCGAGACGCCGGCGGGCACCTATACGCTCGAGACCGAGTGGTTCGTCGACGCCACCGGCGCCAACAGCCGGATCCGCGACGAGCTTGGCCTCGAGGCGCATCCCTCGCGCCACACCGATCGCTGGTGTATCAGCGACGTCCGCTTCAAGACGCCGTTCGCGGTCGAGCGCTGGACCTGGATCGACGCGCCGTTCAACGAAGGGCGCGCCGTCTGGCAGCACCTGATGGCCGACGCCGTCTGGCGCCTCGACTACCAGATGGACGAGGGCGCCGACCCGGAATCGATCAGCCGGCCCGAGGTCGCCGGCGCGCGCCTGCGCGAGCAGCTCGGCCCCGATGTCGAGTTCGAATTCGTCTGGATCGGCCCGTACCAGTACCGCGACCACCTGCTCGACACCTTCCGCGTCGGCCGGACGATCTTCGTCGGCGACGCCGCCCACGTCGTCTGCCCGTTCGGCGCGCGCGGCGGCAACAACGGAATCCAGGACGCGGCCAACCTCGGCTGGAAGCTCGCCCTGGTGCTCGCCGGCCAGGCCGGCGACGCACTGATCGACAGCTACCACCACGAGCGCCACGCGGCAGCGGCCGAGAACCTGCGCATCACCAGCCGGACGGCGCGCTTTCTCGCGCCGCGCAGCGCCGCCGAGCATCGTCTGCGTCGCGCTGTCGTCGCGCTGGCGCGCCGCCACGAGTTCGCACGCCGGATCGCCAACACCGGCCGCATGGCGCAGGCCAACGCCTATCCGCCGTCGCCGTGGGCACCGGCTGGCGCGACGTCGCTGCAGAACGTTGCCGAACAAGGCACGACCGTGATGCGCCTGCTCGGCGCGGGCACGCATTTCCTCGGCCTCTGGCTCGGCGCGAGCCGCGAACAGATCGCGGCGCTGGACGACGAGCTCGGCCAGCGCAGGCCGCTCGCGGTCCATGCGATCGACGCGAACGGCGCCCTGGCGTGCCACCTCGGCGCCGGCACCGGCACCTTCTTCCTGGTCCGTCCCGACGCCTACGTCGCGGCGCGCATCGACTCGGCGACTCCGGCGCGCGTCGCAGCCGCGCTTGCCCGCGCGCTGGGGCGCGAGGTCGAGGCATGAGAAGCGATCCGAACATCGCCGATCCCGACGGCTTCTACGAGGCCTGGATCGCGGCGCACGACGGCCTCTCCGACGCTGCGAGCGCCGACCTCGATGCCCGGCTCGTTCTCCTGCTGGCGAACCAGGTCGGCGACATGGCGGTGCTGCTCGAGTGCATTGCCACGGCGCGCCGTGCCGGCGGCTGAGACCCGGCGCCGGGCAGCTTCGTCAGACTGATCTCCCGCCGGCGCGCAGGACGCGCCGCGCGGCCGAGCGACGAGCGGCGGCGACACGCGTACGAGCGGCGCTGCTTCATCGCTTCGCCACGCCCCCTTCTCGTTTCCTTCATCCCTGCTGCGCCCTCGGCCGCGACAGTGCTCTCACCGCGGCAAGGTGTCGCGACGAGGAGAGGGATCATGTGGCAGCAACGGCTCAGGGACTGGTTCGATTCGCCTCGCGCGCGCCACTTGCGGCGCAGCGACCGAGCGACGCGCGACGACGTCGAGGCGCACCAGAGCCGCTGCGAGACGCTCGGCGTCCAGGGCGGTGGCTTCGATCCGCGTCGCTGGGCCGTTCCGGCGACGGTCGCGGCGATCGCCGTCGTCTCGGCGGTCGCCATCGTCACGCAGCCGCCGCTGCAGAGCATCGGCCGCGGCGAGGTCGGCGTCCGCATCAATCAACTCACCGGCGCGGTCAGCGAGTGGAGCGAGGGCAGCGTCCTGGTCGTCCCCGGGCTGCAGCGGATGCGCGTCTTTTCGCTGCGCGACCGGAGCTGGCGCGCGGCGCAGATGAGCCGCGCCGACGGCCCGGCGCCGCTGCAGTCGGTCGAGGGCCTCTCGCTCGGCGCCGACCTGACCGTGCGCTTCGCGATCGATCCGCTCAAGGTCGCCGCGCTCGCCAGGAGCCTGCCCGACGACGTCGGCGGCGAGATCGTCGAGACCGCGGCCCAGGGCGTGATCTACAAGGTATTCGCGCGCTACACGGTGCGCGAGATCTTCTCGACCAAGCGGAGCGAGATCCAGGCCGCAATCGAGGCCGAGCTCAAACCGCGCCTGGCCGGCGACGGCATCGTCCTGCGCAGCGTCCAGATCGGCAAGATCGATCTGCCTGCTGACTACCGGCGCGGCATGGAAGGCCTGCTCGCCGAGGAGCTCGCCGGCGAGAAGATGAAGTACACGCTCGAGCTGAAGGAAAAGCAGGTTCGCGAGACCGAGCTCACGGCGCAAGCGGAGAAGGTCCGACGCGAGCTCGGCGCCGAAGCCGCGGCGCGCGAGCAGATCATTGCCGCCAAGGGACAGGAAGAGGCGATGAAGCACGTGCTGCCGTTCAAGCAGCGCCAGATCGAACAGCGCCAGCTCGAAGCCGAGGCGCTGAAGGTGACGCGCATCAAGGCCGCCGAGGGCAGCGCCCAGGCGCGCCGGATCGAGGCCAGCGGCGAGGCCGAGGCGCGGCAGAAGCTGGCCGATGCCGAGGTCTATCGGATGGACAAGGTCGGCAAGTCGAACGCCGAGCAGATGGGCCGCGAGGGCGCGCTCCTGTCGCGCCATCCGCTGCTGATCCAGAAGGCGATGGCCGACAAGCTCTCGGACAAGGTGCAGGTGATCATCGCCGCGCCTGGGACCGATGGCGGCTTCATCGGCGCCGGCCTGCTCGGCGGGGCCAAGCGCGAGACGTTGGCGAGCGCGGGCCACGACAGGGAGCAGCACGCCGGCGCCGACGACGCCAGGGAGGCACCGTGAACGGCGCCGGTTGCAGCTTGCGCGACGTCGTGCGCACGGGGGTCACTGTGCTGATCGCGACCGTCGCCGCGGCACTGGCGACCGTCGCCGGCGCGGCGAGCGCCGCGGGCACGACGGTCTCCGCCCCCGCAACGGCTGGTTCAACGGGATCGATTGGAGCGGCCACCACGACCACGACCACGAAGGCGGCGCCTGCGACGGTGACGCCTTCATTGATGAAGGTGGCTCCGGCGATGGTGGCGACCACGGCGACGAAAGCGGCCCCAGCGACCGTGGCGACGGCAATCGTCCTGCGCGACCAGACCGCGCTGCGCGCTGCGCCGCGCGACTCGGCGGCGCGGCAGGCGGTGCTGTGGCAGGGCGAGGTCCTCGAGGTGCGCGGCGAGCGCCTCGACTACCTCCAAGTCTGGGACCACGTGCGCGAGCGCGGCGGCTTCGTCCGCGCGAGCCAGGTGCATCGCAGCCGGCTCGACGCGAGCGATGCCGCAAGCCTGCTCGCCCTCGTCGACTTCACGCGCGAGTCGGCCGGCAACGAGGCACTCGGCATCGGCCTCACTGCCGCCTATCTCGAGGCCGCGTCCGCGGAGACCTTGGCCGGCAGCGCCGGCGTCGCCGCCTTCGACGCGCTCGGCAGTTTCGCCGACCGGCTGGCGCAGCGCGTCTCGGCCGGCAACGCGCCGGGCAAGGCGGCCGAGGCGGCGCTCGCGGCGCACCTCGATGTCGCCCGCCGCTACGGTGTCCGCTACGCCAGCTTCGAGCGCGACGGCAGGATGCAGCTCTGCTACGACGGCGACGCTTTTCGCCGCGTCCTGGCTCGCGTCGCCGAGCCGCTGCAGCAGGCTCGGGCGGTACTCGCGCTGACGCGGCCGGAGTGCGTCGATCCGGCGCTCGGCGTGTCCGAGCGCGGCGCGCTCGACGAGTGGCGCGTCGCCGTGCTCGATCGGGTCGACACGGCCCGGCTCCCCATTTATCTGAAGAACCGCGTCGCGATGCGCCGCGCCGCACTGTGGAGCGCGGTTGCCTTCCGGCGCGCCCGCCTCGGCGGCGTGATCGACAGCGAGCTGACCGCCGCCGGGGCGGCCGAGCGCGCCCGCGACGAGCTCGCGGCGATCGACCAGAGCGAGCTGACCGACGCCGACCAGGCCGGCTTCGACGATGCCGCGATCCGCGTCAACGCCTCGCGTTGGGCCACCGATTCGACGAGCGCGCCGCGCCTGGGCGGCGTCGGCGTCTCGATTGCGACGACTCCGGGCGAGCCGGGCCAGACCTGCGTCCTCTTGGTCGACCAGAAGCACGACGCGAGCGCGCCGCTCGCGCGCCGCTGCACCTTCGGGATCGTCTGGACCGCGTCGGCGACCAAGAACCGCGACGGCAACGCGCTCGCGGTCGCGGTACAGCCGATGGACGCGTGGCGCGAGCTCTGGGTCTTTCGCAAGACGCGCGCGGGCTGGAGCGTCGACGTCCTGCCGCCGGCGACCACCGCTCCCGGCATCGGCTTCGCCGAGTTCGCCGGCTGGGTGCCGGGCGGGCATCAGATGCTGGTCGCGCGCGAGGCGCGCGGCGAGGGCCGCTACCAGCGCAGCTTCGAGCTGGTGCGTCTCGACGGCCTCGCCACCGCGCGTCAGGCCGGCGACCCGGCCTTGCTCGGCGCGTTCCAGCGCTGGCAGGACCCGGCCTGGAAGCGCTCGACGGTGAGCCTGCGCTGATGGCGCATCGTGGCGGGATCAGGCGCGACGCCAGTTCATGACCCAGGTCTCCTGCCAGGTCTTGCCGGCGTCGCGCGAAAGCGCTTGGTACCAGCGGCACGACGTCGGCGTGATCCGGTCCCAGGCGCCGCGAACGACGATTGGCTGCTCGCCGTCCATCTCGTCCGAGTCCCAGAGGCCAACGCCTTGCGAGAAGCTGCCCCACGAAGGCGGCGGCGTCAGCACGCCGCTCTTGGCATTGACCCAGAAGTCGGCCCACAGCTTCTTCTCGACGTCGAGCAGGCGCAGGCCCATGCCGCTGAAGTCGCGCGCCGGGATGCGCAGCTCCTCGACGCTGGCGATGCCGTTGAGCAAGCCGTGAACGGTCGCCTCGCTCTCGAACTCGTCCCAGCGACCTTGCTTCAGCTGGCGATTGGCGATCTTCCAACGACCGCTCAGGAAGTCGAAGTCGCCTGGCCGTCCGGTCGACGCCGGTGCAGGCACCGCTGCCGTGGCGACGCGCAGAGCTGCGGCGCCTGCAGCAGCCAGGCCCGTGATCTGCAGCACCGTTCGCCGCTCGCTGTCGACGGGGTTGTCGTTGCTCATGCGTCCCTCCGAATCGCAGCGTCCGGATCCGGGCGCCCGGCGGCACTGTGCATGCCCTACCTTGACAGCGCGTGTCAGCGTTCTGCCGTGCGCGCAGCCTTGCCGCCGTAGACGGCTGCGACCTTCCGCGCTGCCTGGCCCAGCGCTCGGCGCAGGGCAGCAGGCGCGAGCGCCTCGACGTCCGGGCCGAGGCGAAGCAGTTCGCCGACGGCGGTCTCGATCGACTCGATCGGCAGGTCGACGGCATGCCAGCCGGCGCGGTCGAGCGGCCCGGCCTTGGCGACGGCCTGCGCGCTGGCATGGTTCAGCCGCGCGAGCGGCCGCAACCCGGCCGGGCGAACCCGCACCCGGGTCTCGGCTCCGTGCGTCATGCGCGCTTCGAAATCGCTCGCGAAGCGGCGCCAGTAGCGCTGCAGATCGAAGCGCGGCGGGGCCTCGCCTGGGACCTCCTCGATCGCCAGCGTCTCGATCGAGGCGACGCGATACGTCCGCGGCTCGCCGTCGGCCGCGGCGACGAAGTACCAGAGGCCGCCTTTCATGACCAGCCCGAGCGCCACCGCGCGACGCTCGACGACGCCTTTCCAGCTGTCGTAGCGCATCTGCACCATCCGCCGCGTCCACACCGCCGTCGCCAGCTCGGGCAGCAGGCGCTGCTCGTCCGGGCCCTGGTACCAGGCGACGGGATCGAGATGAAAGCGCGATGCGACTCGTTCGGCGTCGCGCCGTGCCGACTCGGGCAGGGCCGCGAGCAGCTTCAATCGCATCGTCTCCTGGGCGTGGCCGAGGCCGAGCTGGGCGGCCGCGAACGGCACTCCGGCCAGCAACAGGCTCTCGGCCTCGGGCCGATCGAGCCCGGTCAAGCGGGTGCGGTAGCCGTCGCGCAGCGCGAACCCGCCTTGGCGGCCGGTCTCGGCGTAGACCGGGACGCCGGCGGCGCTGAGGGCATCGATGTCGCGGTAGATCGTTCGCACCGAGACTTCGAACGCTTCCGCCAGGACGCGCGCCGAGACGCGACCCTGCGCCTGCCGCCGCAGCAGGATCGAGAGCAATCGACTCGCTTGCATCGCCACGCCAGCGTGCCACAAAACGCTGACACGCGATGGCAGGGGTGGTCAGCTTCGGGCGAGCGGCGAGAACGCGCCGACGCGCTCGAGAAAGGTCACGATCGCGTCGTTGACGACGTCGGGATCGGTCACCGGCCCCATGTGGCCGAGGTCGAGCTCGACCCGCTCGACGTTCGGCAGCGTCGGCACCAGCACGCGCGCGACGGCATGCGCTGCGGCGGTCGAGCGCGTGCCGACGAGATAGAGCACCGGCATCGTCAAGGCGCGAAATGCGGCCAGTGGCGTCGCCTCGCCGGAGAGCGCGTGGCGCCAGCGGCGGACGTTGACGACCGCCGCGGCGATCGGCCCCTGACGCTGCTCGGGCGTTCGCCGCCAGCTGCCGGCACCCATCCAGTAGTCGATGAAGTGCTCCGCCGCGCCGGCTGGGTCGCCAGCGTCGAGGGCGCCGGCGGCGGCGTCGACCGCAGCCTGGATGCCGTCTGTGTCGTTCGGTCGGGGCTCGGCGGCGTCGACGAGTGCGAACAGGGTCGGCTCGTAGAGAACGAGCGCGCGCAGCCGCTCCGGCGCGGCCAGCGCCGCGAGCAGCGCGACCGCGGCGCCGTAGGAATGGCCGATCAACGTCAGCGGCGTGCCGGCCGCGGCGAGCACCGAGTCGATCAACGCCACTTCGTCGCTGAGCGAGATGGTCTCGGCGGAGGGCCATTCAGGACTCTTGCCCGCGCCGTAGAGGTCGGGTGCGAGGACATGGCAGCGCGGGGCGAGCCGCTCCATGAGCGAGCGCCACTGGGACGACGAGCTGGCATTGGCGTGCAGGCAGACGACGCCGGCGCCGTTGCCGGCTTCGCGAACATGGGGTGAGGCGGAGGTCATTGCCGGATCTTAGAGAGCGACCGAGGAACTGCGCGCCGCGACGGCGTTTTCGGGCACGGTCGCGGCGACGACGACGAACTCGCCGGGAACGCGATAGCCGCGTCCCTGGCGCCAGGGCCGAAGGGCGGCGATGTAGCCCTCGCGCACGCGCTCGCGGACGCGATCGTCGAAGCGCGACCAGCGAGCGCGACCGGGCCGCCGACGAACGCCGCGGCGCAGGCCTCGTCGGCGTCTCGGTAATCGAGCGTCGTGGCGACGCGTTGCTCGGCGATGTCGACGAGGCCAGCCGCGGCGCACAGGCGCGCCAGCGCGCCGCGCTCGCCGAGGTAAAAGAAGAGCGGACAGACGTCGCTCGCGACCTCGGCGTCGACGATCGGAAAGAGCGGCGCCCAGCCGCAGCGCGCGCGGTCACCCCAGACCGCGAGGGCGATGCGCCCGCCGGGCCGCACCACGCGGCGCAGCTCGCCCAGCGCCGACTTCGGATCGACCACGTACATCAGGCCGAGGCCGCAGAGGGCGACGTCGAACGTCGCATCGTCCAGGTCGAGGCGGTCGGCGTCCATGCGCGCGAAGCTGGCGTGGCCGACCTTGCGCTCGCGCGCGCGTCGTTGCGCGAGCTCGACCATCCGGCCCGAGACGTCGACGCCGACGACGCGGCCGGTGCTGCCGACCGCGGCAGCGGCCGCGAACGCGACCAGCCCGGTACCGCAGGCGACGTCGAGGACGCCCTGGCCTGGCGCCAGCGCCGCCGCTGCGAGCAGGCTCCGGTGGGCGACGACGAGCTGCTTCTGCCACAACGGCTCGTAGTCGGCCGCGGCCAGGTCCCAGCCGTAGCGCTGGACGCGCCGCTGCAGTCGGACATCCACGCCGGCCTCAGCCTCGGCTGATGACGATCTCGAGGTACTCGCTCGGAACGACGAGCGAGCCCGGGCCGGCGCGGTTCATGCTGTCGATGAGCATCGTCAGGTCGTCCGCCAGCGCCTGCCCCTTGTCGGCCGGCAGGGCGAGGAACGCTTTGTGCACCGGCCCGTACCAGATGCGGAAGACGTCGATGAAGTGAGCGGCGGAGCGGTAGCGGAACTGGAACATGCGCCGCGTGACGTCGATGCTCACCGCCTTCTCGCCGAACAGCGAGCGCAGGTGCGGCTCGGTGCCCCAGAGCGAAGGCGGCTGGGCGCCGGCCGGCGGCGGCACGTGTCGACCGAGGGTCTTGAACAGCTGGCCGATGAAGCCTTCGGGCGTCCAGTTGGCCAGACCAATGCGTCCGCCCTTGCGGCAGACGCGCGCCATCTCCGCGGCGGCGCGCGCGTGGTCAGGCGCGAACATGACACCGAAGGTCGAGACGACGGCGTCGAAGCTCGCGTCAGCGTACGGCAGCGCCTCGGCGTCGGCGGTCTCGAACGTCACCTCGAGCTGCTCGGCGCGAGCGCGCGCGGCGCCGGCCTCGAGCAGGCTGGAGACGTAGTCGGTCGAGGTGACCCTGGCGCCACGCCGCGCCGCGGCGAGGGTCGCGTTGCCGTTGCCGGCGGCGACGTCGAGGACGCGCTCGTCCCAGCGCAGGTCGCAGGCTTCGGCGAGCTGCTCGCCGACGAGCTGCAGGGTGGTGCCGATGACGGCGTAATTGCCGCTCGCCCAGGC
>Ga0190274_10002619_pt1 | contig 10637 bp, 7 predicted proteins | sample Popmic531T_FD_133002 | JGI IMG/M metagenome (GOLD analysis project Ga0190274, IMG submission 133002) | Populus adjacent soil microbial communities from riparian zone of Yellowstone River, Montana, USA - 531 T | ecosystem: Environmental > Terrestrial > Soil > Riparian zone | place: USA: Montana...
CCCTTTGCGTGCCCAGGAAGGGCCGGCGTTCACCGTCGGCGATATCCGCGTCGAAGGTCTGCAGCGCGTCACCGAAGGCACCGTCTACAACTATCTACCGATCAACATCGGCGACAACCTGTCGGCGCAGCGCATCCGCGAGGCCGTGCGCGCGCTGTACGACACCGGTTTTTTCCGCGACGTGGAATTGCGCCGCGACGGCAGCACGCTGATCGTGGTGGTCAACGAGCGCCCGACCATCGAGAGCTTCGAGCTGAAGGGCAACAAGGACATCAAGACCGAAGACCTCAGCAAGTCGCTGCGCAACGTGGGTCTCGCGCAGGGCAAGACGTTCGACCGTTCCGTGCTCGAGGACGTGAAGTCATTCCTTCAGGACCAGTACGGCGCGCGTGGCAAGTACGCGGCGCGCATCGACGCCCAGGTCGAGGAAGTCGCAGGCAACAGGGTCAAGATCAAGATCGATATCGTCGAAGGCAAGCGGGCCAAGATCCGGCAGATCAACATCGTCGGCAACCAGACATTCCGCGAGAAAGACATTCTCGAGGCGTTCGAGCTCAAGACGCCCAACCTGCTGTCGTTCTACAAGCAGGACGACCGCTATTCGCGCGAATCGCTGCAAGGCGACCTGGAAAAGCTTCGCTCCTTCTACATGGACAAGGGCTATGCGAACTTCGAGGTCGAGTCGACGCAGGTCGCCATCGCGCCGGAGAAGGACGACATCTTCATCACCGTCAACGTGAACGAAGGCGAGGTCCACAAGATCAAGGAAGTGAAGCTCGCGGGCACATTCGTGGTCCCCGAGCCGCTGCTGCGCCGCTACCTGCTCGTGCAACCCGGCGATACCTTCTCGCGCAAGACCATCACCGCGACCCAGGAGTTGTTGCAGAACCGCCTGGGTGAAGACGGTTTCGCATTCGCCAAGGTCGACCCGGTGCCCACCAACATCGGTGACCCGGCTAACAAGGAGCTGTCGCTCACTTTCTTCGTCGATCCGGGCAACCGCGTGTACGTGCGCCACATCGCCTTCAACGGCGTGTCCAAGATCAACGATGAAGTCCTTCGCCGCGAGATGCGCCAGCTCGAAGGTGGCTGGCTGTCGAATGCCGCGCTCGATCGCTCGAAGCAGCGTCTCGAACGCCTGCCGTACATCAAGAAGGTCGATTCCGAGACCAAGCCCGTGGCCGGCTCCACCGACCTCGTCGATGTCACCTACGAAATCGAGGAGGGCCCATCCGCGCAGCTTGGCGGCGGCATCGGTTACTCGGAGTCGCAGTCTTTCATCCTCAGTGGCAACTACGCCGATGCGAACTTCCTCGGCACCGGACGCCGCGTGTCGGTCGATCTCAACTCGGGCAAGTACAGCAAGGTGTACGGCGTCTCGATGACCGAGCCGTACTTCACGGCCGACGGCGTGGGCCTGACCGGCAACGTCACCTATCGCGACCAGACGCAGGTCGTTGCGCCATCGTCAGACTTCTCGTCGGAAACGATCGGCGCGGGTTTAGACATCGGCTATCCGATCGGCGAAAACCAGGGGCTGCGCATGGGCCTGCAGTTCCAGAAATCGAGCTTGCTGACGAGCGTGGGCAGCAGCGCGCCCCAAGCCATCGAATGGGTGGCGCTGAACGGCGATTCCTTTACCCAGTGCGTCGACTACAACACCGCTGTCCCGTCCTGCGATCTGCGCCTGGTAGGAACTGATTACAACACCGTCGAGTTCACCGCTTCGTGGAACTACGACAGCCGCAATCGTTCATTGTTTGCCGATCGCGGCATGCGGCACTCGTTTGGTCTGGCTTATGCCCTTCCTGTCAGCGACGTGCAGTACTACGTCGCGAGCTACGACTTCATCAAATACTTCCCGCTGTTCGGTCGGTTCACGCTGCAGCTGGGCGCGGACCTGGCCTTCGGCATGGACGTCGGCGACACCACTGCACTGCCGCCCTATCGACAGTTCTATGGCGGCGGACCTGAGACGGTGCGCGGATATAAAGAGAGTCGACTGGGTCCCAAGGACGATTTCGGCCGCCCGTTCGGTGGCAACCTGAAGGTGACGGGCAGGGCGGAAGTCATCATCCCGCTGCCGCAGAAATTCCAGTCGTCGGCTCGTCTCTCATGGTTCTACGACATGGGCAACATCTTCTCGACGGGCAATCGCTACACTTTCCACGGACCTCTCGGTCCGTTAGGTCCGCCGGTCGAATACGAGTTCGAGTATGATAAATTGAAGCACTCAACAGGCGTTGCAGTTCAATGGCTTGCGCCGCTGGGAGTGTTCCGTTTCAGCTATGCCTTGCCGCTGAATGCGTACAAGGGCGACATCTTTACCTATGAAGATGAGGTAGAGCGCTTCCAGTTCTCGGTTGGCCAGGCTTTCTAAGAGGCCAGTTCTTTTTAAGAGGTAAGTTCAGTGCAGGTTTCCTTCCGCAAAGTTCTTTTGGGTTCGCTGATCGCGGCGACGTTCTCCATGCCAGCCGCCGCCGAGCTCAAGGTGGGTGTCGTCGACATCGCCAAGCTGTTCGAAGAGTCGCCCCAGGCGAAAGTCGTGCAGGAAAATCTGAAAGCCGAGTTCGGCCCCCGTCTTCAGCAGCTCATTGCTCAGGAGACGGCGTTGAAGACCCGCAATGAGAAATACCAGAAGGACCTGGCGACCATGGCTGCCGACCAGCGCACCAAGGCGGAGAAGGATCTGCGTGACAGCGCTCGCGAGATCGAGCGCAAGAAGGCCGAGCTGCAGGACGATTCGAACGCCAAGCGCCAGGAAGAGATGAACAAGCTCCAGCGCCTGTTGTTCGGCGAAGTTCGCGAATACGCCAAGGCGCAGAGTTTCGACATCGTGATCGCGGAAGGCGTCATCTACGCCACGCCCACGGTCGACATCACGGCAGCAGTTCTGGCTTCCCTGCAGGCTCGCGCTCCGAAGGCGCCGGCAGGCGCGGCGCCGGCACCCGCGAAGCCGCCAGCGAAGCCCTGAGGCGCGGCCCCGCCAGGGGACGCATTCGCGCCGACTGCCATGACAGTGACGCTCGGCGAACTGGCAGTCCGTTTCGGCTGTGAGCTGCGTGGTGACCCCGCGGTGACGGTGGATTCCGTCGCCGCGCTGTCGAACGCGGGTCCGCGGTCGATCTCCTTCCTGGCCAACTCCAAGTACGTCGCGCAGCTTTCGGGTACACGCGCGGGTGCTGTCATCCTGGATGCGAAATCGGCGGCGGATTCTCCGTCCCCGGTTTTGATCGTCACCAACCCGCATGCCACGTACGCGCGCGTGGCCACCTTGTTGCACCCGGATCCTCCGCTGAATCCGGGCGTTCATCCGGCGGCGACTGTCGCGGCGAGCGCCACCGTCGATCCCACCGCAGAAATTTCCGCGCAGGCGTACGTCGGCGAGGGCGCGCGCATTGGCGCGCGTTGCTTCATAGGTCCGGGTTCGGTCATCGAACGCAATGCCGAGATCGGCGACGACGCACGCTTCGTGGCCCGCGTATTCGTCGGGCACCACGTGGTGTTCGGCAAGCGCTGCATCGTGCAGCCGGGCGCGGTGATCGGCGGCGACGGCTTCGGCTTTGCGCCCGAGAAAGGTACCTGGGTCAAGGTGCCGCAGCTCGGCGGCGTCAGCGTGGGCGACGACGTGGAGATCGGCGCGAACACCACTATCGATCGCGGGGCGCTCGATGACACGGTCATCGAAGAGGGCGCCAAGCTCGACAACCTGATCATGATTGCGCACAACGTCCGCATCGGCGCCCATTCCGCGCTGGCTGCCGCGGTGGCGATCGCCGGTAGCAGCGTGGTCGGCAAGCGATGCGTGCTGGCCGGCAAGGTGGGGCTGAGCGGGCACGTTACGTTGTGCGACGACGTGGTAGTGCTGGGCACGTCGTTCATCTCACACTCCATCAGCAAGCCGGGCGTGTATTCTTCCGCGCTGCCGAGCGAGGAAGCAGGCACGTGGCGGCGCATCGTCGGGCGCATCAAGCGGCTCGACTCGATGGCCAGGCGGTTACGTGCCGTGGAAAAACACGTCGGCTTCAGCGCCATCGACAAGGATTCTCCGAGGACTAACTAAATGAGCGAGTCGATTTCACTCGACATCATGGGCGTCAGGCGCCTGCTGCCGCATCGCTATCCATTTCTGCTCGTCGACCGCGTGCTGGAGTGCTACAAGGGCGACCGCATCAAGGCGATCAAGAACGTCACGGCCAACGAGCCGTTCTTCGTCGGTCATTTCCCGCACCGGCCGGTGATGCCGGGCGTGATGATCATCGAGGCCCTGGCGCAGACCGCGGGCCTGCTGGCATTCATCACCGCCGACGTGGTGCCGGACGATTCCACGCGATTCTTCTTCGTGGGCATCGACAAGGCGCGTTTCCGCAAGCCCGTCGAGCCCGGCGACCAGCTCATCCTCACCGCGAAGCTCGAGCGCTCCATGCGCGGCATCTGGAAGTTCACCACCGTGGCATACGTGGGGGACGATGAGGTAACTTCCGCAGAACTTATGGTTGCGCCTGAAACCAACAAGACTTCGGCAAAGGCACCGCTGGCGTGAGCGGCATCGACCCCCGCGCCATCGTTTCTCCTAAGGCGGAACTCGCGCCGGACGTGACGGTGGGTGCGTACACGGTCATCGGCGACGGCGTGAAGATCGGCGCCGGCACGTGGGTCGGTCCGCACGCGGTCATCAACGGCCCCACGTCCATCGGCGCCGGCAACAAGATCTTCCAGTTCTCGTCCATCGGCGATGCGCCGCAGGATCTCAAGTACAAGGGCGAGCCCACGCGGCTCGAAATCGGCGACCGCAACGTGTTTCGCGAGTTCACCACCATGAACCGCGGCACGGTGAACGGAGGCGGCGTCACCACCATCGGCAGCGACAACCTGTTCATGGCGTTCACGCACGTGGCGCACGACTGCCACGTGGGCAACCGTTGCGTCATGGCTAACTACGCCACGCTTGCCGGTCACGTGGAACTTGGCGACTGGGTCATCATGGGCGGCTACGCGGGCACGCACCAGTTCACCAAGATCGGTGCGCATGCTTTCCTCGGCAACAACTCCGCGGCCACGCGCGACGTGCCGCCGTATGTCATGGCCGTGGGCACGCCCGCGGTGCCGCACTCCATCAACTCGGAAGGCCTGAAGCGCCGCGGTTTCACGCCGGAACAGATCCGCAATCTCAAGAACGCCTATCGCGTGCTGTATCGTTCCGACATGTTGCTCAAGGACGCCGTCGCCGAGCTGCAGTCGCGCGTGCCGACGCAACCCGAGCTCAAGATTTTCGTCGACTTCATCGGCGAGTCCACGCGCAGCCTCGTGCGTTAACAACCCGGAGTCGCGATTGCGCATCGCACTAGTCGCGGGCGAAACATCCGGTGACACCCTCGGCGCCGCGCTCATCGAGGCGCTGCGTCGCCTGTACCCGCATGCCGAATTCGCAGGCGTAGCCGGTCCGCGCATGAAGGCCGCGGGTTGCGCCGCCTGGCATGACATCGAAGAGCTGGCGGTCATGGGACTCACCGAGGTCGTCACCCACCTGCCGCGTCTCATGCGTTTGCGCGCCGACCTCAAGCGGCGCATCGTCGAATGGCGTCCCGATGTGTTCATCGGCGTCGACTACAAGGAATTCAATCTGGGGCTGGCCAAGCAGCTCAAGCGCGCCGGCCTCGCTACCGTGCAGTACGTGAGCCCGCAGGTCTGGGCCTGGCGGCAGGGACGCGTGCGGACCATCGGCGCGTCGGTGGATCTGGTGCTGTGCCTGTTTCCGTTCGAACCGGATTTCTACCGCGAGCACGGTGTGCGCGCGGCATTCGTGGGCCATCCGCTCGCCGACCAGATCCCGCTGACGGTGGATCGCGCCGCGGCGCGTGCGGAGCTCGGCATCGATCCGGCGGCGCGAGTGCTCGCGGTGTTGCCAGGCAGCCGGCGCGGGGAAGTCGAAAAGCTGGCCGACGTCTTCGCCGGCGCGGCCGAACTGCTCGCCGCGCGTTACCCAGGCCTGGTCAGCATCGCGCCCATGGTCACGCCCGCACTGCGCGACCTGTTCGCCGCGCGTTGCGCGGCACACGCGCCCACCGCGCAGGTGCGCATGCTCGAGGGGCAGGCGCGCCGCGCACTGGCGGCGGCAGACGTGGTGCTGGTGGCCTCGGGCACCGCGACACTCGAAACCGCGCTTTTCAAACGCCCGATGGTGGTGGCATACCGCCTGGGCGCCATCACGGCGTTTCTATTGCGAACGCTGGGTCTCGTGAAGATCAAACATTTCTCGCAGCCGAACCTGCTCGCGGGCAAAGAGCTGGTGCCCGAGTTCTTCCAGGAAGCCGCGTCGCCGCAGAATCTCGCGAACGCGCTGGCGCACTGGCTCGATCATCCTGCGGAAGTCGAGCGCGTGAGCCAGGAATTCGCGGCGATACACGCACGCTTGCGCTGCGATGGCGCCGACCGTGCGGCAGCCGAAGTCGCGACGCTGCTCGCGACACGTGCGGTGCCGGGATGAAGCTGCGCATCCGTTTGCGCGTGGCGGGCGTCGATGAGGCAGGGCGCGGGCCACTCGCGGGGCCGGTGGTTGCCGCGGCGGTCATTCTCAATCCGGCGCGACCCATTCGCGGGCTGGCGGATTCCAAGGTGCTCGAGCCCGAAGAGCGCGAAAGGCTCGCCGTGCTCATTCGCGAACGCGCGCTGTGTTACGCGGTGGCGTGGGCCGACGCCGAGGAAATCGACAGCATCAACATCCTGCAGGCAACCATGCTCGCCATGCGCCGCGCCTTGATGGGGCTCGCCGTGCCGCCACAGCAGGTGTTCATCGATGGCAATCGCTGTCCGTGCGCGGACGGTCTCGGATTCGAATGCCTGTTCGAGGCGGTGATCAAGGGCGACTCCAAGGTGCCGTCGATCAGCGCGGCATCCATTCTCGCGAAGACCACGCGCGATGCGCTGATGCGCGATCTCGATCATCGTTATCCCGGTTTTTCATTGTCCGGGCACAAGGGATATCCGACGGCGGCTCACGTCGCGGCGCTGAATGCGCTCGGCCCGAGTCCTCTGCATCGTCGGAGTTTCGCGCCGGTGCGCGCCGGCGCCTGCATCGGGGAAGTCGACTTCAGCCAGGACGCTCTTTCAATTTGAGGGTCGCCGCCGGTTCGGCGGCATTGAGAGCGGGCGGCTGCCCTTTATAACTACGTATCCAGTTCGCGAGTGCCCCAGGCTCGAGCGGCCTGCTCATGAAGTAGCCCTGCGCGTCGTCGCAGCCGAGCTTGCGCAGCATCTCCCACACCGCGGCATCTTCCACGCCTTCGGCAACCACCTGCAGCCCCAAGTTGTGCCCGAGGTCGATGGTCGAGCTCACGATGGTCGAAATTTCCTCGTCCGTCGTCATGCGCGAGATGAAGGACTGGTCGATCTTCAACTCCTGCACGGGCAGTTTCATGATGTACGACAGCGACGAATAACCGGTGCCGTAGTCGTCGATGGAAAGTTTGACGCCGAGTTCCGCGAGCCGGTCGAGGATCTTCTGCGCATGCGCCGGGTCCTCCATGAATCCGCTCTCGGTGATCTCCAGGCACAGCAGGCCCGGGGTCACGTCATGTTCGGCAAGCAGTTCGGCGACGAGTTCGGGCAACTCGCGGTTCATGAGGTCGCGCGCCGAGATGTTCACCGAGACCTGGAGCACGAGGCCCGCACGCAGCCATTCACCGCACTGGCGCACGGCTTCGCGGATGACCCAGCGCGTCAGTAGTTTGATGTAGCCGGTGTGTTCGGCGAATGGAATGAACTGTGCCGGCGGCACCAGGCCGCGCGTCGGATGCTCCCAGCGGATCAACGCTTCGACGGCGCTCACGTGCGACGAATGCAGCGAGACCTTGGGCTGGTAGTACAGGCGCAGCTCGTTGCGGTCCACCGCGCGGCGCAACTCGCTCAATAGCGAAAGATGCTCCTGCTGGCTGGTGTCGTAATGCTGTTCATAGGTGGCAAAACCGGTCTTGTTCCGTTTGGCCGCGTACATCGCGATGTCGGCGTTGCGAACCAGCGTCTGCGCGTCGCGCCCGTGCCCGGGGTAGTGCGCGATGCCGATGCTGGTGCCCACGTCGAGCGGCTGACCTTCGTACAGGATAGGCGCTTCGAGCGCGGCGATGATCTGGCGCGCGATCTCGGCGAAGTCGTGGTCGGCGTGCCGCACGAGGATGGCGAACTCGTCACCGCCCAGCCGGGCAATACACTCGGCATTGGTCACCGTGCGTTGCAGGCGCGCGCTCACTTCACGGAGCACGTGATCGCCCACGCCGTGTCCCAGCGTGTCGTTGACGTACTTGAAGCGATCGAGGTCCATCATGAGGATGGTGAGCTTGAGGTCGCCCGATGCCGCCTGCGTGATGGCGAGTTCGAGTTCATTCGAGAAGCGCGATCGATTGGCGAGATCGGTGAGCGGATCCTCGTACGCGAGCTTGAGAATGCGTTTCTCGCGATCGGCGATGCTGCCGCGCATGTGATTCAGGCTCGACGCCAGCACGCCGATTTCGTCGGCGCGCCGAAGGGCGACCTGCGCGCTGTAATCACCCTGTTCGATTCGGGCCGCCGCGGTGGCCAGGGTCTCCAGCGGCCGCGTGATGTTGCGCGCCACGGCGATGCTGCCCACGATCGACAGCGCGAGACTGAAGCCGGCCAGCACGAACAGGGTGTTCCGCAGGCGCGCGAACGCGGCGAGGGCGTCGCCCAGTGATCGGTGCAGCACGGCCACGATGCGCGCGCTGTCGTTGTCGTCGAGCGGAATCACCAGTGCCTGGTGGGCGACGTCGCCAATGTTCATGACCAGGCGCGTCACGCTGTCCGATTGCGACGGCATCTGCGCGAGCAGCGTCTGTTGTTCGCGCTCGTTGAGCGTGGATGCGAGCACGCGCCGGCCCGGCTGCGCATCGAGCGCGAATGACACCTCGAGTTCGGTGAGCTGGCGCAGATCGCTGGCCAGCGCATCGTCCACCGCGAAGCCCATGACCACCCAGCCAATGGGCAGTGGCGCGAGCACGGGCACCGCCACGAGCTGGAACGCGCGGCCGTCGAGCACTTCCATGCTGGCGCTCGCGGAATTTTTGTCGGACCCGAGCAGCGCCGGATATTCGAACGGTCGCGCAGCGCCGCCAGGGCTCAGCGTGTCCGAGACGACCTGGCCCTGGAGATCGACGAACACCATGGCCTGTGCGCCGATGCGCGCGCCATGATTGGCGAGTGCCGACGTGATGGTGCCGGTGTCATGCGTCGCGATGGCCTCGCGAAACGCGAAGTCCGCCGCGAGCACACGCGCTGAGAGTTTGAGCTTCTCCGCGTTCTGATCGAGCAGTCGCGCGAACACGCGCTGGCCGACGTTGAGTTCTTCGGCGACCTTGGCCTGGGCGTTGCGCGAATTGGCGGCGTTCACCAGCCAGAACGCAGCGACCTGCACCAGCGCAAGCAATGCCACGAACAGCACGATGATGCGGGTTTGCAGGCGCTGGATTCGCATTACGGGCGCGGACGCGGTGTGGAAGAAGGCAGAATTATCGACGGGCGCTGCCGGTAATCCGTTGAAACAACTCACAAGTTCAAGCGGCGCCGGGGCCGGTTTACCCCGATTGCGGGCGATATTTTCAGGTCGGGCGCCGGGCGGCACGGGCGAGTGTGATCCCGCTCCCAGTTTGGCGACGCTTGCGTGCGCGGCATTTCCGGCCGCTCTTTTGCAATCGCGCGAGCGACGGCGCGCAAGTTGCTGAATTTTTTGCCACCCGATTAACGCGCGCGTTCGTGTGTAAACTCGCGCGCCATGGCGTCACCCGCATTCGTCCACCTCCGGCTGCACACCGAATTTTCGTTGCAGGACAGTGTGGTGCGCATTCCGGAACTCGTGGAGCGAACCGCGGCGCTCGGCATGCCCGCGATCGCGGTCACCGACCAGAACAACCTCTTCGCGATGGTGAAGTTCTATCGCGAAGGATTGAAGCTCGGCGTCAAACCCATCATCGGCGTGGACGTTCAGTTGCGCGCCGGCGAACGCCTGCCGCCGAACCGGCTCACGCTGTTGTGCAAGGATCCGGGCGGCTACCAGAACGTCACCAATCTCGTCACGCGCGCCTGGCTCGAAGGCCAGGAAAGAGGCGTGCCCCTGGTTGCGCGCGAGTGGCTCACGCGCGAGTCCACGGCTGGCCTCATCGCCCTGTCAGGATTCGCCGAAGGCGATGTGGGCCGCGCCATCGCCAATGGACGCGAGGCCGATGCTCTCGTTCTCGCGCGCGACTGGGCGGAACTCTTCGGCGATCGCTACTACCTCGAGCTGCAGCGTCTCGGACGCCCCGATGACGAATCGATGGTGTTGAAGTCCGTTGCCATCAGCACCGCGACGGGGATCCCGGTAGTTGCAACCAACGACGTGCGCTTCCTCGCCGCGAGCGACTTCGAATCGCACGAGGCGCGCGTCTGCATCTCCGATGGCGCGCAACTCGCGGATCCGGGCCGGCAACGCCGGTACACCGAGGCGCAGTACCTGCGGTCGCCCGAAGAGATGGCCGCGCTGTTCGCCGATCTGCCCGAGGCGCTGGCCAATTCGGTGGAGATCGCGCGGCGCTGCTCCCTGCCGCTCAAGCTCGGCGAGTCGCGGCTACCCAACTATCCGCTCCCTGAAG
>Ga0190274_10002620_pt1 | contig 10631 bp, 11 predicted proteins | sample Popmic531T_FD_133002 | JGI IMG/M metagenome (GOLD analysis project Ga0190274, IMG submission 133002) | Populus adjacent soil microbial communities from riparian zone of Yellowstone River, Montana, USA - 531 T | ecosystem: Environmental > Terrestrial > Soil > Riparian zone | place: USA: Montana...
CGGTCGAGGCGGGCGTCGTCCGCGTCGCCGACGCGCTCGACATGGCCCAGGGCCGCACCCGGATCCCGATCGAGTCCGGCCACGAGGGGATCCACTCGATCTCCGCCGCCGCGATCGACGAGGTGCGGATCAGCGCCGGCGAGGACCACCCGGTGCGGATCGAGATCCAGCTGAACAACTCGGCGGGCATCTTCCAGGTCGACGACCTGCTGGCGACCAAGATCCGCGGCACCCCCTTGGAGGGCAAGCTGGAAGTCGTGGCGAAGATCGAGGGCGAGAGCGAGAAACGGCTGCTGAGCGGCTTCCGGCTCTCCTGACGAGGCGGAAACGTCGTTAGGCAAGGACGCAGGGAGCGAAGCGTGCAGCCGCACGCGAGCGACCGAGGACGCCGCCTAGCGGCGTTTCCGGCCGTCAGCTGAAGCGCTGGAGGTCGCTGCGGCGCTGTTCCTTGCGCTTCTCCAGTTTGCCCTGGATCAGCGACATCACGATCGGGATCAGCGCGAAGAAGGCGATCACGCCGAAGCAGAAGAAGGTGACCGTCTTGTCGGTCGTCGGACCGGCCAGGCCGACGCCGTTCTCGGCCATCGCCGCCGGGGCGATGACGAGCATCGTGGCCAGAATCGAGACGAGGGTGGCGGCGGTGCGCTTCACGGCCGCAAATCTAGCGCACGGGGCCGGCGTCGAGGTGCCGGCGGGCGATTTCTCATCTCGCCTTTATGTATCGCCATAGGATGCGCCGCGATGAGCACCCTGGAAGCCATCGTCCTCGGCCTGGTGCAGGGGCTGACCGAGTTCCTGCCGATCTCCTCCAGCGGGCACCTGCGCATCGTGCCCGCCCTCCTCGGCTGGGAAGACCCCGGTGCCGGCTTCACCGCGGTGATCCAGCTCGGGACCATGGCGGCGGTCCTGATCTACTTTCGCGCCGACCTCTGGCGCATCGCCGTCGCCTGGCTGCGGGAGCTGCGGGTGCCGATTCGCCGGGCCAGCCAGGACGCCAGGCTCGGTTGGTTCATCGTCCTCGGCACGATCCCGATCTCGATCTTCGGCATCGCCTTCAGCAGCCAGATCGAGTCCGGCGCGCGCAGCCTCTACCTGATCGGCTCGGCATTGATCCTCTTCTCCTTCGTGATGGTCGCCGCCGAGCGGGTCGGCACCCGCCAGCGCGCCCTGACCGAGATGAACGGCCGCGACGGGCTGTTCGTCGGCATGGCGCAGGCGCTGGCCCTGATCCCCGGCGTCTCGCGCTCGGGGGCGACGATCTCGGCCGGCCTGTTCCGCAACTTCGACCGTGTCGCCGCCGCCCGCTACTCGTTCCTGCTCTCGGTCCCGGCGGTCGTCCTCAGCGGCCTCTTCGAGCTGCGCAAGGTCGGCGAAAACGGCAGCCCCTCGGCCGCGGCGACGGCGGTCGCAACGTTGGTCGCCTTCGCCTCCGGCTATGTGGCGATCGCCTGGCTACTGCGTTACCTCAGCACCCACACCCTGGAGATCTTCGTCATCTACCGGATCGCTCTCGGCGTTCTGGTCCTGGCCTTGACCGCCTCGGGCGCGATCAGCTGAGCCTTCCCGCAATTTGGAGGCGTCCGGCCTGTGAAAATCCTGTGAACGCAGGTAATTCTGCTTCCGGCGTGCATACAATCCCCCCGTCTTGACCATCCGACTCGCGGTTATCGATAACGACAGCGGCTTCGTCACTGTCCTCAACAAGCGGGCCGAGGCGGTCGGCTGGCAGCTGCGTCAAGCCACCGGCGCCGTGCCGCCGCGCGATCTCGTGGCGATGAAGCTGAACGCGCTCCTACTCGACCCGGTGCTGCTCGGCGAGGAAGGCTGGGAATACCTCGACCGCATCGCCTCGCTGCTCCCGGACCTCGGCCTGGTGGTCTGCAGCGGACGCTCGACGGTAGCCCAGCGGGTGCGCGCTCTGCGTCTCGGCGTCGACGACTGGATTACCAAGCCCTGCCACCCCGAGGAGGCGATCGCGAGGATCGAAGCCGTCACCCGCCGGCGCCGCCGGGGCCGGCACGAGTTCGAGGCCTCACCGCTTGCTGCCGGCGACCTGGAAATCCGGCCGGATCGCTTTCAGGCCTTCGTCGGCGAGGAGGCCCTCGACCTCACCCGGCGCGAGTTCGAGCTGCTGCATCTACTCGCCGAGGAGCGGGGTCAGGTTCTCGAGCGGGAGACGATCTACCAGCGCGTGTGGGGCTATGCGATGGCTCACGGCGATCGCTCCGTCGACGTCTTCATCCGCAAGCTGCGCCAGAAGCTGGAGAAGCACTCGCCCAGCTGGGCCTACATCCACACCCACTTCGGCATCGGCTACCGCTTCGACCCCGAACCGGCGGGCATCGTCAAGGAGGAGCTGCGGCCGGCCGAGCCCGCGGCCGACCCGGCGAGCCCTTCACGGGCCGTTCACAAAACCTTCACGGCGGGGTAACCACCGCCGCGCCGCCGATCGCCATCCTCGGCGATCATGGCGATCGGAAGTGGGCACCCCCCGCAGCGACTCGACGGCCGCTTGGAGATCCGTCCCGAGGAGCACGCCGCGCTCGTCGACGGCAGGCCGCTGAGCCTGACGATGCGCGAGCTGCAGCTGCTCGTCACCCTGGCCTCCCATCCGCAGCGGATCATGACCCGCGAGGAGCTCTTCACAGAGGTCTGGGGCAGTCAGCCACGCAGCGACGACCGCTCCGTCGACGTCTACGTCAGCCGCCTCCGCGCCAAGCTCAACGAGGCCCTGCCCGAGCTGCGGCTGATCCATACCCACAACGGCATCGGCTATCGCTTCTCGCCCGACGGTTGAGGGTGCGCCGGCTGGCCAGCAGGGCTTTTACATCTTCTTCACATCCTCGATACAGCCAGGTAACAAGCTGCCTGGGAGCCGCTGCGAGTGTGACCCCGATGAAACCGTCACCAACTCAAGGAGATTTGCGTGTCTAAGAGACTTCTCGGCGCCCTACTGACGGCGCTGGCTCTCACCTTTGCGATCGCTGCCTGTGGCAGCTCGTCCGACGATTCCAGCTCGACCAGCAGCAGCGGCGGAGACGTCTCTGGCTCGATCCGCATCGACGGCTCCAGCACGGTCGGCCCGCTGACCCAGGCCGTGGCGGAGAAATTCAAGGAGGAGAACCCGGGCGTCGACATCACCGTCGGCCAGTCGGGCACCGGCGGCGGCTTCGAAAAGTTCTGCGCCGGCGAAACCGCGATCAACGACGCCTCGCGCGAAATCGAGCCCGAAGAGGCCGCGGCCTGCAAGAAGGCCGGGATCGCCTACGACGACACCCAGGTCGCCAACGACGCCCTCACCGTCGTCCTCAACCCCGCCAACCCCAACACCTGCCTCAGCGTCGACCAGCTGAACGAAATCTGGGGCCCGGACGGCACCGCCTCCAACTGGGCGGACGTGAAGGGCGCCGACAGCTCCTTCTCGGCCGACATCCAGCGGTTCGGCCCCGGCACCAGCTCCGGCACGTTCGACTACTTCACCGATGCGATCAACGGCGAAGAGGGCGTGCAGACCAAGGACTACAACAACGTCGGCGAGGACGACAACCAGACCGTCACCGGCGTCGAGGGCTCCGAAGGCGGAATCGGCTACTTCGGCTTCTCCTACTTCCAGGAGAACGCCAGCGGCCTCAAGGCGGCCGAAGTCGAGAACGACAAGGGCGACTGCGTCGCGCCGTCCGAAGAATCGGTCCAGGACGGCACCTACACGCCGCTGGCACGGCCGCTGTTCGTCTACCCGGCGGCCACGGCGCTGAAGGAACCGGCGGTCAAGGCGTTCGTCGACTACTACGTCGAAAACGTCAACGAGATCGCTCCCTCCGTCGGCTTCATCCCGATGACGAGCGCGCAGCTGAAGCAGGCCGAAGCCGCGGTCGCGGGCCTGACGGGCTGAGCGGCGGGCAGGACGAGCATGGACGCAGGCGGCATCGCGGCCTCTGGCCCAGTCCCGGCAAACGTGCGGGGACGGCTGGAGGCCACGAGCCGCCGCTGGGGCGAGAAGGCGATCTACTGCCTTCTCGCCGCCTGCGCCGTCCTCTCGATCCTCACCACCGCGGCGATCGTCATCTCCCTCGTCGTCCCCTCGGTCGAGTTCTTCGGCGAGGTCCCGCTCGGCGACTTCCTCTTCGGGACCGACTGGGGCCCGACCTTCTCGCCGGCGACCTTCGGGGTGCTGCCGATCGTCGTCGGCACCCTCAGCGTCACCTTCTGGTCGATGCTCTTCGCCGTCCCGATCGGGCTCGGCGCGGCGATCTACCTCAGCGAGTACGCGGGGCGGCGCACCCGCCGGACCGTCAAGCCGGTGCTCGAGATTCTCGCCGGAGTGCCGACCATCGCCTTCGGCTTCTTCGCCCTCCACTTCATCACGCCGACGATCCAGGACATCTGGCCCGGCCACTTCCTCGGCGGCCCGCCGCTGATCTTCAGCGCCCTCGCCGGCGGGCTCGCGATCGGCCTGATGATCGTGCCGATCATCGCCTCGATCTCCGAGGACGCGATGTCGGCCGTCCCCCGTGGCCTGCGCGAGGGCGCCTACGCGCTCGGGGCGACCAAGTCCAGGGTCGCGACCAGGGTGGTCTTCCCGGCGGCGCTCTCGGGCATCGTCGCCTCGATCATCCTCGCCGTCTCGCGCGCGGTCGGGGAGACGATGATCGTCCTGATCGCCGCCGGCAACACGCCGAACCTGACCTTCTCGCCGGTGCAGTCGATCCAGGCGATGACCGCCTTCATCGGCACCACCGCGACCGGCGACATCCCCACCGGCAGCACCATCTACAAGACGGTATTCGCCGTCGCCCTGCTGCTTTTCGTCGCCACCTTCGCGATGAACCTGCTCAGCACCAGGCTGGTGCGCCGCTACCGCGAGGTCTACGAGTGAGTCGCCGCCGTGATCCGGTCGGCAGCGCCCGCTCGCAGATCGCCGTCTCCAGTGCCCGCAGCGTCACCCAGGAGATGCTCAGCGAGCAGCCCCGGCGCGACCTGATCCGCAACACGATCTTCGCCTCGCTGCTCTTCCTGGCGATCGCGATCGCCCTCATCGGGCTGGTCGTCCTGATTACCGACTCGATCGTCAAGGGATGGAGCGCCTTCGATCTCGGCCTGATCACCAACGGCACCTCGAGCTTCCCCGAAGACGCGGGGCTGCGCTCGGCGATCATCGGCACCCTCTGGATCATCGGCATCGTGATCGCGCTGATCGTCCCGATCGGGGTCGGCGCGGCGGTCTTCCTCGAGGAGTACGCGAACAAGGAAAGCCGGATCAGCCGCCTGATCGAGGTCAACATCCAGAACCTGGCGGCGGTGCCCTCGATCATCTACGGCCTGCTCGGCCTCGCCTTCATCGCCCGCTCGCCGCTGAACCTCGGCTTCGTCGTCCTCACCGCCTCGATCACCCTGACCCTGCTGGTGCTGCCGACCGTGATCCTCGCCGGCAGGGAGGCGATCCGGGCGGTGCCGCCGTCGATCCGCGAAGGCTCGCTGGCCCTCGGCGCCACCCAGTGGCAGACGATCCGCCGCCAGGTCCTGCCGGCGGCGATCCCCGGCATCGCCACCGGCGTGATCCTCGCCGTCTCGCGGGCGATCGGCGAGACGGCGCCGCTGGTGCCGCTCGGCGCCGCCACCTTCGTCACCTTCAATCCCAACGGCCCGCTGAGCGAATTCACGGCGATGCCGTTGCAGATCTTCAACTGGGTCAAGCAGCCCCAGCCCGAGTTCCAGGCGCTGGCCGCCGCCGGCATCGTCGTCCTGCTGGTCCTGCTGCTGGCCCTCAATGCCTTCGCGATCGTCATCCGCAACCGATTCGAGCAAAGGTGGTAGCTGAGAGATGGAGTCCCCTAAGGTGGAAGTCCAGGTGACCGAGGAAGCTGAGACCCGGGGACTGGGGCGGCCGATCGCCCTCGGCCGCGAGGCCACCGAGCGCCATGTCGAGCATCGCGCCAAGGTCTTCGAGGCCAGGGACGTCACCGTCAGCTACGGCGGCGCGCCGGCGGTGCGCGACATCGAGCTCGACATCTTCAAGAACAACATCACCGCGCTGATCGGCCCGTCGGGCTGCGGCAAGAGCACGCTGATCCGCTGTTTCAACCGCATGAACGACCTGGTGCCCTCGGCGCTGGTCGAGGGCACGATCCTCTACCACGGCGAGGACCTCTACGGGCCCAAGGTCGACCCGGTCCAGGTTCGCAAGCTGATCGGGATGGTCTTCCAGAAACCGAACCCCTTCCCGAAGTCGATCTACGAGAACGTCGCCTTCGGCCCGAAGCTGCTCGGCATGGACGACGTCGACGATCGCGTCAGGCAGGCGCTGGAACGGGCGGCGCTGTGGGACGAGGTCAAAGACCGCCTCGACTCCAACGCCTTCGGCATGTCCGGCGGCCAGCAGCAGCGGCTCTGCATCGCCCGCTGCCTCGCCGTCGACCCCGACGTGATCCTGATGGACGAGCCCTGCTCCGCCCTGGACCCGATCTCGACCGGCAAGATCGAGGACCTGATGCTCGACCTCAAGGACCGCTACTCGATCGTGATCGTCACCCACAACATGCAGCAGGCGGCGCGGATCTCCGACATGACCGCCTTCCTGATCGTCGAGCTCGACAGCAGCGAGAAGCACCGCACCGGGCGGATCGTCGAGTACGACGACACCCAGAAGATCTTCACCAACCCGGCCGACCAGCGGACCGAGGACTACGTCTCCGGGAAAGTCGGCTGATGACGGACTCGGTCCGGGTCCAGTACGGGGAGGAACTGGAACGGCTTGAGGCGAGTGCGCTCGACGGCCTCAACCTCGTCAACGCGGCGCTCAACCGGACCCTGGAGGCGGTCGAGCATCAGGACGTCGAGCTGGCCCAGATCGTCGTCGCCGACGACGACCGCATCGACGGGCGCTACCTGGAGGTGCACCAGAGCCTGATCACGTTGCTGGCGACGCAGTCGCCGGTGGCGACCGACCTGCGGCTGATCTCGGCCTTGCTGCACGTGCTGAAGAACATCGAGCGGATGGGCGACCAGTGCGTCAACGTCTGCAAGGTGATCCCCCTGACCGGCAACGAGCCGCCGGCGGACGAGCGCATGGTGGAGCGGATCCTGACGATGGGGAAGCAGACGCGGACCCTGATCGGCCAGGCCAAGCGGGCCTTCGCCGAGCGCGACGTCGAGATGGCGCGCGACCTGGTACGCCAGGACGACGTCGTCGACGACCTCAACCGCGAGTGCTTCCGCCTGGCGCTGGAGATCGGCGACGACGCCGACAAGCGCGAGTGGGCGATGACGATGCTGCTGGCGGCGCGGGCGATCGAGCGGATCGGCGACAACGCGGTCGACATCGGCGAGCAGGTCGCCTTCGTGGTTACGGGGTTGTTCAGGGAGTTCGAGGACGCTTCGCACCCCGCGCAGTAGCCCGAGGCCGTCGCATTGCCGCAGACACATGTCTGCGAAATATCGGACGATTGGCTGCTATCGTGGCAGAAATACCTTGGACATTTCTGCTGCCATAAAGAGATCATTTTTTAGCTGAAATCCCTTTTTAAAGGGGAAAACAGCTCCTCAATATATGGACATACAAGAGGACATTAGAGATGGCGATTGATAGCTCCGGCCGGGAGTACAAGAGGACTCATCCGTGGCTCTCTTTCAAGGTCGATCTCGAGACTGCGAGCTATCGGCTGTGGCTTCTCTTGGGGGAGGCGACCTCCAAGAGCGACCACGTACGGCGCGCCCTGTTGCGCCCAGAGGTCGCAACCGAAATGCTCAACGTCTTCCTGGTGAAAGGGGCGCTGGCGACGACCGCCATCGAGGGGAACACTCTGTCCGAGGAGGAGGCGCGTCAGATCTTTGAAAACGACCTGAAGCTGCCACCCTCAAAGGAGTACTTGGCGCAGGAGATTCGCAATGTGATCGGGGCCTTCAATCACATTCGCGATGAGATCCTGCCCGACGCGGCCAACGCCGATCTCTCGGTCGAGAAGATCAAGCTCTACAACCGCTTGGTGCTCGAGGGGCTCAACACCGGCGACGATGTCGAGCCCGGGGAGATCCGAGAGCATTCGGTAGTGGTGGGCCGCTATCGCGGCGCTCCAGCCCAGGATTGCGAGTACCTCCTGCGGTGTTTGTGCGATTGGCTGAACTCGGATGCGTTCAGGGCCCCGCCGGACCATCCTGAGCTCGCTCCGCCGCTCGCCATCCTGCAGACGGTCCTCGCCCATCTCTATTTGACCTGGATCCACCCGTTTGGCGATGGCAACGGTCGCACCGCGCGCTTATTGGAGCTGCACATACTGCTTGCCTCGGGCTTCCCGCAGCCGGTCACGCAGCTTCTGTCGAATCACTACAACCGAACTCGGGCGGAGTACTACCGGCAGCTGGACCGGACCACGACCGATGGAGCCAATGGCTTCCTTCTCTATGCGACGCAGGGGCTTGTGGACGAGCTGCGGGCCCAGCTCGATCGCATCTGGGCGATGCAGTACCTCGATCGCTGGGAGCAATATGTCCACCAGCGGTTCGGGGAAACTCGCACCGACGCGCAGCGCCGGCAGCTGCGGCTCGTCAAGGACCTCTCCAAGGCCAGCATCGAAACGCCGCCGAACCACCCGCTTCCCCGTCTTTCTCCGATTCGGAGGGGACGGCTGCGGCGCCTCTCCCCCGACCTCGCGGAGGCGTACGCCAGCAAGACCGAACGGACGCTGACCCGGGACCTGAACGCGCTTGAGCGGATGGGGCTTATCGGGCGCATGGAGGATGGCTGGATTCCAAATTCCGACTCTGTCCTGGCGTTCATGCCTCCTCAGGCACGGGCGCGGAATCGCGACAACCTCGTCTCCTGGTAGTCGGAAGCTCGACGATGGGTGATTCAAGTCCGGGGCGTCTGGGAACATTCGAAACGGTGCCCTAATGCTCTGCGCTGCGATAGATATCGGCTCCAACACGACTCGAGTGCTCGTCGCAGAGCCGGTGGACGGGCAGTTGAAGAAGGTGATGGAGCAGCGGGCGTACACCCGCATCAATAAGGCGCTTGATGAGGACGGGGCGATTTGCCCGGACAAGGTCGATGAGGTCTGCGAGGTCGTCGCCACCCAGGTGCGGCTGGCTCAAGAGCTGGGGGCGAAGACGATTCGGGCGGTGGCCACCGCGGCCGTTCGCGAGGCGTCCAACGGCGAGCAGGTCGCGGCTGCGATCGCCGCTGCGGCCGGGGTTCCGGTCGACGTCCTCAGCGACGAGGAGGAGGGTCGGCTCTCCTTCATCGGCGCCACCAAGGGACTGGGTCACCCGGTCGAGGGCAAGATCGGCGTCGTCGACGTCGGCGGCGGCTCGACCGAGATCATCGTCGGCACCGCCTCCGGCGGGGTCGACAAGGTGCGTTCCTGGCGGGTCGGCTCCGGCGTCCTCGCCGACGAGCTGATCGCCTCCGACCCGCCCTCGGCGGCCGAGATCCGCAAGGTTCGCGACCGCATCGACGACATCTTCGAGGGCGTCGAGGTCGAGCATCCGGCCCAGGCCGTCGCCGTCGGCGGCAGCGCCACCTCGCTGCGGCGCCTGGTCGGCACGGTGCTCGAGTACGAGACCCTGGAGCGGGGGATCCGCGTGCTCTGCGGCGATCCCTCGGCCGACGTCGCCCGTCGCTTCGAGCTCGACCCGGTCCGCGTCCGCATCCTCACCACCGGCGTGCTGCTGCTGGAGAAGGTCTCCGAGCTGCTCGGCCAGCCGCTGCAGATCGGCAAGGGGGGACTGCGCGAGGGGGTCATCCTCGACCTCCTCAACGGCAACGCGAACGGGTCTTCGCCGGCACGGCTCGCTGCTTGAGCTGGTGGTGGGGGAGGGTCGGTTGCCCCTCTGGGCGAATTTGTCGCTCCGCGCCCTATGGGCGCGTCGCTCCGGGGGTTGGAGCGCGACCTAAAGGTCGCGCAGGAGGCAGATTGCATGTCGCCGCTTCGCGACATTCCCCCAGAGGGGCAACCGACCCTCCCTTCAACACCGGCGGCGGGAACGAGCTGGGGACGGCTCTGTAAGCAGGGTTCCCCTGGCGGGCATCGACCCGGAGACCTTTCGCTTCGCTTGAGCTGAAGATCAGTGCGTGGCGCTTGTGAGAGGGATGGGGACCTCCTCCGGCGGAATGTCGCGAAGCGGCGGAAATGCAATCCGATTCCTGCCCGCCATAGGCGGGCAGCACCATCCGGAGCCGCCCCCGCAGCGGGCGCGACTCAATTCCGCCGGAGGAGGTCCCCATCCCTCCTATGAATCGCTCCCGAATCACCGGATCTTCACCGCTTGTTACCCGTCCCTTCACAAGTTTCCCCTGCTAATGGCGAATTCTGCTGGGGACAGACGGAAACGAGAGGGAGACACCGATGACTTCCCGGGTCGACATGCATTGCCATTCCACCGCTTCCCACCTATCCCGGCTGGGGGTGCAGCGATCGCTTGGGTTGCCCGAGTGCGCGACGCCTCCGGAGGAGGTCTACGAGCTGGCCAAGCGGCGGGGGATGGACTTCGTGACGATCACCGATCACGACACGATCGCGGGCTGTCTGGAGTTGGAGGGCCGTCCCGACTGCTTCGTCTCCGAGGAGCTGACCGCCCGCTTCGCCGGCGAGCCCCAGGCGGTTCACGTCCTCTGTTACGGGATCACCCCCGGAGAC
>Ga0190274_10002621_pt1 | contig 10630 bp, 9 predicted proteins | sample Popmic531T_FD_133002 | JGI IMG/M metagenome (GOLD analysis project Ga0190274, IMG submission 133002) | Populus adjacent soil microbial communities from riparian zone of Yellowstone River, Montana, USA - 531 T | ecosystem: Environmental > Terrestrial > Soil > Riparian zone | place: USA: Montana...
ACGTGCCAGGCGCGAATCGCCAACGGCGGGCCCAAGAGCACCCCTCGTGGCCACGTGGGTTCTGGAGCTACTCGTCGGTTGCCATCGGCTCGTCGGCTTCCGCTGGAGGACGGTCCATCCCTGCGGCGGCGCCATAAGGCGCGACCGCAGGCGCCTTCGCGGTACCGGCGAGCGTCGCGGCAAAGGCCGAAGCGTCGATCAGGATCTGGCACGACCCCGGTGCGCACGCCAGCGAGAATCCGGTCAAGGGCCCAAGCAGTTGGTGCCAGGCAGCTCGTGGGTCCCTTCCCTGCCACTTGAGGGTCACCAGCCGCGCGCCGACGTGCTCGCTGCCGCGGATCGAGGCTCGGGTTTCGGCAGCCAGCATCTGAACGGCCTGCTGAGCAGGGACCCGCTCGAGATCGATCAGCAGGTCAGCGCCTACCCATCGGATCCCCTTGTGCTGGGGCGCCGGATCCGCGTGCTCGTCGGTCGTGAGCGAGAGAGCTGATTCCGACTGCTGAAATGGCGCTGGCCCACTGGCGATCGGCAGCGCCGCTGACCGGTCGGTGGCCAGAGCCTCCGGCTCCGCAGTCACATGACCCGATGACGCGTCGGCGGCGAAGAAGTAGCTTGCCAGGACTCCCGGAGCCAGCAGTCCCGCGATCAAGCTCACCGTCAACGGCCACCGCCTTGGCCACGGCGACGATGCTCGCCACGGCTCCGGCTCGGCCCATTGCGCAGCGCGCTCGTTCGCAGATTGGAACAGGCCCTGAAGAGACTCCGGGTCTGCCTTCGGTATGCGTTTCATCGCCTCGCGACCTAGGCAGTTCCCGGGCCCGCCCGCTTGCCGCGAGCCAAGATCGCCTCGTGCCGCTCGAGGGTTCGTTGTGCACGCGTGGCCACGGGAGCATCGATCATTCGCCTGTCAAGGGCGGCCGCGCCAAGGCCACTCTTTACCGCGGCGGCGAGCGTGTCGACCGTGCATTGCGCAGCCTCGACGTCAGCCACCGAGGGGGCAAAGAGCTCGTTGAGAACCGCGACCTGCGCCGGATGAATGCAGGAAGCCCCCGTGAATCCGAAGGCTCGCGATCGCCGCACCATCTCTCTGAACGCCGCTCGGTCACCGAAATCGGCCATGCTGCCGATCACGCCGAGCGGCAAGATCTGCGCCGCCCGGGCGGCGAACACCACATGTTGCTTGGCGACCTGCATCGCCTCCGGCGTGGGCTCCATGCCGCAATCGAGGGCGAAGTCCTCGGTGCCGAGGTTCAGGCCGACGATTCGCGGGCTTGCCTTCGCAATGTCGCCCATAGCCAGCCACGCCGCCGCGGTCTCGATCAGGACGATCAATCGCGAGTGCCCGACAGCCAAGCCACGTTGCAGCTCGATCTCGGAGATGTGATCGTCGAGCAGGCGAACCTGATCGGCGCTTTCGACTTTGGGCAGAACGAATCCGTCGACGTCGGGACCGACCGACGACTCGATGTCGCGCACCGCCAGCGACAAGGGGCGATTGATTCGCACCAGCACGTCTGCGCCGCCGCGGCGAACGCGGCCGGCATTGGCCTCGACGCACGATCGAGCATGCTCCTTGGCGGCAAGCGGTACGCTGTCCTCGAGGTCGATCTGGATGCAGTCCGCATCGCGCTCGTGCGCTTTGGCGACGAAGCGCTCGACGTGAGCGGGGACATAGAGCAACGACCGCCAGACCGGCAGCGTACGCATCATTCGATCGGCTTGGAGGAGCGCGACGAAGACTCGCTCAGTACTCCGGAGTCGATGAGCCTTTGGTAGGCGTCGCCCGCGATCCCCAGCGGCTCGAGAATTTCGCGGTTGTGCTGACCCAGATGCGGCGCCGGCAGGCGAATGGATCCCGGCGTGCCGAGCAACCGCGGAACGACATGATGCATCGGCAGCAACCCCATCTCCTCGTCGGGGTAGTCGGCAAGCAGTTCGCGCTCGACCACGTGAGGATCGACGACGATCTGCGAAACATCGTAGATCGGACCCGCAGTGACTTGCGCGCGGTCGAAAATTGCTACGGCTTCGGCCTGCGTGTGCTGCGCGATGAAGGCACCGATGACGGCATCGAGTTCGGGCGCATGGCGAACCCGGTCGGCGTTGGTCTTGAACCTGGGATCGTCGATCAACTCGGGCCGCCCCACGGCGCGCAGCGTGCGCTCCGCCATCTTTTGCGTCGACCCGGAGAGACTGACGTAACGTCCGTCCTTGGCCAGATACGCATTGCGCGGCGCGGCGTTGGTCGAGCGGCTGCCCGTCCGCTTTCGCACCTTGCCCGTCAGTGAATAGTTGGCCGCCTGAGGTCCGAGCATCGCCAACAGGGGATCGAGCAGTGGCAGGTCGATGACCTGGCCGACCCCGCCGTTGTGCTCAACCTCGCGCAGCGCGATCATCGCGGCGGACGATCCGTAGAGACCGGCGATGCCATCTGCCAGGTACATCGGAGGCAGCACCGGCTCCCGGTCCTCGAATCCGTTGATTGCGGCAAAACCGGCCATCCCCTCGATCAGCGTGCCGAATCCTGGCCGCTGGTGATAAGGCCCGCCCTGGCCCCATCCCGAAATTCGCATGACGATCAGGCGCGGATTGCGCGCCCGCAACACATCTGGACCCAGTCCCATGCTTTCCAGGACGCCCGGCCGGAAGCTTTCGACGAAGAGGTCCGCGGTCGCCGCCAACTCGAGCAAGATCTCGCACGCGCGCGGCTTGTGCAGGTCCATGCACACGCTCTTTTTGTTGCGCCCGTAGACCTTCCAGTGCGTGGAGATACCCTCTGTCTGCCAGGCCCGCAAGGTATCGCCCGTCGGCGGCTCCACCTTGATCACCTCGGCACCAAAATCGCCAAGGATCTGCGTCAGCACGTTGCCCGCGAACAGGCGCGACATGTCGACGATCCGCAGCCCACGCAGCGGCCCGGAGGCCGCCGGCGTGTAGTCGCGCTGCTTGAGGGCGCTCGGCCGACGCGGCAGCGCCGTGGCAGTCGCCGGAGCAGCGCCCTCGGCTCGCGCGGTAGATGTGATTTCGGCCACGGTCGTCCCGTCAATCGAGGACGTTGCCGCCCTTGAGGAAATCGGCGATGTCCCAGTAGCCGGTGCGCGGCATCGGCACGTCGCCGCGGGTCCTGACTTCCAGGAGGAAGGGCCGATCCTGCGCGAGCGCATGACGCAGGCCGTCATCCAGCTCCAGCGGATTCGCCACCAGCATGGAGTCGATGCCGAAGGCCTTGGCGAGCATCATGAAGTCGGGGTTGTAGGCCTGCCCGCCGGGCCGGGTGAATTGCGTGCCCTTCGTGTTGTCGAAGTAGGAAGCACCCACCGTCTGGATGGTCGAGAAGCAGAAGTTGTTGAACAGAACCCAGAGAACGGGAATATCGAGCTCGACGGCCGTCGCCAATGCCCCAATGACCGACGTCAAACCACCGTCACCGACCAGGCCGATCACCTTGCGGTCCGGCGCACCGAGCTTGGCACCGATCGCCGCAGCCGGCGAAAAACCCATGGTCGCCATGCCACCGCTGGTGATGAAGGATCGCGGCCGCTTTACCTGCAGCTGCTGCCCAGCGCCGTTCTTGTTCCAACCCACGTCAGTGACGAAGATCGCGTCGTCAGGCGCGGCCTCCGAGAGTGCGCGCAGCAGCCGGGCGGGGTGGATCGGTGTTCCCGCGTTGCTCTGCGTCTCCGCTACTTCCGCCTGCCATTCCCGCTTGCGCCGGCTCACGTCCTGGGTCTGCCGACTGCTCCGGGCCGCCGGCCGAGGCGAAGGTCCGAGCCGATCGATCAGGGCTCGCAACGTCGCCTTGGCATCGCCGACGATGCCGACGTCGACTGGATAGCTCTTGCCGATTTCAGCAGGGTCGATGTCGATCTGGATCAGTTTCGAGCCGGGGATCGCGAACGTGAATTCGGGGCGCCAGGAGCTGCAGTCGGCCTCGCCGAACGCGGTCCCGACGGCGAGGATGACATCGGCGTCGCGCGTCGTATCGTTCGCTGCACGCGTGCCCCAGATTCCAGTCGTGCCGACCGACAACGGGTCCGTCTCCGGAAACAGTCCCTTGCCCATCAGGGTCGTCGCGACGGGGGCCTGCAGCGCTCGGGCGAGCTCGCCGACCTCGGCCATCGCGTCGGACAAGGACACCCCATTTCCCGCAAAGATCACCGGACGCTCGGCGCCGGCGAGAAGGGCTGCGGCGGCGGCCACTCCCTCGGCATCCCCCGTCGTTCGCGTGAACGAGGGTCGGCGATTCAGCGTCTGAATTTGCGCCTCGAGCGGGGCCGAGAACACGTCCATCGGCACGTCAACCAAGACGGCGCCGGAGCGTCCGCTTCGCGCCAGGCTGAAGGCGCGCGGCAGAACGTCAGGCAACAACTCGACGTCGTCCACCCGCCATACCCGTTTGCAGACAGGCTTGAAGATGTCCCCCTGCGACGCGTCGGCGTGGAGACGAATCGCCTGGTGCGCCTCGCGCGCGTTGTGATACGCGGGTGTATTGCCGGAGAACACCACCATGGGCGTGCCATCGGCGGCGGCCGTCGCGACGCCGGTCAACGAATTCGTCAACCCCGGTGACAGGTGAACGTTGACGACAGCCAGGTTCCCCGAAACGCGGTAATAGGCGTCAGCCGCGTGGACCGCCTGCTGCTCGTGGCGAAACGAGACGTACTCGATGCCGAGGCGATCGCACGAGTCGATAAGGGCGTAATTCGTGTGCCCGCACTGACCGAACACCTTGGTTACGCCTTCCTGTTTCAGACAGTGGGCGATGTACATCGCTCCAGTCATGCGCGTCGTTGTCATGGATTTCGCTCCGCTCAAGAAAGGCTTGCCGTGATCAGGCGTTCTTCGGTCATTTCGCGCATCGCGTAGCGTGGACCTTCGGTACCGATGCCACTGTCCTTGACGCCGGAAAACGGCATCAAGTCCACGCGACTGCTCGATGGTTCGTTGATATGAACCACCCCTACATGAAAGCGACGAGCCGCATCAAGCGCGCGCATGACGTCACGAGTGAAGATGCCGACGGCGAGCCCGAACGGCGTCGAGTTCACTTGCTTGATTGCATCATCGACACCGTCCACCGGGATGATCGACATCACCGGCGCGAATACTTCTTCGCACATCACGCGCATGCTCGGAGTGACGTCGGTCAGGATGGTCGGTTGCATCAATGCGCCCTGGCGGCTTCCACCTGCTAGCAAGCGCGCGCCCTGCGCGACAGCCTCCTGCACCCATGATTCGGCGCGGATCGCATCTCGTTCGCTGATCATCGGGCCGATCACAGTTGCCCGATCGTGCGGATCGCCGACCTTGAGCGAACGAGCGGCCTCCAGCAGACGAGGCACGAACGCATCCATGACCTTGCGATCGACGAACAGCCGCTGGATGGAGGTGCACGCCTGGCCAGCCCGGCGGAACGCCGACTGCACACAACGGGTCGCCGCACGTTGCAAGTCGGCATCGTCGCAGACCAGCGTCGCGGCAATACTGCCCAGCTCGAGTGCCACCGGGCGGAGACCCACGGCGCTGCGGATCTGCTTTCCGACCGGCGTGCTGCCGGTGAACGAATAGAAGGCGATGTCAGGATTGGCGACCAGCCAGCTGCCGACCTCGCTGCCCGGCCCCTGTACCAGATTCAAGTGCCCCGGAGGCAAGCCGGCATCGAGCAGTATCTGCGCCAGCAGTGCGCCGCTCAGTGGCGTGGCCTGAGGCGGCTTGATGACTACCGTATTGCCCGCCGCGAGCGCAGGAGCAACCTTGTGCGCCACCATGTTCAGCGGGGAATTGAACGACGTGATGCCGCAGACGACACCGCGTGGCACGCGGATCGTGAACGCCATCCGATGCTCATTCCCCGGCGCCGACTCGATCGGAACGACCTCACCGACGAGGCGCTTGCCTTCCTCGGCTGACACGATGAATGTCTGGGCGGCACGCCTGACTTCGTTTTCGGCGTCGACAAAGGGAAAGCCAGCCTCGGCAACGATGGTCTTCGCCAGCAGTTCGCCCCGCTCGATGATCAGCTCGGACGCCCGCACCAGGATTTCGTAGCGCTCGTACGGAGTGAGGCGCCTCTCCTCGAAGGAGCGACGCGCAGCGGCCACTGCGGCGTCCACCTGTTCCTTGGACGCGCGCTCGCACCTCGCGATGGTCGTGCCGGAGAATTTGTCGAGCACCGCAAAGGTGTCGATTCCTCTGGTCCACTGACCTCCAATCAGGAGCTGTGCTTCGCGCACCTCCGACGAGAAAACCTCGGCCTTCATGCAAGCACTCCTGAAGATGAATTCCGTCGGGGGACAGAGCCCCGATGACGGCCGGCGTTCGACACCTGGCTAGCTGTCGCGACAATGGCCCGCGATGTTGTGCAATTGCATGGCTGTCCCGGGAACCCGTTCATGGGACCGAAAAGCCTCGAAGAGCGACTTCTCGAACGCGCTGGCTTCGGGCGGAGGCTGGTCAAGCGAAGACCAACGCGGCCATTTGGCGACATGGAAGCGGCGCACTTCTGCGGCAAGTTTCTCGGATCTCCGCCAAGAGGAAGACGGACCCTCGAGTTCAAGCCATGCGCGCCGCAGCCAATGGTCTCGGCGGGCACGTCGCAGTGCGCGCTCATTTGTGGGCAGCCGCAGGCAGCGCTCGAGGGGCAGTTTTCCACCGCTGGCGAGGAATGCGCTAAAGCCCCGGCAGAGCCAATCCAGATCCTCGCGTTCAACGGTGTCGTTGGCCACTCTGTGCGCCCGCAGCAACTCATGATCGAGTTCTGACCACTGCTCCGCGCGTTCAACGCGGACAGCCGAGGGGAGTGGCCTTTCGTTCACCGCCACTTTCGTAGGAGTTCCTAGCACTTCGATGTCTCCAGCGATCGAACTTGTAAGCGCCGACCTCGGCGACACTTAGCTGTCGATCACGATAGGCAAGGGTTTCTGCTTAGTCAGAAGCGGCATCTTGGTGCCGCTGCACGGGAAGAGTCTAGTGACGTAACAAAGTGGCTGATAGCGACGTTTTGTTTACCAACACTTAAGGGAAACTTAATGAAGCTCGAGTTCCTCGAGACGCTCGACGCGATCTTGCGACGCGGTAGCTTTGCGGGCGCGGCCGACGAGATCGGCCTGACGCCGGCCGCTGTCAGCCTTCAGGTGAAGCGACTGGAGGATCACTTCGGCCAACCCCTGTTCGTCCGCTCGGCTCGGGTTGCACAGCCAACGCCGATGGCAAGGGAACTTGCCCAGACAATGCGTGACGCCCTGTTGGCGATGGAGGCGTTGAGGGTCAAGTCCACGCCACTGGTAGAGGGACGCGTTGTCCTCGGGACCATCCGAACGGTGCAGACCAGCATCCTTCCCGCAGCCCTGCTTGAGGTGCACCGACGCTATCCAAAGCTGTTCGTTCGGGCAGTTCAGGGTGACTCTGGCGCCTTGATGCAGCATCTCAAGACCGGAGTGATCGATGCCGCGGTTGTCGTCAGACCCTCTTCGGGCGGGGCGAGCCGGTTCCATTGGGTTTCGCTGGCGCGAGAGCCGTTCGTCCTGATTGCTCCGCCGCTCAGTCGCGGGAACTCGCTTAGCGAGTTGCTGCGCACCTATGACTGGATCCAGTTCGATACGACGCTGGTCAGTGGACGCATGGCCGGGCAATACCTTCATCGGCTTGCACCGCGCGCTCGCGGAAGCGTCGAGGTCGACTCGATCGATACCGTGCATGCCCTCGTTTCAGCGGGTCGAGGGGTCTCGGTAGTTCCGAAGCGCACTCATCTCATCAGCAAGGTGCTTCCCGTTCGCGAGATCGCACTCGGCGAAGACGCGCATGAGCGCGAGATCTCTTTCGTATGTCGCGGGATGGACAGCGACAACCGTCGCGTGCTCGCCCTGCAAGAGGCGTTCGAGTGTGCCTACCGGCAAGTCGAGTGCTGATCCGGGGCCCGTTCCCCTGTCCCGAATATGAGCCAGGACGCGCGGTGTCAAAATGGACGGCAACGACACGGGCCGTTTGAGTGGCGCAGGGCGAGGTTGTCGCTCCGAGAAAAATGCTTTTCGCCAGCGAATTTGTGCACTTGCGTGTAATGTCGAAAGAACTTCGCGGGCAGTTGGCTGCCTTCTCTGCACGCCGCGAAGACCTCCGTCACATCGTTACCCCCGCATACGAGGGATCGGCTCGGGTTTGTTCGAAGAGACGCGATTCGCACCCATGAAACGATGAAGCTCGCGGTCCAGCGAGCATCGCATCCGTCAACCGAAAACTGGAGTTCTTATGAAGATTGGTTTAGTGCGGTCGCTGACAGCGACGCTGTTTGGCGGCATCCTGGCGTGCCCTCTCGCGGCCTTTGCGGGCGCGACCGTCACTCAGATGGCAGACGGCTCGACCGCCTCCGCCACGGCCCTGGTCAATTCGCTTCTCGCGCCGTCCAGCGGGTTGTCGCTGGTCGCGGGCTCCGCGTCGTACGTTGGTGCGGCCAGTGCGTCCGGCACCTTCGTCGGGGGAGGCACTGGTGCGAGCGGCGTCGGCATAGACAGTGGCGTGGTCTTGACGACGGGCGATGCTCGCTTCCTCGGCAGCAGCGCCGCGTTCCCGGGCGACTCGCCGAACAAGTCGGGCGACTTCACCGCCGGCGTCGGAAATTCGCTCACCGCGAACAACTCGGCCGGCAACACCCTTTTCAATTCCCTGACCAGCTTTGGGACAGCGAACGCTTCCATCCTCGGGTTCCAGTTCATTCCGCAGGACTCATTTCTGAGGCTGAGTTTCGTGTTCGCCTCGGAGGATTACAACGACCTCGTCAATTCCGGATTTCCGACCGACGTTTTCGGGGTATTCGTGAACGGGGTCAACTACGCGCTCGTTCCCGGATCGTCGTCGCCGATTTCGGCATCGACGGTCAATTGCGGCGGCCCGACATCCGGACCTGCGCCGAATGTCGGTGGGCAGAACTGCGCCCGCTACCGTGACAACCCTCCGTTCTTCGATGTCATCGACAGCGAGCTGGACGGATTCACGACCGAATTCACCTTGCTGGTTCCGGTGAACATGGCCTCCGTCAACACCATGCAGATCGGCATCGCCGACAATCTTGACTCGTTCGGCGACTCCGCACTACTGCTTCGGGCGAACAGCGTTGCCGCAGTTGCCGCGATCCCCGAACCGTCGACGTATGCGCTGATGGTGGCGGGCTTCCTGGCGATCGGGCAGATGGCGCGACGTCGCCGCCAAGGGCGCAAATAGCAGGGGTTGCCGCAGCCTCCTGGACAGTCGTCCAGGAGCCAAACCGGCGGCCGAATGAGCATCCGTTTGCTCGATTTTGATTCCAACTAGAGGAGAGACAACATGGAACGACGTAGTTTTCTTTCGGGGGCGGCAGCCGCGGCAGCTACCGCTGCCACCGCGCTCACCGCGAAGGAAATCATCTTCCCGAACACAGTTTCCGCCCAGACAGTCCCGGGGCAGGTATTGGTGACGTCGGTCTGGTCGCGCCATGCGCAGTGGGTTCGCACCGAGGCCGAGACCCGATCCGACCCGTACGGCACTGGCGTCGCGATCGGTGAAGCTATGCGGGCAGGCGGTTATGCAGCGGTGGATCTGACCGTACGCGACGGTGGACACGTACTGCCCTCGCAGGTGGCGACGCACTTGCCGTTGATGTTGAGCGGAATTCGCAGTACAGGCACGATCTGCGACCACATCGGCACCAATTTCGCGCCGCCGACCGACCCGGCGAATACGGCTTGGATTGCAAGCCAGTTCGTGCATGAGATCCTGTCGGTGGCCGGCGCCAACGGCATCAGGAAATACCGCTTCAACAATAGCGGCGGTCAGTCATTCGCTGCCAACACATTCGGCGCGACGATGACGGCCCTTCTCGACGCCGTCCGCCTGCAACATCGCCGCCTGGCGATGATCAATGCGCAGTACGGCGGTCTGCAAGGCGTCGCCCATACTCACGGGAGCAATATCGGCAATACGGTGGAGCCGTATGCCTATTCGATGCAGGGTATCGACCCGAAACTGATCGGCATCAATCTCGCCATCGGCCACGTGGCGACGGGTGCGCCCGGCACCGCCTGGCAGATCATGATGCGTCGCTGGATGCCTTACATCGGTTGCGTCGCCCCTGAGGACATTGGGGGAACGATCAATGCGACCACCGGAGCGCTGAGCGTCGGGAGAATTGCACCCGGTCCCGGCTTGATCAATTGGACGACTTTCTATTCGCTGCTCCGGCTTGGCGGCTACAGCGGCGCGGCCGAAAATCAGCTCGAATACACCATTACGGGCGGCACCGGAACGTCAGTCAGTCTCAACAACGCGGACTTCGCCGACAGTGCCAATTACACGTCAGGCCGGCTGACGCCGGAGATCATGATTGCCGAGTTCAAGAAGAACTCTGACGCCATTCGGGCGCGGGCGATCGCCGCCGGGTGGGCGGAGGCACAGATCCTCTGAGCCTGGGTCCGGGGTGGTGCGCCACCCCGGCGCGCCAGGTGTTGGCGACGGGCGCGCTTCCCGGCCGTCGCCCGTCCCCCGTTTCTCGACCCACCGCGGGGTGAGTAGTAGTGATGCGCCGCCTTGCCACAGCGATGACAGCGATCGGGCTGGCCGCTGCACTGGCGCTGGCACTGTTGGTCTGGCTGCCCGCTGATGA
>Ga0190274_10002622_pt1 | contig 10622 bp, 6 predicted proteins | sample Popmic531T_FD_133002 | JGI IMG/M metagenome (GOLD analysis project Ga0190274, IMG submission 133002) | Populus adjacent soil microbial communities from riparian zone of Yellowstone River, Montana, USA - 531 T | ecosystem: Environmental > Terrestrial > Soil > Riparian zone | place: USA: Montana...
CGGTGCCGCCGTCCAAACGGACGGAGATTTACATTCCGCCTGAGCTCGAAGCCATCATCCTGGCGTGCCTCGCGAAAGACCCCGCAGACCGGCCGGCAAGCGCCGCCGACCTGATGCAGCGGCTCTGCAGTGTGCGGTTTGCGCGGCTCTGGACCACCGACCGGGCCCGCCAGTGGTGGGACGCACACGGCCCTACGGCGTCTTCGTATTGAGCCGCTTCACGAGCTCGGCCGACAGATCGAGGCCGGGCTCGACTGAAATCAGCGTGAGTCCGCTAGGCTCGCTCTGCAAGGCAAAAATCGCGTCGAGTTTTTTCTCGGTGCGCAACGCATTGATCACCGGCACCACGAGCTTTTCGAAGTCGGCCAGCACATCCTGCTGCAGCGCGTCACGCTGCACCTGAGCTTCCTGTTCGGCAAACTGCGCTTCGCGCTGCAGCCTGGCCAGATCCTGGTTCCATTGCTTCAGCACGCCGGGATCGACGATGGTGCCCTGGGACTGAATCCGTTCCGACAGCCCCTGGATTTCCTTGTTCCGCGCGGCCAGCCCGGCGAACAGCTTGTCGCTCAGCACCTTCCAGCGCTCCTGCCCCTTCTTGCCCTGCGCCGATTCACTGAACACCACCTGCAGATTGACGAACGCGATCCGTGCGCCGGCGGGCAACGGCACCAGCGCAGACTGTGCCGGAGCGGGCACCGGAGACGCGGGCGGCGTCACACCTTGCGCGAAGGCCGGGCCCGATCCCAATAACGTGATCACCGTCATCCCGACGAACAGCCTGAGAGCCATGGGCTCCTCCTGATCCGTGAGCCTGGACCGGCTGAAGGCCGGACCAGTTTGGCGGTTTGGACGCCAGGCCCGACCGGCCGGACGGGGTGCACCGGAAATCCCCTACCGGCTTTTTCGGCCGCATGGGAGAATCCGGGCGTCGGGTCCGTCCTATCAGCAGCAGGGTCCTCCCGATCATGGTGAACGCACTCGAACGCTGGCACCGCGTCCAGGAATTGTGCGAGACGCTCGAGGCACTTCCGGCGACGAGACACGCCGAGGTCCTCGAAACGATCGAGCCCAACCCGGGAATTCGTGTAGACACGCTCGCCTTACTGCGGGCGTTCCGCGAAGAGTCCCGGGGGCAACGACCCTTGTCAGGGCGGACGGCGGAGCCCTCCACCGTCGTCACGCCCGCTTTTATCTCGCACTACCGGATCGTGGAATGGCTGGGCTCGGGTGGGTCGGGTGACGTGTTCCGCGCAGTTCGCAGCGTGCAGGGCACAGAACACGAGGTGGCGCTGAAGAAGTTCGCGTCACGGCCGGGCCGCGAATACCTGGCGCACTTCATCCGGGAGCAGCGCATCCTGGCCGCGGCGGGGACGGCCAGCGTCGCGGAGTTCCTCGACGCGGGCGTCGCCGAAGACGGCCGTCCGTTTGTCGTGTCGGAGCTGGTGCCGGGCACGCCGCTGACCGACTACTGCGATCAGCAGCGGCTGACGCTTGCGGATCGACTGCGGCTGATGCGCTCGGTGTGCCGCGCGGTTCAGACGGCGCACCAGCAACTCATCGTCCATCTCGATCTGAAGCCATCGAACATCCTGGTCACACAGAACGGCCGCATCAAGGTGCTCGACTTCGGCACGGCAAGGCTTGTGGACGCGGCGCGCCAGACGCCGGGAACTCCGTCGCTCACACTGCTTTACGCGAGTCCGGAACAGCTGCGGGGCGGGCCGCCGTCTGTCGGGTGCGACATTTACAGCCTTGGCATCATCCTGTACGAGCTTGCCTCGGGACTCTGGCCGTTCGAGCGGCCGGACAACATGACGTCGGTGGCCGATCGGGCCGTCGGCCATTGCGATCCGCTGCCTCTGGATCGCAGACCGACGCCGGAAAACGCCGCCGCGCGGCGCGTGCGCCCTGAACGGCTGGCGCGGCAGCTTCGCGGCGAGCTCGACGCCATCTGCCGCAAGGCGATTGCGCACGACCCTCATCAGCGGTACGCGACCGTCGCCGAGCTGGAAATGGACCTGCGCCGTCTCCAAGCCGGCGAACCGGTGGTTGCGCACGGCACGGACGCGACCTACCTCGCCGGAAAATTTGTCCGCCGCAACGCCTGGGCACTGGCTGCGGTCGTGACGGTGCTCGTCAGCATCGGCACGGCAGCGTTGGTGCGATAGCTGCATCTCCATCATAGGACTCGCCCCTTGGCGGGTGGAGGATGGACCTATGCGTTGGAGAGACATGCGGCAGAGCGGGAACATCGAAGATCGCCGGGGCGCGTCGCCCGGCGGGTTCGGAATGGGCGGTCTTGGCGGCGGCGGATTCGGCGGGGGCGGAATGCGCATGGGCGGCGGGATGGGACTCGGCGGCCTCGTGCTGGTGGTTCTGATCGCCTGGCTCTTCGGCGCCAATCCACTCTCGCTGCTCTCTCCAGACTCGGGCGAATACGCCAGCGAGCCGGTGACGCCGGGACTCTCCCCCAACGCGGATGAGGCCAGCCAGATGGTGTCCCGCGTCCTCGGCGACACCGAGGACACCTGGAAGGCGATCTTTCGCAACGAAGGCATCTCCTACCCTGAAACGACGCTCGTGCTCTTCGACGACGAAGTCGCGTCGGCATGCGGCGGCGCGTCGTCAGCGACGGGGCCGTTCTACTGTCCGCGCGATCGCAAGGTGTACATCGACACGGCGTTTTTCCGCGAGCTGGATCGGCGGTTCGGCGCGCCAGGGGATTTTGCCCAGGCCTACGTCGTGGCCCATGAAGTGGGCCATCACGTCCAGAACGTCTTAGGGGCGCTGTCCAGCCCTGCGGGCGTGACGCGGGCTGAAGCCAACGCACAGTCGGTGCAGCAGGAGTTGCAGGCCGATTGCCTGGCCGGGATGTGGGGAAACTCGACCGGCGGGCGTCAATTCCTGGAGTCCGGCGACGTGGAGGAAGGCCTGCGTGCGGCGGCGGCCATCGGCGACGACCGCATTCAACGGGGCACGCAAGGCCGGGTCGTGCCGGAGTCGTTTACCCACGGGTCGTCTGAACAGCGCGTCGCGGCCCTGCGCCGCGGGCTCCAGAGCTCGACATTGGCAGGGTGCGGACTGAGGGCGCGCTAAGAAATGAGTATCGATCTATTGATTGATCGATCTATCGATCTATTTGGCGGCCCGCAATCCAGACGGATGCGATTGCGCGCGTATTCTTGATGTCGGTCAGCGGGTCTTTGTCGAGCACCACGAAGTCCGCCCACTTGCTTGTCGCGATCGAGCCGATGTCCTGACGCTTCATCGCGGCGGCGGCATCGCTGGTGGCTGACCGCAGCACCTGCGCGGGTGTCATGCCGGACGCCACCATCATTTCCAGTTCCAGATGCTCGAAGTAGCCCTGGAACCGTTCGGGAAAGGCGCCCGAGTCCGTGCCCATCGCGATTGTGACGCCGGCATCCGCCGCCTTCTTCAGATTCCGGCGCGCCACTTCCAGGGCCGCCTTGTAGCGCTGCGCCGTCGCTGACGACGCCATGGCTTTCTGGCGATCCGGCTGTGAGAGCTGCGCCATCACTTCGCGATCGGCCTCGCGCAGAAAGAACGGGTCCGTAAAGAAGGCTGGCGTGGACTCGTAGACAAAGGCGCTCACTTCGCGAGTCAGCGTCGGGCAGTAGGCCACTCCCCGCTCTTTCATCATCGAGAGGAACTCGGCATCCACATCCACGTCGCGCACGCTGTGCGCGATGACGTCCACGCCGGACTTCACGAGGTCTTTTGCGTCAGCGAGATAGAAGATATGCGCGGCCACGCGCAGTTTTCGTGCGTGCGCCTCTTCGATGACCGCGCGATACACCTCCGGCGTCATCTTGGTGGCGGTGCCGAGGTTGTCGTCCACGCGGATCTTGATCACGTCGGGCTTGAGCGCAGCCACATGCGCCACGGCCGCGCGTGCTTCATCCGGCGTGCGCCCGGTAATGACGTCACCGGCCACGAAGATGCGGGCGCGATCGAGAGCCGGCGTGGCCTGCGCGTCGCGAAGCACGAATGCCGGGGCCTGTTCGCCGCCCAGGCTCCAGACCGTTGTGATGCCGTACCGCGCGAACACGCCGAGCTGCCGGCGCGTGTTCTCTTCTGTATAGGCGCGAGGTTTCAGACCGTTGACGTCAGACACGTGCGCGTGGGCGCTGATGAAACCCGGCGTGACGAACCGTCCGCCAAGATCGACGACTCTGGCGCCGGCCGGCGGCTTGCCGGCCACTGGCGGAGTCACATTTTCAATGCGGCCGTCACGCACAACGATAGAGGCATCGACAAACGACGGTGCCCGTCCGGGAGTGTCGGTCAGCACCCGCCCGTTCACGAAGGTCGTTGGGCCTGTTGTTTGGCCGCGGCCAGCGGTTTCCACCGCACCGATCAGCAGAACCGCGGCCAGAACGAGGAAGCGAGCGGAGGAAGTGGATTTCACAGTGCCTTATTCTTCCTTCAGGAGCCGCAGCGGATCCAGCGCCATCGCACGCCGCACCGGCCACCAGGACGCCGCCACCGCCACAAGAATCAGCAGCAGAGACACCCCGGCCACCGAGAGCGGATCGGTCGGTTCCACTTCGTACAGCAGCGCGCGCATCACGCGCATCAGCGCCAGCGCCAAGGTGATGCCTGCAGCCAGACCGATGCCGGTCAGCACAAGGCCGTTGTTCAGAATCAGCCGGCCGACCGACGTCCGCTGCGCGCCAAGCGCCAGCCTGATGCCAATCTCTCGACGCCGGCGCACCACCGCGTGAGACAACACGCCGTACAGTCCCGCGGCGGCCAGTACGAGTCCCAGTCCCGAGAACACGAGCATCAGCAGCAACACCAGCCGCGGGCGCGCCACCGCATCCGCAAACAAGCGCTCCACTTCGTCCACACGCCAAACGACCACACGCGAGTCGATCTCCCGCAGCGCGGCGCGCATCTGCGTCATCGCCTCGGCCGGATTCTCCGCGCGCACGACGAACGTGCGATACGACACGATGGCGCTGGTACCCGGAGTGGCAGGCTGCGGCAAACCGGCCGGCCGCTTCAGCGGGTAGTACCACTCGTAGCTGCCGGTCTCATCGTCCAGGCTCATCTGCCTGACCTCGGCCGCCACGCCGACGACGGTCCGCCAGATGTCGCCCTCGAACCGGACGCGCTGGCCGATCGAATTGCCGTCGGGCCAGAACTTCCTGGCGAAGCTTTCGCTGACGATGATGGACTCGCGCGGCTCGGCGTCAGTGAACGCGCGTCCCGCGCGCAGGCGAAGGCCGATGGAGTCGAAGTAGTTCGGCCACACCTGGTAGATCGGGATGATCTGATCGCCGGAGAGCTCGCCCGGGCGATCGGCTCGCTCGAATTTTCCGAAACTGATCATGCTGGAATCCGGCGGCACACCTCCCGACGAGGCTGCAGAAATTCCAGGCACCGTCTTCAGCCGGTCGATGAACTGCGCCGTGAAGGTGTCGCGGGCGTAGACGTCGGCATACCCGGTTCGCGGAAGACCGACGCGCATCGCCACGAGCCCTGCGGCGTCGAAGCCGCGCTCGACGTGCTGCAGCTTCACGAGACTGCGGCCCATCAGGGCCGCGCCCACCAGCAACACCATCGCGAGTGCCACCTCGGCAATGACGAGCGCGCTGCGCATCCGGCGCGACGCGGCAGATCCCGCGGCCGTGCGCGAATCGCGCCGCAGCAGCTCCGACACCGCGCCCTTTGACGCGGCCCAGGCCGGCGGCACTCCGAACAGCAGCACCGTGACGAAGCCTACGAGTCCGGTGAACGTGAGCGTTCGCCAGTCCAGGTCGATCGCGTTCATTGTGGTCAGGCGGAACCCTTGAGGGAGCAGGCCCAATGTGGCCTCGAGCACCAGCGCCGCCACCGCGAGGCCGCCGGCCACGCCAATTACGCCGATGAGCGCCTGCTCCAGGAAGATCTCGCGCAGCAGATCGCCGCGCGAGGCGCCCAGCGACGACCGCACGGCAAAGTCACGGGCGCGCGTCAGCGTGCGCGACAGCGAGAGATTCGCGAGATTGGCGCACACGATGAGCAGCAGGAAGCCAACGGCTCCCCCGAGCACCTGCAAAGACAGCCGCATCTTGCGGTCGATCGACGCATCGGCCATGCGCAGCATCGCGCCCCGGTCGGCCGGGCCGCCGGTGGCGACGTTCAACTGCTGTCCTCGCGCTTTCACGCGTTCGGCAGCGATCTCAGGCGGGCCGTCCGGACGAAGGCGGACCATCGCGCCGAGGTTGGGCTCGCGCGTGCGGACCGGCGGCGCTTCCGGGTCGTACGGCCGCCAGTACAGAATCGCCTCGTTCGGAAACCGGAATGTGGATGGCATCACGCCGACGATCGTGTGCGTGCGTCCGTCCAGCGTGATCGTGCGGCCGACGATCTGCGGATCGCGCCCGAACGTCGTGCGCCAGAACGCGTCGCTGATCACCAGGCGATCGTCGGTGCCGCCCCGCCCATCGCCATCGCCAAGCAGCCGTCCTTTCGCTGGCGCCACACCGAGCATCGCAAGCAGGCCCGGCGTGACGGTGGCACCGGTCACCATTTCCGCGCCGGCCGGCGCGTCGTAAATCGATGACGACACTTCGTACGCTTCGACGCGCTCGAACAGGTCGGCCTGCCGCCGCCATTCGTTCAGCAACTTCGGTGGAAATCCCGGATGGCTGACCCCACTTTTTTCGAAGTTGAGGACGTCGGCGAGGCGATCGGCGTGTGCGAAAGGTACGGGACGCAGGAGGACCGCGTCCAGAATGCTGAAGACCGCGGACGTGACGCCAATCCCCAGCGCCAGCGTGACAATGGCAAATCCAACGGGTCCCTTGGCGCCAAGCAACCCGCGAACCGCCAAGCGGATATCGTGCCCGAGTCGTGACATGAGCGCTCCCCTCAGATTGGTTGCCGGACGGGCAACCAGCGATGTGCAACCACTATTGACGGTTCGGCGCTCTGAATGGATGGCGCTCGTGTGCTAAATTGGGAGGTCTTTCGTGCGGTGGGTGTAGCTCAATGGTAGAGCACCGGACTGTGGCTCCGGTGGTTGCGGGTTCGATCCCCGTCATCCACCCCAAATACCGCCGGATACCTGTGTTGACGCCAAACAAAACCTTGTCTTGTCAATTCCTCCACCGGTCAATTCCTACCCTGCTCAAGTAACTCTTCCCGTACGGTCCTCGTTGGTTTCTTAGCAAATCCGCGTGAAATGCCGGTTCCGTCCCCCGGCTGGCTGGCGCGTATCTTGAATTGTCGGAGGCGTGGGGTTCTTGCCTTCCTGGACACATCAGCGGCGCACATGGAGCGCGATGGCGGTGCTGGTCGCTGTCGTCGTGACGGGCGCGTGTCATGAGGAAGGCGACGTCAAGGTCCTCAGCCTGGGCTTCACCGGCAATCAGGCATTCAACAGCGGCCAGCTCAAGCGCGTGGTCGTGACGCAGGCCGGCGGCAAGCTGCCCTGGTCGAAGAAGCGCTATTTCAATCGCGCGATTTTCGACGACGACGTCGATCGGCTGCAGGCCTTCTACTCGGACCGCGGATATCCGGACGTCCGGGTGACGTCCGTGGACGTGGACTTCAACGACGCCCACGATGGCGTGCGGCTGAAGGTTCATCTCGACGAAGGCATGCCGCTCCTGGTGGAGCGCCTCGAGTACACGGGGCTCGACGATGTGGCACCGGATGTCGTGACGCGACTCAAGAACGTCGCGCTCGAAGTCGGGAAGCCGCGCGATCGGCAGGCGGTGGCGTCGGCGCGCGAGCGCATCACCTACGTGTTGCGCGACAGCGGTTATGCGCACGCCCGCGTCGAGAGCAAAGAAGTCGACGGATCGAACTCGCACCAGGTGGTGCTCGCCTTCAACTCCACGCCTGGTCCCTCAGCGACGTTCGGCGACGTGACCGTGGCCGGACTGAACAAAGTCGAGGAGCGCGTGGTGCGGCGCGCGATGGCGATCCGGACCGGCGACCTCTACCGCGTCAGCAAGATCAACGAGAGCCAGCGGAAGCTGAACAACCTCGGCATCTTCGACTTCGCGCATGTCGGCAACGATCCGCGCGTGGAAGCCATGACGACACCGGCACCGATGCCGATGGTCGCGACAGTCACCGAGGGCAAGCCAAAGCGCTACAAGTTCAGCGGCGGCTTCGGGTCCGATGGTCCGCGCGGCGCCATCCGTTTTGAGCACGTGAACTTCCTGGGTGACGCGCGCCACTTCTCGGCAGAGGCCCGCTACGGCACCCGGCTGAAGGGCATGGGCATCGACTTCACCGAGCCGCACTTCCTGACACGCAAGTGGTCTGCAACCACGAGCTTCGGCGGCTGGTACAGAAACGAGACCACGTATGCCTCGCGGGAGCTGGGCGGCCGCGCGGGCGTGCAGTACCGGACGGAGTCGAGCCGCAACCCCGACATCGAGCCGATCACGCACGTGTTCCGCGCGACGTACGCGCATGAGGCCCTCAGCTACACGATCGCGCCGCTGACGCTCGCAGACATCACCCAGTTCGAGGAGTTGATTGCGCTCGGGCTGGATCCGGTCACCGGCCTGGGCAACGGCCGGCTGACGGCACTTGAGCTGGACTTCGAGCGCATCGCGGTCGATCACCCGGCCGATCCGCACCGCGGCGTGGCGATTGCGCTTCATGGCCGGCACGCGGCGCCGTGGATGTTCGGCACGTACCGGTTCGACGAACTGATCGCCGAAGGCCGCACCTATGTGGCCGTCGGTGAACGTACGGTGCTCGCCGGCCGCGCCCGTGTCGGCTCCATCTTTGCGGAGCCGCTGAACGGCGTGCCGATCGGCGAGCGCTACTTCCTCGGCGGCGGCAGCAACCTGCGCGGCTGGGGACGCTACGAGATTGCGCCGCTCACCAAGGACGGCCTGCCGATCGGCGGCAAGGCGTTGCTCGAGCTCTCGACGGAACTCCGGTACGCCTTCCGCGAGTCCTGGATCGCGGTGCTGTTCTTCGATGCGGGCAATGTATGGCGCGAGCCGTCAGATATCACGCTCAAACACCTGTGGATGGACGCGGGACCAGGCATTCGGTGGCTATCCCCGTTTGGCGTAGTACGCGCGGACGTCGGCTACCAGCTCACTCGCATTCCCGGCCTGCGGATCAACGGCACGGACGAATCGCGGCGGTGGCGCCTGCATCTCAGCCTGGGTCATTCATTTTGATCGGGTAACCATGCGTCTGCCTCGCGTGATGCGGTGGACGGGAGTCGCGATGGTGATTCTGGCCGCCGCGGTGGCGGGAGCACTGGTCGTGGCCCAGTCCGACTGGGGCCAGAACCGCGCGCGCCAGCTGATCCTGTCGAGGACCGCCACATTGCTCGACGGCGAGCTGTCCGTGCGGTCTCTTCGCTGGACGCTCGACGGACGCGCCCAGCTCGAAGGCGTGTCGCTGACGCAGGGCGGGCGTCCCCTGTTCACCGCAGAGTCCATCGATGTCCGCTATCACCCGTGGCGCATTTTGACCACCGGGGTCGCACTCGACGAAGTCGTGGTCACACGGCCGGCGATCGTTCTCGAAGAGCGCGCGGACGGCTGGAACGTGGCGAGGCTGCTGAAGCCGCGGCAGACCAAGGAGCCGTCGCGCGCCGCATTCCGGATCGACACCCTCCGCATCGTCGATGGCACGCTCGCGGTGCGGCCGCTGAGTATTCCGGCGCGCCAGCTGGTGTCTTTGAACGTCACGAGCGATCTGTCGTTTTCCAATTCCACGTTCCGGTCCTCGATCCGTAAGGCCGACGCGCTGGACCCCGACACCAATCTTCAGCTGCACCAGATCGCGACGGAGGTCATCGCCGGGGGCGGGCGGCTGGAGTTCAACGACATCGACCTCAAGGCGGGCGGCAGCCACGTGCGGGGCCATGTGCGCCTGCCGGCGGCCGACGAAACGGAGATCGATATTCAACTGGCGGCCGACCCGCTCTCGTTGGAGGAACTGACGGCGTACGTCGAGGCTGTCCGGGGCATTCCGCTGGCGCCTGTTATCCGCATTCGCGCCCGCGGCACCACGGATGCCCTGACGGGCGACATCGCCGTGGAATCGAAGGCCGGCGACGTCTCATCGACGTTCTCGGGTGGGTTCGCCGGCAGTGAGTTGCACTTCCGCGGCAACGCGTCGATGACCAACCTCAACATTGCGCCGTGGTTCCGTCGCCCCGATCTGCCCAGCCGCATCACGGGACGGACGACGTTCGATCTGAAGATTCCACGTGGTGCGCCGGACCGTTTCAGCGTCAAGTTCGACGCGGTCACGCCGGCGATTGCCGTGGCGCAGTACCGCGCGGAGCAGGTGTCGGCGCGCGGAACCTATGGTCCGGCCGGCCTTTCGACGGACGCCACGGGCAGGGCCTACGGCAGCGGTGTGCGCGCCCACGTCGATTGGCGGCGCGCCACCAGTACGCTCGCAACGTCCGGAAAATTCACCACACTCGATCTGCGCCGGCTGCCGCCGCACCTGAAGGTGCCGGCGCTCGCAAGCAACGCCGGCGGTGACTTCGACGTGGAGGTCACCGGCACGCGCTGGCGCGCGAACGTCACGCTCGATTCCTCAGAGGTCGAGGACGCGCGCATCGCGCCTGGCACGATCGTGAACATCGACGCGCGCGAGCCTCAGATCTCATATGA
>Ga0190274_10002623_pt1 | contig 10620 bp, 6 predicted proteins | sample Popmic531T_FD_133002 | JGI IMG/M metagenome (GOLD analysis project Ga0190274, IMG submission 133002) | Populus adjacent soil microbial communities from riparian zone of Yellowstone River, Montana, USA - 531 T | ecosystem: Environmental > Terrestrial > Soil > Riparian zone | place: USA: Montana...
CGCCGGCGACGATCCGCAATCACCTCCAGGCGATCTACGCCAAGCTCGAGGTCGCCAACGTCGCCGGCCTGATCGAGGCGCTGAAGCTGGCCGACTGAAGCAGCTCGCACCGCGACTGCCTGCAGAGAGCACTGGAGCACGGCCGAGCGGCCGCCCGCCCGATGCGGCTCACATCAACAGGGGCGGCTGCGCAGCGCAGCGTATCCGCGAGCGCCCCGGCGCCGCAGAGCGGATCGACTTGCCGCGGGCCGAGACTCGTCGGCCGGCGCGGCGCGCGACGTCGGCCGGCTGGCGCCGTTCAGCCACAACGGCAGCCGGCGCAGCGAGCCCCGCGCCGACTCGCTGGCATCGGCGCGCCCCAGCTCCTGGCCGAGCCGGAACGACGGGTCCTCCGCCCAGCGCCAGGTGCCCAGCAAGGCGTCGAGCACGTGCTCGGGGCCGGCGAGCGCTTCTTCCAGCGCCAGCTTCAGCAGGCCGGCCTTGTCCATGTCGACCGCGGCGTCGAGCTCGCAGGCGTTCTGGCCCGGCCAGCCGCTGGCGCCGGCGATGGCGCCGAAGACGTAGCCGAGCAGAAGCGGATCGGCGACCACCCGGCAGGCGGCATCGTCGCCGGCCGAGGCGATGCCGGCGCGCAGCGACCGGCAGACCGCGAGCGCGTGCCGGATGCTTGCCTCGTCGTCGACGACGGCGGCAGCGGCGGCAGGCGGCCTGGACAGTGCAAGAGACATGCGCTTCTCCGTTGATCGGCCGCCCGCACGCTTGTGCGCGGTCGGCACGCCGACTCTAGAAGCGTGCGATCGCTGGCGACAGCGCGATGCGACGAGCCCCGGCCCGGGCGGCACGAGATGCCGAAAGCGGCGACGAAAGCGCTGCCGACGAGCGCGCGCGGGTCAGGCCGACGTGCTCATTGCGACGAGCCATGGCACGACGGCGCCTGCGTCGCGCGCCTGGAAGCGGCGACGCCGGCAAGCATGGTCTCGACCGGCACGCGCAGGCGTTCGCCGTAGATCGCGAAGGCGTCGAGCGCGGCGCGGCAATGGCGCTCGAGGTTCGACGCCAGCGCCAGGCTGACCAGGAAGGCGTTGCTGGCGTCGCGTTCGCGCCCGGCGAGCGCGCTGGCGATCGCCAGCGTCGCCCAGTCCTCGATCCGGCCCTGCGGGAAGCGGCTGCCGTGCAAGGTCAGCGCATGCAGCGCCAGGCGGCGCGCCGCCTCGGGCTGCGACGGCCGCTGGCGCAGCAACAGGAAGGCGAGGTTGCCGGCGACTTCGGGGTCGAGCGGATCGGCACCGAAGGCGCGCACCTGCAGCGCCAGCGCCTGCGCCGAGGCACCGCGCCGCGCGTACTCGGCGCGCGCCGCGTCGTTGAGCTGCTGCGCCTCGCGTGGCGCGAGCGCCATGCCCCAGACCGGGTCGACCGCGGGGCTCGCCAGGGCGCCGGCCGAGTCGAGGATCGCGGCGTCGCCGATGACGTCGTCGGCACGGCCGGCGACGTACAGCACGGGCGCGACCAGCCGCTCGGCGCGCTGCGCCAGGCGCGGCATGTGGTTGGCCATCAGGTCGCCGGCGCGGGCGCTGAAGTCGGGCATGACTTCGATGGCATCGGCCGGGCGGGCGTTGGCCGCTGCACCGGCGGGCGCAGCGAGCGCGGCAGGCGTCGCTGCGGAGTCGATGCTCTTGCCGCCCGGCGCTGCCGCCGCGGGCGCGGCTGTCGCTGGCGCCGCGGGCACCGGGCCGGCGCTGCTCGCCGTGGCGCGCACCAGCGTCGTCGCCGCGCCGGTCGCCGGCGGCTTGCCGGCGACGGCCCATGGATAGGCGGTGTCGGCGGCCGAGGTCGACGACTGCGGCTGCGCGCGCGCCGGCGCCAGCGTGACCGCCGCGGTTTGAGCGCGCGAGGCCATCGCCTGGGTTTGCGCCAGCTGAGCGCGCGCCGCGCGGGCGCGCGCCAGTGCCAGGTTGGTCTCGCGCGAAGGAAATGCCATCGCCCGTGCCGGCACGGGGGCCGCGGTCGCCGAGGCGCGCAGCGGCAGCCGCGCGACCGGCGTCGCGCCCGACTCGCGCGAGGCGACACCGGCGTGGGGTGCGACTGGCCGGACCGAAGCGACGCTGGTCGCGCGCGACCCCGGCGTGGCCGCCGACGGCCTCGCCCGCGGCGCCTCAAGTCGCGTCGGCGACGGCGACCGGGCCGATGGCGCGACCTCGGCCGACGCCGCCGCCGTCTGCGCCGGTGCGGCCGCGGGTGCGGCCGGCTCGGTGCTCGCGATCACGACGCGTGGCGCCGAGGCGGCGACGGGCGCGGGCAATGGCGGAGCGATCGCGACAGGCGGCGCTGGCGACGCGGCGGTGACCGTCGCGGGCGTCGGCGACGACGGCAGAGCCGCAGGCGCCGGTCGCTGCGCCTTCGACTCGGCGACGCGCGCGGTCGCCGAGTCGGTCGCAGCGCGACCCGCGAGCGCAGCAGGAAGATCGTGGGACGCAAGCCAGGCCGGCCCGAGCACCGCTGCGCCGGCAAGCGCGGAGGTGGCCAGGCCCGCTGCCCACCAGAGCCGCCGCGCACGCTGCCTATCGCGCGCGCGGCGCGCCAGCGTCATCCGGTCAATGTCGCTTTTCTCGACGTGCATTGCCGCGTGCTCGAACGCCGGGGTCGTGATCGCGGGCGCGGCCAGCGGCGTCGTCACGACTCCCGGCGGCACCAGCGGCGTCGTAACGACTCCCGGCGGCACCGGCGGCGTCGCGCCGGTGTCCGGCGCCAGCGGCGTCGCCATGCCCGGCAGCAGCGGCAGCGCGATTCGGGTCACCGGCGTCGGTGCCGCACGCGCGGCCGCGCCGGCGTCGATGGCGAGGGTCCAGCCGCGCTGCAAGGAACGACGCAGGTCGGGCTGTGAGAGCGGCTCGGAGGCGAGCGCGATCAGGTCGGCGTGCGGGCGGGTCAGCGGCAGCGCGCCGTCGTGGACCTCGATCAGGCGGCGCACGAAGGCGCGTGCGTTGGCGTGGCGCGGCCGGGTCCAGGCGCGGTCGGCGGCCGTGTCGAGCTCGGGCAGGTAGCGCCAGAGCATTGCCGCCAGGCTGAACAGGTCGCAGCGCCAGTCGAGCTGGCGCGTCGGCGCTAGATCGCCCTGGCGGCCGGCGTCGAGCGCATGCAGCAAGCGCGGCGACTGATAGTCGTAGTCGGGCTGGGCCGCGATCGGCAAGGCGCTCTGCAGGCGCTCGCCCGAGACCAGCGAGAACGCGAAGTCGATCAGCGTGATGTCGTCGAAGCGCGGATGGAGCGCACGCGCGCCGGCGAGCGGATCGAAGTCGATCGGCCCGACCGGGATGCAGACGTTGTCGGCCTTGAGGTCGAGGTGGACCAGGCGCAGTTCGTGGATCGCGTCGAGCGCGACCAGGCTCGCCCGCGCCAGCGCCCACCAGTGGGCGCATTCCTCGAACACGTTGCGCGGCAGCACGCCATCGCGCTCGAGCGGCAGCAGCGTCGCCCAGTGATCGACGGTGACGCCGGCGTCGTAGGTCTGGACCAGCGCCGGCCGGTCGGCGGCGCCGCGGTCGAACTGGACCACGTCGGGAACCGGCTTGATGCCGTGGCCGACGAGGCGGGCGAGGATCCGCCACTCGCGCTCGGTCCATTCGCGGAAGTCGCCTTCCGGCGTCGCCAGAAAGCGCTTGGTGTAGCAGCGGCGCTGGCCCGGCAGCGCGGCCTCGCGGAAAACCTCGACATGGTCGCCGGTCACCATCCGCAGGCGGCCGCGGCCGAAGACGCGATCGATGTCGGCCGGCGTCATGGCTCGCTCCGCGTCCGCACCGGGCCTGGTCCGTCGCGGCGCACGCCGCGCGGCGCCGGCTCGGCGCGCTCGATCAGCAGCACCGTCGCGTCGTCGGCGCTGCCCTGCGCCCGCGCCAGCGCGACCAGTCGCTCCGCCTTGACGGCGAGCAACTGCGGCTGCGCCAGCAGGCGGCACCAGTCGAGGTCGGCGAGGTGCTTGTGGACGCCGTCGCTGCAGAGCGCGAGCAGCTCGCCGCAGGCGAGCGCGTGGATCCGGGTATTGGCTCCGAGGGTCGCGCCGTTGCCGACCATGCGCGCCGGGTCGTCGGGCGAGCCGCCAGCGGGGACCGCTTCGCCAAGGTTGCCGAAGGTGTCGTCGCGGGTCAGCGGCGCGAGCAGGGCCGACGCGCGCGGCGACCAGCGATAGGCGCGGCAGTCGCCGACCCAGGCCAGCAGCCAGGTGGCGGCGAGCGCGTCGAGCGGCGCGGCGAGAACCATCGTCGCCGCCCCGGGCTTGTCGGTGACGCGGCCGATGGCGTCGCCGATGACGCGATCGGCGGCCAGCACCGCGGCGCTGACGCTGTGCTCGTCGGGCGTGCTCGCGGCGAAGGTCTGGTGCAGGTGGGCGACCAGCAGACGGCTCGCCAGCTGCGCCATCGCGCCGCCGCCGACGCCGTCGGCGACGACGAACATCCGACCGCGGCCGGCGAGCGAGCTGTGCGCGTCTTCGTTCTTCCGGTGGTAGCTGCCGCACGAGGTCGCGACTGCGGCGTCGAGCCGGCGCACCGGGCTGGCGTAGACCGCCTGGGTCGCGCCAGGACCGTGCGACGCGGCAGTGCGCTCGGTGGCGCGATCGGGCTCGAGGGGAGTGATGAGGCCGTGCATGGCGAGATCCTTCGCGCTCAGTCGTCGCCGCGGCGCGCGAGCGTGAGCGCGCAGCGCGGCTCGCCCGGCAGCGCGCCGCCGAGCACCATCGTCTGGCCGAGCTCCCAGCGGAATCGCGCGCCGGCGTCGTAGTGAGCGCCGTCGATCTCGATGCCGTTGTCGCCCTCGACCACGCCGCTCGCGGCCTGCTCGTCGAGGGCGTCGACGACGACGTGATGGCCGGAGACGCCTTCGTGGCTCCAGTCGATGACGACCGTCTGGCCGCGCGAGCGGCCGATCGTGATCGGCAGCTCGCTGGCGCGGAGGGCGTGGACTCGCGCGCCCGCGGCGCCGGCCTGGGTGAGCTCGAACACCGGCTCGGCGGCTCGCGCCGAGAGCACCGCGGTGCGCGGCGTCGACGGCGCGGCGCGCGCCGCGGCCAGCGGCACCGCGACCGGCGGCGGCGCCGCTGCCGGCGCGGCGCTCGTGGCCGAGCGCAACGCCAACCAAGGGTAGTCGCCCGGCGGTCCGTCGGCGCGCGCCGACAGGATGACGCGCAGGCCCGGCTCGAGCGCGATCGCCTGCGCGGCGCCGGCCGACGCGGGCAACGCTCGCGTCGGCCGTGCCGCGTCGGTCTGCAGGCTCTCGACGCGCAGGCCGTTGGTCGAGCCGGCGTCGGCGACGTACCAGGCGCCGCGCTCGAGCCAGAGCTCGGCGTGGCGCCGGCTGGTGTAGGTGCCCTCGATGCGCAGGTCGCAGTCGGCGCCCTTGCCGACGACGTAGCGCCGCCCCGGGACGACCGAGCTCAGCACCGCCAGGCGCGGCCCGGCGCCGTCGTCGACCTCGAACTCGCAGCGCCGGCCGGCGAGCGGCGTCGCCGGAACCGCGCTGTGGCGATGACCTCGCGGCACCGCCGCGCTCGAGTCGTTCTCGCTCCAGCGTCCCATGACGCTGACCTCGTACGGCCGCGCGACCGCGGGATCGGGCCCGGTGCGCAGCGCGGCGAGCAGCTCGCGGTACTCGCCGTCTTCTTCGGCGCGCTCGCGCGCCTCGAGGTCGCACAGGCCGGCGAACTGCGACAGGTCGATCACTGCCGCGTTCGGCAGCCGACCGATCACCTCGCGCGCCAGGTAGCGCTTGACCTGCTCGGGGCGGAACTCCTGCATGAAGCGCTGCAGCAGCTCGCGCGACGCCGCGCCGCCGGGCGAGCGGACGCCGATCGTGGTCAGCGTGAACCAGTCGCGATCGGCGATGACGACGTGCAGGCGCACCTGGCTGGCGACGAAGTGCTCGAGCTCGTCGCGGACGGCGCGGATCAGCGCCGCGTAGACGCCGAGGTCGGCGACGTCGGCGAGCACCGGCTCGGCGAAGCCGCTCGCCTCGACGCGCGCGCCACCGTCGGGGTCGAGCGCCGGCTCGCGACCGCGGCCGCCCGAGTGCGACGGCAGGTCGGCGCGGCCGGCGGCGGCGCCGATTCCCTGGACGCGGTGGAGGACCCAAGATTTCATGGACATGACAGGCTTCCCGATGCGATGGCGTTCAACTGCGATAGGCCACGACCAGCGTGGCGAGCGGGCCGCCCGTGCGCAGATGGCGCACGCGCGGAAATGCCGGCAGGCCGTAGGCCGCGCCGATGCGTTCGACGAAGCGACCCCAGGCCGGCTGGAGCGCGTCGCCGGCGGCGACCCGGCGCTGCAGCGCCGGCAGCGAGAGATCGATCAGCAACGCGATCCGCGAGACGTCGCCGACCAGGACGATCGCCCGCCTGAGCGTGTCCTCGACATCGGCAAGGCAGCGCTCGAACGGCCCGTCGAAGGTCCAGACCAGCGGCGCCGGCAGCGTCTCGGCGCTGCGGTTCGCGCGCATCGGCACGGCGCTCATGGCGCGCTGCCTTCGAGGTAGCCGGTGGTGCGGCCGACGATCTGCAGCGCGATCTCGGCCGATGGATTCGGACCGGTGTCGCCGGCGCCGTGGACGCGGCCGCTGGCGCGCAGCCAGTTGCGCTCGGTCAGGACGGCGATCGCCTTGGTCCACGGCCCGGTGCTCGAACGGTCGGCGCGGTAGGTCGCGACGTACCACTTGTACGGCCTGAGCGCGCCGCAGATACCGCGCTTGAGGTCGGCCGGCGACGCCTGGCCGGCGCGGCACAGCTGCGCGATCGCGTCGAGCGACAGGCCGTCGCTCGGAAAGCTAGGCGTCCCGGTCTTGCCGGCGAGCCAGTCGATCGCGCGGCAGCGACGCGCGTCGTACACCTGCTCGCACGCGGTGCGTGCCGTGCCGGCGCGGTGGCTGTAGCTGAGGCCGCTCAGGATGACCTCGGCCGCATCGTGCGCCAACGGCGTTGCCAGCGGCGCCGCCGCCCAGAGGCGGGCACCGGCGCGGACGCGATCGGCGCCGGCGGCGGCGCTCGCGGCGACACCGTGGACCGAGTCGATCAGATGCGGCCGCGGCACCCGGGTCGCGCCGTTGGCGGCGGCGGCGAGCGTCGCCATCATGCCGGCGACGCCGAGCGCGCTGGCGCGTGCGTGGCCCTGGCCCCAGCCTTCGGCGACGACGTCGACGACGGCGCCGCCGCGACAGCGCTCCCAGTCGTCGTCGCTCAGGCGCCGGCCGTCGGCGCCGAGCGAGCAGCGGCGCAGGATCGCGGCATCGAGCGTCGCGTCCGGCATCAGGTGCATCGGCGCGCCGAGCCGATGGCCGACCGGCTCGCTCAGCAGCCGGCCGTAGGCGACCGCGGTCGGCGCGGGCGCGTCGCGCGCGACCGCGTCGAGCGGCCGGCCGAACAGCAGGTCGGCCTTGCCGCACGCCTCGCGACCCTCGGCGCAGCCGGCGTTCCAGCCGAACGCCAGCGCCGTCGCCTGCACCTCCCATGGCCGATGGCAGGCGGCGAACGCGATCTCGCTGCAGAACATGCGGTCGAGGAAGCGCGCCGAGTCGGAGCGCATCAGCTGGCCACGCAGGCTGTCGCGCGCCGGCACGCCGTCTTTCTGCATCGCTGCGCGCTCGCTGCCGAGCAGGCGCGCACCACTGCGCGGATCGGCGAGGAACGCCGTCGCCATGATCGGCTTGATCGTCGACGCCGGCATCGCGTCGTGGTAGACGGCTGGATTAAGCAGTGCATCGGCGCGGTAGTGCGAGCGGTACGGAAGGCGCGAATCGCAGCGGCTGTCGCGTCCGGGGCCGTCAACCTCGCGCAGCGCGCACGGCGAGAGCGCGCCGGCGAGCGCCTCGATCCGGCCGGTCGCGACGTCGATCACTGCGACCGCGGCCATGCGCACCATCGCCCCCTCGAGCAGTTGCCCGCCGACCGGATGATCGCCGTCTTCCTTGCGTCGCAGCGCGAGGGCGCGACAGATGTCGTGCCGGCCGGTGTAGCAGGCGGCGGTCTTCTGCGCCAGCGCCTGCAGCGCCGGGTCGATCGTCACGTCGATGGAGTAGCCGACGTCGAGCGTGGCGCCATCGAGCGCGGCGCGATTGGCGCGCGCGGCGTCGCCGCTGCGCCGGCCGAGCGCATCGACCCCGCCCTCGCCCTCGGTGTAGAGCCGGTAGAGCGCGCCGGTCGGCTGGCGCAGCGGCTCGAGCGGCTGCAGCAGCGTCAGTAGCGACGGAGGCACCATCCAGCGCGGATCGTCGGCGCGGTCGTCGCGGCCGGGCTCTCCGGCAAGCGGCAGCGGCGTCGCCGCGTCTGCGCCGCTGGCCGGAGTCGTCGCGCCGCTCAGCGCCGTGGTCGCGCACAGGCGCCGCTGCACGCTGCGCGCGCTGGCGAGGAAGTAGCGCGGCGACGCGGTTTCGCCGTCACCGCCGCCGCCGAGATAGATGCAGCCCGCGGCGCCGGCCCAGGGGTTGCGCCGGGTGACGTCCCGCGCCGCCACCTGCATCTGCTGCTCGGGACGCCAGCGCGACAGCGTCGCGCTGCCTTCGGTGCCGCGCCAGGCCAGGTTCTCGAGCATCGTCGCATCGGCGCGACGCAAGGCGGCGAGCGCGCCGCTCAGGTCGGCGCAGCGGACGCGGAACTGCTGGCCCGGCGCGTCGACGGTCTCGATCGGCGTCGCCAGCGCTTCGCCGGCGGCGCCGAACCAGCGCGCCGCGTCGAGGCCGACGCGCTGCTCGACGCGCGGGTTGGCGCGCGCGCTGAAGCGCAGCAGCGCCGCGTCGAGTTCGTTCAGTCGCGCCGCGATCTCGTCGGCCGGCGCGGTCTCGGCGGCGCCCCCGAGCACGGTGCGACGCAGCCAGGGCAGCACGCCGGTGCGAACGCTCCACTCGCGCCGGCACGCGGCGACGCCGTCGAGCACCTGCGTCGCGTCGATCGTCGTCTGCGCCTGGCGAGGAACGATCGCGCGCTCGAAGGTCTTCAACGCGGCGACGTGGCGGACGCTGACGTAGCGATCGTTGCGGCCCTGGCGCCAGGCCGCGTCGGGGTCGGCGGGACGGACCACCGCGACCAGGGCGACGACGCCGATCAGCACCGGCACGACCGCGCCGCTCGCGACGATCGCGCAGTCGAGCAGAGAGACCTTGCGCCGCTCAGCCATGGCGCGCCTCGGCCGGCAGATCGACGCTCAGGCAGAGCGCGAGAAAGGCCATGTTGACGAGCAGCGAGGTCATGCCGAAGCTGACGAACGGAAAGGTCACGCCGGTCAGCGGCAGCACCGCGAGGTTGCCGGCGACCGTCACCGCGAGCTGGCACGAGGTGAGCACGACCCAGGCGACCGCGACCCAGCTGAGCAGCGCCTGGCCGTCGTTGGCGAAGCGGCCGGCGCCGCCGACCAGGCGCGGCTCGCCGCGCGTGACGCGGCCGTGATGGCGGATCAGGCGATGCAGCCAGAGCGCGGCGCCGATCGCGATCGCCCACGACAGCATCGGCCCGAACACGCCGACCAGCGCAGTAAAGGTGTAGTCGCTGTGGATCTGCGCCGGCACGCCGCTGCAGCCGCGCGCCGGCGCGAAGCCGCACCACGGCGTCGCGCCGAACCCGAAGCCCTCGGCCGGAGCGGCGCGCTGGAACCACGAGACCAGCGCGAGCTGGTCGTTGATCGACGCGAACGGCGCGGCGACGCTTTCGAGCCGGCTCGCCGCGACCGGGTCGTATGAGCCGACCTGGAACAGCGCCGCGGTGACGGCCGCGATCCAGGCGGCGAACAGCAGCACCGCGAGTCCGAACGCCGTCACGACCTTGCCGCTGCGGTGATGCCACCACATCGCCACCGTCGCGGCGGCGAAGGCGCCGGCGCCGTAGCCCGAGATCAGGAGCGGCCCCATGTCGCGCGTCAGGACCATCGCCGCGACCAGGACGCCGGCGACGAACGCCATCGGCCAGGCGTAGCGCAAGAGCGAGAGGCCGGCCGGCCCGGAGCGTGCCAGCCGCTCGGTCATCGGCCCGGCGCGCAGGAAGAAGAACCAGGCCGCGCCGAAAATCAGCCAGACCCGGCCGAGCTCGGACGTCAGCTGGCGCATGTTGGCGAGGCCAAAGCCGAAGGCGAGCACGGCCAGCATGGTCGCGGCGACGACGGCGAGAACGAGCGTCGCCCTGCCAACGCGGCGCGCCGCGCGCCGCGCCACCTCGCCGACGATCGAGAGCGTCCAGGCGAACGCACGAGAGAGCGTGCGGCGGCCGAATGCCGCCACCGACAAGATCAGCAGCGCCAGCCAGAGATGTCCCTGGTGATAGAGCGCGAGGTAGCGGTTGCCGGCATGGCCGTTGAGCGAAAGATCGAGCAGCAGCAGCCAGCCGATGCCGGTCGCGAGCACCAGCCCGGCGTAGCCGACACGCGAGCTCATCGACTGGCGCACCGCAGGCACGTGCCAGGCGTTGCGCGTCGCTGCCGCGATCGCCAAGACGACGCCGGAGACGGCGAGTACGACGACGAAGGCTGCCGGCGCGCTGGTCCAGGCGAGCTCGGCGCGCGCCGGCACGAAGCCGTGGGTGCCGGCGAACGGCCACGGCACCCGCACCAGCCATCCGGCCACGGCCCAGACGACGAGCGCGACCGCGGCGCCGAA
>Ga0190274_10002624_pt1 | contig 10618 bp, 12 predicted proteins | sample Popmic531T_FD_133002 | JGI IMG/M metagenome (GOLD analysis project Ga0190274, IMG submission 133002) | Populus adjacent soil microbial communities from riparian zone of Yellowstone River, Montana, USA - 531 T | ecosystem: Environmental > Terrestrial > Soil > Riparian zone | place: USA: Montana...
GAACGCGTCGAACGTGTAGTTGGGGAACGGCAGTCCCGGGGCGCCGAGCGCACGATCGGGCACCAGCGCCTGCGTCGTGGCGACCGGTGGCGGCGCACCGACCGCGGCGTAAGCCGCGGGAGGTCGGGCCTCGGGGTCGGTGGCCGGCGCCCCGGTCTGGCCACCGGCGCTCGACCGCAGGTCTTCGTTCACCTCGAGTTCGATCTTGACGGGGTGACCCGCGGCCTCGGCGGCGGCCTCCTCGATCAGATGAAGATGATTGTGCTGCAGGCGTTCCTTGACCAACGGGCTGGGCACCGCGAGCGACAGGGCCTGGTCGGTGAGCGCGACCGCGCGGACGTCGTCGAACCACATGACGATCGTGGTCTCGGGAAGGTCGACACGAGCGCGCTCCAGGACATGCGCCCAGGCTTGCCCTGCATCGTGTTCGGAGAACGCTACCGCCATGCCGTATCCACAGGACCTTTCCACAATGGTGGAAAACCCACGCTCGGGAAGTTGTCGTGACGCCGGTCCGATCAAGGTCCGGGACGCCGGGGGGAAGGCGGAGCGCACGATAGCACAGCGTTTTTCACGCACACCCGGACATGACGGGGTCTTGACACTCTTTCTGTTGTCAACGCCTTTGTCCTGCGATGTTGCTGGCCCGTATACTTCCGGGCGCCGGCGGTTCGCGCCGGCTTTTCGAACGACACGAGGACTTCGACCATGGCCAAGGGCAAGCGTACCTACCAGCCCAACAACCGCCGCCGCGCCCGCCGCCACGGCTTCCGCCTTCGCATGCGTACCCGCGCCGGCCGTTCCATCCTGAAGGCCCGCCGCCGCAAGGGCCGCGCGCGTCTCACCCCCACCCACTGACGCCCAGGTGCACGCTTCGCAGGTGCGCCGGGTGTACCGGGAGGGCCGCCGATCACGAGGAGACCGGGTGGTAGTGTTGCTCGCGCCCGGCTCGGGATCGCTCGCGGTCGTCGCGGCGCGCCGCATCGGCGGTGCGGTGCAGCGCAATCGAGCTCGGCGCATCCTGCGGGAAGCCTGGAGGCAGGTTCCGCCGCAGGTCAGGGACACATCTGACGCCGTCCTGGTGGCTCGCGAGGCTATCCGGGGCGCCAAGACGCAGGATCTGGTGGCCGAGATGGAACAGCTGCTCGAGGTGCAGGCGTGATCGCCGCGCGCCGCATGCTGTGGGCATCAGGGGCACCCGCCCGTGCCGTCCTCGTCTCGATCATCAAGACCTATCGCGCGGTGCTGTCGGGTTGGTTGGGTGGCCAGTGTCGGTTCGCGCCCACCTGCAGCCACTACGCCGAGCAGGCCATCCGCACGCACGGCGCGATCAAGGGCTCGGGGCTCGCGACCTGGAGGGTGTTGCGCTGCAACCCGTACGGGAAGGGTGGTCTCGACCCCGTCCCGCCGCCGAGTCATCGGTGGACGTATGAGAACGTCACACACAGGTCGGAAGTGCCAGAAGAAGTGCCTAGTGAAGTGAACGCCTGACCATGCTCTCGTCCGCCATCCCCGTCGTCGGCGAACTCTTCCAGTGGCTGCTCGACTCGATCGGTTGGGTCCTGGCGAAGATCTACGACTTCGTTCCCAACTACGGCGTCTCCATCATCATCCTGACGATCATCATCCGGTTCGTCCTGTTCCCGCTGGGCGTCAAGCAGATCAAATCCATGCAGCACATGCAGGCCATCCAGCCGAAGATCAAGGACATCCAGAAGAAGTACAAGGGGAACAAGCAGAAGGCCCAAGAAGAGACGATGAAGCTCTACAAGGAGGCCGGCGTCAACCCCCTGGGTGGCTGCCTCCCCGTCTTGGCCCAGTTCCCGATCCTGATCGCTATGTACGCGGTGATCCGTGCGCCCGGCCTGCTGGGTCTTGATGCCGCGGGCGAGCCGGCCGCCGAGGGCCAACCGGCAGCTGCCTATGAAGTGACGAACAACCACCTGCCCGTCAACAGCCAGCTCTTCGCAGACACGATCCAGCACGAGCACACGAGTCTGATCATCGTGAACCTCCAATGCTCGGCGGCGCAGGCGGGCTCGCAGGCCCCGATCAACGACTCGCAGGGGAATCAGGTGGCGCCAGGCAAGACGCTCGTCACCAGCGAAAACCAACCCATCGTCGGCGTCGATGATCAGACGTTCGTGTCGAAGCCTGCCTTGGACTGCGGCGATTCTTCCACGGACAAGATCGCCTACATCGGGATGCTCTTGTTCATGGTGGGCACGACGTTCTTCCAGCAGCGGCAGATGCAGAAGGCGAGTCCGCCCAACGCGGCCTCCTCGCAGCAGCAGGCGATCATGAAGGTGATGCCGCTCTTCTTCGGGTTCATCGGCTTCACGTTCCCCGCCGGGTTGGTCCTCTACTGGACCACGTCCAACCTGTTCCAGATCGGTCAGCAGACCCTCCTGCTCCGCGCCGGTCACATCGGCCCGGACGCCCTGGAGAAGCGCATTGCCGAGCAGAAGGAACGGCAGGCCAGCCGTGGCGACGCGCCGGTCAAGAAAGGCATCTTCGGCTCCATGCTTGAGCGGGCCGAGAACGAGCGGAATCGGCGAGAGGCCACGGGCGGCAAGGCCAGCGGGTCGAAAGGCACCGGAGCCAAAGGATCGGGCACTCGCGGGTCGAACCCGCGCGCAACAGGCAAGGGTGGGTCCACGAAGGGTGGCACCACCAAGGGTGGGTCCACGAAGGGTGGCGCACCCCGTAAGCCGACCAAGGGTCGGCCGTCCGGCGGCACGAAGGGTTCCACGCCCCCGAGGGGTACGAAGAAGCCGGGAACCGGATCAGGAGGCAATGGTGAGCCAGGAAGCTGACGGCCGCGCACTCGAAGAGCTCGAGGAGCAGGCGGATGCCGCCGCGGACTTCCTCGACGAGCTGCTTGCGCGCATGGATATCGATGCGATCGCCGAGCCGAATCCACAGGGCTCGCACATGTACGTCGACATCGTCGACGGCCCCGAAGAGGACATGTCGCTGCTGATCGGCCGCCACGGACAGACCCTGGAGGCGATCCAGGAACTCACTCGCATGGCGGTCAGCCGCAAGCTCGACACCCGGGTACGCGTGATCGTCGACATCGAGGACTACCGGAAGCAGCGTGAGGCCCGGCTGGAGGAACGCGCTCGGGAACTCGCCCAGCGGGTCGCGGAGACCGGCAACGAGGAAGAGCTCGAGCCGATGAACTCGTACGAGCGCAAGCTGGTCCACGACGCCGCTGCAGACGTCGACGGCGTCGAGACGGTGTCCCGAGGCGAAGAGCCGGGCCGCTACGTCGTGATCCTCCCGCTCTGACCGGCAGCTGCCCGGAACGGGCCTTGTACGATGCCCGGATGGGCCCCAAGGCGTGTTTCACGTGAAACATGAGGGTTGGGCTGTGCTCCCAGATCTAGGCGTTCCCATGGCTCCTGGGCAGATCGCTCTCCTGGAGCGCTACGAAGACTTCCTGGTCGAACGAGCGGCCCCGATGGGGATGATCGCTCCGTCTGACGTCCCCCGCCTACGGGAGCGGCACATCCTCGACAGCCTCCGAGCGGTGCCACTTCTGCCACCGGCAACCGCCACGGTGTGCGACCTCGGCTCCGGTGCAGGCCTCCCGGGGATACCCCTTGCCATCGCCCTGCCGGACGTTCAGATCACCCTGGTGGAAGTACGGCACAATCGCGCTGCCTTCCTGGAGACGGTCATCGGAGCGCTCGGGCTGGATCGGGTCACCGTCCACGCGCGCCGCCTGGAGACCTTCCGAAGTTCGGTGGACGTGTGTCTGGCCAGGGCGTTCGCGCCTGCACCCAAGGCCTGGGCGGCCGCCGATCGACTCCTCGGCGCGGGCGGGATGCTCGTCTATTGGGCCGGCGCCACGTTCGATCCGGACGCAGACCCCCTTCCGGGCCTCGACGTGGCGCTTTTCCCCACCTCGGCACTTGCAAGGTCAGGGCCGCTCGCTATCATGACCCGGCAGTGACCAAGGCCTCCGGCGCCAGCGCCGCCCCTCGTTCTTCTCCGTCTCGCTCATCCACCAAGGGCGGTTCATCCACCGCAGCCAAGTCCAAGCCAGCGGCGAAGAAACCCCAGCCCATACCCCCCGAAACGCCAGGCATCGCGCGGATCATCGCCATCGCCAATCAGAAGGGCGGCGTGGGCAAATCCACGACCGCCGTGAGCCTGGGCGCCTCGCTGGCCGATCTCGGCTACCGGGTGCTCGTGATCGACCTCGACCCCCAGGGCAATGCCTCCACCGGCATGGGCATCAAGCATGAGGCCCGGGAAACCACGGTATACGACGTCATCGTGGCCGAAGCTCCCGTGGGCGACGCCATCGTGCAGACGCCGGTGGCCCGCCTCCACGCCATACCGTCCACGATCGACCTGGCCGGAGCGGAGATCGAACTGGTGAGCCAGTTCTCTCGGGAGACCCGGTTGAAGAAGGCCGTGTCGGTGATCCGGGAAGGGGTGTATGACTTCGTCCTGCTCGACTGTCCCCCATCCCTGGGCCTCCTCACGATCAACGCGCTCACAGCTGCCGAGGAGCTGATCGTTCCCATCCAGTGCGAGTACTACGCCCTCGAGGGCGTGGGCCAACTCTTGCGCAACGTCTCGCTGGTCCAGCAGAACATCAATCCCGGGCTGCGTCTCACCGGCATCGTGATGACGATGTTCGACCCGCGCACGAAGCTGTCCGAGCAGGTGGTCGAAGAGGTCCAGCGGTTCTTCGGAGATCTCGTATACGACGTCATCATCCCGAGGACCGTCCGTCTGTCGGAGGCGCCGGGCTACGGCCAACCGATCACGGTGTACGACCCGAAGTCCAAGGGCGCGGAGTGCTATCGCGAGCTCGGGCGTGAGGTCGCGCTGCGCCCGCCCCCTACCGGCCCAATGCCGGTCTATGACGACCTGCCGTCTGTGGTGCTGCCGGCGGTGGCGGACACCATCACACAAGACCGGCCGGTGGCGCCCCTCGATGAGGAGGACCTGGACGAGCTCCCGACGGTCCGCGCCGTGATGGACGCCGACGCGGGGGCGGAGGCAGGGCCCGATGAAGAGACCGAGGCCGCGGAGGAAGCCCTCGAGACTTCGGCCGAGCTCGCCGACGAGGCCGCGGCCGAAGCCAGTGCGTCCGTCGAGACCATGGAAGCGTCCGAGGACGTGACCCCCGAGCCCGCTTCCACCCTGGAGCCAGCACCCGAGCCTGAACCCGAACCGGCAAGCGAGCCCCCCGCCCCGGTTTCCGGCGGCGCCCCGTCGGCATCGGCCGATCCCCGCGCCATGGAAGACGTTGATGACGACGATGAACTCTGGGAAGACGGTGAGGCGAACGCGAGCAGTTCACGCGTCGCCGCGCCTCGCTCCCCTGCCCCACCCGGGCACCTTCCCGAACGACGGGTGGTGGTCATCGACGAGGACGCCGACATGGCGACCCCAGACCCGAGCCGTCCGGAACCCTCAACGGACGCATCCGATCCGCAGGCCGACGAGTCGCACTCGGCCGTCGCGGACATCGGTGCCACGTTGGAGGACGAGGACGACTCCCGCAAGCGCCGATGGCGACTGTTCCGCAAGGGAGGCGAGTGATGTCGAAACGAGGTGGTCTTGGCCGGGGGCTGTCCGCCCTGATCCCGGCGCCCGAGGCCGGTGAAGGGTTCGCCGGGCTCCTCGAGGTGCCCGTCAACGCGGTGAGCCCCAACCCCAAGCAGCCTCGAACCCACTGGGACGAGGAGGAGATCGCGTCGTTGGCGGCCTCGATCCGAGAGGTCGGGATCCTGCAGCCCATCGTGGTCCGCAAGTCCGGCGAGCGGTATGAACTGGTCGCGGGTGAGCGCCGTCTCCGCGCCGCCAAGGTGGCCGGCCTGGCCACCGTCCCGGTGGTCCTGCGGGACACGGGCGACGCCGATCTCCTGCGCGAAGCGCTGATCGAGAACATCCATCGCGAGGACCTCGGCCCCATCGAGCTCGCCGAAGCGTTCCGTCAGCTCCTCGAGGAACTCGGGCTCAAGCAGGAGGAGCTCGCCGAGAGGGTCGGTGTGTCGCGGTCACACATCGCCAACACCATCCGGTTGCTGCAGCTGCCGTTGGATTCCCAACAGCTGCTCACGGACGGCAAGATCCAGGCGGGTCACGCACGAGCCTTGCTGTCGCTCGGCGACGCCGAGGCCGTCAATGCCCTTGCCCTGCGGGTGGCAGCCGAAGACCTCTCGGTGCGTGAGACCGAGGAACTCGTCCGCCGCTACGTGGACGGGCCGCCCAAGAAGGAACCGCGGCCGGCCGCCTCTGCCGATGCCACCCCTCAGGTGGGTATGGCCGAGGTCGAAGAGATCCTGTCGGAGCAACTCGCCACGCGCGTACAGATCCAGATGAACAAGAAGCGTGGCCGCGTGATCATCGAGTTCGGGTCGGCCGACGACCTGGAACGGATCGTGTCCGAGATCGTGGGTTCGGGTCCGGGGCTCTCGCCCGACTGACCCTCAGCCTCTCGACGGCACCGACCGTAGGATACGGTCACACAGGTCGGCCAACGACATGCCGGCCGCGTGGGCGCCCATCGGCAGCAGGCTCGTTTCCGTCATCCCCGGGCACACGTTGACCTCCAGCACCCACGGATCTCCGTGCGCATCCACGATGGCATCCACCCTGGTGACACCTCGCAGGCCCAGCGCTTCGGCGGCGCGAAGCGACGCCCCCGTGCACGCGGCCGTCACTTCGTCCTCGACCCTGGCCGGAGCGAAGTACTCGGTGGCTCCCGCTGTGTAACGGGCGGCGTAGTCGTACACCCCGCCTTTGGGGACAATCTCCACGACGGGCACGGTCTCGAGCGGCGTCCCCACCAGGCCGATGGCCACCTCGGTGCCGTCGATGCGGGTTTCCACCACCGCGGCGCCGCTGAACGACAGGGCGGCCATCACGGCGGCCGGCAGGTCGGCCTCCCGTTCGACCGTTCCCACGCCGAGCGCCGACCCGCTGCGGGACGGCTTCACGACGCAGGGGAGCCCGACGTGTTCGATCGCTTTCCCGAGCGCCACCCCCGCCCCCAGGTCACGCAGCGCCCAACCCTCGATCGCCACCCACGGCGGTGTCGGCACGTCCGCCCGTGCCAGCGCGTCTTTGGCCAAGATCTTGTCGAAGGCCACCTCGCAATCGAAGGCAGCCGTTCCCGTGTAGGGGATCTGGAGCAGATCCAGGAGCCGCTGCACCGTGCCGTCCTCGCCTTCCTTGCCGTGCAATGCCAGGTAGCACACGTCGGGTTCGCGCTCCTGGAGGGATTCGGCGAGCGGCGTCTCCCCCGGGTCGATCAACCACGCGTCGTGCCCCAGCTCCTGCATGGCCGTCAGCACGCGGTGGCCGCTGCGCAGCGACACGTCCCGCTCGGGGGTACGGCCGCCTGCCAGCACCGCGACGTTCATGGATGCAGGCTCCGGTAGAGCTGCTCCTCGTCCTCGAGCAGGCTGCCCAGGCGGGCGATCCCTTCACGGATCCGGTCCTCGGTGGGGTAGCAGAACGCCAGGCGCATCTGATGCTTGCCGCGGCCATCCGGGTAGAACGCCGTGCCGGGCACGTAGGCCACCCGGCGTTCGACCGCCGCGGCCAGCATCGCCTGCGTGTCGAACCACTCGGGCAGGGTCACCCACACGTAGAAGCCTCCAGCGGGCAGCGTCCACATCGCGCCGTCGGGGAAGTGCTCTTCGATCGCCTCGAGCATCGCGTCGCGCCGCCGCCGGTAGGTCTCGACCAGCGTCTCGAGGTTGCCGCGCCACCGATCGCCCGCGAGGTAGCGCTCGGTGACCAGCATGGTGAACGCCGATCCACACAGGTCGGCGGCTTCCTTGGCCAGGACCAGACGCTGCACCACCGATTGTTCGGCCAGGGCCCAGCCGACTCGGACGCCCGGCGAGAAGACCTTCGACACGGTGCCGAGGTAGATCACGTTCTCGGGGTCGAGGGTTCGCAGGCAGGGAAGCGGTTCACCCTCGAACCGCAGCATCCCGTAGGGGTTGTCCTCGATGATGGGGATCGAGGCCTCGCGACACAACGAGACCAGCTGCTCGCGCCTTGGGTATGACAACGTCACACCTGCAGGGTTGCCGAAGTTCGGGCAGGTATAGACGAACTTGGGGCGCTCGCCGCGCACCAACGCCTCTTCGAGCTGATCGACCTTCATCCCGTCTTCGTCCACGTCGATCTGCAGGTAGCGAGGCTCGTACGCGCTGAACGCGGTCAGGGCGCCCACGTACGCCGGTGCCTCCACCGCGATCAGGTCGCCGGCGTCGATGAAGATCTTGCCCGTGAGGTCGAGGGCCTGCTGGGCCCCGGTGGTGACCACGACGTCCTCGGCGTCGGCCTCGACCCCTTCTTCAGCCATCAGAGCCAGCAGCCGTTCCCGCAACGCCGGATGTCCCTGGCCACCGCCGTACTGGAGGCTCGAGGTGCCGTGTTCGTCCAGCACCTGGCGGACCACCTCGAGGACGTCCTCCTCGGGGATCGCCTGGACGTAGGGCATGCCGCCGGCGAGCGAGACCACCTCGGGACGGGACGCCACCGCGAACAGCGCCCGGACCTCTGACGCGGACATCCCGGACGTGCGATGGGCGTAGAGGTCGACGAATCGATCGATGGAGAACTCGGCCATGGGAAGGCCCTCAGCCTAGCATCGGCGCAGGTCAGACCCTCGGAAGTGCCGGGTCAGTACCCCGCCGTGACGCCCCATTCGATGGGCAGGCAGACACCGGTGATCGGCGCGGCCTGGTCCGAGGCCAGGAACGCCACCGCGGCCGCGATCTCGTCGGTGCGGATGAAGCGGGCACGGTCGCCCTGGGGGAGCGTGGACCTCAACGCCGCCAGGTAGGCCGCCTCGTCGCCGCCGCCGTAGTCGCGCGCCTGACCCGCGAGCATCGGCGTCTCGACGTCGGCGGGGCACACGCTGTTGACCCGCACACCGTGGGGCGCGAGTTCCAGCGCGAGCGACTTCACGATGCCGTTCACGCCGAACTTCGACGCGTTGTAGATCGCGGCGCCCGGTCCCCCCACCAGTCCGTAGTCGCTCGAGATGGCGACGATCGAACCCTGGGACGCGATCAACGCCGGGATCGCGAACCGGCACGCGAAGAAGGTGCCCTTCAGGTTCACGTCGATGGTCCGATCCCACTGTTCCTCGGTCATGTCGGCGGTCGGCCCCTCCACCCAAACGCCTGCAGTGCAGACCATGACATCGATGCCGCCGAGACGCTCCACGGTGGCGGCCGCCATGCGTTCGCAGTCGTCCACCACGGTGACGTCGGCCGTGACCGTTTCCACCTCGCCCAGCCGGGCGGCGGCTTCGGCGAGGGCCTCATCGGTCCGGTCGGCGAGCATCACCGTGTCCCCGTCGGCCAGGAACCGGGCGGCGATCGCCCGGCCCATCCCGCCGGCGCCGCCGGTGATCAGGACGACACGAGCCATGGGTCAGTTGCCCGTCCCGCCGTCGATCGCCTCGCGCATGATGTCGGCGTGCCCGAGGTGGCGGGCGGTCTCCTCGATCATGTGCACGACGATCGCGCGCAGCGTGATCCGACGGTCCTCGCGGAAGGTGACGATGTCGTCGAACGATGCCGCGGCCGTGATCTCGCGCGCGATCGCACACTCGCCACGGTAGAGCGCGGCGATCTCCTCGACGCTTTCGCCGGGCTCGGCCCGCCAGTCGGCGTCCGGGTCTTCGTCCGTCCACGGGTAGTCGACGCTGCGTCCCGCGAACACCTCTTGAAACCAGTACCGCTCGACGAACGCGAGGTGCTTCAGCATGCCGAGCAACGTGAGTCCGCTGGGCGTCATCGAGCGGCGGAGCGCGTCGTCGTCGAGCTCGGCCACCTTGCGCAGCATCACCGCACGCTGGTGGTCGAGGTAGCTGGTCAGCGTGGCGCGTTCGTCGCCGACGTCGTCGGTCCGTGCCGGCTGCTCCGGCATCGCCAGGGGCATGGCCGTCAACCCTCCACGATCGGGAATACTTGGGTGGCAAGCACTTCGAGCATCTCCAAATCGTCGAAGAGCTCGTGGTTCAGGACGATCTTCTCGACCCCGTTGGCCGCGTACTCGCTGATCCGCTCGGCTGCCTGCTGTGCCGACCCGACGACGCAGGTCGCGCGCAGTTCCTCCAGTTCGTCTTCGAACTTGTCGGCGCGCATCGCGCGTTCGCGTGCGGTATGGATCCGCTGGAGCGCCTCGTCCTCGGTCGCGCCGACGTAGCACCACGTCATGACCGATGTGGTCAGCGTGTCCTGCGACCGTCCATCGGCGTCGAGGCGGTCGCGAACGCGCGCGATGCGCTCGCCCGCTTCGACCGGCCCCACGCCCACCGTGTCGAACTCGTCGGCCCATCGGGACACGAGCGCCGCGATGCGAGGACCGCCCGCGCCGCCCACGATGATCGGCGGGTGCGGCCGCTGCACCCCTTTGGGCGCGAATGCCGCCCCGTCGAGACGGTAGTGCTGTCCCTCGAAGGTGACCTCGTCTTCGGTCAGGAGCCGATGCACGATCTCGAGCTGTTCGGTGAGCATCTCGAACCGCTCGTTCGTCGGAGGGAACGGGAACCCGTGCGAGCGATGTTCCTCTTCCCACCAACCAGCGCCCATGCCCAGGTCGACGCGTCCGCCGCTGA
>Ga0190274_10002625_pt1 | contig 10616 bp, 9 predicted proteins | sample Popmic531T_FD_133002 | JGI IMG/M metagenome (GOLD analysis project Ga0190274, IMG submission 133002) | Populus adjacent soil microbial communities from riparian zone of Yellowstone River, Montana, USA - 531 T | ecosystem: Environmental > Terrestrial > Soil > Riparian zone | place: USA: Montana...
CAAAACTCGATCGACCTCGCGCACGCACTTCGCGTGCGCGAGGTGCGCGTCGCCATCCTGTCGGCCATGGAGACGGTCAATCCTAAAGTGCCGTCGACCGTCGAAGCGGCGGCGCTCTGCAAGATGGCCGACCGCGGTCAGATCACCGGCGCCGTGCTCGACGGCCCTCTCGCGCTCGACAACGCCATCAGTTTGGAGGCGGCGGCGATCAAGAAGATCGACTCGCCCGTCGCAGGGCGCGCCAACGTGCTCATCGTTCCCGACCTCGAAGCGGGCAACATGCTGGCCAAGAGCCTGACCTTCCTCGCCAACGCCGATTGCGCCGGCATCGTGCTCGGCGCCAAGGTGCCGATCATCCTCACGAGCCGCGCCGACACCGTGATATCGAGGCTCGCCTCCTGTGCAGTTGCCGTGATGGTCGCGCAGGCTCGCCGCGAGAACGCCCAAAAAGCAATCGCCTAGCACGACGCCGTCGAGGTCTTCGCCCTATCCGAGCGTGATCGGCCATTTTGGCAAGGACCCCGACGGAAACGTCCGACGAGAAACACGGGAGTAGGAATGATTGACGCTATCCTCGTACTCAACGCCGGCTCGTCCAGCATCAAGTTCTCGCTGTTTGCAGAGCGCGGCGCCGAGCTCGCCCCGGTTGCCCGCGGCCAGGTCGAGGGCATTCACACCACACCTCTTTTCATCGCGAAGGATGCCGATGGTAAGCCGGTGGGCGAGAAGCGATGGCCGGCGGGCGAAAAGCTCGGGCACGAAGGCGCGCTCACGTGCCTCGTCGATTGGGTGAAGACGGAATACGGCCGCGACCATCGCCTGGCGGCGGTCGGTCACCGCGTCGTCCATGGTGGCCTCGATTACGCGGCGCCTGTACGCGTCGACGCGACGGTCTTGGCGAAGCTGGAGAAGCTCGTGCCTCTCGCGCCGCTTCATCAGCCGAACAACCTCGCGCCGATCCGCGCCGTGCTCGCGCAGGCGCCGAACCTGCCGCAGGTTGCCTGCTTCGATACGGCGATGCACCGCACCAACCCGCCGATCGCGCAGATGTTCGGGCTGCCAAAAGAGCTCGACGACGCCGGCGTGCGCCGCTTTGGCTTCCACGGGCTCTCGTACGAATACATCGCCACGGTGTTGCCGAAGTTCGACGAGCGCGCGGCACGTGGCAAGACGGTCGTCCTCCATCTCGGCAATGGCGCCAGCATGTGCGCGCTCGAAGCGGGAAAGAGCGTCGCCAGCACCATGGGTTTTACGGCCCTCGAGGGGCTACCGATGGGAACCCGCTCGGGCACTCTGGACCCTGGCGTCATTCTTTACCTGATGGATGAACGCGGGATGGACACACGGGCCATCGAGACGCTGCTCTACAAGAAATCGGGCCTGCTCGGCATCTCCGGCGTATCGAGCGACATGCGGACGCTGAGCGAGTCGAAGGATCCGCGGGCGGCGCTGGCCATCGACTTTTTCGTGTACCGCATCGGGCGCGAGCTCGGCTCGCTCGCCGCTGCTCTCGGGGGCCTGGATGCCATCGTGTTCACGGCGGGCATCGGTGAGCACGACGTCGAGATCCGCGAGCGCGTGTGCCGGCAGGCAGCATGGCTCGGCGTCGAGCTCGACCCGCAGGCCAACGCGACGAACGGCCCGCGCGTCAGCACCTCGTCCAGCCGGACGGCCGCGTGGATGATTCCAACCAACGAAGAGCTGATGATCGCGCGGCATACGCGCGATCGGCTCATGACGAGGTGACCCATGACAATCGAAAGAGCCAACAATCCGATTCTCAAGGGCAAGAAGGCGCTCGTTATCGGCATCGCCAACGAGCACTCCATCGCCTACGGCTGCGCCAAGGCATTTCGCGCCTTGGGCGCGGACCTGGCCGTCACGTATCTCAACGACAAGGCTCGGCCTTACGTCGAACCGCTGGCCACCGCGCTCGAAGCATCCGTCTTCATGCCCCTCGACGTCCAACGCCCTGGCGAGCTCGAGAAGGTGTTCGAGGCGGTCGCCAAGCAATGGGGGCGTCTCGACATCTTGGTGCATTCCATCGCGTTCGCGCTGAAGGCGGATTTGCAGGGCGGTCTTCTCGATTGCTCGGGCGAAGGTTTCGGCGTAGCGATGGACGTTTCCTGTCACTCGTTCGTTCGGATGGCCAAGTTGGCGGTGCCGCTGATGACCGAAGGCGGGACGATGTTCGCAATGACCTATCACGGCGCGCAAAAGGTGGTACCGAACTACGCCGTGATGGGTCCGGTGAAGGCAGCGCTCGAGTCGGTGTGCCGCTACCTAGCCTACGAGCTCGGCCCCAAGGGCATCCGCGTCCATCCGATCTCTCCCGGCCCGCTGAAGACGCGCGCCGCGTCGGGTTTGAAGGATTTCGACCTCTTGTTGAACGAGGCCGCAAGCCGAGCACCCGTCGGCGAGCTCGTCGACATCGAGGACGTCGGCTACACCTGCGCTTACCTAGCAACCCCCTACGCGCGCCGGATGACCGGTCAGACCATCTACGTCGACGGCGGCGTCAACATCATGGGTTAGTGCGCCGTCCGACAATAATTGAAGCGCTCTTGGCAGGGACGAACCGCCAAGACGCTGAGAGCGCCAAAGTTTTTATGGGGTATAGACGACGCGCTTGATGCCACGCCGAAGCGTCGTGACGTTGAAGCTGATGAGTAGGCCCAGGCGAAGGCGAGTGGCTTTCAAGTAAGAGAGAATCGGCCCCCCGTCACGCCGTGAGGGGGGGCCCGACTTGCCTCACGGAGTTACGGGGGTCCCGTCGGCTGACTTCTCCATTTTTCGGGAAGGGGTTGATTTCGCCGCGAGCCATCGGGTGGCTTGGGGCCAGAAGATCTTGTGTGCTTTGCCGCCCACCACGAGGCCGACGTGGCCGGCGTCGATGGATATCGTCGTAGCGTCGGCAGACCCAACGTGGGGCAAGAGCCCCTCGGTCGATGACGGCGCGACGAGGTGATCGTTGCGAGCCGTCATGACCAACAGCGGACATTCGATTCGACCGAGATCGACGCGATAGCCACCGATGTGAAGCTGGCCCCGAACCAGCTCGTTCTGCTGGTACAACTTCTTCACGAACTCGCGGAACGTCTCGCCGGCAACGGGGATGTTGTCGTTGACCCAATATTCCATGGCGAGATAACTGGAAACGAACTGGGCGTTGTCGAGCTGTTCGATGACCGCAGCGTGCTTCTCGTAGAGGTTCTGCACCGGCTTCATGAACAGAAAGGTGGCCTGTAGGAACTCTGCCGGGCAATTGCCTTGCGCATTGACGAAAGCGTCGACGTCGAAATACTTGGCATCGGTCCACAGGTTCAGCAGCGACTCTCGTCCGCTGAAGTCGAGCGGTGCCGCGAGCAAGGTCAGCGACTTGATTCGTTCCGGATGCACCGCGGTAAAGATGGTGGACAGGGTCCCGCCCATGCAATAGCCGAGAAGGTGCAAAGATTGACGCTTGTGAGCTTGGAGCACGAAGTCGACGACTTGCGCGAGGAAAACGAAGACGTAGTCGTCGAGCGTGAGGTGGCAATCGTCGTCCGACGGAACCCCCCAATCGACCATGTAGACGTCGAACCCCTGCTCGAGGTACCGCTCGACGACGCTCTTTCCCGCCTGAAGATCGAGGATGTAGTGCCGATTGATGAGGGCGTAGCAGAAGAGCACCGGCTCGGCGTAGAGGGCTGGTGTCTCCCGCCGGTAACGAAGGAGCCTCAAGGTGCCCCTCTCGAAGACCACGTCGTGCGGTGTCGAGCCGACGCGCGTCTCCTTGGCAAGCTCGATGGCCCGCGGCACGCTGAGCATCCGCTGCCAAATGCGCTGTTGCTCTGCCAGATACTTCTTCTGCTGCTCGACGACCAATTCAAAGAACAACGAAATCACCGGGGCTCCGTTCCCGTCCAAGGTGCTGCCAAAATGAGAAGGCGCTTCCTTCACATTGCCATGCCGCCGTTGATGTCGAGCACATGACCGGTGATGAAACCGGAAGACGGCGACGCCAGATAGACGACACCAGCGGCAATCTCGAAGGGCTCTCCCAGCCGCCCGACGGGCGTCGACTGGAGAACCGAATCCATCGCCTTGTCAGGTACGCCGTCCAGCATGCGCGTTTTCACGAAGCCGGGAGCGATCGCGTTCACCGTGACCCCTTTGCGCGCGTACTCCCGCGCCAGGGCCTTGGTCAATCCGATGAGGCCCGCCTTGGCCGCCGCATAGTTGCTCTGGCCGATATTGCCGATGCGGCCGACGATGCTCGAGATGTTGATGACCCGCCCCCATCCGCGCCCCGCCATGTCGTCGATGAACGCACGCGTGACGTCGAAGATGCTGCTCAGGTTGGTGCCGATCACCTCGTCCCAAGCTTCTCGGTCCATCTTCCTGAAGCTTCGATCGCGCGTGATGCCGGCGTTGTTGACGAGGATGTCGACCTGCTTGAAGTCGCTCACGAGCTGGGCGCACGACCTTTCGACGTCGCTGCGCGTGGCAACATCGAACGTGTAAAGCTCGGCCCGCCGGCCCATGCCGTGAATCAAATGGCAGACGTCTTCGGCCGACTCTGCACCCGCCGCCGTCGAAGCGACCGCCACATCCGCGCCTGCCGACGCGAGCGCCAACGCGCACGCGCGACCGATTCCGCGCGATCCGCCGGTCACGAGCGCCTTTTTTCCCAGGAGGCTGAAGGTCGGAACGTCAAGCGGCTTAGGAACGGCCTTGACGGGTATGAAGAGTGCGGAGGTGGTCATGATTTCTTGTCCTTTCTGGATGCGGAAGGATCGCGAGGCGCACTGCCAACCTCCCCTAAGGATTCGGCGCCCGAATTCATCGATCCGCGATCTCGCGAACTCTCGCCAATCGCCGCCTGCAGCCCGTATTGCATGAACTCGAGAAAGGCGCCGGATCGGAGCCACGCGTCCGTCGCCAAACTGAACACCTCGAGCCAAAATTTGGTCTGTACCTTGGGGTCCCAAAGCTCGCGAGCGAGCCTCTCCCACCCTTCGGCGACCGCAGGTTTGTCTCCGGCCGCCGCGCGCTCGATGTCGGCGGCCGCGGGTTTGCCCGAGGCCACGGACCGTTGGGCGTCGACGGCCACGGGTTTCGCTACGGCCGGGGCGCCCTCGACCCTGGCGGCCGCGGGCTTTGCCACGGTCGCCGCGCGCTCGACCTCGGCGGCTAGCGCTTTCTCTTTCGCTGCGGCGGCCGCACGCTCGACCTGGGCGGCTAACGCCTTCTCGCTGGCCGCCGTGCGCTCGAGCTCGGCGGCTAACGCTTTCTCTGCGGCGGCCGCGCGCTCGACATTGGCGGCCGCCGGGTTCTCACTGGTCGACGCGCGTTCGAGCTCGGCGGCCGCGGGTTTCCCTGCGACGGCTGTGCGCTCGACCTCGGTGGTCACCGGTTTTTTACCGGGAACCACCGAGCGCTCGACCTCGGCCGGCTTTTTTCCACCACGGCCGGCCGGGGGGCTGCTCGATCCACGACGCATCTCAGGCCTTATTGAACACGTCGAACCACTTCTCGGCCGTCTTCTGGAACTCGCGAAGTTGCGTATCGGACTGATCTTTGATGGTGTCGAAAACCTTGATGCGGGCTTCTTCGACGCCCGCACGGTATTCTTCCGGAGTCTTGGACTCGTAAACGCGCGATGTCAGGGCGACCATTTCCAACGCCAGCTTGTACATCGTCTCGAGCGACTCGCGGCTCCGCGTAAGGGAATCACTGGCGAATTCAGCCCAGCGCTTCTGGAACTGGGGCACCCATTCGGGTGCACCGCCCGGGGCGGTTGCCGGCATCGGCCATTGCTGGCTGAACTGCTTGAAGACCTCTTGCTGCAATTGCAACGACGACATGGACGCTTTGCGAAAGCTTTCGAACATTTGATCGGGCGTCATGATGAGCTCCTCGGTGGTGTGCTGGGTATGGGCTGCGGCCTTCTGGCGGATCGAGTCGGCCCCCGAGGCTACCGGGTTCCGTTCGAGTCGAAGCAAATTGCCGGCGACATTTCAATGGCGCCACCCCCCGTTTGCTGCCGTGTCGTAGTGGGGTTGGAAGTAGCCCACATCGGCCGTAAGTCCTCCGGATGCAGCGGTATGTCAATCTCTTTCTGCCTTGACATTTAGTAGGGACGTAGCGTGTTCCCATAACCTCCGGGGATTGCGGCACGCGGACGTTAAGGATGGCGTCCGCTCGTCCCCTTCAACTGGTCCAATGGGACCTCATTAGGCCCTTGGCACGATTCGCGGCGCGGGCCGCGCGTGCTTGGGCTCGGCGCCGTGGTTGGGGGCTCGGCGCCGCGCGGGAGGCGTCGTTCGTGATTGACGATAAGCGAGTCGGCAATGCAAAGGGTCGAAGCACCTTGCATTCATCAGCGCTGCCGAGCGCCACCTCCTTCGCGAGCAGAACGGCGTCCATTGGGCGGATCGTGCCGCCAGCGGACCGGAGGACAGCAGATCAGTCGCATCTCGACTGCATGGCCGATGCGGCGCTCAACGACGTCGCGAACCGCTCGGCGATCGCGCTGCGCGTCTCAGCCTCGTGATGAGCAAACGGCGACGCAACGGAAGGAACGATGACGCAACCGAGAAACGATGGGGAAAGGCGCTACTTCACCGGCTGGAACGCAGCCAGTTACACACAATGTAGTCGCCGCCAATCCGTCATTACTTTGACCGGTGTGGCCGCGAACCTGTCGACGCACCGCGGCCGGAGGGCCGCGAACAACCAGAAAACCCGCGGCCGGAGGGCCGCAAACAAACAAGAACGCCTCACCCGACATTGACATTTTATTGCAGCGCCATACACCTTATAGGAAGTGACCCCGAGTATCGACGCCGAGACGCTCCATCAAAACGACGGAAGTCCAGCGCGATCTTATCCCTGCGGTTTCGTGAGCCAGCGGCGTGTAAGCCGCCCCGGCCGCGTTCCGCCATAGAGGCCCCTACTGCATGATCTACGATCTTCACGAATGGCATCACACGTCGTTGTTGCCGCTCCGCTGGTGGGCGATGACCAACAAGACGGTACACGGTTCGCCGTTCAACCCGTTCGGTAACAGCCTCGTGAGCCGAGCGATGGTGGCGGGCGCGGAAGTGCTCTTGCGCACGACCCATCGCTACGCCAAACCCGAGTTCGGTCTCACGGAAACGACGGTGGACGGGCGAACCGTCGCGATCACGGAAGAACGTACCTTAGAAAAACCATTCTGCACCTTGCTGCACTTCAAGCGCGACACCGACGTGAGGCAACCGACCGTGCTCGTTGTGGCGCCCTTGTCGGGGCACTACGCCACGCTCTTGCGCGACACGGTTCGTACGCTCGTGCAAGACCACGACGTCTACGTTACCGACTGGCAAGATGCCCGGATGGTGCCGCTCGAGCTGGGCACGCTCCGTTTCGACGACTACGTCGCGTACATCAAGGAGTTCATTCGCCTGCTCGGGCCGAACGTGCACGTCATTTCGGTCTGCCAGCCGACCGTCCCGGTGCTGGCAGCCATTTCCCAGATGGCGTCCGACGGCGAAGCGACGCCTCCTACCATGACGATGATGGGCGGCCCGGTGGATACCCGCAGAAATCCGACGGCCGTCAACACCTTCGCCATGGAAAAGCCTCTCAATTGGTTCGAGCAGCGGGTCATCTGTGAGGTGCCGAACAAATATCCGGGACGTGGGCGCGACGTGTGCCCAGGGTTTTTCCTCTTGGCGGGCTTCGTGTACATGAACGCCCGGCGCCATTTCGATTCGCACAAGGACTACTTCTTTCATCTCGTGCAGGGCGACGGCGAGAATGCCGAGTCGCATCGCCGGTTTTACGACGAATACAACGCCGTCATGGACCTGCCCGCCGAATATTACCTCGACACGATCAAGGCGGTTTTTCAGGAGCACCATCTGCCGCTCGGCAAGATGGTCGTCGCGGGCAAACCCGTCGACCCGTCGGCGATCACCAACTCGGCCCTGTTCACAATCGAAGGCGAATTGGATGACATCGCCGGCATGGGCCAAACGCAAGCGACCCACGAGCTATGCACGCAGATCCCCGCGTCGCGGCGCCGTCATCTCACGGTCGAGGGCGCTGGCCACTATGGCATCTTCAGCGGGCGGCGATACCGCGAAGCCATCTATCCGCAAATTCGAGATTTCATCGCACAACATCACAAGTCGTAGGGAGCATACGGCCGGCCCGAACGGCGTTGGCGGCCCGTCTGTTGCGAACTCCGAACCACCTCGCGCAACGGTGCGCCGATGGTTCTAGGACATGTGGGTGGCAATTGCCCCGGGAGGGGGCATGCTATCGAACGATGTCGCGATCGATTTTTGCTCCGCTGATCGTCGCGTTTTGCTGTACGAGTTGTTCGTCGGCAGCGGGGGGACAAAACGGTCAAGACCCCGAAAATGCCATCATGCAGTCGGCGGGCGATGTGATCCAGGTGACGGTCGACGGTTCGCGCATCTATGGGCCGATGGTCATGCTGGAACGAGATAACGACGGCTTGCGGGGATTTGGGCCCGCCGGCATCGTCGATCTGCGCAAAGACGGCAACGCTCTGCGCGGCATCGTCGGAACCGACCCGACCGAGCTGTACCTCGAGCCTCTCTGCGAAGGCGGGTTCACCATGCGCGGCCTGTTCAGCGGCGACCTCAGCCGCATCGATGTCCGCGCCGATCGCGTCACCGGTCAGCTCGGACGCTGTCAATACAACCTGCGTCGCTACCCCACCGAGCTCGGCGTTGCTTATAACGGGCGACGTGTCTGCAGTCCCACCTTTTCTCAACCAGCAACGATCACCCTCGGTCCGACGATCGCATCACTCGAGCCGACCGATCGCGCCGCGATCATCACGATTCTACTCGGCAGATAGAGGGAGAAATCCGCGCCTCGCGCGACGACGAGCCAGGGAAGGGCGATAGTAGGCGTAAGCCTACACTGACGGCGACCTCCCTACTGAACCACCGTCGTCATGAGCCGCAGTCGGCCAGGGAAAGACCGGTGTATTCGCCATTCCGTCCGACTTTGCTCGAATCCGCCCCCCGCGTGGCGTACATTGGAAGGCAAGGCGCTTGGCTTTGTCAGAAGAGTCTCTTCATGGGAGCCAGCGAAACGTCGCAAGAAAGCTTCGTTTTCTGCGACGAGGTTTCTCCTTTCTCGGGGCGACCTCGCTATCGATAATCGCTGCGCATTGCTCGACGTACAGCGACATCCAACTGCCAGGACACCCACCGGGAAGCGGCGGCACCGTGGTCACGGCAGGATCGGGCGGTACGAACGTGACCGGCGGCACTTCGGGAAACGGCGGGACCGGCGGCAACACTGCAACGGGCGGTGGCGGCATTGGCGGCGGCAACGCTGGAACCGGGGGCCAGGGCGGATCGGGAACCGGTGGATCGACCGGTCTTCCCGACGCGTCGGTAACCGGTGGTGCGTCGGGGAGCGGCGGTTCCACCGGAACGGGCGGCGCGGCAGGATCCGGAGCAGCTGGCGGCGGATCGGGCGGCGCGGCAGGAAACAGCGGCGCCGGGGCAACGGCTGGTTCGACCGGAAGCGGCGGTGCCGCGGGAACCTCGGGCTCGGGTGGCGCTTCGGGCGGTGCGAGCGGTTCCGGGGGCGCGGCCGGTGCCGGTGCAACGGGCGGTGCCGCGGGAACAGGCGGCACAGGAGCAACAGGCGGTGCCGCGGGAACAGGCGGCAACGCGGGAACAGGCGGCACAGGAGGAGTGGCGGGAACAGGCGGCGGCGCCGGAAAAGGGGGCGCGAGCGGTGCTGCGGGATCCGCTGGCGCGCCGGACGCTGGGCCGGCCACCTGCACGTCCTACGTGCCCGACACCACCTACCTATGCGTGATCGGCGTTCCGCCGAATTGCGGTTCCAATCCCGTAAGCTGCGGCGCCACCATCTGTCCGGCTAACTCGAGCTGCGGGGGTGGCAACGTCTGCGTCTGCAATACGGGCTACCTCTCCGTCGCGTGTGCGAGCGGTCGCCATTGCTCCTCGTCGGTGTCATGCACGGGCGGCCAATGGGGCTGCCATGCGAAGCCCGACCCCGGTTGCACCGGCAATCCTTCACAAACCGAAGGTGTTTGCAGCTGTTCGGACGGCAAGACGTACAACTTGGCGTGCGGCAGCACCACCACGTGTGACCAGCGCTGCCGCCAGGGTTTTTGATCGCGGGAGTCGAAAGCCGCTTGGCGGCTCGGGCGCTCAGCGCGCCATGTACGTACGCGAAGTGCCGTTGCGAGCGTTGGTGAGCGTAAACGTCCCGTCGGAAAGGACGACCGCTTTGATCCCGTGTGCAGCGTCGGGGCTAGCGACGTTCGCCGTCAATGCATCGTCGGCGTTGTGCTGCGCGTCGTTGGCGGTAACCCGATGCAGGGCCCACAGATCCAGCAGGCCGGGGGACGCGCGTAGGATGTCGAACGCGGTGGGGGCTCCTCCCTTGGTCGCGCCGTTGTTCATGACAGCGACGATCGGAGCGAGCCCGTGGACCAGCTGGGGTGAAGAGGACAGGTCGAGGCCATGATGGTTGACTTGGTAGAGATCAGCGAGCCCGATACGGTTGGTCGGGCACATCAGCTTCTGCTCCACGTTCCAGGTAAGGTCGCCAAGATCGACGAAATCGAA
>Ga0190274_10002626_pt1 | contig 10612 bp, 7 predicted proteins | sample Popmic531T_FD_133002 | JGI IMG/M metagenome (GOLD analysis project Ga0190274, IMG submission 133002) | Populus adjacent soil microbial communities from riparian zone of Yellowstone River, Montana, USA - 531 T | ecosystem: Environmental > Terrestrial > Soil > Riparian zone | place: USA: Montana...
CGAGGGGCGCCGCTGGATCCGCCTCCCGCTGATCAATATGACCATGCAGACATCTGATTTTGCCAGGCTGGCTTTGTTCATGTACCTGGCCAGGCTGATCAGCAAGAAGCAGGATGTAATAAAAGATCTTAAAAAAGGATTCCTGCCCATTATTGCCCCGGTGGCCCTCACTTGTGCACTGATCGCACCGGCTAATTTGTCAACCGCTTTATTGCTGGGGGCGAGTTGCCTGCTGCTGATGTTCATCGGAAGGGTTAGTACCCGGCATATTTTACTAACGATCGGCGTTGCCCTGGTGCCTATTCTTTTCCTCGTTTCGGCCGCGATCGTCCGGCATGGGAAAACAAAGAATGAGACCACTGTGGTTACGGCAAAGAAGACTTCTTCCACTTTATTCGGAAGAGTGGATACCTGGATCGGGCGAATGGAAAGTTTTATTTATGGCAGCCAGGAAGTGGACAATGATGCTTACCAGGTGAACCAGGCTAAGATCGCTATTTCAAAAGGAGGCGTATTTGGTGTAGGTCCCGGTAACAGCACTACAAGAGATTATTTACCGCAGGCTTATAATGATTTTATCTATGCCATCATCATTGAAGAGTATGGTTTGATGGGCGGGGCTTTTATCATGTTCATTTATTTAGTGTTCTTATACAGGTGTATCCGGATCTACAAACGATGCCCTTTTGCTTTTGGTGCATTCCTGGCGTTGGGGCTGAGTTTTACGCTTGCCATACAGGCAGTGGCGAATATGGCGGTTACGGTGAACCTGTTCCCGGTAACGGGAGTTACGCTGCCATTGGTAAGTATGGGGGGAACAAGTTTCATCTTCACCTGTTTGGCCATCGGTATCATTTTGAGTGTATCAAGAAATGTGGAGCAGTTAGAAGGAAAGCTCCTCCAAACCTCCCCTAAAGGAGAGGCTTAAACAGACTCTGTTATGAGTAAGAGTAATTACGATAATAGGGTTTCAGATACTCCTTTCGGGGGGCGGGGGGGTCGGGTGATCATAGCAGGAGGAGGAACAGGAGGACATATTTTCCCGGCAATAGCGATCGCTAATGCATTAAAAAAGATAGACGGGAATATTGAGATACTGTTTATCGGTGCAAAGGGGAGAATGGAGATGGAGAAAGTGCCACAGGCTGGTTACAAGATCGAAGGATTGGATATAGCGGGTTTCAACAGGAGTTCTTTGATAAAGAATATTGGGTTGCCTTTCAAGTTGCTGAAGAGTTTTTTGCAGGTGCGTACCATCTTCAAAAGGTTCAAACCGGACGCGGCGATCGGGGTGGGTGGATATTCCAGTTTCCCGGTGCTCAGGTTTGCACAGGCGAGGAGGATCAAAACATTCATACACGAGTCAAACTCCTTTGCGGGCCGGTCAAACATCATGCTTGGCAGGAAAGCGACAAAGGTCTTTACCGGTACGGACGGAATGGAAAAATTCTTTCCGAAAGAAAAGATACTGGTTACCGGTAACCCGGTGAGAACATCGATAGCCAATGCTTCCGTTTCAAGAAACGAAGGGCAACAATTCTTCTCGCTGGATGAAACAAAGAAAACAGTACTCGTTGTGGGAGGAAGCCTGGGTGCTAAATCGATCAACGAGGCCATTGATAAAGGACTGGATGAACTGCTGGATGCAGGATTGCAGGTCATCTGGCAAACAGGTAAACCTTATTCGGCAAAAGCAAAAAAGAGAGCCAATGGAAAGTCAGCAGTTTGGGTCAACGAGTTCATTACGCAGATGGAGTACGCGTATGCAGCTGCTGATATCGTGGTAGCCCGTTCAGGTGCCATGACCGTGGCGGAATTATGTGTCGCTAAAAAGCCCGTTTTGTTCGTACCCTATCCTTTTGCTGCAGAAGACCATCAAACGGTCAATGCGATGCAACTGGTGAATAAAAATGCGGGGCTGATGGTAAAGGACAGTGAAGCGATGCAAAAACTGGTATCCATGACAATTGACCTGTTGAAGGATACAGGCAAACAGGAAGAGTTGAAGAAAAATATTGCAGCGTTAGCGATCATCAATGCTGATAAAGTGATAGCGGATGAAATTTTGAAAGTGATCTGAGTCATCATGAACGTACGAGCCAATACTGTCCTTATGAATACCCCCTTCCGGGGGATTGAAAAAACGGAGGATGAATGATAGATACGAGTACGATAAATAAACGGTACTCCTTCTCCTTCGGGGCAACCGAAGGTAGCGAAGGTTGGGAACGAAGTTCGCGGGAGGGGGCCGTGTATTTTATCGGGATCGGGGGGATCGGGATGAGTGCGATCGCCAGGTTCTTTCATGCAGGCGGGGTAAAAGTAAGTGGTTATGATAAAACACCTACTGTGTTGACGAAAGAACTGGAGGCTAGCGGGATACCGGTTCATTATGAAGAGAACCTGGAATTGATCCCGAAAAAGGTTGACCTGGTGGTGTATACACCGGCCATACCTGCCGAGCACAAGGAATTGATCTTTTACAGGGAGAATGGTTACAAAGTGGTAAAGAGAAGTGATGTATTACAGATAATAACAGCAAGTTCTTTTAATATATGTATCGCAGGAACACATGGGAAAACAACCATCACCACGATGGTGGCGCATTTGCTCCGCGACAGCGGTTTTGGAGGCAATGCCTTCCTGGGCGGGATCGCGGTGAATTACGGGACGAATTTCTGGAGCAGTGAACGGAATGTATGTGTGATCGAGGCCGATGAGTATGACCGGAGTTTTTTGAAATTAAGTCCGGATATCGCCATCATCACGGCCATGGACGCGGACCACCTGGATATCTACGGGACAGCGGGCGCCATGGAACAGGCTTTTATTGATTTCAGTAAAAGAGTGAAGCCGGGAGGATTGGTGATCGGGAAATTCGGGTTGGAGAGAACGAAGGAATTAAAAAGCCAGCAGTATCTCTCTTACAGTCTGCAGAATGAAAGTGCAGGTGTGTATGCCGGTAATATCAGGATGATGAACGGGAGTTACGAATTTGATGTAACGCTGGAAGATAAAAAACTGGAAAACGTGAAACTGAATATGGGAGGCATGCATAATATAGAAAATGCTGTTGCGGCGATCGCGGTAGCCAGTTCTTTGGGAATTGAAGAGGAGAAGATCAAACAAGCGGTAGAGAACTTCAGGGGAGTGAAGAGAAGATTTGAGTATATCATCAAAAATGAACGACTGGTATTTATTGATGATTATGCTCACCACCCTGAAGAATTAAAGGCTTTGATCAGCGGCGCCAAGTCTTTATTCAGGCAAAAGAAATGTATGGTGATATTTCAACCACACCTGTACAGCAGGACAAGGGACCTGGCGGATGGGTTCGCAGAAGTGCTGGACCTGGCGGATGAGGTGATACTGTTACCGGTCTATCCGGCCAGGGAGTTGCCTGTTGAGGGAGTGAGCAGTGAAATGATCCTGGCTAAAATGAAAAATGAGAATAAAAGGGTATTGACAAAAGAGGAGTTGATGAAGTGGATCCGGAACGAATATAAAAGAACAGTTAACAGGGAATTCGGCGAAGTGTTGATAACGGCAGGAGCAGGAGATATTGATATGCTGGTAGAACCGATCAGGGATGAATTAAAAGAAATATAAACGGTGAACGCAAAAACAACCATAAGAAAAGTATTGTTCATTGCCGTATGGCTTTGTATCGGGGGAGGCATGCTTACGCTGCTGCTCGCAGCCATCAGTAAAAAGAATAAAGGGCAGTGCCATGATTATACGATCACGATCAAAGGGGTCCAGAATAATTTCTTCATAGATAAAAAGGATGTGGAGGAATTACTCATAAAAGCAACAAAAGGGAATATCAAAGGTCAGCCTGTAGCGTCTTTTAACCTGCACGAGCTGGAGCAAATGCTGGAGAAGAATACCTGGATCGATGAGGCAGAGCTCTATTTTGACAACCGCGACGTATTGCACATAACGGTGGCTGAAAAAGAACCCGTTGCCAGGATATTTACCACGGCGGGAAATTCTTTCTACATCGACAGTCTTGGAAGAAAGATGCCGCTGTCGGATAAATTGAGCGCCAGGGTCCCGGTCTTCACCAGTTTTCCTGATAAGAAAGTTTTGTCAGCCAAAGACAGTGTGCTGTTGAATGATGTAAGAGTTACCGCCAATTATATTATCAATGATCCATTCTGGATGTCGCAGGTAGCCCAGGTAGATATTACTCCGGGAAGGACATTTGAAATGACCCCCGTGGTGGGGAATCACCAGGTCAAATTGGGTAATGGAGAGAATATTGACCAAAAGTTTCACCGGCTGATGGTCTTTTACCAGCAGGTACTAAGTAAAACCGGATTTGACCGGTACAAACTGATCGATGTACAATATAAAGGACAGGTAGTTGCTTCGAGGTACACCGGCGATGCGAAAATTGATTCTATCCAGTTACGAAAGAATATAGAAAAACTCCTGCTGCAATCCAGGAATGCGCAAAACGATACGGTGATAAAAGCCATACCTGTAAATGGCAGGTACAATATAGATGTCGACTCCGTGGATGCGCCGGCGACCGATCTTCCAACTGTGAATAACCCTGATAAGCATAGTGATCCCAACCCCCGCCTGAGCATTTTATCGCCAGCCGTCCCCCAGGGGGATGGCGGCGGACAGGCTGTCAAAGACAAGACTGATAAACCAAAGCCGGTGAAGAGACAGCCAAAGGCAGTAATGCCTAAACGAAATGAGGAATAAGAAATGAGAAATGAGAAATAAGGAATGAAAAATGAGGAAGTGGGCTCCGTAGGAGCAAAAGGTTGGTAGAGAGAGTTAATAGTTGATGTTTTAGAGCCCCGTAGGGGCTCATCAATAGCTGAGTAGCGAACAGGAGGATGAAGAGTGCGACGCAAGAGACGATGATAGTAGTACTGAAGCTGGGAACAAAAAAAATAAATGAGGCTTCGCCTCGCAACGACTAAAAACAACGATTGAGGAGATTGCTTCGGCTTCGCCTCGCAACAACTAAAAACAACAATTATGAACAACGAACAACCCATTATTGTCGGTCTGGACATTGGTACAACCAAGATCGCAGTAATTGCCGGACGTAAGAATGAGTTTGGCAAACTGGAGATTCTTGGATTCGGTAAATCCAACTCCAACGGTGTAAAGCACGGGCAGGTGCTGAACATTGATGAGACCATCAAAGCCATTAAGAGTGCTTTGGAGAATTGTTTTGCATCCAATCCCAACCTGGATGTAAGTGAAGTGTATGTCGGTATTGCCGGTCACCACATCAAGAGCCTGCAAACAAGAGGGGATATCGTTCGCCAGAAAACGGAAGAAGAGATCACCCAGAAGGAGATCGACCAGCTGATCGACGACCAGTATAAAACCTATATCCCTGCCGGCGACCAGATCATTGATGTGATCCCGCAGGAATTCACCGTGGATAATTTCCAGAATATCCCCAACCCGATCGGGTATGGCGGCGTGAAGATCGGCGCCAATTTCCACATCATCACGGGTGATAAGAATGCCATCAAGAACATCAACCGCAGCGTGGAGAAGGCGGGCTTATTAACAAAGGACCTGGTATTACAACCGCTGGCCTCCTCTTCCGCTGTTATGGGACAGGAAGACCTGGAAGCTGGTGTGGCGATCGTGGATATCGGTGGTGGTACGACTGACCTTGCTGTTTTCTATGAAGGCATCCTGAAACATACAGCGGTCATTCCTTTTGCCGGGGAGAATATCACCAATGATATCAAAACCGGTTTGGGTGTGTTAAAGACACAGGCTGAACAAATGAAAGTACAGTTTGGAAGTGCATTGGCTAACGAAGCCAAATCAAATGCCTATATCACGATCCCGGGATTGAGGGGAATGCCGGCGAAAGAGATCAGTGTAAAGAACCTCGCCAATATCATCCAGGCAAGAATGAGCGAGATCATGGATTTTGTTACCTATCATTTAAAGCAAGTGGGCCTGGAGAACAGGATGCTGAATGGCGGTATCATCCTTACCGGCGGCGGGTCACAATTAAAACATCTTATCCAACTCACAGAATATGTTACCGGTTTGCCTGCAAGGATCGGCTTCCCGAATGAACACCTTGCCGGTGGTCATATTGAAGAACTGGCAAAACCGACCTACTCTACCTGTATCGGGCTTATCCTGAAAGGATATGATGATTACGAGCACAACCGCAAGCAATTTGAAAAGGATTATAAGATCGTGGAAGTGCCCGATGGCCTGAAGAATAACGGCCAGGAGACTACAGAAGTAGTAACTGAAGAAGCAGTAAGCGAAAAAGAAATGAAGAGAAGGAAGAACCTGACCGGTTTCTGGGGCAAGTTCAAGGACAGGATCATTGACCTGTTCAAAGAAGAAGAAGATAAACACCTGTAAAAACAATTTATTAATTGCAAAGAGAATAACAAACCCAATTACCAACGCTTCGCGGTCCCTCCTGGGGATTTAGGGGGCATAAATTCAAACACTATGATACATTTTGATCTGCCAAAAGAAAAATCATCCATCCTGAAAGTGATCGGTGTGGGTGGCGGTGGTGGCAATGCGGTGAACTTCATGTTCAGCCAGCAGATTGACGGTGTAAACTTTGTTATATGCAATACGGATGCGCAGGCATTGGCCAATAGTGGCATACCCAACAGGATACAGCTCGGGCCGCACCTTACACAAGGTCTTGGCGCCGGCGCTAATCCTGATATCGGGCGGCAGGCAACGGAAGAATCACTCGAAGAGATCAAACGTATCCTCGAGGTGAACACCAAGATGGCCTTTATCACGGCAGGTATGGGTGGTGGCACCGGTACGGGCGGTGCACCGATCATCGCCAAGATCTGTAAGGACCTTGGTATCCTGACGGTCGGTATCGTTACCACACCTTTTGCCTATGAAGGAAAAAAACGGCAGCAACAGGCAGAAGAAGGAATAAAAATATTGAAGGGCTATGTTGACACCCTGCTGGTGATCAGCAATGATAAGTTGCGTCACCAGTTTGGTAATCTCAAAATGCGGGAAGCGTTTGAAAAAGCTGATAACGTACTGGCCACGGCGGCAAAATGTATCACCGATGTGATCAACAGCACGGGGCAGATCAATGTTGACTTTGCGGATGTTTGTACGGTAATGCGTAATGGTGGTGTTGCCATACTCGGTAATGCCGAAGCATCCGGGGAGAACAGGGCTCAAAAGGCCATCGAAGAAGCCATGAATTCACCCTTGCTCAACGACAGCGATATCAGGGGTGCCAAATGGATACTTATTAATATCAATTCCGCTGCAGGTGAACATGAGTTTACCATGGATGAAGTGGAAGTGATCCAGAACTATCTGCTCAGCCAGGCAGGTGAGAATACGGATGTTATCCTCGGAATGGGATATGACAGTACGCTTGGCGACAGGATCGGTATCACCCTGATCGCAACCGGTTTTGAACATAAGGACCCTTTTGCGAGGCCGAAGCCGAAGAAAGAAGAAGTCAAGGCGGAAGAAAAGATCGTCATGGTGCTGGGCCAGGTTGACGAACCCCAAGTGGCCGTTACCAAAGTACAGCTTCCTGACAGTGCAGCTGAAAAGGAAATGGAGGTAATGGAAGAAGAGCTGAAACCGGTTCCCACAGCCGATTACCTGATGCCCAAACTGGTGGAAGAGATCCCGGTAATGCAGGCGCCGGTCATAGATATCACCGATCTGAAACAGGAAGAAGAGCCCGCCATTATTCATTTTGAGCTCCAGCCCGAAAAAATACTTAGTAGAACTACGGAAGAAATTACTGGTATATCTACTGTGAGCAAAATGTCAATTGTAGGAAAAGATGAAGGTATAAATTCGATGACGCAAGTAAAGTCCGTATCCCCGACGATCAAAGAAACAGATGCTGAGATGATACTCAGCATAAAAGATAGTACTAGTACAAGCCCGGTGTCTGCAGCATCGGGTGGTTATCTGGCCAGACCATCCAATATCTACGCAGAATCCAAACCAGAGGTCGTTACCTCAATAACTTCTGCTGAAGAACCGGTCTCTTCGCAACATGTTGCCAGCGAAGAAGAGGAAGAACTCCTCGACTTGCAAATGCAACTGGTAGAAAGGGATGACATTCCTGCGGCGGATATGCCGTTGGCCCACCAGGCTCAGACACCTTTGTTCCCGGAGGTTGAGGATTCTGCTCTGCAGGACGAAACCGAAGAACAAAAACGTAGGGCAGCCGAGCGATTGCACAAGTTGAGAAACTTGTCATTCAATGTTAACGCTGCTGACCCAAATAATGAGTTTGAAACCGTGCCGGCTTATATCCGCCGCAATATGGAATTGTATAACAACAATACCCAGGTAGAGAACTTCTACAGTAACTACGAGGTCAAAACTGACGACAAAAATCAATCACACATCAGCAGTATCAATACTTTTTTAGACGGGAAGAAACCTGACTAAATTCGTTCGTTCCAATGAAGCCACTGAGCATTTAGCTAGTGTTTTTTAGTTGTTCCCTCCGGTTTCCACCGGAGGGTTTTTTATTCGCTCTATACGAAAAAAGGAGGGTGAGACGAATAATGATTTTCGCAGAAGTTCAAAAAGGATTACTTCCAGTTGATATCAAAGCCGAAGGTCCCGATGATCTCGAAATATCCGAAACCATGGGAAGCCCGGTTCCCTTTTTCAGAAGGGGTGTCCGCCAGCGCATTTACATACTTAACGTAACCTGTTTTCCCGGTCAGTTCCAGGAAGAACCGTTTCAGCGGGTATAAGCGAAGCCCGCTTTCACCGGCGAAATTGTAACCAGAGACATGAAATTTATTGTTCAATCTTTCACCCCGCCAGGTAAAATCAGTGCGGGGGATATTGATGCCGGCGCCGGCTTTCCATATCCAGGTAAGCAGGGGTCTTTCCTTTTTCGTTGTTGTAGCGAGCACTTGCTGCTGCACATAATTAAAGTGCAGCCAGTTGGCACCATCCGTATGTTCAAAATGTAAAAAGGTAGCCGGGTTAAGTATGCTGTCCCCGTTTACGGTCTTGTCATCGATCTGGCCTGTTACATGTACTTTCTGACCATTGGTAACGATGTATTTGGCATGATCAAAATTGATCTCGGCCGCTTTTGTATGTCTTTTATTGAGATAAAAACCAAGACGGTAATTGTATTGGGGGATCGAGATCTGCAGCGGTTTGTCAATGATGGTCTGGAAACCGGGGTTATTATGGGCCCTGGCTTTATGAAGGGTAAAATCATTCCCGTTACTCATGTCAAAATGGATGGTGCTCCGGGTATACCATTCGGCATTGTATCCCCATTGCAGGTACAGACCATTGATCCATTTTGTTTTCTGCTGGGAACTGGCCGTATATACGAATAGCAATAAGACAAAGGATACGGAGCACTGTTTTTTCATCCTATAAATATAAGCCTATTGTTTTTTACATCTTTTCCAGCATGGAAAATATTACTGCGGTTGGGCTATCATGGTCCTGGAAACCGCAATACTGGTCGTTCTTGATGTTTTGTTCCCCGCTTCATCAGTGGCGGTAACAGTGATCATATAAATCCTGGGAGTTCCGTCGGGCAGGCGGCTTGCTTTCAGGCGGAGTTGGTGATTGTCGAGGATCTCCCAGTCTTTGATCCCATCGGTAGCGTTACTGGTGACCGCTATATCTGTCTTAACCTGCTCTGCATTATCGGAACTGGTATAACTGACACTGACTCTTTTCAGCTTATTACTTGCCGGCCATAGGACCTTTCTTGAAAGACTGAGTTCAGATAAAACAGGAGGCTCATTATCTGCAACTGTCACCGTAAAGGAGCATTTCTGCCCTGACGATGATGTAATAATGATACTATGCGATCCGAGCCGGAAGAAAGACCCGGAGGCCGGGGTATAGGTCAGTGTTCCACATTCCGCCGGGGCAGTCATCGCCGGGAAATTGACAATTGTACCCTCTTTACCATTCTCTGCCTTCACCACCATCGTGGCGGGACAGGTGAGTGTACAATTCTGTGCGTGGGTTGCTGCCTGGCTGCAACATAAAATAGCTATAATAGAGAGGGCTTGTAAAGATCTCATACTGGTTCGTTTTTTTAAATTTAGTAAAAGGTGGAGGTTTGACAAAATGGGGCAGGATGCTTTACCCATACAAATCGGATACCAAACTATGAACACCCGTAACGTCCCGCCTGGTTACTTCAGATCCCGCCTGCTATTTACCCGGTAGCAGATCAGCCAGATCAGCGCGGTGAACACCAGGGTAAGAACAATATGTTCCGGGATCGCCGCTATTGATTTGTTATAGCCATCTATATCAAGTTTCCCCCAAAAAGCAGGCTTAGGTATCATGCGGTCAGAGATCTCCAATGGCAGGTAATTGGCAACAGGGCTTTTCTTCCATTCGAGAAAACCGACCATAATGTTTTCAAGCACGATAAAATAGAACAGGAAAACTCCCAATGCCAAAAAAGCTCTCCGGATCAAAAAACCAAGCAGGAAGGCAATGGATAATTGGGAAAAAGTTTGCAGGCCGAATAAACCGATATATTTCGCCTGGCCCCAGGTATCCTTTATCAGTCGTTCCTGGTTGGCAAATCCCGTGACCAGTGAAACGGCGGTGTAGAGGATGGTGATCATCA
>Ga0190274_10002627_pt1 | contig 10608 bp, 10 predicted proteins | sample Popmic531T_FD_133002 | JGI IMG/M metagenome (GOLD analysis project Ga0190274, IMG submission 133002) | Populus adjacent soil microbial communities from riparian zone of Yellowstone River, Montana, USA - 531 T | ecosystem: Environmental > Terrestrial > Soil > Riparian zone | place: USA: Montana...
CCCTTGCGGTCGCCGTGCAGCGTTTCCACGTTCTCGACGCCGTCCGCGTCGCGCTTGCCGCGGTTGAAGTGCGTGACTTTCCAGCCCTTCGCGAGCGCGAGCTCGGTCATGTGCGGCCCGATGAAGCCGGTGCCGCCCAGGATCAGCATGGTGCCGGGGGATTTCTCCTGGGCGATCAGGCGGCCGCCCGCCAGCGCAAGTGCCGTGCCCGCGCCGGCCTGCAGGATCGTGCGTCGTGACATTTTCATCGAGTGCTCCTCAGCGTCCGCCGGCCGGCGCGTAGCGCGCCAGCCAGTTCTTGGTTTCGTCGTACCAGAACAGCGAGTTCTGGCGCTTCAGGATCCAGTGATTCTCGTCCGGGTAATATACGAGCCGGCTTGGCACCCCGCGGTTCTGCAGGATGTGGAACAGTTGCATGCCGTTGTTGAGCGGCACGCGCTGGTCGAGCTGGCCGTGGATCACCAGCGTCGGCGTCTTGAAGTTCGCGGCGCTGGTCGACGGCGAGTGCTTCGCCCATTCCTCGGGGCGCTCCCAGGCCTCGAAGAAGCGGTTTTTCTCCGCGCCGTAGTCGCCGCCGTACATCGCATAGTTGTCGTAGACGGCCGCGTGCGCCACCAGCGTCTTGAACGGGTGCTCCCGGCCGAGCAGCACGGAGGCGAGGAAACCGCCATAGCTGCCTCCGCCCGCCGCCATGCGCCCGGCGTCGATCCAGGGCTTCGACGTGAACCATTCCGCCGCCTTGATCGTGTCGTCGTAAGGCTTGCTGATGCCGTCCGGGTTGATCGAGTCGGTGAACGCCTGGCCGAAGCCGCTCGAGCCGTGGAAGTTGTGCCAGGCGGCCACGTAGCCCCACCCCGCGAAGACCTGCGCGTTCCAGCGGAACGTCCAGCTGTCCTGGATCGCGTTGTGCGGCCCGCCATGCATCAGCAGGTACAGCGGGTACTTCTTGGCAGGGTCGAAGCCGGGCGGGTAGACGACCCACATCTGGATGTCGGCGCCGTCCGCGCCCTTGTAGGTCACGCTCTCGACCTTGCCGAACGCGGTCGCGGCGAGCTGCGCGTCGTTGTGGTCCGACAGCTTCGTTGCCGCGCCGTTCTTCATCGACACCGAGACCAGCGTCGGCGGCTCGGTTAACGACTGGCGAATCCCGACCAGCACGGCCGGCTTGCCGTCGACGGCGAGCTCCGAATAGCTCGAGCCCGCGGTCAGCGGGTGCTGCGTGCCCTTCGCGACGTCGAAGCGGTAGATGCGCCCCGTGGCGGCGTCGTCGACGGCGGCGTAGAAATTCTTCGAGTCCGGTGCCCAGGCGATGTCGCTCACGGAGCGGTCCCAGTCCGCGGCGATGCGCCGGCGCGTGTCGGCCTTGCGGTCGATCAGCCACAGCTGCAGGGTGTCGCCATAGAAACCCTTGATAGTCTGCTTGCTGTAAGCGAGCCAGCGGCCGTCGGGGCTGTAGCTCGGCCGCCCGTCGCCGGCCGGATTGTCGGCGGTGACGTTGCGTGCCGCGCCGCCCGTCGCGGCCACGACATAGACGTCGTTGTTCTCTTCGATGCCGGAAGCGTCGGTGTTGGCGACGAAAGCGACTTCCGTGCCTTCCGGCGAGATGTCGTAGGAATCCGCGCCCGCCTCGCGCAGTTCGAGCGAGCGGCCCGAGCCCAGCGTGATCGCGGCCGGCGTGCCGCCGTCGAGGGATATCGAGTAGAGGTGCGGGACGCGGTCCTCCATGAAGTGGTCCCAGTGCGTAACCGGCGGCCGGTCCCAGGCCATGGCCGTCATCTTCGAGTCTTCACGCGCCTTCAGCTTGTCGCGGGCCTGCGTCCAGTCCGTGACGTCGGGCCAGACTTCGGTGATGAAGGCGATCCGTTTCGAGTCCGGGAACCACTTCGGTGCCGAGACGCCCGTCGGCACGTCGCCGACGCGCGTGGCCTCGCCGCCGTTCGCGGCGATCACGTAGAGCTGCGGCAGCTTGTCGTCGCCCCGCTTCGCGACGAACGCGATGTAGCGCCCATCGGGGCTCCACGCGGGCTCGGACTCATTGCCCTTCATGCTGGTGAGGCGTTCCGGCTTCCCGCCCCCCGTTGCCACGCGGTAGAGGTCGGCATCGCCCTTGTCGTTCTCGGCGTCGTAGCGAGTCACGCCATAGACCGCGAACTTGCCGTCCGGCGAGAGGGCGGGTGGGCCGGTGCGCTTCAGCTGCCACATCGTCTCGGCCGTCAGCGGGGCGGGCGCGGCCTGCGCGAACGCGAGGACCGGCCAGGCGGCGATGGCAACCGCGGCGAGGCGGGGGGTGTGACGCATGAAACGGGCTCCCGGGCCGGTGAGGGCGCTGTGTTCGAGGTGCGCGTGATTCTGCCGGTCGCAGGTGCGGCTCCGCAAACCCGTTTCGGCGCATGGGGGGCACGTTGCACCGCAGATGGCTTTGGCGGACAGTGCCGGCATGCGGGACCTGGCGGAGTTGAAGTCGCGCGTGCGGGCATTCGTCGCGGAGCGCGACTGGGAGCGCTTCCACAGCCCGAAGAACCTTGCCATGGCGCTATCGGTCGAGGCGTCCGAGCTGGTCGAGCTGTTCCAGTGGCTCACGGAAGAGGAAAGCGGGACGCTCGACGGCGCGGCGCGCGGCCGGGTCGCGCAGGAGCTCGCCGACGTGCTCTGGTTCCTGGTCCGGCTTTCGGACCGCCTCGACATCGACCTGCTCGAGGCCGCCGAGCTCAAGCTGGCCGAGAACGCGAAGAAGTACCCCGCCGATCGCGTCCGCGGCCAGTCCAGAAAGTACACCGACTACTAAACGGGAACGTCCCCATTAAAGGGGACGCTCCCCGTTAATGGGGACGTTCCCCTTTAACGTTTCTTCCCCGCTGCCTTCGGTTCCGCCGGCTTTTCGACTTCCGGTGCCGGTGCGGGCGCCGCTTCCGGCTTCGCCTCCACCGGCGGCGTGCGCTCGAGAAACCAGTGCGTCACGCCCTGTTCCTTCGGCCCGATGTAGTGGACCCAGCGGTGCTCGATGCGCTCCGGCGACACGAACCGAATCTCGCCCTGGTGCACGTGGCCGTCGTGGTCCGCGTCGAACCCGCTGCCGCCGTCGAACTCGAGTTTCACGAGGTCGGCCGTCGATTCCTTCCCGAGCTTGTATGCGGGCTGGTTGCCCGCGGGCGAATACTGCACCGCGCGCAGCTTCCCGCTCGCGAGGAAGTACACCGTCAGCGAGGGCAGGCTGCCGGCCGGATTCTGGTACGAGATGACTGCCTTGCCGCCGCTCGCGACCTCGAAGCGAACCGTCACCGGCGGGCCCGCCAGCGGATCTTCCATATGTCCAGTCCAGTCGCCGGCGAGCGACACGATCCGGTCATAAATCGCCTTGTCGTCCGCCGCAGACGCCCCGAAGGCGCCGGGAGCGAGCGCCACGGCGCAGGCGGCCGCAAACGCAGCCAGGAATGTGCGCGAGTACTTGGGCATGGCAGGTCCCCTCATGCACCATGATAGCGGCTGGGCAGGGAGCAAGGCAGGCATGGCGACGAAGAAACGGCAGTCGGCGAGTGCGCCCGTGCACCTGCGGCGCATGTACATGGATTGCCGGTATGGCCAGTTGCACCTGACGACCGCCTACCCGGCGAGCGGCGGCTTCGACGAAGCGGCTCCCGTTGTCTTCCTGCACGCGGACGACGGCACGGGTGCCGACTTCAACCGGTGCGCCGTGCTGCTCGGCACCGACCGTTCGATCTACGCGCCCGACCTCCCGGGCAGCGGCGGATCGGACGGCCCGAAGGGCCGCATGGCGGTCGCGGGGCTCGCACTCGCGGTCGTCGACCTGATCGAACAGCTGCGCCTCAAGCGCGTCGACCTCATCGGTGCCGGGCGCGGCACGCAGGTCGCCTATGAACTCGCGGCCACCCGTCCGCAGGCCGTGCGCCGGCTCGTCATCGCGGGCAACCAGGAACCGGCGACGCAGCTGGCCCAGCCGATGCTGCTGGTCTCGGCCGATCCCGCCCGCCTCCTCGAAGATCCCGCCGACGCCCTCGCCGCCGAGATCCGGAACTTCCTCGACCGCATCTAGGCCGCGGCCGCGGCCGGCCGCCGACCGATCGCGAAGGTTGCGAGCAGCACCGCCGCGAGGAGCGGCAGTGTCGCGAGGTTGAGTTGCTCCCAGCCGATCGTCGTCACCGCGACGCCCGCCAGCAGCGATGCGACCGCCTGCGCGCCGAACACGAGGAAATCATTCAGCGTTTGCGCCTGGATGCGCTCGCCGCGGCTGTAGGTCTTCGTCAGCAGCGTGGTCGCGGCGATGAACAGCAGGTTCCAGCCGAAGCCCAGCACGCCGAGCGCCCAGCCGTAGTGGACGACGCCGTGGCCCGCATAGACGGCGATCGCGACGCAGCCGGCCATCAGGAGCGTGCCGGCGACGATCACCGGCCGGTCGCCGAATTTCGCGATGATCCAGCCGCTCGCGAGCGAGGGAAGGTACATCCCGAGGAGGTGGACCTGGATCACGCGGGCGGTTGCGACCTCGTCGTGCCCGTCGACCACGTGCATGCTGATCGGGGTCGCCGTCATGATGAAGCTCATCACCGTGTACGAAGCGAGGGCCGCGAGCACCGCGACCCGGAACACGGGCTGCGCCGCGATTTCCCGCAGTCGCCGCGGCGGGGCGGGATCGGCTGCGGCGGCGGGCGGCGCCCCGCCGATGCGCGCCAGCAGCAGGGCAGCCACCAGGTAGAGCCCGGTGCCCGCGTAGAAGGAACCGGCGTAATGGGCGGACGGCACCAGGTCCGCCGTGCGCACGGCAAGCTCGGGCCCGAGCCACGCGGCGACCAGGGCGCCGCTCATCACCACGGCGATCGCGCGGCTCGCGCGCGCGGCCTCGACGTATTCGGTCGCCGCGAACCGGTACTGCATGACCACCGCGTTGTTGGCCCCGAGCAGGAAGGCGGCGGCACAGAAGAGCCAGTAGCGTCCGGTCGTGATGGCGTAGCCCGCCAGCACGCAGCCGGCAGCCGCCTGCAGGGCGCTGCCGACGAACACGGCGCGCCGGCCGAAACGGTGGATGAGGACACCGGCCGGCACGACGCTCATCGCGAGGCCGGCGATCAGCACCGAGACGGGCAGGGTGGCGAGGGCGGGCGTCGGCGCGAGGTGCGTGCCGATGATTCCGCCGAGCAGCACGAACAGGAAGCTGCCCGACATGCAGAGCGCCTGGGTCGCCGACAACAGCCATACCGGTCGCATCGCGCGCATCCTACACATGTGACGCAGTTCACGGTTCTGAACCGCGTGCGACCGACCGTCGCATCCAAGTTATTGAAATATAAGGAAGTCACTTGCAGGTGACTGGCGCCGGGCGCGCAGGCGGTGATAATGGTGCGCATGGATAGGGGGGATGGGGATAAGAACCCGGACGACGGTATCGTCGCCGAAGATCTCACCATGCTCGTCGAGCACATCGAGCTCACGAGCCAGCATCGGTTGCCCGACACCCACGCCTGGGAAAAAGCGCGCCCCGCCGCCGACCTCGACGACGCGCCGATCCTCGTCGGTGAGGTGCCCGACGACGATCCCGAACTCGACAGCATGCACGTCGAAGATGAAGACGAGCAGCTCTACACCGAGACCCAGGCCGACATCAACCAGATGCTGACGACCGAACGGCGCCGCAACGACCACGCGGTGGCGCTGGCCGGCGAGCGCGCGCGCTGGCAGCAGCGGGTCGACGACTTGCAACGGGCGCTGGCCGAACGCGACCAGCTCCTCGCCGACCGCGAGCGCCGCATCGAGGTTCTGCAGTCAAAGCTGGCCGCCCGCACGCTCGAGCGCGAGGGCCTGGCCGCGGAACTGCGTGACTCGCGCCCGCTCAACACCGGCGTGACCGACGCACTGCCGCCGGAGGCCCACGCCGACGCGAACGGCGGGCAGACGCCCGAAGTCGAATTCACGCTCGAGCTGCCAAGGCCCGAGCTGCCGCCGGTCGCGCCGGCCGTCGCGGCGGTGCCGCGGCTTCGCCGCTACCTGATCGGACTCGACCTCGTCGGCTGCGTGCATGAGATCGCCAGCCGCCGCGTCAACATCGGCCGCACCCGCGACAACGACCTGCGCATCGTCGACCCGACCGTGAGCCGCCTGCACGCGATGCTGACGGTGCGGAACGGCGAGGCCATGGTGGTCGACGCGAACAGCCGCAACGGCATCTTCGTGAACGGCATCCAGGTGCGCTACGCGCGCCTCGACGACGGTGACCTCGTCACCTTCGGCACCGTCCGCTTCCGCTACCGTGTCGGTTCCGAATTCACCGGCGGCACGGGCGGCTCGGCCTGAACGACTGACGGCGACCGTTCCAGCTCGATCCTGCCGATCGGCCTGAGCGCGAGCAGCGCAACCAGGCACAGCACCAGCAACACCACCGCGAGCGGCACCGGCGAATGCCCGGTGAGCGCCGCCACGACCTGCGTCGAGGCCGCCGCGGTCACCAGTTGCAGGAACCCGAGCAGACCCGAGGCGGCGCCCGCGATCTCCGGCTCGCGCGAGATGGCGCCGATGGTGCAGGAGGGCGCCGCGATCGCGTTGGCAAATCCGATCGCCATCCCGGGGATGAACAGCGCGAGCGGGTGCCAGACGTGCGCGACGGCGAGTCCGGTCATCGAAAGCGTGCCCGCGAATGCGATCATCGCGCCGGCGCGCATCATGCGCTGGCCGCCGAGGCGGCCGGTCACCCGCGCCGCGAGCAGGAAGCCGCTGAACGAGGCGACGGCCGGGAAGAACAGCAGGAGTCCGAAGCGCGTGGGCGACACCCCGAGCACGTCGATCGCGACGTAGGGCGCGCCCGTCACGAAGGTGTAGATCATGCTGACCATGCACGAGCCGAACACGAGGAACGCGAGGTACTCGCGCGAGCCCAGCAGGCGCCGGTAACTAGACCAGTATCGCAGCGACGGGCCCGCGGCGCGGTCCGCGCGCCGCGCGTCGCGCAGGCTGCGCGATGCGAACAGGAACACCGCGAAGCCGAGAATGCCGGACAGCGCGAACACCGCCCTCCAGTCCAGCCACTCGAGTACGAAGCCGCCGATCGTCGGCGCGAGCATCGGGGCGACCAGGATCGCGGTCGCGGTGGCCGCCAGCGCCCCCGCGGCCCGGGCCGGCCCGAAATGGTCGAGGATCGTCGCGCGCATCACGGACATCGCCGCGCCGCCGCCGAAAGCCTGCACCACGCGCGCCGCGACCAGCATGTCGAGCGACGCGGCGACGATGCCGGCGGCGCTGCCGAGCACGAACAGGCCGAGCGCGAACAGCACGATCGGCCGCCGGCCGTAGCGGTCCGACAGCGGCGCGACCATGAGGTTGCCGAGCGCGATCGAGAGGATCGACAGGCTGATGAGGAGCTGCGCCGCGTGCGGCCCCACCTGCATCGCGGAAGCGATCGCGGGGAGCGCGGGCAGCAGCACGTGCAGGCTGAAGGTGCCGATCGAGCCGATGATCGCGGAGCCTGCGATCAGCCGCCGGGATGCATCGCGGTTCTGCAAGCAGGCATCTTGCAGCGCGCCTCCGCGGCCCGCAACGGCCGGCTGGCCGCAACTGGTAGAATGACACCGGCCGGCACGCCCGGCGCACCATGCTCGCCTACTTCCTGATCCTCGTCTCCCTGATCGTCGTGAACGGCCTGTTCGCGATGGCCGAGCTTTCGCTGTTCTCGTCGCGCGCGTCGCGGCTGAAGCAACTCGCGAAGGAAGGCAGCCGCGGCGCGCGCGCGGCCCTCCGGCTGCTCGACGACCCGACCCGCTTCCTGTCGACGGTGCAGTTCTTCATCACGATGATCGGCGTGCTCGCGGGCGTCTACTCCGGCGTCCAGTTCGCCGAGCCGTTGGCCGCCTGGCTGGCGGGTTTTCACGCGCTGTTGCCGGTCGCCGAGTACCTGGACACCGCCGCGTACGCCATCGTGGTGGTCGGCGTCACGTTCCTCTCGCTGATCGTCGGCGAGCTGGTGCCGAAGCGCTGGGCGCTCACCAATCCGGAGGTGATCGCCTCGCGTCTGGCACCGCTCATGGAAGCTCTCGCGATCGCCAGCAAGCCCTTCGTGTTCGTGCTGCAGGGCTCGACCGAGCTGGTCGCGCGCGCGCTCGGCATCCGCACCACGACCAACCGCGCCGTGAGCGAGGAGGAAATCCGCTCGATGATCGCCGAGGCGACGCACACCGGGATCTTCCACGTCGCCGAGCACCAGATGATCGAGGGCGTCCTGCGCCTGCCGGACCGTACCGTCCGCAGCATCATGGTCCCGCGCGGCGACGTCATCTGGCTCGATGCCGCCGACAGCCGCGAGACCGTGTGGAACGCCGTGCGCACCAGCGGCCACTCCCGCTACCCGGTCTGTCGTGGCCAGCTCGACGAGCTGGTCGGCGTCGTGATGACCGGCGACCTCGCCGAGTGGCTAGGCAACCGCGAGGCCGGGGAGCTCGCTGCGCGCGCGCACGCGCCGCTCATCGTGCACGAGTCGACGCGCATCCTCCGCCTGCTCGAGCTGTTCCGCGAGTCGAAGATGCATTTCGCCGTGATCGTCGACGAGCACGGCTCGATCGAGGGCGTCGTCACGCCCTCCGACATCCTGACGGCGATTGCCGGCGAGCTGCCGGAGTCGGCGAACGAGGAGCCCGCGGAGGCGGTCGCGCGCGACGACTCGTCCTGGCTGGTCGACGGCGGCATGTCGATCGACGACGTCGAGCGTCTCCTCAAGGCCGGCAACATGCGCTCCGGCGACGATTACACGACGCTCGCGGGTTTCGTGCTGGCGCAGCTCGGCCACCTGCCGACTACGGGCGAGAACTTCCGCTGGCGCGGCCTGCGCTTCGAGGTCGTGGACATGGACGGCCGCCGTATCGACAAGCTCCTGGTCCAGCGCATGGCGCAGGCCTGAGGCGATGACCTACCGCCCGGCCCGCGCGGGCCGTCATGCGACCGTCGCGATCCGGGGCCTCGACCACCACCTCGTGCGCTGGGGACCCGACTCGTGCGATCCGGTGGTGTTCCTGCACGGCTACGCGGACGCGGCCGCGACGTTCCAGCTCGTCGCCGACGAGATCGACCCCGCGTTGCCGCTGCTCGCCGTCGACTGGCGAGGGTTCGGCGGCAGCGCCCGTAGCCACGGCGGCTACTGGTTCCCGGATTACTACGCGGACCTCGAGGCCATGCTCGACGCCTTCTGCCCGCGGGGCCGCGCGCGCATCGTCGGCCACAGCATGGGCGCCAACGTCGCAATGATCTACGCGGGCGTGCGGCCGTCGCGCGTCGCCGGCCTCGTGAACCTCGAGGGTTTCGGCCTGCCGCGCACGCAGGCGTCGCAGGCACCGGAGCGGATCGCGCAATGGCTCGACGAGCTGCGCGCGCCCCCGGCCGCCGGCGAGTACGCGAACCTCGAAGAGCTTGCGTTTCGCGTCGGCACGCGCAACCCGCGGCTCACGCCCGACCTGGCGGCGTTCATCGCCGCCTGCTGGAGCGAGACGCTGCCCGACGGGCGTGTGCGGCTGCTCACCGATCCCGCGCACCGGCACGTGAATCCATATCTGTACCGGCGCGAGGAGATGGAAGCCTGCTGGCGGCGCATCGAGGCGCCGGTGCTGCTCGTCGTCGGCCGCGAGTCCGAGCTCGCCCGGCGGCTGGCGCCGGAAGGCGGCGTTGAGTCGTTCCAGCCGATCGTGCGCAAACTCGCGATTGAGGAGGTGGCCGGTGCCGGGCACATGCTGCATCATGAGCAGCCGCGCGCGGTCGCGCGGCTCATCGTGGCGTTCTTCAGGCAGCTCCCGACATGAGATGGAAACTGCGCGGTTACCTCAGGCGCACGATCACCTATCCGTGGGCGCGGCGCATCGTCGTCGCCGTCATCGGCGGGACGATCGTGGTCGTCGGAGTCGCGATGGTCGTGCTGCCGGGACCCGCCATCGTCGTCATCCCGCTCGGCCTCGGCGTGCTCGGCCTCGAGTTCGCCTGGGCGCGGCACTGGCTGCGCAAGCTGCGCACGACCGCGACCGACGTCGTGAACCGCGTCCGCGGCCGGCCTAAGGACCCTCCACCACCTTGATGGTGCCGGGTCGCACTTATCGAACTTATTGGACTAGGTTTCCAACAAGTTCGATAAGTGCGACCCGGCACCGTTCAGTGCAGGCTTGTTCGAGTGTCAGGACTTGAGGGTGTTTTCGACGGCTGCGAGTGTTCGCGCCAGCGGCTCGGAGGATTTCGCCTGAAGATCCGAGATTTCGGCGACGGTCGCCGTCTTGAACGCGCCCTCGCGCACGGACGGAAGGTTGATCCGCACGTTGAGGACCGCCGCCTCGAGCCCCGCCTTGGCGACCAGTGCCCCGACGCCGGCGTCCGAAGCGGAATTCCGGTTGCCAGTCACGGCCGCCTCTGCGGCGAGTTCGATCGCCTGCAGGCACAGGCGCGCGGTCGCGAGCGGCACGGACGTCGCCTTCTCGTAGGCGATGGCGATCGCATCCGATCGCGCGCTTTTCTCGGCGTCGGTGGCCTTCGGCAGGCGCATCGCCGCGAGCACGTCGTCGAAAGCCCTGGTGTCGTCGTCGACGGCCGCGAGCAGCGCGGCTTTCAGCGCCTGCGCGCGTTCCGCGAGCGTAGAGG
>Ga0190274_10002628_pt1 | contig 10608 bp, 7 predicted proteins | sample Popmic531T_FD_133002 | JGI IMG/M metagenome (GOLD analysis project Ga0190274, IMG submission 133002) | Populus adjacent soil microbial communities from riparian zone of Yellowstone River, Montana, USA - 531 T | ecosystem: Environmental > Terrestrial > Soil > Riparian zone | place: USA: Montana...
CGACATCATCGCCGAGTCCAGCAACATCGGCGCGGCCCTCGTCGCCAACGAGGTCGGCAACGACCAGCTGGGTGCCTACATGCAGCGCTTCGGGTACGGACAGCCGACGGGGATCGGGTTCCCTGGCGAGGCCTCGGGCGTCCTCCTGCCGGCATCGCAGTGGGACGAGGTGATCCGCGCCACGGTCTCCTACGGCCAGGGCATCTCGGTGACGCCGATGCAGATGGCCGACGTCTACGCCACGATCGCCAACGGCGGCCGCTGGGTCCAGCCGCGACTGGTGAGGGGATTCGAAGGGCCTGACGGCACGTTCAGCGATGCGCCGGAGCAGCGCACCCGGCGCGTCGTGAGCCCCACCACGGCCGATCTGCTGACCCGGATGCTCGCCTACGTGGTGGAGGACGGGACCGGCGCCGAAGCCCAGATCCCGGGCTACCAGGTGGCGGGCAAAACCGGGACCTCGCGCAAGCTCGACGACAGCGGGCACTACGTCCAGCGCTACATGGCCTCGTTCGTGGGGTTCCTGCCGGCATCGGACCCGAGGGTGGTGATCGCCGTCTCGATCGATGAACCCCGCACGGTCTACGGCGGACTGGCCGCCGCCCCCTTGTTCCAGGAGATCGCCCGGTACGCGATCCAGCGGCTGTCGATCCCGGCCTCACCCCCGGTGGCCCTGCCGCCGCACGCCCAAGAACTTCCATGAAACGTTGCACGGCCAGGGGCAAGGGCACGGGTACGCTACGACCCGGTGCCACCGTCCTTCCCCCAACGCTTGTTCGCTGACGTCCTCGGAGCCGTTCCCGAGGCCGAGGTTCGAGGCGACGCCATCATCGGCGATGTGGCCTTCGATTCCCGCGATGTGACGCCGGGGGCGCTCTTCTTCTGCGTCTCTGGGGCCACGGTCGACGGCCACGATTTCGCGATGGCGGCGATCGAGGCCGGTGCCGCCGCGCTGGTCGTCGAGCGATGGCTCGACGTGGACGTGCCCCAGGCGAAGGTTCCGTCGGTCCGCCGCGCGATGGGTCCCGTCTCGGCCCGTGCGTTCGGCGACCCCGCCTCGGCCATGACCATGCTCGGGGTCACCGGCACGAACGGCAAGACGACGACGACCTATCTGGTGGAGGGGATCGTGCGGGCGGCCGGGTTCCGGGCGGGCGTGATCGGCACCACCGGCGCGCGCGCCGACGGACAGCCGGTGCCGCTGGTGCGCACCACGCCGGAGGCCCCGGACCTGCACCGGCTCCTGGCAAGGATGCGCGACGCCGGGGTCGAGGTCGTGGCCATGGAGGTGTCGTCGCACGCGCTGGATCAGGACCGGGTGGGGGGCGTGCGGTTCGACGCCGTCGCCTTCACGAACCTGTCGCAGGACCACCTCGACTACCACCCCTCGATGGCGGCCTACTTCGCGGCGAAGGCTTCGGTGTTCACGCCGGAGCATGCGGTGCGGGGGACGGTGAACGCCGACGACCCATGGGGGCGTCGCCTCCTCGAGGAGCCGGCCATCCCGCTGGCGACGTTCGCGATCGATCGCGACGCCGATCTGCGCGCCACCGATGTGGTGGTCACCCGCGAGGGCCTCGAGTTCCGGCTCGGCGACCTCACGATCCGCTCGGATCTGCGCGGGCGGTTCAACGTGTCGAACGTGTTGGCGGCGATGTCGCTCGCACGGGCGGCGAACATCCCCGACGCGGTCGCCGCCGGAGGCGTGGAGACGGTCTCGGAGGTGCCCGGCCGGGTCGAGGTCGTGGACGCCGGACAGCGATCGCTGGTGGTAGTGGACTACGCACACACGCCGGATAGCATCCTGCACGTGCTGCAGGCGGCGCGCCCGTTGACCACGGGCAGGCTCATCGTCGTGTTCGGTTGCGGGGGTGACCGCGACCGCGCCAAGCGTCCCCTGATGGGGCAGGCAGCCACCGCCAACGCGGATCTGACGATCATCACCAGCGACAATCCTCGAAGCGAGGACCCCCGCACGATCATCGCCGAGATCGAACCGGGAGCGGTCCTGGGTGGGGGCGAGTTCCGCGTGGAACCCGACCGGCGCGCGGCGATCCGTGCGGCGGTCCGCGAGGCGGGCGAGGGCGACACGGTGGTGATCGCCGGCAAGGGCCACGAGGACTACCAGGAACTGGCCGGTGGCACGGTCCATTTCGACGATCGCGAGGTCGCGCGCGAGGAGCTCATGGCGATCCGGGAGGATGCATGAAGCCCCGCCGGATGTCCCAGGTCGCGCGCGCCGTCGACGGTCTGCACACGGGCGCCGACCTCGAGGTCAGTTCGGTGGTGACCGACTCACGCGCCGCGGGGCCGGGGGCGCTGTTCGTTGCGTTGCCCGGCGAGCACACCGACGGCGGTCTGTTCGTGCCGGAGGCGTTCGACAACGGAGCGGCGGGAGCACTGCTCCGCGACGGTCTCTCTGCGCCCGGGCCGGCGGTGTTCGTGCGTTCGCCGGGCGATGCCTTCCTGCGGCTCGCCGCCGACGAGCGACGGACGATGTCGGCCCGCATCGTGGGCATCACGGGGGCCAACGGCAAGACCTCGACCAAGGACATGGCGGCGGCGGTGTGCGCGAGGCGGTTGCGGACCCACGCCAGTCCGGAGTCGTTCAACAACGAGGTGGGCCTGCCGGTGACGCTGCTCGGGGCGGCGGCCGACGCCGAGGTCGTGGTCGCGGAGATGGGGGCACGGCGCAAGGGCGACGTCACGTTGCTGTGCGAGATCGCACGTCCCGACATCGTGGTGGTCACGAACGTCGGGGTCGCACACCTGGAGATCTTCGGGTCGTGGGAGGCGATCGTGGAGGCCTCCGCCGAGCCGGTCGATGCGATCGGAGCCGACGGCATCGTGGTGCTCAACGCCGACGATCCGGTGGTGGCCGGGTTCGCGGGACGGTCTGCGGGGCGGGTGGTGACCTTCGGCACGACGGCGAACGCCGATGTGCGCGCGGAGGACGTCACGCTCGACCCCGACGGCCTCGCTTCGTTCACGCTCGTTCATGGCCAGGACCGGGTGGCGGTCCGGCTCGCGGTCGCCGGTGCGCACATGGTCTCGAACGCGCTCGCGGCCGCGGCGGTCGGTCTGCAGGTGGGCGTGGCGTTGCAGGAGGCGGCGGTCGCGCTGGCGGACGCCCGTGTGTCGCACTGGCGCATGGAGACCTTCACGACCGCCGAGGGGATCCGCGTCGTGAACGACGCCTACAACGCCAACCCTGAGTCGGTGACCGCCGCGCTGAAGACGGCACGGTGGATGGCCGGCGACGGGCACCTGATCGCCGTCCTCGGCACCATGGCCGAACTCGGCCCGATCACCGACGAGGCGCACGAGCACGTGGGCGAACTCGCGGCCCGGCTCCGCGTCGACCGGTTGATCACCGTGGGCGGGGCCGCCTCGGCCATCGTGACGGCGGGCATCCGCGAAGGGGTGGAGCCCGGGCAGGCGGCCGCCTACGACGACCCCGCTGAGGCGCTCGCCGACATCCGCGAGCACGCGCGCCCCGGCGACGTCGTGCTGTTCAAGGCCTCCCGTGTCGCCGGCCTGGAAGCCCTGGCGGAGGCGCTGCGGTGAAATCGATCCTCGTGGCCGCCGCCGTCGGTCTCGCCGTGACGTTGCTGGGCACGCCCATCGCGATCCGCGCCTTCCGCGTCTGGGGATGGGGCCAGCGCATCCGCGAGGACGGTCCGCACACCCACTTCGAGAAGATGGGCACGCCCACGATGGGCGGCATCGTGATGTTGATCGCCTTGGCGGTCAGCTACGCCGCCACCCGGTTCACGTCGGGACGGCCCACCGCGAGCGGGCTCGCGCTGGTGTTCGCCGCCGCCGGGTTCGGGCTGGTGGGGTTCGCCGACGATTTCACGAAGGTGCGTCGCCGCCGGTCGCTGGGGCTGTCGAAGTCGCAGAAGTTCCTGGGCACCGCGATCGTCTCGGTGTTGTTCGGCGTGATCGTGGCGCACTACTCCGATTCGAGCGGCACCACCACGAACCTGTCGTTCGTGCGCGACACCGGCCTGCACCTCGGGGTCTTCTTCCTGCTCTGGTGCTTCCTGATGCTGACGGCGTCCTCGAACGCCGTGAACCTCACCGACGGTCTCGACGGGTTGGCGGCGGGCTCGACGACGCTCGTGCTCTCCGCATACGTCTTCATCGCGTTCTGGCAGTTCCGTCATCCGTGCGGCGGCGTGGGGGTGTCCGACCTGGGCTGTTACGCGGTGAACGCACGGGCCATGCTGGATACCGCGGTGGTCGCCGCCGGGATGATGGGTGCGGTGGCCGGGTTCCTGTGGTGGAACGCCGCCCCTGCGCGGATCTTCATGGGCGACACGGGGTCCCTGGCGATCGGTGGGTTGCTGGGGGCGCTCGCGATCACCACGAACACGCAGCTGCTGCTGGTCATCCTGGGCGGGCTGTTCGTGATCGAGACGATGTCGGTGATCTTGCAGGTGATCTCCTTCCGCGGGTTCCACCGCCGGATCTTCCGGATGTCGCCGATCCACCACCATTTCGAGCTGGCGGGTTGGCCAGAGTTCACGGTGATCGTGCGGTTCTGGATCATCGCGGGGTTGTGCGTCGCCGTGGGGCTCGGCCTCTACTACGCCGACTTCATCGCGCGTGGAGGCCTCGATTGAGCGAGCGTTTCGACGGCGCGCGCGTGCTCGTGGTCGGGGCCGGGGTAGCGGGGCTGGCGGCCGCCACCGCCCTGCAGCGCCAGGGCGCCGATGTCCGCGTCACCGAGTCACGCCCGGCCGAAGAGATCGCGAACCGGGGCGAACTGCGCGCCATGGGGGTCCAGGTGCTGGCCGGCGGCCATGAACCCGCGCACCTGGAAGGCGCCACGCTCGTCGTCACGGGGCCGGGCATCCCCGAGCACGCGCCCGTGCTCGAGTGGGCGCGGGATCGCGGTATCCCCGTCTGGGGCGAGATGGAACTGGGTGCCCGGCTGTGCGACGTGCCCTACGTCGCCGTCACCGGCACGAACGGCAAGACGACCGTGACGGGCATGGTCGCCTCGTGCCTCCGCGCCGCGGGCCTGGATGCCGTGGCGTGCGGCAACATCGGCCACGCGTTCCCGCTCGCGGCGCTCGAGGAACACGACGCGCTCGTGGTGGAGTGTTCGTCGTTCCAGCTCCGGCTGCAGACCTCGCTGCATCCGAAGGTGAGCGTGCTCCTGAACCTGGCACCCGACCACCTGGACTGGCACGGTTCGTTCGAGGGCTACGCCGCCTCGAAGGCTTCGATCTATGCCAACCAGGGAGCGGACGACGTCCACGTCGGATCCCTCGACGATCCGCGCGCGGCCGCGATCTCGTCGGCGGCGCCGTGTCCGGTGGTGTGGACCAGCACCCGGGATCCGGACGAGGGAGAGGTCGGCATCGTCGATGGTGTCGTCGTCTCCAGGGTCGTCGGATCCGAGGGCTCGGTGGGCCCGGTCGACGCCGACCGAGCGGGGTTCGCGGCCGATGCCGCGGCGGCTGCGGCGGCGGCGCTGTCGTTCGGGGTCGATGCCGACGCGGTGCGCGCCGGGCTCGCGTCCTTCCAACCGCAGGCGCACCGAGGAGAGGTGATCGCCACCGTCGACGGCGTGCCGTTCATCGACAACTCCAAGGCCACGAACGTGCACGCGGCGATGGCGGCGATCGAACGGGTCCGGCACGCCGTGCTGATCGCCGGCGGGCGCGCGAAAGGCGTGGACCTCTCACCGCTCGCCGAGGCGGCCCCGAACCTGTCGGCGGTCGTCGCGATCGGCGAGGCCGCCCCAGAGCTGCTCGCGCTCTTCGAGGGCATCGTGCCCGCATCGGGGGCCGACTCGATCGAAGCCGCGACGGCGAGGGCCTTCGACCTCGCCCGGACCCATGGGGGTCCGGTGCTGCTCGCGCCGGCCTGTGCCAGCTGGGATCAATTCACCGGCTACGCCGAGCGCGGCGATCGGTTCGCGGCCGCGGCGCGTTCGCTGCAGGAGGTGGCGGCCCGTGGGGGAGCGTGAGGCGGCCAGGGCCAAGCGGGCGCCGGCCAAACGCGCGCCCGTCAAGCGCGCTCCCGCCAAGCGGGCCCAACGCAAGCGCGCCACGACGAGCCGAACGACGAAAGGCTCGGCGGCCCATCTCGAACTGATCCGAGCTCCCGATCAGGAGGCCACGGCGGCCGCCGAAGCGAAGGCGCGTCGCACGAGCATCATCATGTTGCTGATCCCCACCGCGGTGCTCACCGTGCTCGGGCTGATCATGATCCTCAGCGCCGGTTCGATCTCGGCGGTGGAGGGCTACGGGACCAGCTTCTGGTACTTCAACCGGCAGCTCTTCTACGCGGTGGCCGGATTGGTCGCGATGGCGGTGGCGTGGCGCCTGCCGTACACCGCGTGGCAGAAGCTGTGCGTGCCGATGCTGATCGCGATCCTCCCGCTGATGCTGATCGCCCTGCATCCTTCTCAGGGGACCGCCCTGTACGGCGCGTCACGCTGGATCGACCTCGGGCCGATCACGATCCAGCCCGCGGAGTTCCTGAAGCTGGGACTGGTGGCCTTCGCGGCCACGGTGCTCGCGAACAAGTGGCGCAAGATGGACGATCTCAAGCACCTGGTCATGCCGCTCGCGCCGGTGCTCGGGTTCTTCGCGTTGCTGGTCATCATGCAGCGCGACCTGGGCACCACGATCGTGATCTGCGGGTCGGTGTTCGCGTTGATGTTCGTCGCCGGCGTGCGGATGCGCTACCTGGCCTGGACCGGGTTCGGCAGCCTGTTGGTCGTGGGCTACCTGGTGTTCGGCGAGGCCTACCGTCGCACGCGCTTCGTGGATTCGTTCCTGAACCCGTGGAACGACCCCAAAGGCTCGGGGTTCCAGCTGATCCAGGGGCTGATCGCGCTGGGCTCGGGCGGTTGGACGGGCGTCGGCCTGGGTGCCAGCCGCCAGAAGTGGGACTACCTGCCAAACGCCCACTCCGACTTCATCTTCGCGATCATCGGCGAGGAGCTGGGACTCCTCGGGGCGTTCTTCGTCCTGGTGATGTTCGGACTGTTGCTGTTCGCCGGGATCCGCATCGCGGTGCGCGCACCCGACACGTTCGGGCGGTTCCTCGCCGCCGGGGTCACGGCGTGGATCGGTCTGCAGACGATCGTGAACCTGGGCGCCGTCACAGGGGTCCTGCCCATCACCGGCGTGCCGCTGCCACTCGTGTCGTTCGGCGGAACGGCGCTCGTCGTCACGTTGGCCGGCATCGGCGTTCTCGCGAGCGTCGCGCGCTCCGGCGCGCGCAAGGAGACAGCGCGTTCGGGCGCGCGCAAGGAGACAGCGCGTTCGGGCGCGCGCAAGGAGACAGCGCGCTCCGGCGCGCGCACCGGGAAGACGCGTTCGGGCGCGCGCACGAAGACGAAGAGCGCCGCCTCCAAGCGGAAGGCGCGCACGAGCACGCGCGCCGGCACCGGCCGAGGGGCCGGACGCGCGAAGGGCGCGCGATGAACGTCGTGATCGCCGGGGGAGGGACCGCCGGGCATGTCTTCCCCGCGGTGGCGCTCGCCGACCGGCTCGCGGCCTCCGGGGACGCCGTGTCGTTCATCGGCTCACCGCAAGGCCAGGAGGCGACGCTCGTTCCCGCCGCGGGCTACCGCTTCCACGCGGTGGCGGCGGCGCCGATGAAGCGGGAGGTCTCCGTCGCCACGGCGAAGGCGCCCTTCGTGGCCGCCGGGTCCATCCGCTCGTGCCTGCCGCTGGTGCGACCCGCCGACGTGGTGGTGGGCGTGGGTGGCTACGTCAGCGTGCCGGCGGTGATGGCCGCGCGCTGGGCGCACCGCCCGATCGTGCTGCACGAACAGAACGCCATCCCGAGCCTGTCCAACCGGGCCTTGGCGAGGTTCGCCTCGGCGGTAGGGGTCTCGTTCGGATCGTCACGGGCGGCGTTCGGGGCCAGGGTCCGCACCGTGATGACCGGCAACCCCGTGCGCACCCAGATCGCGACCGCGCGCGAGCGGCGGGTCGAACTCGCCGAGGAGGCCCGTGCCACGTTCGACCTCGAGGCCGGACGCACCACCGTCGCGGTGTTCGGCGGGAGCCTGGGTGCGCTGCATCTCGACCAGGTGGTGGCGGGCTCGCTGCAGCATCTGCGGCATCGCGACGACCTCCAATTGATCGTGTTGACCGGTCGGGACCATCTCGACATCGTCGCGTCGGCGACGACGGACGTGGCGCCGCTCCTCGTGCGCCCGATCGCCTTCCTCGATCGCATCGAGTTGGCGCTCGCGGTCGCCGACCTCGCGGTGGCCCGAGCGGGCGCCGGGCACATCGCCGAGCTCACCGACTGCGGGGTCCCGTCGATCCTCGTGCCCTACCCTCATGCCACCGAGAACCATCAGGAGGCCAACGCCCGTGAACTCGTCTCGGTGGGGGCCGCCGAGCTCGCGCTGGACGCCGATCTGTCGTCGGAACCGCTCGCGCGCCGCATCCTGGCTCTGGTGGATGACGACGAACGACGAACGACGATGGCCGCGGCGGCGCTGGCATGGGCCACGCCCGATGCCGACCAGCGTCTCGCCGACCTCGTGCACGAGGTGGGGCGATGATCCGCTACGCCCCGCCCCCGGGAAGCATCCCCACCCTCGGCGTTCCTTCGCTCGAGCAGGTGCGGGCCGTGCATCTCATCGGCGTCGGCGGAGCCGGCATGCGGAACCTCGCGCGGCTGTTCCTCGCCGATGGCCTCGAGGTCACGGGTTCGGACATGAAGGACTCCAAAGGCCTCCGGGAACTCCGGTCGCTCGGCGCCGACGTCTGGGTCGGACACGACCCTGCGCGCCTCGCCTCGCCGGACGTGGTGATCGTCTCCAGCGCGATCGGGGGGTCCAACCCCGAGCTCGTGGCCGCGCGGGCGCGGGGGATCGAGGTGTGGGCGCGGCAGCAGGCGCTGGCGGCGCTGGCGTCCTCGCGCCGGGCCATCGCGATCGCCGGCACCCATGGCAAGACGACCACCACGTCGATGGTGGCCGTCGTGCTGGAACGCGCCGGGCTGGACCCCAGCTATCTCGTGGGCGGCGACCTCAACGAGAGTGGCAGTGGCGCGCGCTCGGGCGATGGGGACCTGTTCGTGTTCGAAGCCGACGAGAGCGACGGGTCGTTCCTGTTGGCGAGTCCCTCGATCGGCGTCATCACGAACGTCGATGTCGACCACGTGGACTTCTATCCCGGGGGCCGTGACGAGATCGAGCGCGCGTTCGCGGCGTTCGCGGCGCGATGCGGACACGTGGTCGCGTGCGGGGACGACGCGGGCGTGCGGCGGGCCCTCGAGCTCGCGGATGCCGAGGCGACCACCTACGGGCTTGGGCCGGACAACGATCTGATCCTCGCCGTCGATGAGCTCGGCCCGGCGGGCTCGCGAGGCACCGTCCGCGAACGAACGAGCGGTCGCACGACCAGCGTGAGCCTGCAGGTCGATGGCGAGCACAACCTCCTCGATGCCACCGCCGCCTTGATCGTGGGCGAACTGGTCGGTGTCGATCCAGAGGCGGGGGCAGGTTCCCTCGCCACGTTCGCCGGGGTGCACCGCCGCTTCGAGCATCGTGGCTCGGCGCGTGGCGCGGAGTTCTTCGACGACTACGGGCACACGCCCACGGAGATGGAGGTGACGGTGGCGACGGCCCGACGGCGAAACCCTCGCCGCCTCATCGCGCTGGTGCAGCCGCATCGGTACACCCGCGTGCAGGCTCTATGGCGAGAACTGGGCCGCAGCGTGGCCGGCGCCGACCTCGTGCTGATCACCGACGTGTACGGCGCCGCGCAGGAACCGATCCCGGGCGTCACCGGCCAGCTCGTCGTCGACGGGGTGCTCCTCGCCGACCCCTCCACCCCGGTCGTCTATCTGCCGCACCGCCGTGACGTGGTGGACTACCTCGACCGCGAGGTGCGGACCGGCGACCTCGTCGTCACGATGGGGTGCGGCGACGTGTGGATGCTGGGCGACGCGGCGATCGAGCGCATCGAAGGATCCGGCCGATGAATGAGGCGCTCGCTCGCGCGGAGATCGTCCTTCGGGCCGCGTGCGGACCGCGCCTGCGCACCCAGGTCTCCATGGCGCCGCTCACCACGTTCCGTATCGGGGGCCCCGCAGCGCTCTACCTCGAACCCGAGTCCGACGCCGACCTCGCCGCCGTGTCGGCGGCCCTTGCCCAGGCCGACATCCCGGTCGTGATCCTGGGCAAGGGCTCGAACGTGCTGGTCTCCGACCAGGGCTTCCCCGGGCTGGTCCTGCGGCTCGGACGTGGCTACCGGTGGGCCGCGAGGGACGGGCACGAGATGACCGCCGGTGGCGCCATGCCGCTGCCGGCATTGGCGGGCATCGCCCTGCGCCACCACCTCACCGGTCTCGAGTTCGGTGTCGCGATCCCCGCCACGCTCGGGGGGGCCGTCACGATGAACGCGGGCGCCCACGCACGGGCCATGGCCGACGTCGTGCGAAGCGTCGAGGTCTTCCGGCTGGCGTCGGGACGGGCCGAGTCGGTCCCGGCCGCCGAGGCGGGATTCACCTACCGGCGATCATCGCTCGGTGATCGCACCGTCGTGATCGGCGCGCGCCTCGGTCTCGGCCCCGGGGAGCCGGTGGCCATCCGGGCGCTCATGGACGAGGCGCGCG
>Ga0190274_10002629_pt1 | contig 10607 bp, 17 predicted proteins | sample Popmic531T_FD_133002 | JGI IMG/M metagenome (GOLD analysis project Ga0190274, IMG submission 133002) | Populus adjacent soil microbial communities from riparian zone of Yellowstone River, Montana, USA - 531 T | ecosystem: Environmental > Terrestrial > Soil > Riparian zone | place: USA: Montana...
GTGTCCGGCCGGTGGCCTGCGGGAAAAACCGGCGGCTCATCGACACTGACCGATCATCGTCGCCACTTTTTCTGCGATTTCCGCACACTTTTCGCAGGTTTCCGGCCCGTATTCGTGCGATTCGAGTTCACCCGTCTCGCGGTGGTAGTGCTGCACGCCCACGACCGGGCCGCCGCTCACCACACCGGTACGCATGTCCACCACGTACGGCCCCACGCTCGCCACCCCCCGACATAGCCCCACGCTGATCATGCGCTCACCACCTGCTCACCGGTACGCACGTTGGGTCTGGTTGCCCCGCTGATGGGTCACCGATCTTCAGGTTGCAGGTCTCACACGCACCAACGATGTAGCGCGGATCATCACCCGTCCGCGCACGTCCGAGCGTGTGGTGCGCGTGCACCATGATCCCCTCGCAGCTGTGCGGACCCACGCCCTTACGCGCACACCAGCCCTCATCGTGTGCCCTGCAACGCCACGGTAGGCCCGTGGACGGGTTGCACTGGGCACGGTCCCGCAGCAGCACGCCGGCGCGGCAACGTCGCCACGCCCTCGTGCTGCCACCGGACCATGACCCGCTCACACACTCAGTATCCGGCCCCTTCCGGGAGGGCCTCGTGATCGGTGATTCCGGGCGTCAGGTGGTACCACCCGACCGTCGAGCCGTTGGAGCCGTCCGAGTACCTGATCGGCATTGCGCAGGGCTGGTCCAGACCGCCCTCACGGCCCAGCACCGGCATGGCGCACACCTGAGGCGCGTGGGAGGCGTCTCGGGGCTGCTCGTCGCGTGTGCGGCCGATCAGGGGCACTGCGCGGGTCTGGCCGAACAGGTCACGCTGTGCAGCCTCATGGCCGGCGGGGCGCGCCCCTACGCGGTTCGCCCGGTCGGCCAGGCGCGCCATTTCGGCGCCGAGCTGGTAGCGGCCTTCCGCGAGGGCTTGCTGTGCCCATTCGGCGCATCGCTGGGCATCCGTGGCAGGTTTTAGCTGGTCGAATTGGTTAACTTCGTATTGCGTCAGATCGGACATTGTCGATACCCCTTGCTTCCTGATCGTTGGTGGATGGTGCACCCCACCCCTGCACAGAATTCGAGCGACGTCGAAGTCCGTGCAGGGGTGGGGATGATCTTGCTTCCGTCACGCAGTACGGACGTATGCAGAGCTCACCGCGCGTCGCATTACCGAGCGCGCTAGGGCGGGATGTGTCGGCGGCTCTCTCGCGCCCGGGCCGCCCCTGCTCGCCGTAGCGATCCACGGGTCCAGTGGACGAGTGATCACGAGCAGGGGCGGAGCCATCCGGGCGCACCCGCTCTGCACGGGGGACGCTGGGCCTACCGTGTACGCCCCTGGGTCGCCCCGGGGGTCAACACGTCCATGGCGGCCGACTCCAAACCGCGATTTCGCCTTCTGAGGGAACGGTCACGGGACCGTGGGACGTTGAGCGAATCGCGATTCGCGATTCACGCGGTTACTACCTGACTCCGCGTTAGCACACACGTTCGTACGGCGTGCCAGATAGGACACGCTGTCGCAAGAATGTCGCCCGTTTCCGGTAGGCTGACCGCTAGATTTTCGTGGCGAAGATCAGGTTAGGCGCTCGGCGCGAGGTGTCAATCACCCGCCGAGCGTTTTTCCGTTCCACCCCACGTCAGTGCCGTTTCCCGCGCGTGTCGTGGGCCGTGCAGTACCGGCCCGTCTGGTGATTGCAGTGTGAGCAGAGAGTCAGCACGAGCCAGACACGACGCGGTGGTGGCGGCGGCGCGATCGCGATCGCGACTCCGCGAGGAGCGCCGTCATCAATGCGACAGATGAACACGTCTGACGCAGCGAGTGGCATACCGGGCAGGATGTTAGCCACCGGACACGACGCGTCGCACACGCTCGAGGGCGTCGGCCAGCTCGATAACCTGTGCCTTCCAGAGCATCGCCGAGTAGGGGCGCTCCGGCGCGCCCTCCGGCCAGTAGCCGCGTAGGCGCCCGTCGAGCACCATGCGCTCGACAGTGCGGGTGCTGACTCCCAGACGCTTCGCGGCGCCGGTGATGGCACACCAGTCTTCCGGGTTCGGGAGTGGCAACATTGGGGCATTCATGTCGGGAACCTTGACACGTGTGTCGCCGTAGGGTCAAGGTGAGTCGCATGTCTAACGCCACGGGAACACCCGACTACCGATCCGTACTGTCCGAGAGGTTCGCGGACCGCCCGGCGGTCGCGCCGCTCGAGGAGAACCGCTCGAGGGCGATCGCCGCGCTGCACGCGATCGCCTTCTTCTTCGTCGACCACCTCGATGTGCCCACCCCGCGCAACGTGCACCTGCACGTCGACGTGGCGAGCCGGGCCGAGCTCGAGGCGCTCGCCGTCGCGCACCACACCACCGTCTACGGCGACCGCCCGCAGGTCAGCATCCGGATCGAGCTCATCCCAGGAATGTGGGCCACGGTGTTGGCCAGCATCCCGCAGGAAGACAAGCCGCTGTGATCACACCGTTTGCGGCCGCGGCCGCCCTCGCCCTGGCCGTCGACACCGTCGTGCAGCTCGAGCGCTGCGAACGCGCCACCGGCCGCCCATGGGTCCGCGACGCCGACCGCGAGCGGATCAAAGCCGCCCGCGTGTGCTGGCTGGCGGTCCGAGCATGATGCCCGTCATCGACCCGTTCAGCCCGGACGTGTGGATCTGTTGGTGCGGGAACCTGCACACCACCGAGCGCGCTGCAGGCCAGTGCGCACACCGCCCGCCGGTGCCGTTCATCCCCGGCCACGCCGAACGTGAGTCCATGCGCCAAGCCATCCCGTTCGCCAGCCCGGGTCCGCAACCGGCGCCGGCGCGCAAGTCCACGACGGTGCGCGACGCCCTGATGTGCGTCTTCGCGGTGATCATCTGCACGGCAGTGTTTTGGGGCGCCGTGCTGTGGGCCACCACTCCCCCGGGCCCGCGCGCGCCGGCGCCGGCGCCGAACGCGCCGGTGACCACGCCCACGACGTACGGCCCGCCCGGGCCGAACGGGGGCCCGCGATGAGGGTCGGCGTGCTGACGTGGATGGCCGGCGCCGGGCAGATCGCGCTCGCGTTCGCCTGGGCGGTGATCTCGTGACCGGTGCCGAGCTCGAGCAGTGGATCGCCGATCACCAACACGAGGACGCCACCCGGCCGCGCGTGTGCGAGTGCGACGACGACGGTTGCGGCGGTGACTGCGCCGGCTCGATCCCGATGCCTGCGCAGGTGGCCGGCGCCGCCGATCTGGCACCGCGGTGGGGATCGTGAGTAGCCGCGCGCACGCCCGCCGCCGGATCATCGCGTGGGATCGGTACCTGAGTCGGTACCGGGAACCGTTCGATATGCCGGCGCGCGCGCATGTGTATCTGCGGTTCGGCCGCGCCGACCTGAAGTGGTGGATTCGCGCCAACCGGCATCGGCGTGGCCGGTGAGTCGCCCGGTGGTGCAGCCGCGGGCGTGGATCGGTGCCGACACGGTGGAGCGCCAGGTCCACGCGGCGGCGGTGGCGGCGGTGGCGTGGGACGACTACCGGAAGTGCCCGACGTGTCTGCGGCCGATGGGCGTCGCGTGCGTGTCGCTGTCGGGGTACATCTCCGGTGGCCGCCCGGACGGCGTGGAGCAGCTGCTCGAGCACCCGCACGTGGCGCGCCGGCGCCGCAGCGGCCGGTAGCCTGCGGGGTGTTTCCCCCGAAACACGGATCGGCCCGGGACCTGGTGGCCCCGGGCCGTTCTGTGTGCTCCCCCATGCCGTCCGCGGCCCGCCTGCTGTGGGATGGCGGGGTGGCGCGCCCGCACCACGGGGGCAGTGCGGGCGCATCTCGGACGGTACCGGCTAGATGACGACGCCGGTGTCCCCCGGGTCGGTGCCGAGTTCCTCGATCACCAGGTCCAGCAGCTCCACCGCGCTACAGAACACGACGATGTTGCCCGAGCCGGACACGCGTTGGCAGGAGAGCAGCACCGATAGGTAGCCGTCGGCGGTCGGCCAGTAGTAGGTGGAGATCGGGAGCACGTTGGAGAACGCCAGGTCGTCGATCGTGTTCCGGAAGTGCCCGATCTGGGTGGAGGCGATCGTCGCAGCGGTGCCGGGCGTGACGGCCTGGGCGACGCGGATGCGCAGGTCCGCCGCGTCGTTGTTGACCGAGGTGTCGAGGTTGATGTTCGACGTCAGGATGCGGTAGCCCTTGGAGTCGAACACGGGGATGTTGTCGACGCGCAGGACACCGGTCTCGGTGGTGGTGATCGAGGCGGTGGAGGTGATGCGCCGGCCGCGGGCGACCACCCGCATGGGGTCGGACGCGTACAGGCGGTCGCCCGCGGGCACTAGACGGGCCGCTCGGCGAGCTTCGCCTCAATGCGGGCGAGTGCTTCGGCGTTGGCCCGGCCGATCTTCTCGATCTCATCGAGCCGCTTGCCCAGCGCGGTGGAGTCGTCCCCGCCGAGCAGGGTAGCGCCGTAGATCCGCTGCAAGGCTGACTCGGGGCTGATGGGCATCGCGCCGACCTTCTCGTCTGCCCACCACTCGCCGGCGCCCTGTTTGGAAGCCCTGACGGTTTCATCGAAGTCCATGTGATCTCCCCACTTTTCGACCAGCCCCCACGGGCGGGTGTCGTTCTCCAGCTTGCCGGTGTCGGCCTTGGCGCCGAAATGCGCGTGTTCGGTGTGCTGGTTGCTGCCGGTGTACTTCTTCCACACCCAGCCGCTGGACGCGTACGCGCACAGGCCGTTGTAGATGACCTCCACCAGCCGGTTCTCGACGCCGGAGCGGCACCGGCTGACGATGAAGTCCACGCCCTTCTGCATCGTGAACCCGTTGATCCACGGGCCGGAGTCGTCCGTGTCGATCGCCCGGATGTCCGGCGAGCCGTCCGAGTCTGTCTGTGGCGTGCTGCTGCCGGGCGTGTCGTCGCGGTTGTGGTTGCTGGATCGCTCGGCGTGGTCCTGGTCCCCGATCGACCCGTCCGACGCGTGGTCGCGTTTCGGGCCGAGCTCGTCGAACTCATCGGCGAGGGTGACCAGGCACGGCACGGTGTCCGCGTGCATCATTTGTCCTCATAGCTGGTGGGGAGTAGCCCGACCGAGCGGAGCCGGCGCTCTTGCACGTCCAGCTGGCGCCGCAGGTCCCGGATCGTGTGGTCGCGCGTCTCGAGCTGGCCGTTCGTCTGGTCCTCGGCTTTGCTCGAGCTGCGGGCCGCGGCGACCGACGCCACGGCGGTGGTGCCCAGCAATGGGAAGACGAGCAGCTGGCCGAGCGTGCTCACCCACTGTCGGAATTCGGCGGTGTCAGCGCCGCTGATCGTCAGCACGACGAACGCCGCAACCAGCGTTGCGACCAGCAGGCCGCACACGATGATCACCGTTACGGTCACGGTCGTGGGTGCCTTCTTGAGCCACTCCATGATCACAATTCCCCCCCGATCACCCGGTTCAGGATGATCATTCTACGTATGCGGTGTGACTGTTTCCGCAGGTCAGCCGTAGTAAACAGGGTCGGCGAGCTGCACGATAGCGCCGGATAGCTGGGCTTTGATCACGCTATTGACGCTGCGGGTAACGGTCGCTGTCTGCGTCCATACTCCGCTCGAGCTCACCGCGGCGGTCATGGCGGTCACGGTGACTCGCTCGCCGGCGATCATCAGCGGGTACGGGAGCGAGGTCGTGCTCCACCGGTCGTGGTAGTTGCGGGTCGTCAGCGCCAGCGTGGTGGCGGTGGAGGTGGCGCCGGATGCCAGGGTGGTGCTGGCTGAGTCGTACCTCGAGCCTGAGTCGTCGTACACGCCGACGTTGAAGATGGCGCCCAGGGCGACGCCGAACGTGAAGATGTTCCGCTTGCGGTGGGTCTTCTGCGCGGTGGTGAGGATGAGCAGCAGCAGCGGGTCCGGGGTCCGCCCGGTGAGCCTGATGAACATGCCCGGCTCGGCCGCGTTCAGGTCCGTGAGTAGTCCCGGCTGCCCGTCCGCGTCGACGGTGATGGAGTTGAACCGCGGTCCGCCCTGGGTCCAGAACCGCAACCACCAGTTCGCGACGTCGGCCAGCGGGCCGTCGCTGGCGAGGTTCGGATCCACGCTCTTGTCGAGGCGGCCGGCGCCGGTGGGTGGGTCCTGGGTGCCGTAGCGGCCGGTGGTCAGCGCGGCGGTGGAGCTCGAGCCGGTGGTGTTCTTGGCGGTGACCACGTTGGCGAGGTCGCCGGCGGCGGTGGTCTCCTCGAGCGTGCCCGACGTGTGGGTGGGGAACGTCAGATCTAGGACCGGGTCGGTGGCCTGTTCGTACAGGTAGTCCCGGGTGGCGAGCACCACGCCGACGTTGTCGGCCCGGTCGAAGATCAGTCCGCCCTCGGTGATCCGGATCTCCTTTAGCTGATCTTGGAAGGTCCGCGGCGGTTGGGCGCCCATCTTGGCGGTGAGGGCGGCGGTGCCCCGGATCAGGTACGGCAGGCCACGGGAGTCGCACAGCCGGGCGAAGCGGTCCGCGGCCCGCTCGCGGCGGTAGCCGATGAACGCGTCGGTGAAGTCGTCGGACTCCAGGTCGTCGGCCACGCCGGTGACGACGAAGTGGTGCGCGTACCGGGCGGTCGCGGTGAGGACGTTGCCGGTCACGGTGGACTGCGTCGGGGCGCCCATGTTGGTGCCGGCGTAGCTGGTGGTGACGCCGTAGAAGTTGTCGACGGTCTCCGCGTACCAGCTGGGTTCGATCTGGGTATTGCCGGACACGATCCGGACTTTGATCCGGGTGTAGATCCACTGCCCCGGTTCGGCGCCGGTGCCGTAGCCGTAGGACTCGTTCAGGATCGTGGCGCCGTCGGCGTCGGTGATGAACAGGGAGTAGACGGCGTTGCTGACGCGCCAGCGCCACGTGTAGCCGTTGGTGGTCCTCCACTCCCACAACACGCGCAGCGACGCGTCAGCGGTCGTTGCGCGGGCCGCGAACGCCAGTTGCCATCCGGCGGTGGTGGACATCGCCGCGTACGGCAGTGTGAACGATCCGGTGGCGCTCATCTCCAGCACTTCCAGGGAGCCGCCCGGGCCGTCCGCGGCCGCGAGGCTGACGCCGTTGAAGCGGCCTGTCTTGGTCGGGTGGCTGACGTTGGCGAGCGACGTCGAGTCGCGGAGATCTTCCAGGGTGAAGTAGCCGCGCAGGTTGGTGGCGTACTGCCCCGTGATCGACGTGTAGAGCGGGCTGGAGAGGGGGTCTCGCCAGAAACCGACTCGGGTCAGTGGCCCACCGATCCGGACGTCGACCCACCGGTTACCGCTCACGGTGACGCCGGCGACGGCCTGGTGGTCGGAGGTCTCCCCGGGGTTCATGTACTGCGTCTCGCCGGTGAACCGGACCGAGCTGCCGGTGGCGAACGCGGCTTTCATGAACTGGCCAGTCTGCCCGTAGATCGAGCTGGCCGCGTTGCTGGGCCGGTACAGGTCGGTCGGGTCGTTGAGCCGGAAGCTGCACGTGCCCGTCTTCAGGTCCAGGTCGTCAGCGACCCCCCGCTCCAACGAAACCCCCGTTGCGGCGTCCACGAGGGCGGGCAGCTGATGCCACCCGCCGTCGTAGTACAGCTGACCCAGGGTGTCCCAGTCGGCAACCATCAGGCGGCCCGGATGCGGATACCGACGCGGGCCGCGTCGCCGCCCTGCGAGTTGACCTCAGCCGCGATCTTCTCCAGCAGGATCCGGATCAGTTCGTCGCCGGCGGACACGACGGTGGTCCCGCCACCGCGGGCGCCGCTGGACGCGATCCCGGAGACCCGCTCGCCGGCGATCCCCATGAACGGCACGGCCGTGCCGACCACGCCGGGGATGATGCCGCCCGAGTGGAACGTCGGCAGGTTCGGCACGCTGATGTTGTTGCCGCCGATGACCGGCACCCAGTTCGGGACGGTCCAGGACAGCCGGCCGATCGTGGCGTTCCACGCCCGGGCGATGAGGTTGAACGCCACCCGGTACGGCTTGGAGATGAACTCCGCGATCTTGCCGAACGCCTGGGCGGTCCACCCGGGAATCTTCTTCACGAAATCCCAGGTGGCCTGGGCCGCATCCTTGATCCACTTCCAGCTGGCGCGCCAGGCCTTGGAGAACCAGTCCGTCTTCGTCGCGATCAGGACGATGACGGCGACCAGGGCGATGATGCCCAGGATGATCCACGTCAACGGTGAGGCGAGGAACGCCGAGTTGGAGATCCACTGCGCGGCCGCCTGAATCTTGGTGGCGGCCGCCATGCGCAGCGACCCCAACTTCAGGTTGTTGGTGGCGAACAGCAGCAGGTCCGAAGCGCCGGTGACACCCATGATGATCGTGCCGACGTTTTCCATCTGGGCGCCGAACGCGCCGATCGCGGAGTCGTCACCGAACGCCGCGGTGAGCGACCCGCCGATGTCACCGATCCCACCGGAGAGCATCGAGGATTGCATGGAAGCGTTGTCGAACCCTTCCGCCATCCGGCGGGTCGCGTGCTCGGTCTTGTCCGCCATCTGATCGGCGTCCTTGCCGACACTCTTGAAAGCGTTCGACAGGTCCGCCGGTTCGCCGGCGAACGACAACACCAGGCGGTTACTCATCGGTCACCACCAGGCCCGCGGACTGCGCGAGCTCGGAGATGCCGGCCGCCATCGTCTTCTGGATTTCGTCGCTGTTCTCCCGGACGGTCGGGTAGATGTAGCGGCCCTCGGTGTAGAACGGCCGGCTCACCGAATCGTTCGGGCCGACGTTGCCACCGAAGTCCAGCCACGGGTAGTACGGCGCCTTGCGGCCGCCGGCGGCGACCCGGGCCTCCCGCTGGCTGGAACTGACCTTGAGGGAGGCGGCCGCCCGTCCGGTGCGGGTCGGGATCTTCGGTCGGGCCTTGGTCACGACCAGCTCGGCGGATCCATTGAGCATGATCCGGACCTGTTTGCCGAGCCCGGCGTCCATCTGTCTGAGCTGTTTGCCGAACGCCCTGATACCGCTGACGTCGATGGATATCCGCGACATCGGCTCATCCCCTCATCCGGGCGGCGGCTGCCGCGTCCGCCATCTCTTGGTTCTGCTGCCTCACCGCGACGTAGCGGGTCCAGTGGAGCCACTCTCGCTGCGAGAGCGTGGCGTGGAGCTCGGCGACCGTGCGGTGCAGCATCGCGGCCAACTGGAAATCGAACGGGTTGATGCCCTCACGCGCGGCCGCGTCCTCGTCCCCGAGGAACGCTTTTGGTGGCATCCTTCCCCTGCCCGTCGGCCATCCCGGACAGCCGGACGATCGCGGTGGACACGCGTTCGATCGCGCCGGTCTCGTCTCCGGTGAACCACACCGCGACGTCCTCCTCGCTCATCTCCGGAGCGACCATCCCCGTAGCGATCATGAACAGGTCCCGGGCGCGGCCGGCGTCGAGCTGCTGCATGGCGTGGGCCTGGTCCCGGTTCAGGCCGCGGACCTTGACCGTGGAGCCGTCCCCGAGGTCGACAACCTCGTGTCCGATCTTGCGTGCGAGCAGCTGCTCGCGGGTGAGCTGGCCCATCGTTTCCCCCTGGTTGATCAAGCTTGTGTGCTGGGCGTGACCGCACCGTCGACCGTGAAGTCGCACGTCCACTGCGTGATGTCGTCGTTCTTCTGGCTCTCCACATACTTGCCGACCACCACCTGGCACTGCTGCTCCGGTTTGCCGGTGCCTGTCCCCTGTACCCGCCGGACGAACGCCACGGTGGTGCCCGCGATCGTCTCCAGGAATCCCGGGCCGGTGGTCAGCGACGAGTCGTACCAGCCGCCCATGGTGAACGTCCGCTTGATCTGCCCACCGCGGAAGTTCTGGTCGTCGGTGCCCGAGCCGGTGTAGTCGTGGATGCCCGGCTCCACCTCCCAGCTGGACGTCTTGACGAACGTCGTCATGTTCTTGGTGGCAACGCTGACGTAGTAGTCCTTACCGTGGACGCTGCTCATGGGTTCGCTCCCGTGATGTCGAGGTGGAAAATGTAGGCGAGCTGCGGGTTAGAGCCGCGTCCTTCCACGGTCGCCGGCTCGGCACGGCCCGGGCGCAGCGTGTGACAGGCGACCCACTCGTGGGCGAGCAGCGCGGCGGGGATCGACTTAGGCCCGGACGTACTCGCGTACTCCAGCGCCATCCGGTAGACGCTCACGTTGTTGGCCGGCCCGAACACGATGGTGAGCGCCAGGTCCGCGATGCGGTCGAGCCCGGCGCCCAGGTCCCCGTAGACGACGTCCGGGAGTTCCACGTACGGCGACGGCGGCCCGGCGTGCACGCCCGGGCCTTCCTCGGTGACGTGGATGCCCGGCACGTCGTCGCCGAGCACGGTCCACAGTTCGTCCAGGACGTCGAGGAGATTCATCGGGGCCTCTTGGCCCGCACGACGCGGCCGCCGGCAAGGATCGTGCGGGTGTCCGGGTCGAGCCGGGCGGAGAGCCGCACCTCGGTGCCGGCGTCGGGTGAGCCGGCCACGCCGTACGGGGACTCCTGCCGGATGCACCACCGGTTGGTCTGGAACCGCACGGCGCCGATCACGGCGGCAGGGTAGGCGAGCCAGCCGAACTTGGCGAAGACCTCCACGTCGCCGCAGGGCTGCTCGGCGAACCGTACCGCGGTGTACGGGTACCCCTTGGCGATCGCGTCGGTCTCCCACCAGCGGTAGCCGTCCA